>WNFI01046169.1_pt1 | contig 88300 bp, 75 predicted proteins | sample 5400471 | NCBI WGS metagenome assembly WNFI01 (sample SAMN13153348, study PRJNA577476) | soil metagenome | isolation source: 100 cm saprolite on Douglas fir-dominated hillslope | place: USA:California | collected 2013-09-17 | reverse complement strand
ATTTCCGCCAGCACGGGGATGCGTCCAGCGTGGAAGATGAAAATGCGCGGAAGCTATAGTCGTTTCAGAAGTTAGACGGAAATGTTCGGTCTCTCACCGTACGCCGTCCACTAAATTAAATAGCTGAGCAGGTCATCGTAAGAAAAACGAGCCCTGCGTGCGATTTCCACCTCATTCGGGTGGAAATCGGCGCAGGGCTTTCTGTTTGAAACCGGAAAGCTCAACCATTTGGAGGACCAATGACAGGCAAAGGGCTCGGCAAGGGGAAGAACGAATTACGGGTGGAATTGGAATATTGCGAACGGTGCGGAGCCTTGTGGCTGCGCGACCCGAGCACTGGACATGTGTACTGCGAGCATTGCCGTCCCCGCATGGACGAACTGCCCGCCCTAAAGAAGCAGAGGGGCTCGATAAGGCTTCCTTGCGGCAAGCGCACAGTCATTGAAGATTACAAATTCGATGTCTGCGACGTGAACTCGATGACAATCCGAGTCCTCGGAGGTGTAGCATGAACGACCTCATCCCGGAAGATATATCTAAGGCCGCGCAAGTAAAACTTGTGGTACCGCTTCGCCATCCTCCGTGGCAAATTCCTTTGCGGCCGGGGGTTCCACAGGCGGACAAGTTCCCGGCTGAAGGTTTGCCGGTTCACCAGTTTCCAGCAAGCGGGCCCCTCCCGCGCGGAAATTCCATCTGTGCTTGGTCGAAAGTGGACGCTGCAGTTATTACGACGACGCAAGCGCCGTCGGCGCAGGGGCCACGTGCGGAACCGGCGCATGCATGGGACGGTCCTCCGGACCGGAATGCAAACCTACGGGCCTATCGCCGACGGACGGTGTCGATGTTGCGGCGATACTTGCGTTACTCGCTTGAAACAGGCCGCGTGCCATCCCTGCTGGGAGGTGAGTATTTCCGGACGGGGGTCACGTCCTATGGTGTGGTGACGTTTGAAGACCGGGTGATTTTCGTGCACGACATGGAAAGCTGCCTGCAACGTCTGGGTGAATTTTCGCTCCAGCTCATCGCACGCCACACGCTGCAGGAGCATGACTTGGAAGCGACTGCGCGTCTGTTGCAGTGCAATGAGAAGACTATCCGGCGAGCTATTCCGGTTGCGTTGGATCAGTTGAGTGAGATTCTCCTCGAAGTAGGGCTGCTGGACAAGATAAAGCCGACGGAAGAAAATTCTTGTCAAGGGGGTAAAAGCGACGAAATCCTCGCAAGTGACTGTGAGGAAAGCGAAAAAATATTTTAAAAAATGTCCGGTTTACCCTTTGCAATTTGATATTCTGTAAATAGAGAGAGAAAATAAAGAGACTCCTGATTAAGAAGCGCGCCAAAAGGCGCGCTTCTTGTTTTTTCGGCGAAGATAGCAGTCTTCAGGACACTGAGTGCAGCAAATGAAGAAATCGAAACCTAAAGCGGCAGCAGATAAAGCTGCGACGAAGGGCTCTGCGAAGATGCAGAAGCCGGCAAACCCAGCGGAGATGCGGCAAAGCGTCACCGACATGGTCGAGTCAGAGATGAAGAATATTACGCACGCGGTGGTAGAAGAGGCAAAAAAAGGCCAGCTTGCGACGGTCAAGTACTTATTCGAGGTAAGCGGAGTTTATCCGGCGGCCACGGAACAAAACCAGGCTAGAGCGGAAGAAGGAGAGACCCTGGCGCGAATGTTGCTGACTCGGCTGGGAGTGCCTTTGGAACCTGCGGTCTCGCCGGACGATGACGTCCTGGAGAAGCTTCCGACTCTTGCTGCGAAGAGAGCGGGGAACGAGCAAGACACCGCGGAGGACCAGCGGAAAGAAGCAGGCAAACGGCCGGAGCGCGAGTCGGACGATATCGACGAAGAAGCGGTAGTGTCTTTGTCCTGATCGTCGATACTCTAAATCGTGGATATTCTAAAATGAGGCAGAACGTGCAGAGTAAAGTAATCCGGTGGCAGCCGTCGCTTTCAGTCTGGCCAGGCGGCGTGCCAGGGCACAATGGCTCACCGAAAAGTGGTTCGAACATCGCCCTTACGGCTGCGCTGGAGGTATTGGGACGGGCAGGATTGCCCGTTCCCCACAGGAAGGGAATGGATATTACCTGGTTGACCGACCGAATTGCGGTCGGGGGCGGGATCTGGACGTCGGAAAATATGGCGAGCGTGGCGCGTACGGGCGTCACGCATATCATCGACATGCAAATAGAGTTCGACGACACTGCTTTGGGAGTGGAACATGGGGTCGAGGTGCTTTGGAACCCGACCGACGATGATTTCGAGCCCAAGCCGGCTGCACTATTTCGACGGGGCGTACAGTTCGCGCAAGCCGCGCTGGACGAGCCGGGAGCGAAAGTGCTCATCCATTGTGCGGCGGGAGTGCACCGGGCGCCGATGATGGCCTTGGCGATTCTAGGTTCGATAGGGTGGAAGATTGAGGACGCGATGCGGTTGATTGAAACGCGCCGTCCGGTGGCGGATTTCGCAGAAGTGTATGTGCGGAGCGTTGAGGAGTTTTTGGATGACGTTGGCGAGAGAAAAACACATCGCAGGGTTTGATTTATTCGGCTGCGAGTCCAAGAGCTTATCGCAGACGGGGTGGGAATCTTCCGAGAGCACGAAGACGCCCTGCCAGGTTCGATACAACGAGTAGTGAGATTGTGCTGAAGGGACGGGCGAGAGAGTCCGTCCTACACGACGAATTTGTCACGCGGAGGAAACATGTTTCACTCGGGCCGCCGCCCTATGGGGCGGCTTTTTTATTGGATCGTGATCGGAATTCTGGCATGGACCCATCCATTCGCAGCGGCGTCGCCGGTGCCAGGGCCGCCGACGCTGACCACCGTGGCGGACACTGTCTATCGCGCCGACGGCACGCCGGCGCAAGGCAACCTAATAATTACCTGGCCTGCTTTTGTGACGGCGACCGGGACGGCAGTGGCTGCGGGCAACGTAAATGTGACGTTGGGCGCGAACGGAGCGCTGAGCGTGGGGTTGGCGCCGAACGCAGGAGCGTCCCCGGTGGGCCTGTACTACACCGTAGTTTTCCAGCTAGGGCCTGGCGAAGTGCGCACGGAGTATTGGGTGGTACCGACGACTTCTCCAGCGAACCTGGCAGCCGTTCGAACAACTCCGGGATCCGGAACGGCGGCACAGTCAGTGTCGATGCAATACGTGAATACGGCGCTAGCGACGAAAGCGAATGACAGCTCAGTGGTGCACTTGAGCGGCTCGGAGACTATTTCGGGCACCAAGTCTTTTGCCGTAGCGCCGAGCGTGCCGGCACCGTTGGGCACCGGCGACGTTGCGAACAAGGCGTACGTGGATACGTCAGTGGCGAATGTTGGAGCGGGAAACTTCCTGCCGACGGCGGGCGGCACACTTACGGGACCGCTGACGCTGAGTGGAAATCCGACCGCCCCATCGCAGGCATCGACGAAGCAGTATGTGGACAATGCGTCGGTCGCAAAGGCGGACCTGATCACCGGGCTTGTACCTGCGGGAGAGCTGGGATCAGGCACGGCGAACTCAGGAACATGTTTATACGGCAACGGAACGTGGGGTGCATGTGGAAGCGGGGGCGGAAACGTATCAACGACTCCGGCTGGAAACCAGGCGATTGCTGAGCCGGTGGGGGCGGTGTTCACCGCAAATCGCCTGGGCCAGAAGCGCATGGCCGACCAATTCAACTGGAAGCAGAGTCCAACCGTGCCCGCGGCTCTTGCGCCTGGACAAGTTACGGTAACGCTATCTCCGTGCCCTCAAGGATTTCTGAACACCATCAACGGGTCGAATTCGAATCACTGGATCTATGTGGACTCGGCTACCGGGGATGCACAGCAACCGGGCGAGCCGGTTCTGATTACGGGGGAGAATTGTCCGGCAGGGGCGGCGTCGGGGACGATCGTATTCTCCACGGCTTACGCACATGGCGCGGGATATGCACTGGAGAGCGGGACGGGGGGAATTAAGGAAGCATCCGTAGATGCGAACCAGGTTCGCTACGACACAGTACGCGGGAATAACACGTGGATTGAAGTCACGCCGACTTCGACTACGAAAATAAAGGCTCCGCTGTACTGGCAGACGAGCATGGGGAGGCTGATGGGAGCAAGCCTTCTGGAGTGCTCGGTCAATATGTCGTGCCTGAATATCGGCGACACAAACTCGTCCGGGTTTGCCCACGGAGACGCCAACCGTTACGTAGCCAACATTTTTGATGGCTTCTGGATGCGCTCCGATCAGTCAATGGCGTTCTGGGATGTTGCGCCTTCCCTTCCGGCGACGATTGCAGCGGGCGGCGGGAGCGCGACGCTAACGATCCCAACCTGTCCGGCGGGATCCTGGCCGTTGATTCCAAATCAGATTCTCTGGTTAAACGGGACCAGCGGAGGCCTGGTATCGACTCCGTATGAAGCTGCCGCTCCAGGACCTGGGGAATTTGTGCGGGTGACAGGAGGCAGTTGTACGCCGGGAGCGACGAACGGAACGATCACGATTGTTCCGGCAACGCCGGGGATCAGTGCGCTATATGCGCACGACGCGGGCTATACCCTATCGAACGGAGCGACAGCTCTTATCGAAGATAACTCACAGGGCACGGTGATTCGCAATATCACCGTCAACGGTTTTGTAGGAAACGTAGGGTACGGTTTCGCGATTCAGAATGACAACAACCAATCCGAAGAAGTGAGCAACGTCAACATGTTTGGCGGGACCCCGCGGTGCGACAACGATTTCTGTGGCGCGACTCTGTTCGGGCCTGGGCCGAACAACATCAACGCCGGAATTACGAACATGCGGGGCGGATCGCACGGCACGTGTACGGAATGGTACGACGGGAACGATCTGTTGATTGGGCCGACGGTGTGCCAGGGATTTGCGAATTTTGCACTCTTCATGTCGACCAAGCGTGGGGGAAGTTTGCAGCGGGCGGTTGTCCATTCGGTGCACCGCGAGCGCGGAAGTGTCAGCAACTCACTGGGAGTGAACCTGGGCGCGGCGGACATGATTGTGCAGGGATACAACGTAACCGTCGATGGAAACGGAGATGGGCTGAACGCGTTTCCGGGATTTCAGGTAGTGGGAACTCCAGGCGGACAGCTGCAGCTTTATTACTTATCCGTGGTTGACGTGACAGACGGAACAAAGACCGTGCCGATTCCGATAGGGCAGGCGAACGTCAACAATCCCAGCACGAACAATGTCACGGTCAAGTGGGTAACGGCTGACGCGTTGACTGGCAAGACGATCAACTTCGAGCTCTACCGGTTTGCGCCGAGTTATGGATCGATGGGCCAGGCTCCTTATCCGGGAATCTGTGATGGATTGAACGGGGACGGAACTTGTCTGGTGGCGGGCAATATTAATCCGGCCACAGTCTGCGATATTCATGGCGCGTGCGTGTTCACCGACAACGTCGCGGCCGCCAGTGCTGTGACTCCTTATAACGGAGCGGACGGAACGGGAATCGGGGGATATTTTCCCGTCAGCAGCTTTAGCCCTGGAGGGGTTGTATTAAGTGGAGGCGCAACATACCAGGGGGAGCCGGCTTGCCTAGTGGCGAGCAGTGCTGCGTGGCTCAATACGATCGCTTCGGTCTTCGACAACGCGAGCACACCTTCGGGCTGTATGCCCTCGGGCGGGTCCTTTAACACAGTGCTTAGTGCATTCCCTAACAATGGAGGTGGGTACGCGCAATTCGGAATGCTCTTTCCCGATCGCAACAAGACGAATGACGGAGGACATTGGACAGGATTGAAGGGCAGGCTGAATTTTATTGGGGGCGGGAGCTATCCAAGAGATATCGCCACGTGGAGCGACTCCAATCCGGCCAAGACAATGGGTAGCAAGCTGGAGTATGGCACGGGTGTTGCGGGCACGACGTATGGAACGGTGAACCGGCCGCAGTGGGATGCGGCAGACATTGCCACGGGCGTGGAAAACACTGGGACGGGCCTGTACGAGCGGGTGCCTGGAAATGGCGTCTTTGATTGGTACATCGGGGCACTGCCAAACAATCCCGGGGGAACGAGTACTAACTGGACGGAAGAGCTTTCGTCTTCGGCGCACACGATTAACGTCCCGCTAACGGTCAACGGGAACCTAACGGTAACGGGGACTTGCACGGGATGCGGCGGAGGGGGAACCGTGAATTGGCCGCTGACGGCGCCGCAAGGGACCTTGAGCACACCGAGTTATACGTTCCAGACGAATCCGGACTTGGGGTTATACGTGGCTGCGTCGCCGGTAACGTTTTCGATTACGGCGGCTACGAGGTCGGGGGGAGTCTCGACAATCGCAACGGGCGGAACTCTGAACTATTCCGTGGGGCAGACTGTGCTAGTGGCGGGAGTGACTGACACGAGCTTTAACGGGACATTTCTATTGTCCTCGGCGACGGGAACAACGTTAACGTACGCGCAGGCTTTGGGAAATTCAACATCGAGCGGCGGAACGGTCGCGGTCTACACGATGGGGTTGGCGGGACATGATGTGCGGTTCAACCGGTTGCAGTCGAGTTCGGCAAATGTGGCACAGACGGGATCGCTCGAACTGGGAACATCGGATCCGATAAAGGCGCGAGATCCGGCGAACAGCGTCGACGTGACGTTGTTGAAGAAATGGACGGGAGCCGGTGAATCACGGCGGGCGCAACTAGGGGATGCATGGGGAGCGGCAGCACTGGGTCCGATTGAGGCTCCGAACTTTGTGGCGGATGCGGCGACCGGAACGTCTCCTTTCACTGTGAGCAGCAGCACCATGGTGGCGAATCTGAATGCTAATTATTTGAATGGGGCGGCGGCGGCGGCGGTGGGGACAGCGAATGCGATTCCGATCGCGGGAAGCACCGGGAAGTTGGATTCGTCCTGGCTGCCGGCCGGTGGCGGGTCAGGAACGGTGAACAGCGGAACGGCGTTGCAACTGGCGATGTATTCAGGCACGGGAGCAGCGGTGAGCGGAGACAGTGCATTAACCGATAGTGGGACCACTTTGAATTATTCGGGAAGCGGCGGGATTTCGGCGCCATCGGGGACCTTCGCCGGGAATGTGACGGTGAACGGGCAGTTGCTGGTGGCAGGCCCGTGGATGGTGAGTTCGCCGATTCCTGGGACGGCGATGGGCGCGGCGGGCGCTGGGACCTCGGCGCTGGGAATTTCGAATGATGGAAATTTTTATGTTTCCGCGAATGGAGGATCTCCGCAGAAAATTGCGACCAGCGCGACCAGTTCCTATTTCACAAACTTGGTGCAGGAGGATGCGAACAATCTGGGGGCTTTCAATGGGACCAATCCCCAGGGCGTGAACGTTTACGGAACGCGGACTGATGTAAGCAATTTCGAAAGGTTGCGACTGGGGTACGACTCCACGAATAACTACTTCACGATGATTGCGGACTACGCGGGGACGGGGCTGCATCGTGGGCTGGGATTCAATGTGAATGGGTCGCTACGGTGGGTGATCGACGCTCTCAATACGTTCAAGCCGTGGTCGGACAACTTGCAGGATCTCGGTTCCGGCTCGTTGCGCGTGCGGAATGGCTACTTTGGGACGGGATTGATCACGCCTAGTCTGACTTTGAATGGGACGGCTTGTCGGGAGTGATTGGGACTCCGTCGGGAAATTTGATCACCGCGGGAACGGTAAGTGGTTCGGGACAACCTCTCTGTACGGACGGCACCGGGAGTCTGACGATCACCACCGTGGGTTGTCCGCCCGGCACTGGGACACTGGGCGGAAGCGGCACTACTCCGCAGTTCGCGTACTGGACGAATACGAACGGGCTTGGAGCAGCGCCACTGTCTGTGACCAACGCGAATACGGTGGAGCAGTTCAACGGGACAAGCGTGCAGACTTTCAACGTGTACGGAACGTACACGAACGTATCGAATTACGAGCGGGCTAGTCTGGCGTACATTCCCGGAGATGGGTACTTCGAACTGCAGACGCAGCAGGCGAGAGCCGGGGCGCAGCACGGGGTTTGCTTCGGCGTGAATAATTCGTGCAAGTGGGCAGTCGACACCACGACCGCATTCAAACCGTTCAACGACAACACGCGCGACATTGGGACGGCGAGCTTGCGAGTGCGGGACTTCTACCTGGGACGCAACCTGGTGATGAGCGGGACGGCAACAACCTACAACGGGAAGGCGACGGCGGGGACGGGACTGGCGCCGATTTACGGAACGGTGTCGGTGACGGGACAGACGGCTGCGATTGCGTCGACCACCTTGTGCGCGACTTCTACATGTGGGACTGGGCAGTACGAGCTGAATTACTACATGGATGCGACCGTGGCTTGCGCAACGGCGGGAAGCGCGGCTGCGTCCCTCACGATGGGGTGGACGGATGAGACGAACGCGAAGACGCTGCAAGTGCCGCTGAATGGAGCTGGGATTTCCTGCGGTAACTCGTTGGCGCTGGGGACGACGACGAACTTCGGGAGCGGATCGGTGACGATCTGGTCGGCGGGGAGCGCGAATCTTACGTACTCGACCTCGTACGCGGGCTGCACAACGGGGACGGGGACGTATGCGCTGCGAGTGGCGGTGAGGCAGTTGCAGTAAGGCGGGCGGCGAGTTGGTGCGGTGGCTAAGGCCTTCGGCGAAAGTCGATGGCCTTTTTTTATTGGGTTGGGCGGGGAGATCTTTTTACCACAGAGGTCATGGGGGATTACAGGGTAGATCTGGCTTCTGGTAGATCTGCCTTCGGCTAGTTCAATCTGAATCACACTTCATTTGTACTACGGACACAGAGGTCACAGAGATTTATGAAAACGGTCTTCATCATCTTGATGATCGGGCTAAGCGGGCTGGCGTCGGCTACTACTTACTATGTGAGCTCAAGCTCTGGAAACGACGCGAATGGCGGGACTTCTTCGTTAACGGCCTGGCAGACGATTGCGAAAGTGAATTCACAAACATTTCTCCCAGGGGATTCGATCTTGCTCCGGCGGGGAGATATTTGGAATGAGAGTCTGGTTCCTCCTTCTTCGGGGGCTGCGGGAAATCCTATTACGTTTGACGCCTATGGCACGGGTCCGGCGCCCAACTTCACGGGATACTATGCGGTCCCTTCGTCGGCGTGGGTGCTGGTGACAGGCAATGCATGGAAAGTGCCTGTGCCGGTGAGCTATTCGACCATCAATTTCTGTTTGTTCGGTTCGGTGTGGGGGCAGAAGGTTGCAGCTTCGACTTCGAATTTGAAAGGGCAGTGGGATTTTTATTTTGCGAACGGCAACCTGTATGTGTTCTCGGTGGGAAACCCCGCGAGCTATTACAACACGGCGATTGTTCCGATGGGGCTGAGCAATATGCCAGTGATCAACGTCAATGGGAAGTCGTGGCTGACATTCCAGCACTTTCTGCTGAACTGGTTCGATCAGTATGGGGTGTACGTGCAGGGGACGAGCGATCACCTGGTGCTTGCGAACATGGAAGCGGATTCGATGATTCCGCAGGGCACGCAGCCGTTGGGGTTTTACGTGAATGAGAGTGCGCCGGGGCCCTCGGATATCAAAATCTACAACGCGGAGGCACACCTTAACTATGACGGGTTCCGCTTTGACGGTACGGCGACGGCGATCACGATGGTGAATGACAAGGCGTATGGAAACCGCGATGGGGCATTGGTCCAGTGCCTCAACGCTTCCACCTGGACGAAAGGTAGCTCCCGCCCGCCAGCTACCAGTCCACTACCGTAGGCGGAATTCGCCCGGCTACGCGAGACACATGCTTCGGATAAATGGGCTCCCCCTCGCGTTTCACCCGATCTCTTCGCTCCAACTTTCCAACGTCTTCTTCACCAACGCCATGAACTGGTCGGCGACGGCGCCGTCGATCAGGCGGTGGTCGTAGCCCAGGGTGAGGTGGACGACCGAACGGATGGCGATGGAATCATTGCCTTCCTTATCGGTGACGACCAGGGGCTGCTTGGTTATGCCGCCGACGCCCATGATGGCGGAATTCGGCTGATTAATAATTGGCAGACCAAAGACGGCTCCGAACTGGCCGGGGTTGGTAACTGTGAACGTCGAGCCTTCGACGTCTTCGGGCTTGAGCTTCTTATTGCGGGCGCGCTCGCCGAGATCGGTGATGCCGCGTTGCAGGCCGAGGAAGTTCAAGTCGCCGGCGTTCTTCAGGACAGGAACGATGAGTCCCCAGTCGAGCGCCACGGCGATGCCGACGTTGATGTGGCGGTGGTAGAGGATATTCTCGCCTTCGAGCGAAGCATTGACGATCGGCCATTGCTGCAGTGCGATGATGGCGGCGCGCACGAAAAACGGCATGAACGTCAGGCGGACTCCGTGGCGTTGCTCAAATCCGCTCTTGTGCTTGGCGCGCAGGTTGACGATGCGGGTGAAATCCACTTCGTACATGCAGTGGACGTGAGCGCTGGTGCGGCGCGACTCAATCATGCGCTGCGCGATGATCTTGCGCATGTTCGTCATGGGAACCAGGTCGCCGGGGTACGGGGCAGGAGCGGGCGATGCGGCTGGACGAGGCGGAGCTCCCGAGGCAGCTGGCGGCGAGGACGCAGGAGTTGCGGGGCGGCTCGGCGTTGACGATTGGCGCTCGATGAAAGACATGATGTCTTGCTTCGAAATGCGGCCGCCAAGTCCGGTGCCAGAAATCTGGGAAAGATTGATGCCGTGTTCACGGGCGATCTTACGGACGAGGGGCGAAGAGCGAGCTTCTTCTTCCTCGCCCGACTCCTGAACTTGTGCGGGACTCGGCGCGGGAGAAGCGGGGGCCGCGGCTTCTTTTCTCTCTTCCTTCTTTTCGTCTTTCTTCTCGTCTTTCTTTTCCGCGGCAGGCTTTTCCGCAGCGGCCTTTTCGGTGGCAGGAGCCGCAGTGGGAGCCTCGACAGGAGCGGATGCAGCCTCGCCATCGACAGCGATCGTACCGACGACCGTATTCACCTGCACCGTCGTGCCCTCGGAGACTTTAATCTCGCGCAGAATGCCAGAAGCGGGAGCAGGAATTTCCGCGTCCACCTTGTCGGTGGAGATCTCAAACAGAGGTTCGTCGCGCTGCACCTTGTCGCCGGGCTTCTTCAACCACTTGGTAATAGTGCCCTCAACGATGGATTCGCCCATCTGGGGCATGACAATATCAGTTGGCATGATTTCCTTCCACGGGCCCATGGTTCGGACAGAGGGCCAGACGCAAACGAATATTATAGCGGTTGGCAGCGTTACCGGAGGTGGTCGCCTCACGGTTCGCTGAGGGCACCGCCGTGCATGGTGGCTGGAAGCGCCGATTATGACTGGGGATAGGACAAACTGTTATCATAAGGATAACGAAAGTTGCATGAGATTATCCTCAGTGATTTCCTCAGTACCTTCGTAACTTGTTGCGTGCTATACTCCACAGTCAAATGGAGCCTGCACGCACACCGTCGGGAGATTCATTTATGCAACAGCCAGAGCGATCCCTCAACCTGCCAATGATGCTAACGTTCTTGGAAAGCAAGAACGGCCATCATGCCGTGCATTCGCTCGACTTCGACATCGTGTCCGTCGCAGACAGCGAAGAAGTGGCTTGGAATAAACTGCGCCTTGCCGTGAAAACATATGTAGAATTTGGGCTCAGCAAAGGGTGGAAAAACCACATCGTGTTCAATGCCCCGCAGGAATGCTGGGACAAAATTACGCCCGAACTGACCTCCCGCATCTTGGAGTCGATCACGTTGGGCGACACGGAAACGAAGGTCATTGCCGTAAATGAGCCCAAGCATTCTAATCTCCGCGCTGCTGGCTAGCTTGCAAAAGCAGGCCAAGGTTAAAATAGCCGAGACACGAAAATTAGAAGACGGCACAGAGGCAAAAAATCCTAGTAGGTAATCTCCCTGTTTTTCCGCACGGAGAACGTCCTACCTGGTACCCCCTTGTGATTCTTCCTGACCAAGAATCAATTGATATGCGCGAGGTGGAAGCGATTCTTCGTCATTTCTGGAATGCCCAAATTAACCTATCGCCCACCAAGGCCGTAAAACACACCAAAGCTGCCCTTAAGCGCAAGTAGTGAGCACTACCCAACCGGTAGCTAGCATTTATTTTCGAACGTTTCGGCCTAATGCTAGTCGTGATCGTGCTCCTTCATCGGCTCTTTCTTTCCTTCGCCTCCCGGCGCAACTCCGAACTTGGTCTTGTAGTACTCCTGTACGGCGGGCGGGAGTTTATCAAGATGGGAGAGCAAGGCGGTGACCTTCCACGTGTCTTGTTCGCTCAAGGTTTTTTCCCAGGCGGGCATGCCGGTGTAGCGCACTCCGGTGCGGATGGTGTAGAAGATCTGCCACTCTGGATCGTCGGGCGGATCGGTTACGAGGTGCGGAGCGGGCGGATAAAACGATTGGGAGAGTGATGCAGGTTTACGGTCGAGGCCGCCGTGGCAGAGGGCGCAGTTCATCGTGTAGAGCGTCATGCCATCTTCCAAATTCTGGTCGGTGGGCGGCAAAGGATTCGTGACCCGCGGAGCGTGGCGCTCGATGGAAGCGTCTACGGCACCCATTGCCAGGCGTTCCTCGATGTGTGGCGGCGCCACGTTGGCATTCGTGGGAAAAAAGCCAAGCATGGCAAAACCCAATCCGCCCAATACCAGAACAAGAAGGGTCACAATTACGCCGAGAATGAACTTGCCCATGGAGCCTCCACGGCGATCATTGTGGCAGATTGGCGGGGTAGGGCGCTAGTTTGGAGCGTGCAAGAGATCAATCGGAACATCCCCGGCAGGCATAAGTCAATGCGCCGCAGACAGGAGCGAGTCGAGCTTCGCTCGACCGGACAGCCGAGGCGGCTGTCCCCACATGATTGGTGCCTTCGTCTCTCAATATGCCTTCAATACGCCTTGAGCCGGCGGGCCTCGCGGACCACGTCGCTCGCCTTCGGCAGGTAGTGTTCTTCCTGCGGCGGGGAGAACGGAATAGCGGAGTCCAATCCAGCGATACGGACGATGGGGCCGTCGAGATCATCGAAAGCCTCTTCGTTGATGATGGCTGCGATCTCACCAGCCAGGCCTCCCGTGCGGGAGTGCTCGTGCAGAATGATGACCTTGCTCGTCTTCCTCACGGTCTGCGCGATGGCTTCGCGATCGAGTGGCGAGACAGTTCGCAGGTCGAGGATTTCGATGTCGATTCCGTCGTTCTTCAGAACCTCGGCAGCCTCCAAAGCGGTGTGAACCATCGCGGCATAGGTGATGATGCTCAGATCGTTGCCTTCGCGGACGATATTCGCTTTGCCGATGGGGACGATGTAGTCTTCTGCCGGGACTTCGCCTTTGATGCGGCGGTAGAGATATTTGTGCTCGAAGAAGATGCAGGGATTGTTGTCGCGGATGGCAGCTTTGATCAAGCCTTTGGCGTCGTAGGGCGTAGCTGGACAGATGACTTTGAGGCCGGGATTGTGGACGAACCACATCTCAGGATTCTGCGAGTGAAAGGGGCCGCCGTGGACGTATCCACCGCTGGGCCCGCGCAGGACGAGCGGGGCGGGCGCGCCCCAGAGGTAATGCGTCTTCGCGACCATGTTGCTGATCTGGTTGAAGGCGCAGCCGATGAAGTCCATGAACTGAAATTCGGCGACGGGGCGCATGCCGGTAAGCGACGCGCCAAAAGCCGCGCCCACAATGGCAGACTCGGCGATGGGCGTGTCGATGACGCGCTCAGGGCCGAAGCGGTCGATGAAACCGTCGGTGACTTTAAAAGCCCCACCGTAAATGCCGATGTCTTCGCCCAGGCAGAAGACGGAGGGGTCGCGGTCCATTTCTTCCCAGATTCCCTGGCGGATGGCTTCGAGGTAGGTGAGTTGCATAAATGTTTGCCGCAGATTTCGCTGATTGACGCAGATTACAAATTTTTGCCAATTTCCACTTTGACATCTATCTCATCCACGCACGCCTGTACTGGCGAATAGTTTGAGGCTGTGTGCCATTCTCCTGTCGATTTCCTTATAGAAACATCCGAAAGCTCATCAACACATAAGCATCGCCAATTGGCCGGTGATCCGTCAGGCTTCAAACCCCTGCTGCTTTCTCCCGCGAACTGATAGAGGAAAGCTTGTAGTCGCCCATTTTTCTTGCCGATTACGTGTGGGCACATTTCCCGAATGTAGCCTTGGTAGTTGGCGACAACAATATCTTTGTCGATGATCGCCTGACGAATCATTCTATAGATCTCATCGGTGGTTCGGTCTCGGGCAGTCATGACGGCTCCAACTCAGCACGATTGCCGTCAACGGAGATGAACAGTTGCTTCAGTCTGCTTGAAGCTGCCGGTTCCTTTCTTCACCTTCGGCATCCCATATTTAGGTTTGATGTCGTGGCAGCCGTCTTCGCAGAAGACGCCGCCTTCGGCGGACTCTGGCGCCGGCATCGGGGAGTTCACTGCGATTTCTCTCTCTTCTTCGATGATCCGCTCAACGTCGGCGATTAATTCTGCATTGTCTTTCGACGTCAGCCACTTCTTTTCTCTAACCAGGTAATTCTCGAACCTCGCAATCGGGTCGCGCTTCTTCCAGAAATCGAACATGGGCTTCGGCACGTACGCGGCGGCGTCGTGGATGGCGTGGCCTTTCATACGCATCATTTTGGCTTCGATCAGGGTGGGGCCTTCGCCGCGGTGGGCGCGTTCGACGGCGTCGCGGGCGGCGTCGTAGACCTGGCAGGCGTCGGTGCCGTCGACGATCACGCCGGGGACGCCGTATCCGATGGCCCGTTCGGCAAGGTCTTTGCAGCGGTACTGCATTTCCGATGGCGTGGAGTAGGCCCAGAGATTGCTTTCGACGAAGAGCACGAGGCCCAGGTTCTGCACCGCGGCGAAGTTGATGCCTTCGTAGGTGACGCCGGTGGACTGGCCTCCGTCGCCGATGTAGGTCATGACGGCGATGTTGCGTCCCTGCAGGCGCGCGCCGAGCGCGACGCCGGAGAGCACGGGAATGAGATCGCCGAGCATGGAGATGGGCGAGACCATGTTGCGCTTTTCGATGTCGCCGAAGTGTGAAGTACCGTCGCGGCCGCGCGTGGGCGAATCGGCTTTAGCCATGTACTGCATCATGGTGTCGGAGGCGCGGAAGCCGCGGACCAGCAGCGATCCCTGGTTGCGGATCATGGGCGCGAACCAGTCGTCCTTATCGAGCGCGTACGCGGAAGCGCAGGAGCAGGCCTCCTGGCCGAGTCCGAAATAAACTCCACCGACGACCTTGCCCTGCTTGTAGAGATTTTCGAGTGTGACCTCCATTTTGCGGTTGAGCAGCATGTAGCGGTAGATCTCGATGCACTGCTTCTTGTCGAGATACTTCGAATCGCGAATCGGAGGAACTGGCGCATTGAGATTGCCGGTGACTTCGTAGCGGATATGCTCAGCGCCGTCTTTGTCTTTCTCGATCGCTTGGCGGACGGTGAGATCGGGATGCTCGAGGCGCAGGTCGGGGATCGAGTAGGTGCGGAGCTCGGTCGTGGCCGCTGGCTTGGAGTGCGACCGGGCCGACCCGTTACGCGGACGGTTGCCGTTGGAAGTGTGCTTCGGCTTAGTTTTCTTGGTCCCCATGATAGAGCGGCGTTTTGATCCGCAATGATTGATGGTATCGCGAGAGTGGGGCAGAGGGCTAGGTGGTGGTTCCCAAGTTCGCGCGGGCGAGGATGCCCGCGCCGCATACCCAATCACGCCCAGGTCGTGTCGTCTTCTTTGTGCAATTGGCGAAGTTCGACGGGGCACTGCATTGGAACGCCTACGGCGTGACCGAGAAGTGCGTCGAGGGTTTCGACCCAAAGCATCTGGCTCGAGAACACTACGCCAAAGTTGCGAGAGATCGATTCAGCGACCGAGTTGAGGTCCAGCCGATGCCCTAGTTCTTGCTGCATCGAGGTGACGGGCTTTGTCGTAATGCCGCAGGGAACGATTAGGTCGAAGTAGCTGAGGTCAGTGTTTACGTTGAGGGCGAAGCCGTGCGAGGTGACGAAGCGGGAGATGTGGACGCCGATGGCGGCGATTTTGGCTTCGGCTGCGTTATCGGGCGGGCTCGCTTCGCTTCGCTGGACAGCCGAGGCGGCTGTCCCCACATGGGCATCGTGGCTTCCAGCATCTGTCCAGACACCAGTTAGGCCGGGGACTCGCTTGGTCGGAATCGCGAAATCGGCGCAGGTGCGGATCAGGACTTCCTCCAGGCGGCGGACAAATTCGACGGCGCCGAGCGTCTTGCGCTTTCCATCGGGTGCTGCGAAACCACGCAGGTCGAAGATGGGATAGCCGACGATCTGTCCGGGACCGTGGAAAGTGACGTCGCCTCCGCGATCACACTCAAAGAGCTCGACGCCGCGCTGGACGAGCAGTTCGGGGGAGGCAACTACGTTTGCGGCTTTGGCGTTGCGTCCGAGCGTGATGACTGGCGAGTGTTCGAGCAGGAGGAGGACGTCACCGATCTTTTCTTCTTTGTGCAGAGCAACGAGTTGCTGCTGCAGGCGCAGGCCCGTGGCGTAGTCAACGGTGCCGAGTTGGATGACAGAGATCATGAACGATTGAGTAATCGGGTAATTTTGTAATTGAGTAATTTAAGCAACTTACCCAATAGTCTGTGAGCGTTAAAATTTCTCACTTGCTCAATTCCCCAATTACTCAATTCCTTTAAGCGTTAATCGCGATTCCATACACGCTATTCGACGCGTCCAGCATAGCCTCAGCCAGCGTCGGGTGCGCGTGAATGGTCCACATCAAATCCTCGACGGTGGCTTCGAGTTCCATGGCGGTGACGGCTTCGGCGATCAGCTCCGTTGCCTGGGGGCCGATGATGTGCACGCCGAGAATCTCGCCATAGTCGGCATCGGAGACAATTTTGATAAAGCCTTCGTGCTGGCCGACGATGGAGGCACGCGAATTGGCGGTGAAAGGAAATTTGCCGACTTTCACGTTGTATCCGGCTTCGCGGGCTTTGGTCTCGGTGAGGCCAACGCTGCCGATTTCGGGATGGCAGTACGTGGCGCCGGGGATGTGCTCCGGGTTGATCGGCTTGGCCGGCTTGCCTGCGATTTTCGCGACAGCGACGATAGCCTCCATCGAGCCTACGTGCGCCAGTTGCGGCGTCCCTAGAACGATGTCACCGACGGCATAGACTCCGGGTTCGGCGGTCTGCATCCACGAATCGGTTTTGATGAACTCACGGTCGGGCTTGATTTTCGTGCACTCCAGGCCTATGTTTTCGGTTCGCGGCTTGCGGCCCACCGCGATCAGAATTTTCTCAGCTTCGATCTTCTGCTGTTTGCCCTCGGCGGTGATGGTAACCGCGATACCAGATTTCGTTTTCTCCACTTTATCGACCTTGGCGCTGGTGTGGAAGTTGATGCCTCGCTTCCGGAATACGCGGGCGAGTTCCTTCGAGACCTCTTCGTCTTCAACAGGAACGAGTCGCGGCAGCATTTCGACGATTGTGACTTCGCAATCGAAAGAGCGATAGATCGACGCAAATTCCACGCCCACCGCACCAGCCCCAACGATCACGAGCGATTTGGGGATTTCTTTCAGGCTGAGGATTTCGATGTTGGTAAGAACCCGGTCATTCGCCTCAAGGCCAGGAATCATGCGGGCTTCCGAGCCGGTTGCGAGAATTACGTTCTTCGCCTTCAGATGGCTGGCCTTGCCGTCATGGGTGACTTCGACCGTGAAAATTCCGCTCTGGGCCGATCCTGTAAGTTTGCCGTAGCCCTTGATTGTGTCGACTTTGTTTTTCTTCATCAGGAATTCGAGGCCCTTCGCATGTTTGGCGACGATCTTGCCCTTGCGCTCCTGAACCGCGGCCCAGTTCAGCTTGCGTGAATCCACACCCTCGATGCCGAATTCCTTGGCGTCTTTGAGGTGGTCCCACAGTTCGGCGTTAAACAGCAATGCTTTGGTCGGGATGCAGCCCACGTGCAGGCAGGTACCGCCGAGGAATCCGTCTTTCTCGATCAGTGCGGTCTTGAGGCCCCATTGGCCGGCGCGGATGGCGGCGGTGTATCCAGCCGGGCCGCTGCCGATGATAGCTACGTCGTAAATAGTTTCAGGCAAGAGTGCTCCTCAGTATGAAGAGATGACAAAAGGCAAACGAATGATTCTAGAACAGGGTGGAGGATGAGACCAAACGCGAGAAGCGTTCCAAAGGCGCTGGTGGAAATTCCCTGCAACGCTGGTAATACTGCAGGCGAAAAAGGGGTCCCCTTCGACTACGCAGCAGGTTCGCTGTTACGAACCTGCTGCTTCGCTCAGGATCACAGAAGGGTAAGGCTGATCTTCAGTTGCCTTCGTTGCTGGCGCGCTTCCACGAAATCAATTCGCCAATCGTTGAGCTGGTGCTCGAAACCGGTTGCTTGTAGGCTTCTACTTCGGAACGTGAAGCCTCGTCCCCAACCGCGCGGATGCTGAGCCCAACTTTCTTTTCTTCCGGACTCATCTTGATGATCTTGAACTCGCGCTCGACTCCAGGCTCAAGATGAAGGGGTTGGCCATTCCCGTCAATTGCTTCCGACTTGTGGCATAAGCCCTCCACGCCTTCCGCGATTTCCACGAAAGCGCCGAACGCCGCCACCCGCAGCACCTTGCCGTGCACCACGTCACCCACGTGGTGGCCTTCGAAGAATGACTCCCACACATCCGGCTGCAGTTGCTTCACACCCAAAGAAAGCCGGCGCTTATCGGGCTCAATGGCCAGCACGATCGCCTTCACGCGATCGCCCTTCTTCAAGACTTCCGACGGATGCTTCACGCGCTTGGTCCAGCTCAGGTTGCTCACGTGCACCAAGCCGTCGATACCATCTTCAATCTCGATGAAGGCTCCGAAGTCGGTGAGGTTGCGCACCCGTCCTTCGACCGTCATGCCGACGGGAAATTTCTCGTGCAACGAGTCCCAGGGGTTGGCGGCCAACTGCCGCATGCCCAGGGAGATGCGCCGTTCCGTCGGATTCACGTTGAGCACAACACAGTCCACCTGATCGCCTACGTTGACCAGCTTCGACGGATGTTTCATGCGCTTGGACCACGTCATCTCGCTGACGTGAACCAGGCCTTCGATACCCTGCTCGAGTTCCACAAATGCGCCGTAGTCGGTCACACTGATCACGCGGCCGCTGACGTGAGCGCCCACGGGATAGCGGTGTTCGGCATCGAGCCAGGGATCGGGCGTAAGCTGCTTAAAGCCCAGCGAAACGCGCTGCTTGTCTTTGTCGTACTTGAGAACCTTGACCTGAATCTGGTCACCCACGTTGACCAGATCACGCGGGTGAGTCAGGCGGCCCCATGACATGTCGGTGATGTGAAGCAGACCATCGAGTCCGCCCAAATCGACGAATGCACCATACTCGGTCAGGTTCTTGACTACTCCCGTGAGGATCGAACCTTCCTCGAGATGTTCCAGAGTCTTCGAGCGCTTCTCAGTCTGCTCGCCTTCGAGCAGATCCTTGCGCGAGACTACGATGTTGCCCCGCTTCTTGTTGAGCTTAATGATCGCGACTTCGAGAGTCTGGCCTTTCATGCCATCCAGATTGCGGATGGGGCGCAAATCCACCTGAGAGCCGGGCAGGAAGGCTCGCGCGCCGAGGATGTCGACCGTGAGTCCGCCCTTGATACGCTCGACCACGACCGCCTTGATCGGCTTCTTCTCGTTGTGAGCCTTTTCAATCTCTTCCCATGCGTGAATGCGCTGCGCCTTCTGGTGCGAGAGATTGATGTAGCCTTCCTCGGTCTGCCCCTTTTCCCGCATCACCTCGATCTCGTCACCGGGCTTCACCCTAGGATTGCCTTCGTGGTCCAGCACCTCCGAAAGCGGCAGCATTCCTTCCGACTTGGCGCCGACATCGACGACGACATGCGTCGAAGTGAGCTTCAGAACCGTACCCTTGATGACGCGGTCCTCGCTTACGGCTTCTTCCGCTTCCGTGGTAAAAGTCTCCAGCACGGAGGCGAAATCTTCGCCCCCAGCGCCGGCGGGCGTTTCATCCGAAGTCTGCGCCAGCTGCGGCGCATCGGTGTTCGCCGCGGCAGTTTCAGCGGATGCCTGATTCGGTTCAGTCCGGGTGCTGTCCGCTGCGGTTGGCTCGGCTTCGGATACGAGTGTGCTGGTGGATTCGGAGTTGTGGTGAGACAATCCCAGCTGTCGGACGTTTTACAGAGAACCCGCGTCCAAAGGGAACTCTTCGACTATAGCAACGGCTCACAAACAGTGTCAAACGCAATCGACGTTCGTTCCCCGACATTGCCGGACCAGCCATGCGAAGCAAGTCGCAGCCGCTGTCGCGAACGCCGGCCATGCCCAAAATGAGCACGGAACACGCGAATCGCCACGATAGAGACCACCTTTTCGCAGAATCTGCATCCTAATGTGGCACTATTAACACGGTCGTAACAATCCTCGCAGGTTAACAGGGAGCCAAGAATTGCCCCAAGAACGATTGAGCATTCCCATCCTGCTGGTAACACTTCTGGTCACCACCCATTCAGCTTTTTGCCAGGGCCGCTCGACGCTGAATCTGGCAACTCCATCAGTCTCTGAGTTCCCGGCGCTTGACATCGCCCGCCTGACACTTCCAGAAAATTTGGCAGCCTTGCCCGACGCGGCTGAGGCTTTGCCAGATTCGGAAAGGTCATCCCAAACGGAACAGCACGGGCTGGTCGGAAGAAGCGTCAGACGAATACTGCGCGATCAAAGGAACTTGTATCTCGCTCCCTTCAAACCGCATAAGTTCAAATGGGACGCTTTAGTGCTGGTGGGTACCGGAGCGTTTCTTGCGGCCGACCGTCACATTGAAAATAACATTTCGCACTCGCATTTCACGGCATATCAGACCACTTCCAATATCGCCTTGGCAGGATTGGCCGGCTCGCTCGCCGGCGTATACATTTATGGGTTCAAGAGCGAGCACCGTCACGCCCGAGAGACTGGCGAACTCGAACTCGAGACCCTGATCAATACGTTTCTCATCTATACGCCGATGCAGTTAATTGCTGGCCGCCAACGGCCCGATGAGGGCAACGGTCACGGCGACTTCCTCAAGCACCACTCCCTGAACACTTCCTTCCCCGGCGGGCATGCCATGTTCACCTGGGCGATGGCTTCGGTGCTTGCCGACGAATATCCCAAGCCCTGGGCGCGCGTGCTGAGTTATGGTGCGGCATTCACGGTGACCTTCACTCGCTTCATGGCCCGGGATCACTGGGCCTCTGACATGTTCCTGGGAACGGCGTTGGGCCTCGCCATCGCAGAGAATACCTTCCATTCCCACTGCAATCCGGAGTTCGAGTCGCAGTGTAAGCACCATCAACGCTGGTGGAAGGTAGTAAAAATAGGAGTTCAATAGCAGCTCGGCAAAACGCAGCCGCAGTTACCCGCGCCTGATTGCAAATCTGCTACCCTGCCCAGTAATGGATTACCTCTGGACTCCGTGGCGTTACGCCTACGTCTCGACCGCCGAGAAAGCGGTCGGCTGTGTCTTCTGCGACGCGGTGAAGGCTGGCGACGACGCAAAAACACTCATCGTGTATCGCGGCGAGCACTGCTTCGTCATTTTGAACGCATATCCCTATACGCCGGGTCACGTGATGATTGTTCCCTACGAGCACTTGGACGAATTGCAGAAGCTGCCCACAGAAGCGGCAAACGAATTGATGCGGCTTTCGCAGCGAATGGAGTCAGTACTGCGCAAACTCTATCACCCCGACGGCATCAACCTCGGCATGAACATCGGCAAAGCCGCGGGCGCCGGCATCGCCGGACACATTCACATGCACGTGCTACCGCGGTGGGTTGCCGATGCGAACTTCGTGTCGGTAATAGGCGAGACGCGCGTTCTGCCGGAGACGCTGGAAGACACGTGGAAGCGGATGACAAAGGCACTTAAATGATCAGCTGGCAAGTCTTTCCATCTCTTTTTCATCGATCACTTTCACCCCAAGCTGATTCGCCTTATCCAGCTTCGATCCAGCATCTGCCCCCGCAACGACGTAGTCGGTCTTCTTGCTGACAGAGCCGGTTACCTTCCCTCCCGCATCTTCAATCATCTTCTTGGCTTCGTCGCGAGCGAAATGCGCCAGCGTGCCGGTCAGCACAAACGTCTTCCCTGCGAGCTTTGTGCCACGCTGTTTTTTCAGGCCGGTTAAAGTAAGGCCAGCCTCGCGCAATCGCTCGACCAGCTTGCGATTGGCTGCAATGCTGAAGAATTCCACAATGCTTTCCGCGATCCGCGGGCCCACCTCGTTCACGTCCTGCAATTCCTCTAGCGAGGCCTGCTCCAGCGCCTCCATCGACCCAAAATGTTCGGCCAGAAACTGCGCCGTGCGCTCGCCGACAAACCGGACGCCTAAGCCATAAATCACGCGCTCCAGCGGCAGCTTTTTCGACGCTTCGATCTCGTCGAGAATGTTCTGCGCCGACTTGTCGGCAAAGCGTTCCAGGCTGAGCAGATCTTTCTTCGTGAGCTTGTAGATGTCCGCGACGTTCTTCACCAGGCCACGCTCGGTGAGCTGGTTCACCAGCGCGTCGCCCATGCCATCGATGTTCATCACTCCGCGAGAGGCAAAGTGCAGAATGGTCTCACGCAATTTGGCCGGGCAATTCGCGTTGACGCAGCGGTGATCGGCCTCACCCTCGGCGCGCACAACCTTCGTGCCGCACACTGGACACGTCTCCGGCATGTGAAAACTCTTGCGTCCGCGCGGATGGTCTTTATCTTCGATCACCTTAGCGACTTTGGGGATCACGTCGCCGCCCCGCTCCACCTGCACCCAATCGCCGATCTTCACGCCCAGGCGCTCGATTTCGTCCATGTTGTGCAACGTGGCGTTCCGCACGGTTGTGCCGCCGATCAAAACCGGCTTTAGCATGGCGACGGGCGTGAGCTTGCCGGTACGTCCCACCTGTACGCGAATGTCTTCCAACTGGGTAATCCCGGCCCGCGCGGCATACTTGTACGCAATGGCCCAGCGCGGCGCTTTGCCGGTGAAGCCGAGTTCGTTCTGCAGTGCAGTGCGATCCACCTTGACCACGATGCCGTCGATCTCATAGGGCAACGAATCCCGCTTCGCCTCCCACTGTTGGATGAACGCCCAGACCTCCTCTATGCTATGAACCAGCTTGCGGTGCGGATTAACTTTGAACCCGGCGGCATCGAGCGCGTCCAATGTCTTTGAATGCTGGTCGAAATAGGATCGGCCATTTTGCAGCAATGCGTAACCAAAATAGTCGAGCCGCCGCTGCGCCGTAATACTGGAATCGAGCTGCCGCACCGTACCGGCGGTGAAATTGCGCGGATTAGCGAAAGTTGCGAGTCCGTTGCGCTCGCGTTCTTCATTCAGCTTCTTGAAAGCCGCCGTCGGCATAAGCAGTTCGCCACGCACCTCGAAATCCGCAGGAATGCCGGCCTTCTTCAGCTTTTCTCTAGGGATCGAAAGCGGAACCGAGCGCACGGTACGCACGTTGAGCGTGACATCTTCCCCCACCATCCCATCGCCGCGAGTTATCCCGCACACCAGATGCCCATCTTCATAAACCAGGGCCAGCGACATGCCATCCAGCTTGAGCTCGCAGACGTAGTCCACATCCTTGCGGCCGCTCAGCTCGTGTACGCGCCGTTCCCACGCGCGCAATTCTTCTTCGCTGTAGGTATTGTCGAGCGACAACATGGGCGAGGAATGCCGCATCTTGACGAATCCTTCACGCGGCTTGCCACCCACCCGCTGGGTCGGGGAATCGGGCGTAATCAGGGTGGGGTGCTCAGCTTCGAGCTGCTGCAACTGCCGCATGAGCGCGTCAAACTCGGCGTCGCTGATTTCCGGCTGGTCGAGGACGTAGTAAAGATGTTCGTGGTGGCGAATCTTCTCGCGGAGCGCTTCGATCTTTTTTTCGAGGTCTTTAGCAGCGGCGGCCATCGCCAAAGATTATAGGCGGAACAAGAACAGCGTAGGGACAGCCGCCTCGGCTGTCCAGCCAAGCGCAGCGAGGCGCACTTGAACGGTAAGGGAAGTCCCGATTTGAGGCCTGTCGAGGAAGTATTTTCTTCTGTTGTCGCACGGCGACTCCAGTTTCAGGTTACGCTGCATGGAATGCCGAGCTTCGCTCGACTGGACAGCCGAGAGCCTGCCCTGAGCTTGTCGAAGGGCGGCTGTCCCTACGTGAGTCCTGATGGCATTCTACCGACGCAACCTCCCGCATCTGCAACGTGATGACAAGCGCCACTTCGTGACCTTCTGCACATTTCATCGATGGATCTTGCCGAATGCCGCTCGTGCCATCGCCCTGCAATGTTGTCTGCACGACAACGATGTTAAGCACGTCCTTCACTCCGCTGTGGTCATGCCGGATTCACGTGCACCTGATCTTCACTCCTTTGGTGAACTCAGGAAAGCGTGAAATCTATTCGTTAGCCGAAAATCATGGGCGGAATCAAAGGTGCATCGGCGCAACTCATCAATCGGGAGTTGGGTCGCAGTGGCAAGGTGTGGCAGACCGAATCTTTCGACCGCGTGTTGCGGTCTTCAGAATCACTCGATACTAAACTGGACTACATCCTCCGCAATCCTGTTCGGGCTGGGCTGGTTTCCAAATGGGACGATTATGCTTGGATGTGGAAGAGGTTAGAAAAGCATCCCTATGCCGTGGCTTAGCCGCCTCGCTCCGCTCGGCTGGACAGCCGAGGCGGCTGTCCCTACGCGAGCAGCGAAGGGCCGGACGGCTTTGCCCACAACTTCACACCAAGTCTTCCAGCTTCAACGACCCGCTTCCGCCCTTCCATGAAGACTCAAACTGTTTCTGGATAAATCCCGCATCGTACTCGCGCTTCTGCTCCATCAAAGCCTGATGCAAGCCGAACAGCGAACGCGGATTCCGCGGATTGCGCTCAAGATCTTCGCGAAACACTTTCTCAGCTCCGGCCGCATCCCCATTCATCAGCAGAGCGGCACCCAGCGGTTCGCGGACCGGAAAGAACCAGTCGGGCGGTTCGCCGTACTTGAGTGTGTCCTGTATCGCGACGGCCTGCCGGAACATCGCAATCGCTCCATCCTTGTCCTTCTTCGCCAGCGCGATCTCGGCCCCCAGCACATCTTTCGCGACTTTCATGATGTCCTTAGCCTTGTTGTTGACCGGCATAGCAAAGATTACGTCCGGAGGCGTAGCTTCCTCGGCGTCAGATACGATCTTGTACTCCGTCTCGGCCTCGCTCACCTTCCCTGTGCTGGCAAGGGCCATACCGCGCGCGAAGTGCCAGAAAACGGTAGTAGTCTTCATGGCCGGATCGGGCTGCGGCATCTTCAGAACGTCGTTCCAGCGGTGGAATCGCATCTCCACGGCCAGCGGCACAGTCATAAAGCCCTCGAGCGGGGGCATCATCTTCACGGCAGGCCCAACGTGCTCGGCCAGCATGTCCGCATTTTTCTTGGCCTCGGCATAGTTGCCGTTCATCGCGGAGCACATGGCGATGAAGTGCAGATTGTGGCTGTAGTACATCATCGGGTAAATTCCCTGCACCCCCGTCGCCTTGATGTAGGCCCGGTCCACCGCGGCGGCCTGCTCGTTGGTCTTCACCGCAGCCTCGTAGTCGCCAGTGCGAATGTAAACATGGGCCGGCATGTGCACGATGTGTCCCGCCCCTGGCGCCAGTGAGGCCAACTTGTTTGCCCCCGCCAGCGCGCGCTCAGGACTGGGCGAAGCTTCCACTGCATGGATGTAGTAGTGGATTGCGCCCAGGTGGTTGGGATCGCGCTTCATCACCGATTCCAACGTGGATACAATTTCTTCGGTGCCGGCCTCAGGAGTGCCGTCGGGATGCCACAAGCCCCAGGGATGAAGGTTCATCCCAGATTCGGCGAAAAGAGTAGCCGCGTCCAGGTCGTCCGGAAATGACTTCACTACGCCGCGCATGGCGTCGTGATATTCCTCCGCTGCCTTCTTCAGATCCGAATTCGGGTCCGCGGGAAAGCGTTTGGCCAAAGCATTTATGTAGGCTTGTTCGCTAGACGATGCGCTGGACGACAGGTCCATTGCCTTCTGCACGGCACTGTGCGCCTGCTTATAACGATCGGGGTCTGCAGGATCGTTGTAGTTCGGGCCTACCGCTTCGGCGACGCCCCAATATGCCATTGCCAGCTTAGGATCGAGTTCTGCGGCGTGCTGAAACGAGCGTGCCGCCTCGTCGTGGTTAAAGGCGAAAATAAACCGCAGGCCTTGATCAAAGAACTGCTGTGCCGCTGCGTTCTTGGTGGAAACCGGATGGTGCAAATTTCCCAGGCCCGTCACCAGCGTGACCGGCCGGCTTTGCGTATGCGATGCATGGTCCTGCGCCGCAACTCCCAGGCACAGAAGCAATCCACAGAGAAAATGTTCAGGGATTCTCATCTGGTAAAACCTCCCGAGTAGAGATGATGTGGATAACTGGCCCCTTGCAAGCCGTCCTAGGTTATGCCAGATTGAATTCTTTGCCAAGTTGTCTGTCCTAGTCTGCGAAGGCCCGACCATGCCGAGAGCTCAAGAGCCAATGAATATTTCCCTTCCGCAGAAAAGGTTTACGGAGCTGCTTCCAGAAGCTCTCCTGAACGCTTTTAACACCAACGACAGGATCAACTATTATCTGATCGATAACCTCCCCCGGCCAGCTTGGATCGCGAAAACCCCAGCGGGAAAGGGACGCTCCATTCCCGCAATCGTTGCCCACATGCACAACGTGCGTGTCATGTGGCTGAAGGCCTCAGCGAATGGCAGCCGGATTCCGGCACAACTGGACCGCGCAAAGCTCTCGCCGGCACAAGCGTTGCGAGGCCTGGAGCTGAGCCGTCAGGCTCTAGGTGTGGTCATCAGCGGTGCCTTGACCGGCGACGGTCGAGTCAAGGGTTTCCGGCCTGACGTTGCCGGGTTTCTGGGCTACCTGATCGCACACGATGCGCACCATCGCGGTCAGATCACTATGCTGGCCCGCCAAATGGGCCATCCGCTGCCACAAAAAGCCATGTTCGGCATGTGGGAATGGGGATCGCGCTGATCCCTATTCGCTGACCCTCGGTTCGCCGATCCGGCGTGCATGATCTGTCGGTTCGGGTTCGCGCCGCTTCTCCGCGCACTCAGCTCAGGTACAATCCAGCTTCGACCAGCCCATGCGTAAGGCGGCTTTGCTGTACAACCCAGATTCCGGTGGCAGCCGAAAGCGGCGGCAGAAGGAATTGGAGTCCGTGGTGGCAATGCTGCGGACAACAGGCGTCGACGCCGGTCTGGTTCTCACCCACTCCAGAGCCCACGCCGAGGAACAAGCGCGGCAAGCCGTCCTCGCCGGCTGCGATACGGTGTTCGCCTGCGGAGGAGACGGAACCATCCACAACATTGTGCAAGTGCTCGCCAGCTCCAACGTCGGCCTGGCGATCCTGCCGATGGGAACAGCCAACGCCTTGGCGCACGACCTGGGCCTTCCCATGAATCCCGCTGCCGCAGCGAAAGTGGCCGTGAATGGCGCTCGATGCAGGGTGGCCCTCGGCCACATAAAGTATTGTGATCGCCGCGGAAATCCCGGCACGCGCTTTTTCATCGTGGCCGCAGGTGTCGGAGTAGATGCTCATCTGTTCTACAAGCTCAATCCTGACGTCAAGCAGCGCTTGGGAATGGCAGCATATTACGTAAAGGCATGGCATCTGTGGTGGACCTACCCGATGGTCCGCTTTGTCGCCGACTATATCGAAACCGGGTCCGCTGAGCCTAAGCAGGCAAGCCTCACAGAGTTGCTCGGCGTACGGATTCGCCACTTCGGTGGAGTGCTGCAGGAGTTAGCTCCCGGGGCCTCACTCGATCGCGATGACCTCCGTCTGATCCTGTGCCACACGGCCAGCCGCCTTGCCTATCTTGCGTACGTGACCCGCGCCTTGCTGCGGCTAAGCCCGGCCGTTTCCGGCATCGAACTGGCGCATGTTGCCAACGTCCGTTGCCGGTACCCTGAGCTCTCCGGTGCTGTACCGGAAATACAATCCCCAGTCTATGTCGAAGCCGACGGCGAACTGCTGGGCACGCTTCCGGCGGAAATCACCGTCGTCCCTGATGCTCTGACGCTTTTGGTCCCGCCCCGCTGAGTCGTAATGCGCAGGACAGACGAAGGTCGCGAACAAGTCCCGTAACAAGTTTTGTGACTTCAGGCCAAGCTTGGCGTCCAAGTAACTTCTCAGAGTCTCGGCGTGGCAAAGAGGGCCACCGGTGAAATAGAATTCACAAACTCGCTTGGAACCTATAACCCACTTTCTGACCGGAGCGTGCCTGGGGCGCGCCGGATTGAATCGCAAAACCGCATTAGCTACGCTGACACTTACGTTGGCCGCCGAAGCTCCCGATCTGGACGTGCTCGGCCGACTGCGCGGTCCTGCATTCGGCTTCGCCCATCATCGCGGATTCACGCACTCATTCCTCGGCACCCCGCTCATGGCGGCCGTAGTTCTAGGCTTCGTGTATCTGATCTGGCGCCTGCGCGGACGAAAGACGAACGACCCTAACTTGCCGCCACGATGGGGACTTCTGTTCCTCTATGCCTGCGCGGCCGGCCTGAGCCACATCATGCTCGACTTCACTAACAACTACGGTGTACGCCCGTTCTGGCCTTTTTCCGAGAAGTGGTATTCGTGGGACATCGTCTTCATCTTTGAGCCGGTAATATTCGGCTTTTTGCTTCTCGGACTCATCACGCCGTCATTCTTCTCGCTGATCGACCGTGAGATCGGAGCGCGCCATCGTGGACCTCGCGGCGGGACCACCGCAACACTTGCCCTGGTTGGGGTTGTACTCGTGTGGGGCGTGCGCGACTTCGGACATCGCCGGGCAGTCAGCGCACTAACTGCGCGCACCTACGAAGGCGCAGACCCTATTCGTGCTTCGGCATACCCTACCGTGATCGACCCCTTCCACTGGTACGGTGTCGTAGAAACTCCCGGTTTCTTCGTGCTGGCTCCCGTGGATTCTCTGCGGCCTGAGGTGGATCCCGAAGGACGGCTCGACATCCGCTACAAGCCGGAAGAGACGCCGGTCACCCTGGCGGCGAAAAAATCGTACCTCGGGCATGTGTACCTGGACTGGGCTAAATATCCCATCACCGAAACCGAAACTCTTCAGCCCCCCGAAGAGGGCTACATCGTGCACTTTCAGGACCTGCGCTTCGTCCAGTTGCCCAGTCCGCTCAGCCGTCGCAGCGGGGCGCGCAGAGCGCTCGGCGCCGCTGTGAAGCTCGACAAGAATCTTCGGCCCGTGGGCGACATCTTCGGATTCGGAAAAGATCAAGTGATCGCACCCGAACCCGACTGAGCCCGAAATCAAGCTGCCGGCAGCCACACCCCGGGGACGGCCTTCTCTAGATGGCTAACGACTACGCTGAATAGCTGAATATTCATTCCTCTCTTCGCTTGACGTCCTCCCGTCTCAGCGCCCAGAATAAGATCTGTAGCGAGGTGCTCATGCTGCCCTACCTATTCGTCCTACTGGCCATTGCCGTCCGCTTCCTGCCCTTCGCTGGCCCCATGAATGTTCTGCCGCACGCTTGGCACTTCACGCCGGTAGCGGCGTCGCTGCTGTTTTTTGGCGCACGCGGTTCACGCCGCCAGATGTGGGTGCCGTTACTGCTGCTGGCCGCGACGGACGTCATCCTGACCAAGTTCATCTACGCTTACACCTTCTCCTGGGATCATCTGGTTACCTGGGCCTGGTATGCGGCCATTCTGTGGCTGGGTACCAACTTGCGGGAGAAAGCCGGGCCAGTCCGCGTGGTTGGTGCCGCGCTCACCAGTTCAGTTTCGTTCTTCCTGATCAGCAATTTCGCGGTATGGGCCGCATGGCCCGCGATGTATCCCAGAGGCTTCAGCGGCTTGATGATGTCCTACGCCGCCGGACTTCCATTTTTCCGCGGGACCGTGGAGAGTGATCTGTTCTTCTCCATCGCGATGTTTGGAACGCCTGTGCTCCTGCATGCTTTGTCGGGCTGGATGCACCGTTCAACCGACGACCACATCGCCGCCGCGTAGTAAAGCGGGAACTTGTAGAGTCGATCTCTTAAGGTCGACCTCTTAGCCTCGCTGGACTCTCCGGTCCTGCGAGCTTCTTGATTTTGCCGCGCCGAAGCAACCACCACGAGCACAGACCAACTAGGACCGCTCCCAACACCCAGGAGAAGCGGCGTCGGAAAAGATTACCCGCCAGTTCAACGATCTGTGGCCCGTACACCAGGGCCAGCAATGACCAAAACGCGAAACGCACCACGCGCCCGGCGAAAATCGCCATGAGGAAGTGCGTCCAGCGCATCTCGAAAACTGCTGCGCCCAGCACGAACAGTTTGAAGGGCGTAGGCGGGGGTAACATGCCTGGAAGCATCAGCGCCAGGAACTCATGCTTCTCGAACGACCGGTGAATTTTCAGGAATCGCGCTTCCGTTATCCGCTTACGCAGAACTTCCTCGCCGCCAAAATAGCCAATCAGGTAGAGCGGGATACTGCCGAGTGCCGAGCCGAGGGCGGCCATCACGACATAAAAAACAAACCGCCGGCGGTCCTGGTAGACGTACCCAACCACGACGGCGTCCACCGGCATGCCGAACAACGCGGAATCCACCCCAGCGATGGCAAATACGCCCCACATCCCGAGCGGCTTCAGTAGCGCCCAGATCCAGGCCGTGTAGCGCGCCAGAATATGTCCAATCGTTTTCAACGGGAACTAATTCTAAGTGAATGCTCCTAAGAATGCTCCGTGTTCCCCAGTAGCAAGTTCAGCGCATGAGGAATCAACTCGACCACCGCTTCCAGTGATTCCACCGCACCGGTCGGACTGCCCGGCACATTCAGAATGATCGATGTGCCCCGCACTCCACACACCCCCCGGCTCAAAGCGGCAAACGGAGTCTTCCTGGACCCTTCGCTTCGCATGCGCTCGGCCAGCCCGTCGAGCAACCGGTCACAGACCGCCTGAGTCGCTTCCGGGGTCACGTCGCGCGGCGCGATTCCAGTCCCCCCAGTAGTAACGACGAATCGCACATCCCGGGCGAGACGAGTCAGCAGGTTTTGAATCTGAATGGAATCATCGGGGACGACTTCGCGAGCGGCCACTTGAAAGCGAAGCTTCTGCAGCACGTGGGCCACCGCCGGACCCGATAGATCGACGCGATCCCCGCGAGAGCACGAATCGCTGACTGTCACAACTGCGGCGGTCAACGTATCCGACGTCCGCACCTCGGTCCGCATCTCAGCTGTCGAGGAGGACATCTTCCTCTTCTTCCCTTCCGCCGCTCGTGGTCGGTGCGTCGCTGGGGGTGCTGCCTGGCGCGCTGCTGCTTTCGGTCGCTTCGCCACCGCCTTCGCGTTGCGATTCATCCAGCAGTCGTAGTCCTTCCATCAGCAACCCCTGTGTGTTAAGTTGCGTGGTTTCCTTATCGGTCTTGCCTTCAAAATCGAGCTGGAAGTTGCCGCCCGTCCAGCGCAACACCTTGAACACCGCCGCGTCGCCTACCAACGTGCCATAGGTCGCGTGCTTCACCTGGCCTTCAGCAAAAAATACTTCGCATTTCTCGCCTTCGTTCGTAAGCGTGAGCTGGCAACTCTTGCGGCCCATCTCGAGCGACTGCATCAGGTCAATCACGTTCATCTGCGAAAGATTGCCGCGCACTACACCATCCGAAGGCGCGGTCTTGGCCATCTTCTCCAGCGCAATGCGGTCGATCATGCGCTTGATGCGGCGCGTAGCATCTTTCAGAAAGAACGGTTTTTCAAGATAATCGTCGGCCGCGTCCTGTTGCGAGAGCCGTTCGGCAATATCACCCTTGCTCGCCATCAGCACGGAGGAGAAATTTGCGGTCCCGGGACGGCTCTTCAATTTCTCGACCAACTGGCGCCCATCCATCCCCGGCATGCGGTAATCGCACACCACCAGGTCTGGAGGATCGTCCACGGCTTTCAAGAGAGCATCGGCGGTATCGCTGGCTGGCGTGACCTTCGCCAGCGACGACAATGCCTGCTGCAGCATTCCCAACACCATCGGGTTGTCATCCACCAGGAGCAGTTTGACGTTGTTAGCCATGAAGTCCGCTACAGCTATTTCTGGTACAGCTATTTCTTGGAACGACGGTAGTCGCCGCTCTTCCCGCCACTCTTACGTTCGAGCATAATGTCGCGTATCTCGATGCCCTTATCCATCCCCTTGGTCATGTCATAAATGGTGAGGGCGGTTACGCTGGCCGCCACCATCGCTTCCATCTCCACCCCGGTTTCCGCGGTAGTCGTTACTTTGGAGGTAATAGCGACGCCATTCTCGCACAGGCGCACATCCACATCAACGCGCGACAGGGGCAGTGGATGGCACATCGGAATCAGCTCCGCGGTTCGCTTGGCCGCCATGATTCCGGCGATGCGGGCCACCTCGAGCGGGTCTCCCTTGGGATTTTTCGGCAGCGCCGCCAACACTGTGGCGTTCATAACCACAAACGCGCTGGCTTCGGCTTCGCGCCTGGTCGCGGCCTTTCCGGAAACGTCGACCATCCGCGCACGCCCAGCCCGGTCATAGTGAGAAAGCTTCTTGGCCATGCGGAAGCTCTATCTTACATTGGCGGCGAGTGTGGATGGAGAGCATGGATGGCGAGTCCTGGCAGTTTGCAGAAAGCCTTGGATTTTGAGTGGCGCGGCGTTTTCAACGCTGCGATAGGCTTTTACTTTGCGTCGGGCTCTACAGTTTGCTGACAAACCCCGCTTTAGATCTTGCTTTGAAAGGGCGCGGCTTGAAGCCGCGCCGTAAGTGCCACAAAATCATACCGGCTTCAGCCGCTGAGGGCGTCCTCAGCCTGCAATGCCACTTTATCAGTAAACTGTTTAGCCTTTTAAGTACCTAACCCGAGTTTTCCGGGAAACCGCCAGACTGCGGTTACACGCTACGCGCCGCGAGAATTCCCTCACCGCATCATCACTGCCACCCACTCACCCACGGCAATCCGTTCCCGATCCGGCGGGATCACCGCATAACAATTCGCCCGCGCCACTGCGGCGATATCCCCTGATCCTTGCCACGCCACCAGTTCAACCTCAGAATTTTCGAACTCGCCCGACAGGATCGCGGGCAAGAAGCGCTTCAATCCTGTCCTGATGCGAATTTCGGACTTCAGCCGCGCATGCACAAATATCAGCTTTCGCGGTGACATTCCCGCAAGAGCTTCAAGCATTGGCTTCGCAAACAGCTCGAAGGTCACCATGGTTGAAACAGGATTTCCTGGAAGGCCGAAGAAATATCGGCCTAGCGACGGAACTGAAGAACCCTCGCGGGCGATGGCGCCCGCGCCATGCGGAACTCGCCCAAACACCACCGGACGCCCGGGCTGAATCTTTGCCCCGGTGAAAAAGAACTCGGCTTTCATTTCGGTGAGAACCTCTTCGACCAAATCGTATCGTCCCATGGAAACCCCGCCCGTCAAGAGCAGCAGGTCCGATTTCAATCCTTCCTCAATAACCTCTCGCAACCTCTGCCGCTCGTCGGGAGCGATCGGCAGAAGCACCGGGTCACCGCCAGCCTTCCTGATCTGTACCGCCAGCGAATAGCTGTTGGAGTTGCGAATCTGCGTCGGGCCCGGCACGGTCTCAGGATCCACAATCTCGTCGCCGGTAGTAATCACGGCGACCTGCGGACGCTTGTACACTTGCAACTGCAGTTTACCGACTGACGCAGCCAGCGCAATCGCTGCCTCATTCAGCAGGATACCTTTATCCAGCAAAAGGCTTCCCTGCCGAGCCTCCGCACCGCGAGCAACAACATTCTCGCCGATCGTAACGCCCTTCGCGATCTCGACTCGCGCGCCCTGCCGCGAGGTGTACTCCACCATCACCACTGCATCCGCGCGGGGTGGCACCGGCGCTCCGGTCATGATGGAAACCGCCTGGCCCCGCTCGACGCTGGCCGGAATTTCTTCCGGCTTTTCCCCCGCTCGGATTTCCCCAATTATTTCCAGCGTTGCAGGAAGCTTGGCGAGATCAGCGGCTCGTACTGCGAAACCGTCGCGGGTCGAACGCGGGAACGGTGGCATGTCGCGATCCGCCAGCACGGGCTCGGCCAGTACACGACCCGCCCCTGACAGCAGGTCGACGATTTCCGTCGCGCGAGACCCGCGCACAATCGCAGCGTGCGCTTCCACGATGTGCCGGGCATCTTCAAAACTAGGGATCGCCTGGGGTTCCGGGCTGGCAGCCATGGCCGAGATGATACCGGAAAACGAGGGGGAACAGAGCGACCTGTCAGATGGCACGGAGGGAAGATCGGGTCTTGCAGGGAAGACGGGGACCAACGCTCTCGACGGATTTCCGCTTTGCACTGCGACGCCAGTAGGGATGCCTTCGTGATTCTTATCGTGCCAGTTCCTGCCCCAGCACCGCGGGATTGCTGGCGAGCGACAACCCACTCTCCAAGTCCACTACGCGATCCCGCACCAGTTGCGCGATCTCTCCGTCGAAGTGTTGCATCCCTTCATCCGAGGCGGCTTTCATGGCATCGAGCAGCGTCTTGTCTTCGCTTTCACCTTTTTCAATGCATTCGCGAGTGCGCGTATTAGCCTTTAGAATTTCGACAATCGGCACGCGGCCGTTGCGGTCAGCTTTAGAAATGAGCCGCTGACAGATGATGTAGCGGAAGGACTTCGCGAACCGTTCGCGCACCGACCGTTGTTCAGCTGCGGAGAACGAACTGACGATGCGCTCGACCGTCTTCGATGCGTCCATCGTATTCAGGCTGGAGAAAACCAGGTGCCCCGTCTCCGCCGCCTCCAACACGATTTCTATGGTTTCCCGGTCGCGCATCTCGCCCACCAGAATCACCTTCGGCGCCTGCCGCATGGCCGAACGCAAAGCGTGCGCAAAACTCGGCGTATCGCTATGCAGCTCGCGCTGGTGAATGGTAGAGCATTTGTGATTGTGCAGAAACTCGATCGGATCTTCGATCGTGATGATGTGGTAATACTTCTCGCGGTTAATACAATCCAGCAACACCGCCAGTGTCGATGACTTCCCCGATCCTGCAGGTCCGGTCACAAGCACAATTCCGTCGCGTAACTTCACCACCTCTGCCAGTTGTTGCGGCAGTCTCAAGGAAGCAAAGTCTGGAATCGCGGTTGGGATCACTCTCATTACCACCGCACAACTGCCACGCTGGATGAAGACGTTCACTCGGAAACGCGCCAGCCCCGGAAGTCCGTAAGAAATATCACAAGCCCCATGCTCGCGCAATGTTGTAATGGCCTGCTTGTTATCGCCGATCAGATCGACGGCTATGTGGCGGGTATCGTCAGGGGAAAGTACGGTCATTCCCGGAACTTGTATCGGAATCAACTGACCATACACCTGCACTTGCGGCGGGCGTCCGGGGGAAAAAATCAGGTCGCTGACCTTTTCCGACGCGCGCAACATCGCTCCCAGCAAAGCCGGCGTAGCCGCGCTGCCGGTTCCCGAAAAGCCTTCCAGCACAATAGAAATTGGGGCAATGCCCGGTGATGCCATCCGCTCCTCACACTACGGAATCCACGCCCTACACACAGGAGAGAGAGAAGTTCAGTGACCTAACTGTACCGCGCCGCGCTGCGTATGCGAAGGACAGTAGGTACATAGCCCAAAGTAACGTTACTGGGATGTTGCGAACGCTCTTTGCTAGACCTAACCGAAGACCGTGCGCGGAGGAATGGTTCTTACGCCGGTACCCTTTGCGCAGAAAAAGGGCGGCTGGTTCAGCCGCCCTCGATTTAAACATCAGTAATTGGTTTTCGAACGTAAATTACTTTTTCGGCGCAGCCTTCTTCTTGCCAAAACTGGTTTCTACCGACGCCCCGATACTGGCCAACATTTGTTTGGCCGCATCGGCGTTGGCTCCCGTCGGCTGCAGTTCAAGATATTTCTGGAACGCCTCGGCCGTCCCCGGAGGCGCCACCATTTTGTCCCCCTGCAGCGTCGCATGGCCGATCATGTTCACGCCTTTCCAGTAGTAAGCATCCGCCCGGTTGGGATCCGCAGCAATTACCTTGTCGAAGGCTGCGATGGCATCATCTGCCTTTCCGGCGTTCGTCAAAACGGCTCCGGTATTGAAGTAGTACTGGGCTGCAGCTGTTGGATCTGTCTGGGCCGCCAGAGCGTATGTTTTCACAGCGTCATCAACCTTGTTGGCCTTGGCATAAGCTTCCGCCAGATTGTTATAGTAGGCCGCCAGGTTCTTAGCCGCATTCGGGTCCTTGTCGTTCGTGACCGCTTGCCGCAACTGGACCGCCTTCTGATAGGCCTCCACGGCAGCATCCAAACGCTTCTGTTTTTCCGCCGGATCGGTCTGCTTGGGGGCGGACAGGCGATAAGCGTCTCCCAACTTGAACCAGATCAGATCACGCGACGGGTCCATCTGGATGGCTTCCTTCAGGGAGGCAATGGCCGTTTCGAAGTCCCCACCCTGTATCGCCGCGCTTGCCGCAGACAGCTTTTCGTTCAGCGCCTTGACCGTGGTCACTTCCTTTTGCTGTTTCTCCTTGGCCTCCTGCATCTGCTTGATTTGTTCGGGAGTAAGACCCTGGCCCTGAGCGGCCCTCTCCTGCTCCTTCTTCAGGTCGAAGTCCAAAGTGTTCTCATCCAGCTGCACCTGAAATCCGTTCTGGTGAAATAGTTCTTTGTTGGCTTTGGCATCGTCGGCATTCTTGTACAAGGTTACGATGTACTTGCCCGGCGCGATCCCGAGCGAAAAATACTCGCCTTTCTTGTTTGTCTTGAGGGTATATTTCTGCCCGTTATCCTGGTTGGCATACACCACCACTCCGTCAACAATAGGATTGCCCTGCGGGTCCTTGCACACGCCCTTTACCGTACCCGAAGCCTGGGCGAAAACCGGGGGCACGCACAGTCCCAGCGCCAGCACCACAAATAAGAGAACTGCGAAATGCTTTTTCATTCTTGCCTCCCGGCGAATCTGCTTTTTACTGGTAAATCCCTTACTGTTTGATGCGCTGCCGACCGCAGGCCCGATCCTCGCGGCTGTAGCATGACCAAGTTAAATCGAAGGGCGCGCCCAGTTCAAGACCCAGCCGCACAATCTCGGCTTTTCGCATTGCAATCAGCGGAGTCACTACATCGATCCGCCCTTCCTTCGTTCCCGTTCTCACCACTTCGTTGAACGCCTGGTAGTACGCCGGACGGCAGTCCGGATACCCGGAACTGTCCTGCTCGACCGCCCCGATATACACCTTCCCGGCACCCAGCACCTCAGCCCAACTGACCGCCACTGCCAAAAAATGCGCATTTCGAAACGGGACGTAGGTCACTGGAACATCGTGGCCGATAGCCTCAGACTCCGGCACTGCGATTCCCTCATCGGTCAGAGCCGAACCGCCAATCGCTCTCAGCGCCTCGTTCCGCACCATAAGCTTGTCGTGAATCTGCAGCCGCTGGCAGATCGCAAGAAACGACTGTCGTTCTCGTTCTTCCGTACGCTGTCCGTAACTCACGTGAACCGCGGCTGCCTCATGGTCGCGGCAAGCCAACGCGGCGCACACGCATGAGTCCATCCCGCCGCTAAGCAATACCACCGCGCGCTCTTTACCTTTGCTCGTCAAGTCAGATTACGGGCCCGGATTCTAACACCAAGATCCACGTCACAACATTTCGGCGGACACCGAATCAAACTCCCTTTACCGCCGGATCCCAAATAAATTTGTGCAACTGCATCCCCAGTCTCGCTGGGACATTGTCCGCAATCATCCACTCCGCCAGTTCCTGTGGATCGAGCAAACAATGCGAGCTGTCCCGCGCGCCCGTTGCATCCTTGCGAAACGCCGGCGAGAACAAGACCGCAGTCACTCGCTCCGCCAAACCATGCCGCTCCGTAAAATCACGGGCAAATTCGTAATCGGCGCGGCCGCTTAACACAAACTTGACTTCATCGTGTGCGGTCAGCGTTTCCAGATTCTCCATGCGAAAAGTGTCGGGCTCGCCCGAGTCCGGACACTTCACATCCACAATCTTGATTACTCCTGCCGGCACCCGTTCGAGTGGCCGCTCTCCACTAGTCTCCAGCAGCACGCGATACCCATCCTCCAGCAGACGCTGCATCAGCGGCACCACCTCCCGTTCCTGCAGCATAGGCTCTCCGCCGGTGATCTCGACCAGCCCTCCGCCCGGACTCAGACGCTTCACTTCGTCCCACACTTCCTCCATTGCCATCTTTCGCCCACCCTGGAAGGTGTACTCGCTGTCGCACCACGAGCAGCGCAGATTGCACCCTGTCAGCCGCACGAACACGCACGGCAACCCCGCGTGCGTCGATTCGCCCTGCAGCGACTTGTAAATTTCAGTGATCTGCATGAAAGATGATCTGTTCTGAATACCAGTGGCAAGCTACGAGTCGCAGCTACTCGCTGTATTTCGCCGTAGTAGTGTCCGTTTCAAACACGGTTACATCCTTCACCCGCACCCGCCCGTCCGTCACCTTCTGCAAACGCGTATTCGACTCGTCGTAAAAATACTTGGCCAGATTCTCGGCCGACGGATTGATGACCGTGAACGGTTCTATGTCATTCATCATCTGATGATCCAGGCGTTCGATGACGTGCTTCATCACCTCGCGCAGATCCTTGAAGTCCAGCAGCAGTCCCGCTTTGTCCAACTCGGCCCCAGCCAGCGTCACCCGGATCTTGTAGTTATGCCCGTGCGGATTCTCGCACTTGCCCTTGTAATTGCGCAGGTAGTGCCCCGCGGCAAACGTATCTTCGACCGTAACTTCGAACATGCATCCCTCGGCGGCGCCCTTGTCTACAGGCAGACCGCACCGTGCACCATAACCTTTCTATTTTACAGCCACGCCGCAACTCACATGCCGCACTCCAGTAAAGAAGAACGCATTCCAGCGCTCGCGCGGCAAACTGGGTTACAATCTCACCATTCTCTGGCCCGGGCCCCGCTCATTCCGCCCCTTGCGGATCTTAGAACGACGAAAGGGCAGATGGTCATGAACGTCCTGTTGCTTTCCATGCCGGATTCTTTCCTTGTGCGCGAATTCAACCCGGCCGTTGTGGGGCTTTCGATCATGACGTTTCAGCGGGGCACGGCGGCACGCATCATCGACCTCATCCGCGCTCTCAAGCCGGACGTCAAGATCGCAGTCGGCGGGTACGATCCGAGCCTCGCCTTCGAAGCCTATGAAAGAATGAACGTCGATTTCATCGTACGCGGCGAAGGAGAAATCACGTTCCGTGAACTGTTGCGAGCTCTCGAGCGTGGCAACGGCTTCGACAAAATCTGTGGCCTGTCTTATCGCGACAACCGCGACAACCACGATAACCACGACGGTCGCGACAACGAAAGCCGAAATGACGACGGCGGCAACGACAACGCCTGGGTGCACAATCCCGCCCGTCCTGTCCACCGGCTTGAAGATAAAGAGGAAGACAGCGAGATCCGCCTGCCCAACCGCGATGCGCGCGTGCTAGAAGGCTACACCTTGCTCGGCCGGCAAGTCGACGTCATTGAGACTTCGCGCGGCTGCACCTACGATTGCAGTTTCTGCTCCATCATCGAAATGCGCGGCCGCAACTTTCACACCTATACCTTCGACCGCGTGCTCGCCGACATTCGCGACGCCCGGGACCACGGTGCCCGCACGATCTTCCTGGTCGACGACAACATCATGCTCAATGTCCACCGCTTCCAGGCTCTTTGCGAAGCCATCATTGCTGCCGGTCTCAACCAGTTGGACTATTTCGTACAGGCCATGACCTCTTCGATTGCTAACCACGGCGAGACGCTCGCCCCGCTGATGCGCCGCGCCGGATTCCGCTACGTCTTTCTCGGAATCGAAAATATTTTGGACGGTGACTTGGAGTTCCTGCGGGCCTCCGCCAAAAATACCGCCCGCGAAGATGGTCACAGCGCGGGCAATGCTACGCTGAAGGCCGTCAATTACCTCCACCGCAACCAGATGTACGTGGTGGGAGGACTCATCGTCGGCAATCCCGCGGACACCCGCGAGTCCATCGAAGCCAATCTCGAATTCGCCCGGCGCTACGTGGACTGGCCTTACATCCAGCACCCAACCCCCTATCCGCGCACGCCCATGACAAAAGAATTTCGCGATCAGGGACTGATCCAGAATGAACGGCTCGAAGAATACGATGGCACTACCGCCGTGGTCCGCACCGAGCATCTTTCCGCCGAGGAGGTTGAATTCATGCGCTGGAAGGCGGAACGCTGGATGAAGACTCGCCACATTCCGGCGGTTTTCCGGCACGATCCATGGTTCGTATTCACGCATAGTCCCAAAATGCTGGCACACACTTTCCGCGGAAGCTCCATCCGATCCGCCCTGGGATTGGAAGACCAGAAGAAAGCCTTTCAACGCTACAAAACAATCCGTCAAGCCGAGCGGGAATACGTCTAGCGACTGCCGTCAGACTCAATCAGAAACTGTAGCTGCGCTTGACTCGCATTGCCTCGGAATGTAGCTTGCCTAGTCGAGCCTCACACTGCAAAAAGGAGCGCACATGCTTCGTCGGAAGTCGAGTTTGATCTTCTTCATCTTCATCTCGTGTTTGGCGGCCAATCTTTTCGCCCAGAGCAAGTCTGAAACGCCGGAGTACGACGTCAAACAGCACTACACGAAGTATGAGTACAGAATTCCGATGCGCGACGGCGTGCATCTATTCACCGCGGTTTACGTGCCCAAGGACAGCTCTCATACCTATCCGTTTCTGATTAACCGAACTCCGTACAGCGTGGCTCCCTACGGGGTGGATCAATATCGCAAGCAACTCGGCCCATCGCCCGACTTCGACAAAGCGGGCTACATCTTCATCTTCCAGGACGTTCGCGGCCGTTATATGTCGGAAGGCAATTTTATTGAGATGCGTCCCCACATCGATAACAAGCGTTCGAAGCAGGATGTCGACGAAAGCAGTGATCTCTACGACACCATCGACTGGCTGCTCAAGAACGTGCCCGACAATAACGGGAACGCCGGAATATGGGGCATCTCCTATCCAGGATTCTTCACTTCCGCCAGCATCATCGACTCGCATCCGGCGCTGAAGGCTGCTTCACCCCAGGCTCCCATGACCGATCTCTTTATGGGCGACGACGCCTACCACGGAGGCGCATTTATGCTGGCGGCTAACTTCGGTTTCTATAGCTCGTTCAAGCCGCAGGAAAATCCGCAACTCCCGGCGAAAACGCCTGTTCCCTTCGATTACGGCACTAAAGATGGCTACGAGTTCTACCTGAATGCGGGGCCGCTCTCCAATCTCGCGAAATATCTCGAAGGCAAGAGCGCGCTCTGGGACGACCAGGTCAAGCACGATACTTACGACGATTACTGGAAAGTGCGCAATCTGGCGCCGCACATGAAAAATGTTCATTGCGCGGTGCTCACCGTCGGCGGATGGTTCGATGCCGAGGATCTGCAAGGCCCGTTTTCAACTTTCCACGCCATCGACAAGAACAATCCCGGAATCTTCAATGCGCTCGTAATCGGCCCGTGGGTACACGGCGGTTGGGGCCGGTACGACGGCGATCACCTGGGACGAGTGGAATTCGCTTTTAATACCGGCGACTACTACCGGAAAAATATTCTGTTCCCCTTCTTCGAGCAATATCTAAAAGGCAGCGGCGACGCGAAGCTGCCGAAAGCTTACGTCTTCGAGACCGGCACGAATACCTGGAGACATTATTCCGCGTGGCCTCCGAAAAACGCCGAGCAGAAGACTCGCCCGTGCCCTTCGTGAACTACGTTGCGACGAGCGTGCCGCAGGAATACATGGTTTCCGATCAACGCTTCGCCGCAAACAGGACTGATGTCGTGGTATACCAGACGCCGGTTCTGCAGGAGGATGTGACCATTACCGGTCCACTCTCCCCGCACCTCTTTGTTTCGACGACTGGCACTGACTCCGATTGGGACGTGAAGCTGATCGATGTGTATCCGCCCGACTACCCCGACAGCAAGCTGGACGAACCTCGGCCCGAAGACAAAGGCAAGCCTCGGGCTGATGTGCCACCGCCCTCGTTCACCATGGCTGGATACCAGCAACTGGTGCGCGGCGAACCCTTCCGCGGGAAGTTCCGCCACAGTTTTGAAAAGCCGGAACCCTTCACTCCCGGCAAAGTGGAGAAGATTGACTTCACCATGCAGGACGTCAACCACACCTTCCGCCGCGGCCATCGCATCATGGTGCAAGTCCAGAGCTCGTGGTTTCCACTGACCGACCGTAATCCGCAGACCTTCGTGAACATCCCCGACGCCAAGCCCGCTGACTTCGTAAAAGCAACGGAACGCGTGTACCACACAAAAGCAGAGCCGTCGGGCATTGGCGTAGGAGTGTTGGCAGGCGCGGGAATAGCGGAAGATCAGAAGTGACGCGATCAATCTCCCCGGTGTTATCCTGAGCGAAGCGTTCCTCAAGCGGAGCGAAGGATCTCAGTCGCATCTTCACCGCCGTGAGACCGTTATAGTGATGCAACCTGTGTGCCGATAAGCTCTAGAGAGGTCACATGCCCAAGCTAAACATCAAGGGGGAAGGATCACAATTCCAATCAAAGTTCGAGCAGCGCTCGGTGTTCGGCCCGGGCATCGAGTCGAATTCGTCGAAACAGAAAAAGGTCGATTTGCCATCGTTGCGGCCGCCCGGCCCGTTCAGAAACTGAAAGGCATGATCAAGAGCCGACAAATCCTGTCTCGCTCCAAGAGCTGAGGATTGAGATCGCTCGCCCCCGGTGTCACTGCGTAATACCGACTCCGGGTAAAGGTTGACGAATTGGGAATCAAGTTTTGACATGCAATCACATGACCCCGAAGAACCCCTCCACCACCTTCAAGTCCGTAGTACGCTTGTACTTCGGCAAGCTCTCCACGAACACGCGGCCGTACTGCTTTTTGAGAATGCGATTGTCGAGCAGACAGAGCAGTCCGCGGTCGTGCAACGATCGGATCAGCCGTCCGAAGCCCTGTTTCAGGGTGATAACCGCCGCCGGCACTTGATACTGAAAAAATGCGTTGCCACCGTCGGCGTCAATCGCCTTCACCCGCGCTGCCACCACCGGATCGCTCGGCACCGCAAACGGCAGCCGGTCGATGATCACACAACTGAGTTGCTCACCCTGCACGTCCACACCCTGCCAGAACGACGAAGTGGCAAACAGCACGGCATTGGGCGTCAGCCGGAATTCATCGAGCAGCGCGCTCTTCGGTGCATCGCCTTGCTTCAGCAAGGGGAACTCCAGTTCGCCCAGCAGCCGCTGGTAGATCTCATTCATCTGCGCGTAACTCGTGAAGAGAACGAACGCACGCCCGCGCGTGATTTCCAGCAGCTTGCGAATCCGCTCCGCCGCCTTGGCCGTGAACTGCGGCGTCCGGGGATCAGGCAGATCAGCCGGCACATACAACAGCGCCTGATTCTCATAGTCGAAGTGCGAAGGCAACACGGACTCCCGCGCATGCTCGAGCCCCAGCCGTTGCCGGATGTATTCAAACCCTCCGCCCACGGCGAGCGTGGCGGAAGTCAGCACCGCGCACTCGAGCTTCGACCACAAACACTCGCGGAGGATCGGCCCTACATCAATCGGCGTAGCCTGCAAGAAAACATTCTTCCGTCCAACCGAATTCTCTTCTCTTTTCTCTGTGCCGGAGCCTGCCCTGAGCGAAGCCGAAGGGTGCCTCTGTGGTGAGGTCGCTCTACCCCGCCCGCCCCGCCGCTCAATCCAAAACACCGTATTGCGGTCGTCCGACTCCAGAGCAAATCCGAGCTGTACCTGAATCTCCTGCGCCCGCCGCACAAAGTTGAATACTTCCTCTGGCTTCTGTGCCAGACCCTCCAACTCCCCGGCCAGCCGAGTCAGAGCCTGGTTCAGCGCGATGAACTCTTCTCCGTTTTCCTCGAGAAATTCCCGACGTGTCTCGAAAGCAAACCGGCCTTCTCCCGCAGGCAATAAAGAAAAGAAGAATTGCGACCGCTCCCTCAAACTGCCAAGCGCCCCCGATAGCCCAGCCGATAGCATCCGATGATGCTGCAGCGAAGCCTCGACGTCTCGCGCCAGATCCTCCACGCGCAAGTTGCTCACCGAAATTCCGAAATAGTTTGCCGCTACATCCTCAATTTCGTGCGCCTCATCGAAAATCACCGCCGCCGCTTCCGGCAGAATGCCGGCGTCGGGCGCGCCATCGGCCTGCAGCTTGATAGCAAGGTCCGCGAAAAACAGATGATGGTTGACAATGATGATGTCGCTCTCCATCCCTCGCCGGCGCATCTCGGTGATAAAGCATCGCTCCCACTCGCCGCACTTCTGTCCGCTGCACGCCTCCGAGCGCGCATCCAGCTTGTGCCAAAGCAGGCTGGCCTCGGGCAACTCCGCCAGCTCGGCTCGGTCTCCCGTCCCAGTAGTTTTCTCCCATGCCGCAATGGCGCGATACTGCTCAATCTCTTCCAACCCGCTGAGCACAGGCTGATCCCTGAGGTCGTAAAGCTTCTTACGGCATAAATAATTGTTCCGGCCCTTCATGTAGCAAACCGAAAGCCGGGAGCCGGAAGCCGGTTCTCCAAACAGTGCTTGCTCCAGGAAGGGAACGTCCTTATAGAAAAGCTGTTCCTGCAGATTCTTTGTGCCGGTCGAGATAATCACGCGCTTGCCCGACCGAATCACTGGCATCAGGTAGGCCAGCGTTTTCCCCGTACCCGTGCCCGCCTCCACAATCAGGTGACGCTTTTCTTCCAGCGCCTGCTCGACCGCCTGCGCCATCTGCAATTGGCCGCGGCGGAACTCATACGCCGGATGCGTCCGCGAGAGCACTCCCCCCGGCGCAAAAAATTGATAGAGCGAAGCATCCTTTCCGCTGGGAACCGTCCGGTTTGAAGTCGTGGAAGCCAAGAGTCTCTATAATACGAGTTCCGGCCGCAGGCAGCGCCCGATGACAATGTGGGGACAGCCGCCCTCGGTTGTCCGGCCGACTCGAAGAGTCGGCAGCGTCACCACAAATGCGGAAACCGTTGGGTCTTGCGACCCAGGGACAGCCGAGGGCGGCTGTCCCCACATTAAGACCTAACTTTTGACCCAACCCACTTACAATTCGACCAGCACGCTCGGCACCGCCGCCGCCGGCATTCCCACCCTCGCCATCGTGGGACGCCCCAACGTCGGCAAGTCCACCCTCTTCAACCGCATTGTTGGCTCGCGCCGCGCCATCGTCGGCGACGAGCCGGGCATCACCCGCGATCGCCTCTACGGTGACGCCGAGTGGCGCGGCCGACGCCTTCGCCTGGTCGACACCGGCGGCATTATTCCCGAAGACAGAGATTTCATTCCGGCGGAAATTTTCCGCCAGGCCCGCGTCGCCTTCGACGAGGCCGCCGCCATCGTCATGGTCGTCGACGGACGCGCCGAACTCGCCGCGCCTGATTTCGAACTCGTCCGCCTCCTGCGCAAGACCGGCCGCCCTCTCTTCCTCGCCGTCAACAAGGTGGACACGATCAAGCAGCAGTCCCTGCCTGACGAATTTCATCGCCTGGGAATCACGAACATTTTCCCGGTTTCTGCCGAGCATGGCCGCGGCGTGGATGATCTTCTCGATGCGATTCTCAAGATCCTGCCAGCAGAGCCACAAAATCCAGACGCCGACGAATCGAACCTGGCCAACGACCAACGACTGACCGACGACGCATCAACCAAGGACGAAGCCCCACATGAGGTCAAAGTCGCAATCATCGGCCATCCCAACGTTGGCAAGTCCACGTTGCTGAATTGCCTCACTGCCTCCGACCGGGCCATCGTCTCGCCCATCCCCGGCACCACGCGCGACGCCGTCGACGAGATCGTCGAGCGCCACGGACGCACCTTCCGCTTCATCGACACCGCCGGCATCCGGCGCAAAGGCAAGACTCACCTCATGGACGCTCCGTCATCATCATCGTTAACAAATGGGACCTGGTCTCCAGCGGCCCGCAGAAAGATGTGCGCCCGACCAAAGCCGCACGCATGCGCGAAAGCAGACGCCCGGGCGACCGCGATGCCTACGAGCAGCGCCTGCGCTACGATCTTAAGTTTCTCAATTACGCTCCGGTAGTCTTCGTCTCGGCCAACACGGGCAAGGGCACGGAGAAAATTTTCCCTCTGATCGAACAGGTCGCCGCCGAACGCCGCAAGCGCGTTACCACCTCACAAATGAACCGCTTCATCGAGCGCGTCGACTTCGAGCGCGCCTCCGTCCCCATGCGCCAGCGCGTGAAGATTCTCTACATGACGCAAGCCTCGGTCGCCCCGCCCACCTTCGTGCTCTTCACCAACCGCGCCGTCAAGCTGCACTTCTCCTACCAGCGCTTCCTGGAAAACCAGATCCGCCAAGCGTTCGGCTTTGTCGGCACGCCGATTTGGATCAAGAACAGAGCAAGAAATTCTTAGGCGGAAAACCATGTGGGGACAGCCGCCCTCGGCTGTCCGGCGGACGAAGTCCGGTTGGGTTCAGTGGATCATCCGACGGTCTCTAACGAACTCGCTCGCCTGGGTCAGCAACCCCACTCTCTGCACGCCCGCGTGATGCGCCAGGTCAATCACGTCCGCCACGTACTGAAAATCCACATCCGCATCCCCACGCACGAACGCGACCTTTTCCGCCCGCTTCAAGTAAATCTCCGCTAGCCGCGTCTCCAGATCCTCCCACCGCACGTCGTCCTGATTGATCCTCACCGTCGGCGGCTGATCTTTCGTAGTCCACACCACCTGGATCACAATCGTGCGCGACTGTGAAATCTTCGCACTATGCTTCTGATCCGGCTGCGGGATCTGTGCTGTCTCTCCCTGCTCTTGGTCCATCGACACCACCACCATGAACACGATGATCAGCGTCAGCAGCACATCAATCAGCGGCGTGACGTTAATCTGCGGACCGGACGGACCCCCGCCTGCCATTGAGAACGCCATAGTATCGGTTCCTCTCCAGCACGCGCGGCTGAAGCATTCGACACCCTATGCTTGCGGGATGTTCCCAGCGCTCGCTAGTTTTCAAGCGGGAGCTCTCAAGCACGCATGGACAGGTTCACGCCGCATCGAACCCGCCGACAGATAGAATGACGACTGGAAATCGCGCCGTAAACGCTTATGCCCATTCCAAACAAAACCGAAAAGCACGGATCTGTGATCGTAACCGGCGGTAGCCGAGGCATCGGCGCGGCTGTCTCCCGGCTGGTTGGCGCTCACGGCTATCCCGTCGCAGTGAATTTCATGAAGGACGAAACCGCCGCGACGGCAGTCGTTCGCGACATCGTCTCTGCCGGTGGACATGCCATCGCTGTCCAAGGCAATGTCGGCCGTGAAGAAGATATCCTCCGGCTCTTCAAGACCGCCGAACGTGAGTTCGGACGCATCGAAGGCTTGGTGAACAATGCTGCCGCTACGGGCGGCTTTGCCCGCGTTCAGGATCTCACGGCACGCGCCCTGAAAGGGGTCCTTACCATCAACATCGCCGGCGCAATGCTCTGCGCTCGCGAGGCAGTTCGGCGAATGTCGACAAACAGCGGAGGGAGCGGTGGTTCCATCGTGAATATTTCTTCCATTGCGGCCCGTACCGGCGCCCCCGGAGAATGGGTCCACTACGCGGCATCGAAAGGTGCCATCAACAGTTTTACCGTTGGATTGGCCCGCGAGGTTGCGACCGAGGGCATTCGCGTCAATGCTGTAGCTCCCGGCCTGATCGAAACTGGGCTTCACGCGGCCAATGGCGCTCCCGATCGTCTGCAGCGTTTGGAGTCCTCCATCCCAATGCGTCGCCCCGGCTCCGCAACCGAAGTGGCCGAAGGCGTTCTTTGGCTGCTCTCGCCGGCAGCTTCCTACGTAACCGGCTCAATCCTCGAGATTGGCGGCGGGCGCTAGAGCGGTATTGGAAATGCCCTCGTAATCTGGAAACGAATCGCGCGCCACCCCGCTCCACGGACCACCTGATCGTGAAATGCATTATTGACCGCCGCTTCTCCTGTCCCCACGGCTAAAACGCGAGACTGAAGAACCCATAGACGCCTTGATTTCACAGTTTGCTGAAAGTCTCTGATTTTGGGTGGCGCAGCGTTTCAACGCTGCGATAGACCCTTCTTTTCAATGCAGGCTTTAGCCCCTGAGGCGCTGCAACCGAGTTTTCAGCAAATTGTCGAAGCCGCAGCCACCGTGATATGGCGTGGCCCTGTGCGATACTGAACCTATGCAGTCCCCGCTTCAGGCACCCACCGCGGCCACCGACCCCAAGTCGGTAAAAGTGAACCTCACCACCGGCGCGGGCGTGGATATCGAGTGGAACGACGGCCACGTCTCGCACTATGCCTTCGTCTATCTCCGCGACGCCTGCCCCTGCGCGCTGTGCAACGAAGAACGCGACAAATCCGGACGCCATCTGGGCGAATCTCCAAAACCTGCGCCTGGCGCGCTGCCCATGTTCAAAGAGAAGGCCAAACCGGTCTCCGCCGAAGGTGTCGGCAAATACGCTATCAAGTTCAAATGGAACGACGGCCACGACCTCGGCATTTACTCCTGGAACTTCCTGCGCGAGGTCTGCCCGTGCGATGTGTGTAGGGCGGCCAGAACCGCGGAATAGCCCACTAATCCCTTAGCGCCGGGTGTTGCTCACGACTCTCTTCTGCGCTGACGGCAACCCGCTTCGATTTGCGATAGACGTTTGCCACCGCCATCGTCCAAAAAGGAACTAGATCGACCCCGGGCACAAGCTTGGCCAGAAACGATGGCAGGAATTCCCAGTGCCAGCCAAGCAGGTGAACCATCAATGCTCCGATGCCGAGATCGAGTATGTCATCTGCGGGCGACAAAGCGCCTTCGACAAAAAAGGGGAACACGACGATTTGGAGTGCATCCGCCACGACGGCCAGCATCATGGCGGCCCGAAAGCGCGAACCTGGTGAGATTGTGAGGATGTCTTGAGTCATGGCAGTGCTGATTTCCGCTTGAGTTATTTTAAACGATGACTCGCTATAGGCACTCACACGACGGCAGCACTGTTTCACCGTGTAAAATCTAGTCATCAACCCCGGAGCCACTTCCGCATTGTCTTTTCTCGATCAACTCAACCCGCAGCAGCGCGAGGCTGTCGAAACTACGGAAGGCCCCGTGCTCATCCTCGCAGGCGCCGGCAGCGGAAAGACGCGCGTCATCACCTACCGCATCGCCTACTTGATCGAGCACATGGGCGTGATGCCGGAATCCATTCTGGCGATGACCTTCACCAACAAAGCCGCAGCCGAAATGGGCGAGCGCGTACAGAAACTCGTTGGCGGACTGAGCATCGCCAAACCTGTCACCTCCACTTTCCACTCTTTCTGCGTGCGCACGCTTCGCCGCGACATTGAAGCTCTTCGCATTCCTTCAGCCACGCCTGGCCAGCCGCCCATTGGGCACACCAAGAACTTCGTCATCTACGACGAAAGCGACCAGCAGTCCGTGGTCAAGTCCGTGATGAAGCGTCTCGGGCTCGACGACAAACAGCTCACTCCGCGCACCGTCCTCTCGCGGATCTCGTGGGCAAAAAATCACATGCTCGACCCGGAAGAACTCTACTTACAGTCAGCCGATCCTAAGACCGAGCGCATTTCCCATCTTTTCGAGGAATACCGCAAAGAGTTGCGCAAGGCCAACGCCCTCGACTTCGATGACCTGCTGCTCGAAGCCGTTCGCCTGCTGAAGTCCGCCGCTCCCGTGCGCGACTATTACAACCGCCGCTTCCAATATCTCCTCATCGACGAATATCAGGACACCAACCGCCCGCAGTACGAACTCATGCGCATGCTGGCCGGAACGCGCCACAATGTGTGCGCCGTCGGCGACGAAGACCAGTCGATCTATTCCTGGCGGGGCGCCGACATCCGCAACATCCTCGAATTCGAAAAGGATTTTCCCGAAGCCAAAATCATCCGCCTGGAGCAGAATTACCGATCTACGCAAAACATCCTGCAAGCCGCCTCGGCCGTGGTCGCCAACAATGTCCGCCGCAAAGGCAAGAATCTCTGGACCTCACGCCAGGGCGGCACCCGGATCGGCTACTACGAAGCTCCCGATGGCGAGAACGAGGCACTCTTCGCCGCCGACCACGTCGCGAAGTACCTGCGCGAGGCCGCCCAACACGGTGAAACTGGACGCGCCGCGGTGCTCTACCGCACCAATTCGCAGTCCCGCCTGTTTGAAGAGGCCATGCGCCGCTACGGTCTCAAATACCACGTAGTCGGAGGCTTCTCGTTTTACGAACGCGCCGAGATCAAGGACTTGATCTCTTACCTGAAGGTCACCCTAAATCCGGATGACTCGATCTCGCTTCTGCGCGTAATCAACACGCCCACCCGCGGCATCGGCAAGGGCACGATTGATACCCTCGAGCGGCTCGCGCTCGAGACTGGCCTGTCATTATGGGGCGCAATCGGTGAGGCCATTCGCCGCCAACTCCTGCCCCAGCGCGCCCTCGCCGCGCTAAAAAGCTTCCAGCAGTTGATTGAAGACGCACGCGCCATGCAGGCAGGAACCTACGCAGAGCAGCTAGAAGAATCGGCGCGCGAAGAAGAAGCACGGTGTGAGCCCGAAGGACCCTCGGAATCACCAGAGACCATGTGGGGACAGCCGCCCCCGGCTGTCCAGCGGGGCGAAGCCCCGCAGTCTTTGCCGGAGCAATCGCAGCCGGAAGACGCCACCCACTTCGATCCCACAGCCTTCGATTTCGGTGGAGCCTACACAGGTGACGAGGCCTCCGCCGACGATAGCTCCAGCGTCGCGCCCTCAGAGCAGCCAAACGGCTCGCTGGAAGCCCCGCAGAATGCCACTGCCGCGGAGCCGTTAGACACATTTCCCGCTCCCACCGTCTCCACCGCCGACATCCTCAAATTCCTGATCGACCGCACCGGCTACATCAAGCAACTCGAAGCAGAGGACACGCCCGAGGCTTATTCCCGCATCGAGAACCTGCGCGAGCTGGTCAACGCCGCCATGGACTCCCGCGACCGCGCCGAAACGCTCGACCAGTTCCTCGACCACGCCGCCCTGGTCAGCGACGCCGACGATTACGACGAGCGTGCGCAAATCACGCTTATGAGTCTGCACGCAGCCAAAGGCCTGGAGTTTCCTCTGGTCTTTCTCAGTGGCCTCGAAGAAGGACTGTTCCCGCACTCGCGCACCATGCTGCAACCCGACGACGTCGAAGAAGAACGCCGCCTCTGCTACGTAGGCATGACCCGCGCCATGGACCAGCTAATCCTCACCCGCGCCGTCTACCGCCGCAGATACGGAACCGACCTCCCGGAAGCCAGCGTGCCCTCAAGATTTCTTGAAGAAGTCCCTGCCCCCCTGATTGAAGAACTAGGGAGGCGCCGGAGCACCGCGAGTGCTCGTGTGGGGACGGGCACTCCCTTCGACAAGCTCAGGGCAGGCTCTGCCCGTCCAGCGGGGCGAAGCCCCGCAGCCCACGATGCGGAAAGCACCCACTACTCCTACGAAGACGAAGACCAGAGCGCAAGCTGGCAGCAAGCAATGCGTGGGGACAGCCGCCCCCGGCTGTCCAGCGGGGCAAAGCCCCGCAGCTCTTCACAGACTCCTCCCGCCAGGCCCTACAACTCGATCGAGAACATCGCTGAGTTCTTCGCGACCCGCGGCAAGAAGTTCACCGTCCCCAAGATGCCCGTAGAAGAGCCCACCGGCAAGCGCGGCTTCCGCCCCGGACAGAAGGTGCGCCACCCGAAATACGGCGAAGGCACGGTCTATCAACGCGAAGGAGAAGGCGAAGAAGCCAAGATTACTGTACAATTTCCACGCTTCGGCTTGAAGAAACTAGTGGAGAAGTACGCGCAGCTGGAGCGGGCATAAAGCAATTGAGTCATTGGGAAGTTGAAGAATTGGGTAATTTTAATTCCCGGAATGTTCCGCGGGTTTCAAATTACCCAATTACTCAATTGCACAATTACCAAATTTAATCGATCCAGGAAAGCATTCATGGCAAACACAACGAAACTCAGCAAAGAAGATCGCAAGAAAGCCAAACGCACCGCGCGCAAAAAGCGGAAGGCAGAAAAGCCGCTCAAGCCCCGCGATTATCCACGCGGATCGAAAAAGCCCAAGGTAAAGAAGCTGGCACGCGGTCAGGCGAAACGGTAAGACAGCAATAGGCGCGATGCACTTGGCATTTGGCTGGGATGTTTTTCCAACCTGTGAGAGGAATTCAGACTGGCTAAATGCCGAGTGCTGATGGCTGAGTGCTCAGTCTTCAGGAGACAACAACCGCTTTGTCACAATCATCCACGGAACCCGCTACCACCATTCGCACGTCCGACAACCAACTGTTCTGCTGCAAGTCCATCGACAAGCTGATCTCCGAAGCCGAGGACCCCGCTCGAAGACTGCAGAAAACGCTTGGCCCCTGGTCGCTCACCGCGCTGGGAATAGGAGCCATCATCGGCTCCGGCATCTTCGTGCTCACCGGCACCGCCGCCGCCGGGGAATACTTCCAGGCCCCGTCTATCCTGCACGCGCAAGTGCTTGACATCATCGTGAATTTCCTGCGCGGAGGTGGCACCTCCCAGGTTCTCATGCACGGACGTCCCCCGGCCGGCCCTTCGATCGCGATCTCGTTCTTTCTCGTAGCCATGGCGTGCAGCTTCGCGGGTCTTTGTTACGCCGAGTTAGCCTCGATGATTCCGATCGCGGGCAGCGCCTACACCTACTCCTACGCGACGCTCGGAGAAATTTTCGCCTGGATCATCGGCTGGGACCTCATTCTCGAATATGTCGTCAGCAACGTAGTCGTAGCCATCGGCTTCAGCGCCTATACCAAGTCACAACTGGAATCTTTTGGCCTGCACTTGCCTGACAAATGGTCTACGCCGGTCTGGGAAACTGGACACTGGACTGGCTCCTACTTCAACGTTCCTGCTTTCCTTATTATTTTCATCCTCACAGTCCTGCTGGTGCGCGGTGTGCGCGAATCTGCGGAAGCTAACAACGTCATGGTCGCCATTAAGATCGGCGCGATTCTGATTTTTCTGGTGGTTGGCGGAGCGCTGGTAAATCCCTCGAACTGGCATCCTTTCGCGCCCTCCGGATTCGGGGGCGTCGTCACCGGCGGTGCCATCGTCTTCTTCACCTACATCGGCTTCGATTCCGTTTCCACCGCGGCGGAAGAGTCGCGCAACCCGCAGCGCGATCTGCCCATCGGCATCATCGGCTCGCTGATTGTCTGCACCATCCTTTACGTCGGTGTTTCCATCGTGCTGCTCGGCATGATGAAGTACACCACCTTCGTCTCCGGCGAAGCCGCTCAAGCCCCGGTAGCCTACGCGCTGCAAGTGCTCGGCGCCAGCCGCTGGTCGCGCTCCATCATCGTCATCGGAGCGCTCACGGGAATGATTTCGTCGCTGCTGGTCTTCCAATACGGCCAGGCGCGCATCTGGTACGCCATGTCGCGCGACCGCCTCTTCCCCAAACTGTTTTCGAAGGTTCACGCCAAGTTCAAGACGCCGCATTACTCTACCTGGATCGCAGGCTTCGCCGTCGGCATCCCCGCCGGAATCTTCGCCATCAGCGACGCCGCCGACCTCTCCAACATCGGCACGCTGTTCGCCTTTGTCCTGGTCTCGCTGGGAGTCATCATTCTGCGCCGCACGCAACCGGATCGTCCCCGAGTTTTCAAAGTGCCTTTCGTTCCATGGTTTCCGCTGATCTCAATCGTGTTGTGCGGGGGTCTGATGACTGGCCTCACCGTCATCACCTGGCTGCGCTTCGTAATCTGGCTCGCCCTGGGCCTGCTGATCTACATCTTCTACAGCCGCCGCCGCAGCGAGTTCGCCAAAAAGTAGCAGAAATATCTGTCAGCCACCCAAAAACGCCCTGTCTTCCTGAGCGGGGCAGCCCGGTGAGCGAAGCGAATCGGCCTGTGCAGTCGAAAGCCTGCCCTGAGCGGAGCCGAAGGGGACCCCTGCAATCGCAACGGATATCACTGCGCTCAAAGGAGTTCTCTCCACCGCTGCCGACGCTTCGCTTCGCCCTGTTGATTCCCTCGCCCTCGCAAATCTCCCCCCAAGAATCTACAATCTAGCGTATGTCCCCTGCTCCTGAGCGGCCGCCGAACAGCTTCATTCGCCTTCTCCCCAAGGCCGAGCTGCATCTGCATCTCGAGGGGGCCATCGACGCCGCCACTCTGCTCGAATTGAAACAGCGCCACGGACAGTCCGGTTCGCTCGCCGAAGTCGAAAAACTCTACGGCTACCCGGACTTCAACGGCTTTCTGATGGCGTTCAAAGCCGTGACCGAGCACCTGCGCACGCCTGAAGATTACGAACTCATCACCTACCGCCTCATGCAGCAACTGAAAGAGGAAAATATTCTTCACGCCGAGGTCTACGTCTCCGTCGGCGTCTGCCTATGGCGCAATCAGGATTTTCCCGCCATCTTCGAAGGCCTGGAACGCGGCCGCCAGCGCGGCGAGCGCGACTTCGGCATCTCGTTGCTGTGGATCTTCGACGCCGTCCGCCAGTTTGGCGTCGAAGCCGCACAAAAAGTGTTTGAGCTGGCCGTTCGGTACCGCGACCGCAATGTAGTCGCGGTCGGGATCGGCGGCGACGAACAGAAGGCCCCGCCCGAACTCTTCCGCGATCCCTACGCTTATGCCGCCGATAACGGCCTCCGCCTCACCGCGCACGCCGGAGAGACCGCCGGGCCGGAATCGATCTGGGGAGCGATCAACCTTCGCGCCGAACGCATCGGCCACGGCCTCACCGCCGCGCAAGACCCCGACCTGCTGGAAGAACTCGCCCAACGCCAGGTTCCCATCGAAATCTGCATTACAAGTAACTTGCGCACCGGCTGCTGCAAGACCGTAGCCGAGCATCCGGTCAAACAATACTTCGATCACGGCCTCATGGTCACGCTCAACACCGACGATCCCGCCATGTTCGGCACAACCTTGTCGCGCGAATATCACATAGCCCAGCAAAACTTCGGCTTCACCGACGAGCACCTCCGCGAGCTAGCCCGCAATTCCTTCGAGGCCTCGTTCCTGCCAGCAGAAAAGAAGCTTGAATTCCTCAATTTGTTCGACGCCGCCATCGCCCGCTGATGAGTTTGGAAGTCTTCCCCTCGACGCGGAACGCTTTTTGCGCCACGGCGTCACCGCCACCACTTCGCTTTTGTTGCAATTGTGAGTGGCTCTAGAAGGCCCTAGAGTGGCTGCTGGATCCTATTAGTTACGGTTGATTTTGGGTGGCGCAGCGCTTCCAGCGCTGCGATATGCACTCTACTATTGAAGGGCTTTAGCCCCTGAGGTACCCTCGAGCGATCATGCTGGTAAAAACTGTCCTCCAACTCGGCGACCCGCGATTACGAGAAATCGCACTCCCGATCAAGGACCCCTCTGCGCCGCAGATCAAATCGTTGGTAAAAGATCTCGCCGACACGCTCGCCCACTGGCGCAGCACAACCGGCTACGGTCGCGGCATTGCAGCACCCCAACTTGGCGTCAGCCTCCGCGTGTTCTTCCTGCAATTGCCGGGCGCAGAACCCTGGCCGCTGGTGAATCCCGAAATTATCGAGCGGAGCGCGGAGAAGATCGTCGTTTGGGACGCCTGCCTCAGCTTCCTGTCGATCTTCATGCAGGTCGAACGGCATCGTGAGATCACCATCCGCTACCAGGACCTTCGCGCCGAATGGCACAAACTGCACGCGGGTGACGACCGCAATCTTTCCGAACTCCTGCAGCACGAAATCGATCACCTCGATGGGATCCTGGCCGTCGATCGCATCGTCGATCTGAAGACTCTTTGTGCGCGTGAAGAATTTGAAAAGCGATATCGGGAGGCCAGCCCATACGCCGTGGATCCAGCTACAATCAAAAGCTAATTGGCCGCAACTGAGAACAGAGAACTGTGCCCCAACACATCGGCATCGTCGCCTGCAGCACGGAAGGAGCCGCGCTCTGTTATCGCACCGTTTCATTGGAGGGCGCGCAGCTGCTTGGTCCCCACGACCATCCCGAAGTCTCACTGCATTCCCATTCGCTCGCGCGATACATGAAGTGCATCTACGCCGGCGACTGGGCGGGAGTGGCCGAACTGATGATGTCCTCTGCCGAAAAGCTGGCGCGAGCTGGCGCTGATTTCCTCATTTGCCCTGACAACACCATCCATCAGGCTTTCGATCTCGTGGAGCACCGTTCCCCTCGACCCTGGCTGCACATCGCGCGGGAAGTCGGTCGTGAAGCCCAGCGCCTGAAATTCAAGCGACTGGCTGTGCTGGGCACGCAATATCTGATGGAAGGTCCGGTCTATCGTGAAACGCTGAAGACTTTTCGCATCGACCAGCGCATTCCTGGCACGGAGCAGCGCGAACGCATCAACCACATCATCATGGACGAGCTGGTAAACGCCCACTTCCTGCCGCGTTCCCTGGCTTACTTCGTCGAAGTGATTCGCGCCATGAAAGACGAAGGCTGCGACGCAGTCGTACTCGGTTGCACGGAAATCCCACTGCTGGTGACGCCCGAAGCCTCTCCGCTGCCCACGCTAGATTCCACGCGCCTACTGGCCAGGGCTGCGTTACGTAAAGCGGTGGAGGATTGAACGTTCCACGTAGGGACAGCCGCCTCGGCTGTCCAGCCGAGCAAAGCGAAGCGATTGTGTGGCGCGGGCACTCCTGCCCGCGAAATTTATCCACGTCGCGCCTGCATCAAGCTCCCGGGAATCTGTCGAGGGATTCGTTCTACTCTATATTGTCAAACCTATGCGTACCGCGAGATCCGAAGACGAAGGCCCCAAACGCCACCGGCTCAAATTCCGCCTACTCTCCGGACCTTACGCCGTAGTGCGATTACCGTCCGATGCCGCGGTTCCCGAGTGGGCCGCGAGAGGCGACTTCACCTCAATCACCTGCACCGCCGATGAACTCTCAATCGTCTGTCCCGCCGCAAACATTCCGCATGACGTCGATCCCGGCCCGCGCTGGATGTGCCTAAAGCTCGAAGGCCCGTTCTCCTTCTCGCAAACCGGAGTGCTCCTCTCGTTCATCGAACCGCTCTCCAACAATGGCGTGCCCATCTTCGCCGTCTCGACCTACGATACGGACTACGTGCTGATCCAGGAGGAGTTTGCTTGGGCTTTGGACGCCTTGCGAGAAGCTGGTCACGAGCTCATCTCCAATGACGACGCCTCGAGAAAGTTGATCGAGTAGAGAGACTGCGACTTGGGCTGGGCATGGGTCAAGTCCTGGCACTGGACCTACGCGATCCACCATTCAGCCCACAATTTCTCCCGAACGCTGTTGCCTACCCCGCGTCTGGCCACACTCTGTGCTGTAATAGGACAATAATTCCAGACATGTCCATCCGCCCCAAAACTCTGCGCCGCCGTCTGAAGGCGCTTCACCGCAACCTGCGCGGGGCGAGCATGGCCGTGCGCGCGTTCGCGTCCACGGACCATCCGCTGCTGGCGCACGTCATTCCCATTCGCCGCTGCAACCTGGCGTGCACCTATTGCAACGAGTTCGACGATGTCTCCGCCCCCGTGCCGACCAGCGAGATGTTCGCCCGCGTGGACAAGCTCGCTGCCTTGGGCACGGCGGTCATCACCATCTCCGGCGGCGAGCCGCTGCTGCACCCTGAGCTGGACGACATAATCCGCCGCATCCGCGCCAACGGCACGATCGCCGGCCTGATCACCAACGGATACTTCGTGGTTCCGGAGCGCATTCAGCGCCTTAATCGCGCTGGACTGGAATGGCTGCAGATCTCCATCGACAACGTCAACCCGGACGATGTGTCCAAGAAAAGTCTGAAAGTCCTCGACAGGAAGCTGCAGTGGCTTTCTGAGCACGCCGACTTTCATGTGAACATCAACTCTGTCGTTGGGGGAGGCGTCAGCAACCCGCAGGACGCGCTCACCATCGGCAAACGCGCCATCGAGCTGGGTTTCAGCTCGACTATCGGGATCATCCACGATGGCAGCGGCCAGTTGCAGCCGCTCGGCGAGGAAGAGCGCCGCATCTACCACGAGATGAAGTCGCTTGAAAAGCAGAGCTTTACCCGCATCAACGCTTTCCAGGACAACATCGCGCAGGCCCTGCCCAACGACTGGCGCTGCCGCGCCGGCGCCCGCTATCTCTACATCTGCGAGGATGGCCTGGTTCATTACTGCTCGCAGCAGCGCGGTTATCCGGCAGTTCCGCTCGCAACCTACACCCGGGACGATATCCGCCGCGAATACCTCACCGAAAAATCCTGCGCGCCTCACTGCACGGTGTCATGCGTGCACCAGGTTGCAATCTTCGACGCGTGGCGTGCCCCCCAGTATCCCGCCCCCGCGATTGCGCCCGCCGCAGAGGACCTGGTTCAAATCAGATAGGTCCACATCAAGGCTGATAAATTCCGGGTAGTGTCCTAAATTCATCAATCACAAAGGACACGAAGTCACACAAAGGTATGAATCCCTGAGGATTTCCTTTGTGCCCCTTTGTGTCCTTCGTGGTTGATTGGGACACTACTAAATTCCGCAGCATGTGCAGCTAAACGTGTAACCGGTTTGGAATCAGAGCCCGAATTCGCAGCAGCCAGGGCAAGCCGTTCATTCGATTAGGAATTTTGATGGAGCGAGCGCAGACCCTTGAATTAGCTGGAAGCTAATAACTCAATTGCACGCGATTCTAGCCGCTTCGCCAGGAGCGGGTGGCCCTTTCCTCGTCCCAGTGCGCTGACCGCGCCTATAAGTCAACTCTAAGCGTTCTAGAGGCATCCTGCATAACCTTCAGAACGCCGTTGGACCGGTCCAGAACAGAAACGGCCGACACGTTTTCAATAACTTAGAGATAAGCCATTGAAAACAAACACGCGGAAAGTAGCTCCCTTGGGCTCGGCATCCGCCTACTTCTTCGGACGCGCGGAGGGCGGCAGAATTCCGTTCAGCCGCAGGTACATCGCGGCCGCCGCATAATGATCGGCCCAACCGCTGGCCAAGCCGAGTGCCGCCATGGCGCGGGGAAACTGGTGGCCACCAAAAAGTTCAATGCTGTCGCCCAACTTGGAGTCGTCCATTTTGCCCAGTGCCTCATGGCAAAAATCGAACGAAGCTTTCGCCGCGGCCAGGAGTTTGTCTTTCGAATCGCTTTCCTTGGGCTCCTCAACCTTGGGCGCGGGAACATCTGCCACCTTGGCGCAAAGACCGTTGTTGGACTCGACGATGTGCACAACCAGGTGCGCAAAGCTCATCTGCTCGGGTGTGGGTTTATAAGAAAACTTGTCCGCGGGCATGGCTTCGATCGCGCCCAGGATATTATTTTGCGAGCGCGGCAAAAGCACTCCCAAAGAAGCAGTGACCGGATTCTTAGTGGGAGCCGAAGCGGTGGCAGTCTCTGCTTTCGCAGCTGGGGGAGTCGAAGTCTGAGTCTGCCCGAAACCAAAAGCGCCGTAAGTCAAAAGAGATACAACTATAAGAATCCTTTTCACAAGAAGCCTCCTGAGCTTTTCCGAATAGGCATCCCAGCATAAACCCGCCGCGCGTTTGAGATGTCAAAAAATTGTTGTCACTATTCCCGACCAACGCAACTTACGCTTCAAGCCGGAATGTATCGCTCTCCTGCAGTCGGCTCTCACGAGAACGCTGCGCCGAGCGCGGCGCCGATTAGGGTGAATACCAACCACCAGCCAAACACGATGCTAAAAGCCGTGCCACGTTTCACTTTGCTCACACAGGTGAACCCAATCGCAGCAGGACTAGAGTCCAGATCATGAAGATGTCAATCCCAGATGCCACGCTGTACAAAAAGACATTGTCGGCGGGATTCATGAAGTAGCCGGGATTGCTCGCGATGGGATTCTGAAAGGAAAACGAATCCGGACTCATGCCGGCCACTACCGAGAGCATGGCCAGCAGGGACTTCAGTATGAGAGGCAGGGCGGCATAGATCACAATTGCAAGCGAGACCTTGAAAGAAAGGTCCGCGCCGGCCGCAAGCTTGAACGTGGCAAACAAGACAGTAGCAATGATCAGCCAGATGATTAGCGTAATCAGTGGGGAGGTATAGGAAATGATCTGGGTGATCTTTGTTCCTCTTTGCAGCTGTTCCTCGCGCTGATCCGGGGGCAGCTGTTCCAGACGCGCCTGCTGTTTGGGCTGAGCCTGCATCTGGTTTTCCATGATCTTGCGGAAGCCGATCTTCTGTCCCGCGGTGTAAACGAACACCGTCGAAACCGCCACCATAAGCAGAAACGGCGCCCACCAGGCAGCGTTGCGGCACAGATCGGTGAAAGTTTTTGTGGGAGCGATGAAAGTGTTGACGATGCGCGCACCTTCAGAGAGCGGTGCTTGCTCGGGTGCTGGACTCGGAATCGCAACGGGCGGGACCGGGGCGGCGGCCATGGCTTTCCTCCTGCGAGTTTCGCAGGAATTCTAGTCCCTGGCCAACACGGAAACAAGCAAGAGTTGAGAAGGCGCATGCGTCCTCCGCGTGCGGATGGAAGCGTGGCGATCAGTGTGGACACGCACACCGACCACACACCCAAATCGCAAGTGTTTGAAGATACAGCATAAAGTTACATCGCCGCAGATGGCCAGGCTTAGCCTGTTCGATAGGCAACCAACCATCGGTCGAGGCAGTGGCATCGAAAGACGAACCGGCAAAGTCCTTGTGGCTGCAGAAAGGTGTCTGGGAAATGTCGCGCCGAGTACTGATAGCTGACGACAGCTCGCTTACCAGGAAGACGCTTAAAGAACTGCTCCAAGCTCACGGGTGGGAAGTTTGCGGTGAAGCCGAGGACGGAGTGGCCGCGGTCAGGATGGCTGTGGAACTCAATCCTGACGTGGTAATCCTGGATCTAGCGATGCCATCCATGGACGGGCTGACTGCCGCGCGAGAGATCTCGCAGTCGCTCCCCACAGTCCCCATCGTAATGCACACCCTACATGCCCTTCCGCAACTTGAACTCGAAGCGAAGAAGAACGGCATTCGCTGCATAGTTCCAAAATCAGAGGGTGCACATATTATTTCCGTACTTGACGAGTTGACTGCCCCTCCTGCCGCCGCTGCCTCATCTGACGCTGTGACAGAGAAGGAGGGCGCGACGACACAACCAATCCAGGTTCCGGTCACCCAGGTCCCGGTCACAGAGAATACCGTCCCCAATGTTCAGGCGGCAGAGTCCACATCGCAGACCGACAGCCCAGACGACATCGCAAAGGCAAGTTGAAAGTCCTTGTAAGCTGACATTTGTGTAGGTACTTGATTACGCTTAGCGAAACCAAGGAGAAATTTCCATGTCGAGCGAAAAGCCTGAGCAGCAGAAGTCTGAGGACGAAAAACCTTCCGTCACTCTCCCTGGAACTGTCGAAAAAATCATTCCGGCTGTCTATCCCTCTGAATCCGACAAGGCACAGATTGCCATAGACGGGGCCGATCACCTCTATCGAGAGATTCGCGTCCCGAATACGCTGCAAGATGAGAGCGGCAATGAGGTTGCACTCAAACCGGGTGCTGACGTTGACGTCACAATTGAAGCGGACGCAAGCGCGACAATGCCTACGAGGCCTTCCAAGCCGACGGCTTCCGGCGACTCAGTACAGTCCGTGCGGGATGAGCGTTCCGGAAAACCAAACTCCGGTTGACATCACAGCGTCTTCTCACGGAAGAATGACCGGCGAAGAGATTTGTCTTATCCCGAGTGTCCCCAAGCTAGTTCACTTATTTTTCTCCCGCCACCGCGGCTACCACATCGAACAATATCTGCGGTCCGCGGCGCACTTCTTCGATCCGGATGCGTTCATCGTTCCCATGTTCTGTGCTTCCTTCTTCTTTTGTTGCGGCATAGGGATTGAAGCCATAGGCATGGATGCCGAGCGGCCGGTAGCGCTGGTTCTCCGTGTAGCCGCTGGTGATGTGAGGAACGACCGGCGTTCCGGGAAAATACTTCCTCGATACTTGGCGGATGGCGGCGAAAAGAGCCGTGTCGGTCGGCGAATAGTTGGCCACGCGGAACTCCGCATTCAGCGGTTCGATGCTGACGTTCGGGTCATTGACTACGCGCCGCAGCGCTTCCAGCAAGGCTTTGGGATCGCCACCGGGCAAGATGCGTACGTCGAGATTGGCCCAGGCCTCCGGCGGAATCACGTTGGTTTGTTCAGAACCGCCCATCATGGTCAATGAGATCGTGTCGCGCAGCAGGAAGTTCAGCGATTCATCATGCTCGACCTCCTCCTGGAACCGCCGGTCTGTGACCGCCTTGCGGATGTCGCGATACTGACGAGCCCGTTCCGCCGGTTCGTAGGCCGCCATGTCGCGCAGGAATTCATCGACCACGGGCAGCACGGTGAGGGGCGTGCGGTAGGCAAGGATGCGATCGACCGCGCGCACCAGGCGGTTCGGAGCCGAATCCGGATTCGGACGCGAGCCGTGCCCGGGGCGGCCGTGTGCAACCACATGCAGCCAGAAAGTAGTTTTCTCACCTACGTCCACGCCGACATACTTGACCTTGCCATTTTCAAGCAGATTCTCGCCGCCCTCATTGATCAGAAACTCCGCGTTCCCGAGCAGATCGCGGTGGTGGGTGATAAACCAGTCCGTCCCCGTGCCTTCGGCCTCTTCATCGCTTACAGCGAGGAAGATGACGTCACGGTCCAAGGGCACCTTCTCGCGCTTTAACATGATCATCGTGACCAGTTGCGCGAGTCCTTCATCTTTCATGTCCTGAGCGCCGCGGCCCCAAAGGTACCCATCCTTGATGTCTCCGCTGAATGGAGGAACTTTCCAGTGCGAGGCGTCGCTGGTGACCACATCCATGTGGTTGAGCAGAATGATCGGGCGCTTCGCCTCAGCCGTGGTGTGGGGAAGCCGCGCCCACAGATCGGCACGCCCGGGCGCGTATTCGAAAACCTGGTTTCCGATGCCCTCGTCATCGAGGATCTTCTTCAGGAACGCAGCCGCACGCAATTCGTTTCCCGGAGGATTGGTCGTGTCGATGCGCAAGTATTGCTGCATCCACGTCACGGCGAGGTCGGAATATTGCTGCAAGTGATTCGCAGGAATCCGCGAAGAGGCCATCGCCGGAACCGCTTCTGTATTCGCATTCGCTTCGCCCCAGGCCACGCTCCCCAGGGGCGCGATCAAGGCAAGACTCAGCATGCAAAGTTTTTCCCATTTCTTACTCTGTCTTGCCTTTGTCTTGCACTGGCGGCACGTATTGGTGCGCTGAGTTGAGCCCACGTTCTCCAAGTTGTTCTCCCTCGCGGCCTTAGTTTCCACGCAGTTTTTATATCAGGTTCGCCAAAATTACCCTGCCTGTGCACATGCGGAGTATCTTCTCTCCATCGACGGGGGTACAATGCCCTTAGATATCAAGCAGTTAACTATTCAACCCTGCGGCCGGTTTTGGCATCCCAACTGTAATAGGTAATGGCAGGCGCATGATTTTGGCGCCTTCGGTTTCAGGCATGCGTTGCGTCAGCGCAGGCCGGCAAAGCGACTCACTGCTTGCTTCGTTTTCCGTTAGGGGACGCAACGAAAATCACGCAACACGCCCGTTTAGGCGTGCTGGAGTGGAGCCCCAAACGCTCCCCCAACTTGGAGGAAGTCAATATGAACAGCCGCATTTTGCTTGCTTTGCCCCTGGCCGCGGCGCTAACGTTGCCGGCCCTTGCGCAGACCACCTCGTCAACTCAGGATCAGAATCAACCCGCCGCAACTTCTCAATCGACCTCAAGTCAACCGAGTTCGAACGAGAACGCCACGGGCAAACAGCCTTTGCAGCCACCGTCCCGTGAGGGCTTCTGGGGTCATCTGAACCCATTCGCCCGCAAGAGTTATGTGAAGCGGCAGACCGAGCCGATCCGTGATCGGGTTAACGAACTCGACGATCTGACCGCGGCGAACGGCAAGGCGATCAAGGACACCGATTCGCGCGCGCAAGCTGGCATCAAACTGGCTTCCGACAAGGCTAATGAGGCCGATCAGCACGCCGTCGACGCCGGCAATAAGGCCACCATGGCGCAACAAACGGCACAGCAGGCTACGCAGCGGCTGCAGACTGTCGAGACTGTGGTCGGCAACATCGATCAGTATAAGGCCTCGAACCAGACTGAAATTCGCTTCCGCGCTGGTCAGACCATGCTGAGCAAGAACGCGAAAGACGCTCTCGACGAAATGGCCAATACGGTGAAAGGTCAGCACGGCTATATCATCGAGGTGCAGGGCTTCTCGTCAGGCAGAGGGCAAACCGCGATCGCGAACTCGCAGAAGATGGCCGAGTCGGTTGTGCGTTACCTGGTGCTCAACCACGAGATCCCCGTCTACCGCATCTATCTCGTAGGCATGGGCAACGCTCCAATCGCGAATACGGATGAGAACGCCAAGCCCAAGCACATCAGCGGCGGACGCGTAGAGGTCAGCCTGCTGAAGAACGATCTGGAGCAGCTCTCGAGCAACTCTGCGGCCCCAGCAACCACCACGGACCAGCAGCAGCAACCGAAGTAAGCTGGACAACTTGAGTTTGGGACCAACGGGCGCCTCGCCCGAGTCCCTCCCCCAGAAAAAGGCCCTCGCGCAAGCGAGGGCCTTTTTCGTGGTGCAAACAAAATGAGCTGGGGTTTGTTTATGTCGCGGCGGGACAAATCAAGGGCGTAAGCTGTTAATCCTTCACGGCGACGATTGTCACCCTATGGGTGAGTTCGCGGTATGGCTCGAAAATCGGATATTCCAGAACTATCGGGAAGCCCGCCTGACGCAGACCTTCCACCAAGTCGCGCTTCATCGGCCAGAATGACTTCTGATTGCTCCAGGAGGACCACTTGGCATCATAGCGTCTTTTATCGTCGCCCTCGCGGAACCATCTTCCAGCCCAACCTTCATTCTGAGTAACTCTGGAAAGAGAAAACTTACCGTTGCGCCGGGTATCGGCGACGTGAGTATCGATAATGATGGCGCGCCGGCACGCCTGCGCCATCAGTTCGACAAATTTGCGCGGCTCATTTAGGTGGTAAAGGAGGCCGCAGCAGAAAACCACATCGAAAACGCCATACTTCGCGAGATTCTTAACATCATCACGCACGAAGGTCAGGTCGGGCAGATGAGTTCCTGCTTTGACTCGCAGACAATTCTCAAAATTGCATTCCCGAACCTCGATGCCCAGCGCGGCAAAACCCGCACGCGCCAGTTCGACGGTATAGCCACCCTCGAGGCAGCCCAGATCGACAACAAGTTTGCCGGCGACGCCCTCCGGAAACAGCATCCGCAGGAACTGCTTCGTGAACTTAAGCAGCGGGAGATCTTCCATCTGCCAGGGCTGCTCCGGCTTCGTCAACGACCCATCGTCAAGCCTGATGTTGTGCGCTGTGAAGCCGCTCGCCATGACTTAACCCGATCCCGAATCTAAAGCATATCATCGCATTTCCTGTCCACCTTCCGATGACGTAGATCGGCGTCCTTCCATCCGCCTGGAAGCATGTCTTGGGTTGGAAAACAAAAGCCGTTCAGCTACTACAGCTTCTCGTACTCCGCCTTGGCTTGCTTCAGAAGCGGAACGTCCGGATCGGCATCCTTCCAAAGAGCGAAGAAATCCTGGTAGGAGGATCTTGCTTTCGGAGTGTCCCCTTGGAGCGCGTAGGCGCGCCCTATCCCGAGCCGCGCCAAGGAATAGAGCTGGCTGGTTGGCTCAATGCCGCGGTGGTCAAGAATTTTCTGATACTCGGCAGCTGCCTTCACGCCATCTCGCGCTTTAAGAAAGGCTTCGCCCCGAATGTAGATGGGCCAGTAAAGGGCGCCGTCCGGGGGGCCACCCAAGTCGTAGGGGGCGGCTGCCTCGAGTCGCGCAATTGCCTGAGCCGGTTGATTGTGCTGGATATCGTTGGTGGCTTGGGCTAACGGCAGCCAAACCTGGTTGAGCAGGGTATCGAACGGCAACTCCTTGGCAAGCTCGCCGACGAGCTTCTGGGATTGTGCGGAGTCCCCAACGCGGGCGAACACGTACGCGGCGATGGATCGCGATTTCTTGTTGTCAGGGAGAGTGAGCGCCGCAGTCATTGTCTGGTGCGCCTCTTTCAAGAAACCCAATTCCGAGTCACAGGTCGCCTCGATCGCCATCACGGTTGCCGCAACCTCTTTGCGGTCGTGGATTTTGGCCGCAGTGACGGCACGATCATAGCTTGCCTTGGCTTTCTTTACCTTTCCCTGGGCGCACTCGCCCTGCCCTTCAAGAAGGAGCACGAAAGGTTCCTGAGGCTTCCCTTCTGCGCGTTCCACTTCCTGTCGCAAAGCGGCTTCATCGCCGCGGACAAACGCCAAATTATAAAGGACGAGGTAGATTGTCCACGGGTCAACTTTTTGTGCGATTGCCTGATCCGCAACGGCCTTTGCCTCGTCGTAACGGCCCAGAAATTGGTAAGCGCTGGCCAGATTGTCGCGGGCGTACCTATCCGTCGGATCCAGGCGCACAGCCTCGCTGGCATTGGCCATTGCCTTCTCGTGCTGGCCCATCACTTGATAAGCGAGCGCCAGGTTGTCTCGGGGAACGGTGTCACGAGGATAAGTCTGTTTCCATTGATCATAGATCTCGACAGCTTTTTCCAGTTGTCTCCTGCCCAGATCGTAGTAGTGGGAAGAGATATAGAACTTCTCCCGTTCGCTTGCCCGCTCTCGCACATCAAATGCTTTTTGAATGTGTCCGAGGGCGTTGCGGCTATCGCCCTGATTGTTGTAGGCGGTTCCCAGCGTCGCCAGCGCCATCGCAAAATTGGGATCCAGTTCGATGGCGCGCTTCAGATGCGGGATGGCAGCCGCGTCGTCAAACTTCTGGTGCTCCGCCTCGCCCAAACTGAAAGCCTGTAAAGCGTCCAGCGACGACGTGGTCGCCGCCTCCAGCGGTGTGGCGAACTTCTGAACCGAACCGATGGACTCGCCCAACTTTCCCCGCAGGCTGGATGCAGCCGTGTCCAGCGACTTCAGTACCTGCTCTTTACTCTCCGCCTCGGCCTGCTCACGAGCCAGGGAATCCCCGCTCTGTGCATTCACGGCTTCCAGCGTGATCACGTAATGGCTGCCAAGACTGGAGATCGAACCGGTCAGCATGGCCTTGACGTTTTCACGCAGGCAGATTTCGCGGGCCACTGCGCTGGTCACCCGCTCATCGGGAGAGCGCCCCATGAAGCGCAAGGCTTCATGAATCCGCGATTCAGGGAAAATATTCAGATAAGGAGACTCCTCCAATTCCACTGCCAGCGCCTGTTTCAGCGTCCCGTCGAAAACTCCGTCGCCCGTGGTGTTGATGAAGTCAGCGAGCAGGACACTGTCTTTCTCCGTCAGCTTCGCGGATTGCCTTGAGCGCCAGTAGAAGCCCAGGGCAACCAGCGCGGCTAACAACACCAGAGCCGCAGGCACGATGATCTTCCACGGCTTTCTCCCAGGCCCGCCAGCGGCAGGCCGCACAGCACTCCCTGAAGCGGATGATGCGACGGACACTGTTCGCGAAGACACGGGCGGTGCAGCGTGTCCAACAGCGGTCTGCACATTGGACTCCGAAGCGACTTCGACCGAACTGGAGGTGGCCGCGACAGCACGCCCGGACTCTGTGTCGCGCTTCAACCGCTGCAGGTCGGCGCGAATGTCCGCGGCGTGTTGGTAACGCAGATTGCGGTCCTTCTCCAACAGTTTGTTGATGGTATCTTCCAGCTTCGGCGGCAGGTCCGGATTCAGCCGTACAGGAGAAGTCGGCGCGCGGTCGAGAATGGCCTGAAAGATCAGCGCCGAAGTTTCTCCGCGGAAGGGCAGCGTGCCCGTAGCCATCTCGTACAACACCACGCCAAAGGAAAATAGATCGGTTCGAGCGTCGAGATCCTTTCCTTTGGCTTGCTCAGGAGACATGTACGCGACCGTGCCGAGAGTGGATCCGGGACTGGTCAAGTGCTCTTCGACCACTATGCTTTCGGGCGCGGTGACGTCGGGTATCCCGCCGGAAGAAGGCGGAGTGGCTCTTACTTTAGCCAAGCCGAAGTCGAGGATCTTGGCGTGTCCGCGCTTGGTGACGAAAATATTAGCGGGCTTAATGTCGCGATGGACGATGCCCTCGGCATGCGCAGCGTCGAGCGCATCGGCAATCTCTGTGCCCAGCGACAGGATCGCTTCCAAATCCATCGGACGGCCGCCGATCAGATGCTTCAGCGTAGTCCCGTCGAGAAATTCCATGACGAGAAACACCTGGCCGTCCTGCTCGCCGATGTCGTGAATGGTGCAGATGTTGGGGTGATTTAATGCCGACGCAGCCTTGGCTTCGCGGCGGAAACGTTCGAGTGCCTGGCGGTCCTGGGCGAGATTTTCCGGAAGGAACTTCAGAGCCACAAAGCGGCCCAGCCGGGTATCCTCGGCCTTGTAAACCACACCCATACCGCCGCCGCCCAGCTTTTCAGTGATCCGGTAATGTGAGATGGTCTGGCCGATCATAATGGAGCAATGAGCTTGGGATGTCATGGTAGGTGTGCAGGGATGGGAAGTCAACCAACGCACAGTTCTGGCATTCGGGGTCTGTTAACACAGCGGGGAGAGCGTCTCTACGGGTCGTGCACTGGGTCCACTGGTACGCCTTTGCGAGCAGGCATTCAAAACAAATCAACGACGCGCTCAATTCTCTACCCTCTGCAGCCTGAACATCACGTTGCCCCACTGCACCTTCGCTCGCATCTGGACCGGCATGTGATCGGCATCGTCGGTGAACCAGACCATAAGCTGGCCCTTGCCCTGGAGTTTACCGGTAGTGGCCTGGACTGAAAGTCGAACCGTTTGGAACGTCCCCGCGGGAACCTTGATTTGTTCGCGGCCTTCGACGTGAGCCGCGGCCAGCGTGGTCTTCCCGCCGTCAGTAACCGGGAAATCCACATTACTCCCCGGCTGCAGCGGCAGGGACGCGACATAGAAAAATCCACTTAGGACGTCAGTCGTGCATCCGGGTACGTCGTTTTCTTCGTGCTTGGTTGCGCCGGTCTGCAAGTTTTTTTCGTCCAGTATGCTCTTGCGCCGTGCCAGGTCGATCTGAATCTGGGTTTCTCGTTTGCGCTTGCCTTCCTCGGAGTGCTTGAAAATTCGCGTGGTGCAGTAAGTCCGGGGATCGATTTGCGTCTCGAACACGTCACGTACCGGAAAGAGTAGATTCACCGTGCCGGACGAGTTTGCTGCCATGGTCAGTTTCTCGAACGCGCCCTCTGGCTCGAGCTTGATCGTCGCCGTGCCCGCAGTAAAGACATGCCACTCCGCCGTGAACACCAGAGTCTTGCCATTCGGGAAATGGTAGTTCGCCGCTGGAGGAACAATTTGCACCTGGGACGCCCGAAATGCAGCCTGGTCGTTTTGTTGCTGAGGAGCCGTTTGCGCGTCCGAGGTGCCGGTTGCAATCAGAATAGCCGCAATCAGCAAGAGCAACGTCCCGGGGAATGAGATCTTTGCGAACAAGAGCATGGCTAGTTCGATGCGGGCGAACATGGCTTCGTTGAATATCTTTCACTCGAACGCCAGAATGCTAATGCGATCCTCGGATAAGCACTATCTTCATGGCGAGCGCGGCCATCATGGCCAGCGCTCCGACCAGAGCGTTGTACTCGCGATGCTTCAGATACAGCTCCGGAGAGAAGCCGGACGGAACTTCGTTGCCAACGTTCGGGGAAGACACGAGCCGCGGAAATAATCTTGGGACCCGTCGCACATATTCATCGAACTCTGGGAAACGCTGGCGCAGGAATGCTTCCTCGTTGTGCATCACGGGAAGATAAATCGCGAAGAACATGATGACCAGACCGATACCTACCCACCAACTGCGTGCTGCTATGGCAAATCCAATCCCGATGAGCAAAGATCCCAGGTACAGCGGATTGCGCGTGTAGAGGTATGGTCCGGATGTCGCCAGCGCCTCATTCTTACGCACATGGCCGGAGGCGAGCGCGCGAATTAGAAGTCCAGGCACAATCACGACAGCGCCTAAAGCCATGGAGCGCCACGTAGGCCGCGCCAGCCAGAAATAGAGCACCGCGAAAAGAAATCCCAGCGGCACGCGGATGCGGCGCGCAATGCGCGACCATTCAGCCATGAGTCCTTTCCATCATTTCGAAGGCCGCGCCAGCAATTCGCGGACGGCAGCGACTACCGTGTCTGTGGTGATCTCCAGCATTCCGTCGTCCGGCTGCGAACGGCGTGCGTGCGAAGTCGAGCTGGCGGAATTGCGCAACACGATGCTGCGCGTTCCGTAGGGTCCGTTACGCGCCGGGTCCGTCGGACCAAAAATCGCAACCACCGGAACCCCCAAGGCCGCGGCCAGATGCATCGGCCCCGTGTCGCCGCCAACGAATAGCCGTGCGCGGCGCGTGAGCGCAATCAACTCTGTGATCGAACACTTCATGGCTCTTGCCACCCTTGCACCAGCGGCTTCGACTTCGCGAGCCAAGCTCTCTTCACCCGGACCGTAGTTGACAATCGAACGTACTCCCTCGCTGGCGAGTTTGCCAGCCACTTGGCCATAACGCTCCGCCGGCCATCGCTTCGCGCCCCAACCTGCGCCCGGATTCAGAACGGCAAAGTCTGTGATTGCCTGTTCTGAAAGCCTCAGGTCTATTCGCGCCTCAGCCTCCGGGTCGCGCGGAAACTCCACGTGGGGTATTTTCATCTTCCGCTGCGCAACGGCCTCGGCGACAGAGACGTTCTGTTCAATCACATGCGATCCGCGCGCGACCGCCGTGCGCGTGTACAACATACTTGCGGGAGACTCGCGGGGCTCGGCCGCTCCGTATACGATCCCCGCGCCCGACCAGCGGGCGAGCAAGGCCGACCGAATCGCTCCCTGCAGATCCACCGCAACCTCGTAGTGCGCTGCCCGCACGTCACTCCACACGGTTGCGATCTGTTGCAGAGTCGCAATCGCGCCCAGCGACTTTGGCCAGCCGGTGAGGTTGACGGTATGCACCCAGTCCGCGAGCGGCCGTTGCGGTGACCGTGGTCCTCGACGCGGCGCTCTGGGGGCGCACAAAAGCTCAGCCCAACGCTCCTCGATCAGCCAACCGATAGTTGCGTGGGGATACGCTTCACGCAGCCCGTATGCAGCGGGCAGCGTGTGGATTACATCTCCCATGGCGCTAAGGCGCACGATCAATAGGCGCTCAATTGTGGGAGCGGAAGATGAGTCTCGAAGAGTGAGACTCACTTCTGCAGGTGGAACGCTGTTCCCTGTCTGTGTAGCGGCAGAACGCGGGCTCATGAGGGCTTCTGCCCTCGATCGTTTTTCGACAGGCGCTTCGACGGGGGCCTCGACAGACGCGAGCGGATGATTTCGCTGGTGGAATGATTTTTCGCATCGCCGACAATCTCCACGCGGCCGCCGTATTCTGCAACCACATCGCGCTCGGGCACGGAGTCCGCCGTGTAATCGGTGCCCTTGGCCTGGATGTCCGGTCGAATTTCGCGAATGATGGCGCGGACGTCGAGTTCGGCGAAAATGACCACTGCATCGACATCCGCGAGTGCGGCAACAATTTCAGCGCGCTCCTCTGCCGGCATGGCCGGACGTCCTTCACCCTTGAGTGAACGCACGGACTCGTCAGAATTAATCGCGACCACCAGCTTGCCACCGAGCGCCTTCGCCGCCCGAAGATAGCGCACGTGGCCAACATGCAGCAGATCGAAATTGCCGTTCGCGAGCGTGACGCGCTCGCCCGCTCGCCGCCATTCCTCCACTCGCGAGCGAAGTTCGTCGCGCTTCAGAATTTTGGTCTGTCCGATTTTGCTGTTGCCGCTCAATGAGGTCTTGTGGCCGGTGGCGCCTGGTCAAGCGCGTGCAGCAATTCCTGCCGCGAAACTGTTGCGGTGCCGCGCTTCATGACCACAATTCCGCCGGCGTAGTTCGCCAGTTGCGCCGCCTCTTCCGTACTTGCTCCCGCGGCCAGCGCCGCGGTGAAAGCGGCGATCACCGTATCTCCCGCACCCGTCACGTCAGCAACCTCGTCGGAACCAAAAATCGGGATGTCCACCGGTTTGTGGCCATGATTGAAAGCGACCATGCCGTCGCGTCCGCGGGTGATGACCAGCGACTGCAGCTTCATCCGCTCCATCACCTGCCCGCCGGCTGCGATCATCTTTTCCCAATCTTGTCCGATCCGTACGCCCAGGGCATCTTCCACTTCCGGCTCATTCGGAGTGGCTGCAGTTATGCCTGAATATTGCAGCAGCCGATGCCGTGAGTCGAGAATGATGGGGAACGCTCCCAGCTTACCCTTTTCCCGCAAGGCATTCACGATCGCGGGCGTGGCCGCGCCGTACCCGTAGTCAGAAACTAGCAATGCATCTGACGCATGCGCATACTCACGCGTTGCCAGATACAGCTCGCGCATCAAGTGGTGATTCGGCGGCTCCTGCGGCTCACGATCCACGCGTACTACCTGCTGCCGCGCCGTGTGCGTCATGCCCGCGAGAATACGGGTCTTCGTGACCGTCGTGTAACTCTTATCTTTCAAAATTCCGCTGAGCGCAATGCGTTTGTGGCGGAAATACTTCAGCAGCAAACGCCCCGGCTCGTCGTCTCCCACGATACCTACGGGAAGGACATTCACGCCGAGGTCGGCCAGATTGTTCACCGCATTCGCGCCGCCACCGGGCAGAACGGTTCGTTCCCGGTGCTTCAGGATGAGCACTGGAGCTTCGCGCGATACGCGTGAAATCTCGCCGAAGACGAATTCGTCCGCGACTAGGTCTCCCAACAGAGTTACAGTGACCTTGGGAAAGGCTTCGACAATCTTTCGCAGCCGATCGGCTTCCTTGGGATGTTTGGTCATCAGATCTTGAATTCAGAATCCATATCCAACGCTGTGCAAACGGCATTCTCTCATGCCCCGCGCTTTCGTTCTTCGATCCTGCGCAGCATGGTATCCACGGCGTTGGCTGCGCCGTCCAATTCCATTTTCACGGGCACCACCGACAGAGGCTCAAGCGCGGATAGATACCCGCTCAGGTTGACGGCATCCTTCTCGGTTGTGACAAAACCGCCGGCCTCGCTTCGCTGCTTCAGTTGCAACAGTTCGTCGATGTCTTTCTCCGTGTAGGCATGATGGTCACGATAGAACGCCTCGGCCACCGGTTCGATGTTCGCTGCCCGCAACTGCAGCACAAAGCTCTGCGGACGCGCAATTCCGCAAAATACTACTGGCCTCGGTGGGACATTCCGTGGAATGATGCCGCGCCGCACGCGCCAGACGAGTTTGCCGTCGAGAGAAAGTGAATCTCCTGAGGCGCCACTTGCGAGCACAATCGCGTCAGCCCGGCGCAACGAACTCAGTGGCTCCCGCAATCTGCCGCCGGGAATTAATCGGTCCCCAATGTCGGGAGGCGTAACCATCACAATGTCAAAATCTCGTTCCAATGAGCGGTGCTGAAAACCATCGTCCAGCAAATGCAGTCGCGGTCCGAACCGTTTCTCAGCGAAGTTACCGGCCTGGAAACGATTCTCTCCCACAACGACCGGAACCTGCAGCTTGCGCGCAATCAGCAGAGGCTCATCGCCGAAATCGCAAGGCAAGCCACCCGGATCCACAAGCAGCACCCCGCGCGTCTGGCGTCCGTAGCCGCGCGAAAGCACATCGAACTCGATCCCCCGAGCATTCAGCAGTTCACCCAGCAGCAGAACGAAGGGCGTCTTGCCGGAACCTCCGGCCGACAAATTCCCAACGCTGACCACGCGGCCAGCGAGGCGCCGCGTCCGGAATACGCCGCGGTCGTAGAGCATATTCCGCACCCCGACGACACCACCGTAGATGGAAGAGAGGAAGTTCACTCTGTGCGCGCGGCTTGCGCTGAGGAGCGCGGCTGCACCTCGCGGGCTGTAAGAAGTTTTTCCAGCGCCTCGATTGTCCGCAGTGTCGCTCCCGTCTGGGATTTCATTGTTTCCGCCGCTCGACGGCCCAACTCTGCGCTCTCACGATCGTTCGCCAGAAGTTCCATGAGAGTTAGAGGCAGTTCCGCCAGGCCCACGACCCGCAGGGCATCCCGGCTCTGAAAAAGGCCCACGATATCGCGAAAATTTTCCGTGTGGTTCCCAATGACAATAGCCACGCCATGTTGCGCCGGTTCAATGATGTTGTGGCCACCCTTTGGCACCAGACTTCCGCCCACGAATGCGACATCGGCCAAAGCGTAAAGTGCCGCCAATTCTCCGATCGTATCCACCAGCAAGACTCCACCGGTGATGGGCTCATCATGCCAATTCGATCGCCGCCAAAAAGGGATGCCCATCTCTTGCAGTAAGGCTGCCACGGCAGCAAAGCGTTCCGGATGCCGTGGCGCGAGAATCATTGCCGCCCGCGGATGCGCAACCAGAACATTCTCAAACGCTTTCAACAACAACGATTCTTCCCCTTCGACCGTGCTGCCGCACACTAGCATGGGGCCGGTATCCGAGTCCCCCAGCGATCTCCGCAAGGTTCCAATGATTGGTGGCGGGACGGGAAGACTCAGATCGAACTTGAGATTGCCCGTAGTCTGCACTCGTTGGGTGCCAGCTCCGATGGACTGCAGTCTTGTGGCATCTTCCTGCGTCTGCGCCAAAAACAGGTCTACGTTCGCGAGTACTTTCCGCAGTGCCCACCGGAACCTCTGGTAGTTCGGCCAGGAACGATCTGAAATTCGCGCGTTGACGATCGCGATGGAAGCGCCGCTGGCATCCGCCAGATGCAAAAAGTTGGGCCAGAATTCCGTCTCCGCAATGACCACGAGTTGCGGCCGCAGGGCCCGCAAGTAGGGGAGAATAGCAAACGCGAAATCCATCGGAAAGTAGAAGACGTTCTTTTCTCCAAAGCGTTTGCGGGCCAGCGCCTGTCCGCTATCCGTGGTAGTGCTGAGCACGATCCGATGCTCCGGAAAGCGGCGGCGGAGTTCCTCGACCAAGCCACAGATCGCGAGTACTTCCCCAACAGAGACGGCATGGACCCAGATCACCGGTTGGGCCTGAGCCGCAGAGCCTCCAGCCCCCAGCCGCGACGGAACATGGCCGAAGCGCTCCGAAAGTCCCTTGCGATACTTGCCATGGCGCAACATCTGGAACGCCCAGTAAGGCGCGCTCAGGAGCATCCCAGCCCCCAGGAGCAAGCTGTAGAGGAGATAGATCAAGTTTAGCCATTCTAAACTCCGCTTCACCGGCAGGCGCAACCGTTGCCTTTATAATCGGGAGCATGCGGTCCGCGCCCAGATTGTGTTCCCGCTACGTGGTACTTGTCCTCTGCGCTGTCGCAGGGCTCGTAATTTCTCTTGCTGCCAAAACTTTCGTGAAACCTGTGGCCCAGCCGGCCAGAACTTATCCGGCGCACGATGACCATCCGGCGGAAAAGGTAAGCATCGCCGCCGACCCTTACGACATGCCGGAAAAATCCAACATTTTTTCGGTGGACTTCCGCGAGCACGGATTTTTGCCGGTCTTTTTTGTTGTGACCAACGACGGCGATCAGCCTGTTTCCATCGCAAATGTGGAGGTCAAGCTGGTGACGGTGAATCGCTCGAAACTCACGCCCACCTCTCCGGAGGATATCTATCGTCACCTGGCGAATCCGCAGGCGCGCACCAGTTCCCCTTTTCCCATCCCACAGAAAAAGGTAAAGGGCACGATCAGCAAGAAGGAAATGGATGAGATCGAATCCGCACAGTTTGCCGCGAAAGCCGTGGAGCCGCACACGACGCAGTCGGGATTCCTGTTTTTCGATGTAGGAGGTATTTCCGCACCCCTGGCCGGTGCGCATCTGTACGTCACCGGCGTCTCCGACGTGAAGGGCAGCGAACTGATGTATTTTGAAATACTTATGGAGAAATATTTGAGCGCGCCGTCGAAGTCAAACTAAATCTGGGACTCGTTTGAATAGATAGATACAATTTTCAGCATCATCCGGAATTTCCATGAAGAGCGAAAGCTTCTCTAGATCGATCGCAACTGGGGTGCTCTTCTTCCTGGGCATCGGTCTTCTTGCAGGGTTGATCCTCCGCGCAGGCTTTGGGTTGCCTCTTATCATGGTGGTTGTTCCAATTACAGTGCTGACGACGATCCAGACGGCCTTTCTTATTGTGATGTATTGGGTTCGCCAACGATATAAACAGACTCGCGATCTCAGAGTGGGGGTGGTTGTCGCCGGGATATATTGCCTGCTTCTGGGTTTGGCCGGGATGTATTACGCGGCACAGCTCGGTCTTGTGAGTCTCAAGGCCGTGAATGAGAATTATTTCGGCTTTCCAATTTTTATGGTTGTTGTGATCGCCATCGGAGTTGGCCTCCTTTCATATTGGAAGCCCACCCAATTCAGACAGTGATTGCTTGCGGGGCAATCGATTGGTGAAACATCACCGTAATACCAGCAGCGCGCCAAGTGGCCTCTTTGTGATGTGAGCTCTGGACAACCATGCCTGGGCGGCGTCATCCTCGCCCCGCTTTATAATCAGTCTTTATGGTCACCACACCCGACACTTCTGTCGCCTCCCGCACCAAGTACGAGCCGGTCATTGGCCTCGAGGTCCACGTTCAGCTTCTGACGGCAACTAAGATTTTCTGCTCATGCTCCACGCGCTTCGGAGCTCCGCCAAACACGCAGGTCTGCCCCGTGTGTCTCGGAATGCCGGGTGCCCTGCCGGTGCTCAACCGGAAGGCAGTCGAGTTCGCTACCCTGGCGGCAATGGCTCTGCAGTGCCGCGTCAACGAGACTTCCATCTTCGCACGGAAGAATTATTTCTACCCCGACTTGCCCAAGGGTTACCAGATTTCGCAATACGACATGCCGCTGGCCGAGCATGGATTCATCGAAGTGCCGAAAGCCGGCGACGGAAACCAGGAACTGAGAACTGAGAACCGGGAACTGAGAACTGCCCGAAAAAAGATCGGGATAACGCGCGTGCATCTTGAAGAGGACGCGGGCAAGAGCCTGCACGAGGGCTTTTCTGAGGCCGCCGAGAAGACTGCCATCGACCTCAACCGCACGGGCGTTCCATTGATCGAAATCGTCAGCGAACCTGAGATTGCCACGCCCGACGAAGCCTACGAATACCTGACACGCCTAAAAGAAATCATCCTCTACACAGGCGTCAGCGACTGCAACATGGAAGAGGGCTCGTTGCGCTGCGATGCGAACGTGAGCGTACGTCCGCGCGGCCAGAAAGAATTGGGCACAAAGACCGAAATCAAAAATGTGAATTCGTTCCGCTTCATCCGTGAGGCCCTGGAATACGAAATCGACCGCCAGATCGAAGTCATCGAATCCGGCGGCAAAATCACGCAGGAGACGCGGCTCTACAACTCGAATGAGGGCAAGACCTACGCCATGCGTTCCAAGGAACAGGCGCACGATTACCGCTACTTCCCCGAGCCCGACCTGCTTCCGTTGCTGGTCGACGACAAATGGAAGACGGAAATCACCAAATCCTTGCCCGAGTTGCCGGAGGCTCGCCGGAAACGAATGGTAAAGGAATACGGCATCACGGAATATGACGCGCAGGTGCTGACTTTTTCCAGATCTCTCGCCGATCAGTTTGAGGCCGCAGCGAAAGCAGCGAAGAATCCCAAGCGCGTTGCCAACCTGGTGCAGAGCGAGTTGATGGGACGGCTAAAAGCCAAGGGCATCGACATCGAGCGCTCTCCGATCTCCATGCAGGGAGTCGCAGCCTCCGCCGACCTAGTTGAGGCAGGCACAATCTCCGGCAAGATGCTAAAAGATCTTTACGATCTCTGCTTTGAACGAAACAAGGATTTCCCCGAGGTGTACGAGCAAGAAGGCCGCCCGCAGCAGTCAAGTGATACATCTTCGCTGGAGAAGATGATCGACGAAGTGTTGGCGGCAAATCCCAAACAACTGGAGCAATATCGCGCAGGAAAGACAACCATGTTGGGATTCTTTGTGGGCCAGGTGATGAAGGCTTCAAAAGGCCAGGCAAACCCACAGCTGGTGAATGAGCTGCTGGGCAAGAAGTTGGGGTGATGGCACGTGTGGGGCGGACACTCTTGTCCGCCGCCTTTGACTTTGATTTTGACTTGTTGTCCGGCAGTCGGCCCTGATGCTCTTGGAGTTACTGCAAAGAAAGGTCAAAAACACCGGCACAAGAGTGTCCGCCCCACACGATCGCAATAGTTACCCGGACTGTCACTTTGGTCATCTAAACCTCGTCTCGCCACCCACGTACTATAAGACTGGGCCTTTGACGAGGGCTGACCGCCTGAGAGTCGCCATGAAGTTCAAGCTCGATCGTATTATCAGCATTGCGACATTGCTTGCGTCGTTGCTCGCCATATTTCTGGTATTGAAAAAGCCCACACCCGTTGCCCAGCCGCAAGCTTCCGCGGCCATCACGGCAAACGCCCAGTCTTTCGATCAGAAACTCGCGCAGCTCGAGCAGGCATCACAGCAATCGCAAGTATCGGCCAGGGACTACCCTCAAACATCCCAGTCACAGCCCAGCCAGCAGCCGACCGCGCCCGGAGCGCAAACTCCGAAGGCCGAAGTGCACATCAGTTCCGATGAGATCGGAGCCGTGATTGCGCAGTCGCTGGGTGAGGCCGGAAGCGGAGCAGCAGGTCTGTCTCCAGATTCCAACCTGGGAAGCGGAGCGCCGACGATCAAGGATCAGCGGGTCAGCTTTGACGGCGATGTCGTCCACGGACAATTTCTCACGCAGATTGCGGGCAAAGATGTCTGGGTAACGGTCTCCGGCCATCTCGGGCAAAAGGATGGTTACGCAACGTTCGAGCCCACCGAATTCAAAGTGGGAGATCTAAACGTCCCGGTATCGTTGGTAAATCCTGCTCTGCAGAAAAAGCTCGCCGAAGAGCGCGACCGCATGAAGCTTCCGGACTTTGTGGGAGATGTGAAAGTGCAAAACAGCGAACTCGTGATGCAGGAAAAATAATCGTTCCGCGGTCAGGAACTGTTTCACAGCGGCGTTTCAGCTCGCACGACCGGATGAGTCGCACCGCCCGTTCAGAGACCCGATCCTACACGTTCAGCCGCCAGCGCACTCTGAGCCGCTACCTTCGCATACCAGCGGCCTGACTCTTTGATGGTCCTCTTCTGCGTTTTGAAGTCCACGTATGCGAGTCCGAAGCGCTGGCTGAAGCCTTCCGCCCACTCGAAATTGTCGATCAGACTCCAGGCATGATACCCGCGCACGTCGGCCCCGTCAGCGATGGCGCGGGCAACCGCCGCAAGATACTGGCGATGATATCCAATGCGCCGGCCATCGGCGATGACACCCTTCGCTTCGGGGACGTCGTTGTAGGCGCACCCGCTCTCAGTTATTTCGATCACGGGACGGTTATAGTCGCGCGAGATGCGCATCACCACGTCATAAAGCGCCTGGGGCCAGACTTCCCAGCCGATATCGGTTCTGGGGCCCTGCTCTCCGCCCACCATTTTTACGGGGAATAGCCATTGCTGGGCGTGAGCAAGTCGCTCCATCGCGCGCGGCGCTGACGCGATTGTACGGTAGTAAAGATTGATGCCGATGAAGTCCAATGGCGCTCGCACTTTCTCCATGTCGCCCGCCTTAATGCCCATGGTGGTTTCTGGGAGAAAGGTAAAAGCCTGTGGGTATCGTCCTTTGAGCCCAGGCTCAAGAAACCAGACGTTGGTGATGGCGTGAGCGCGCTCGGCGGCAAGCTTGTCCTCTTCCGAGTTGGAGGCCGGTTCGCATGCAGACATGTTGAATGCAGTACCCACGCGCGCCAACGGACGCGCTGCCTTTAGCGCTCGAAATCCCGCGCCCTGCGCCAGATTCACGGTATGCGTGGCGCGCAGAAAATCCAACAAACTTTGGCGTCCCGGTGCATGCGTGCCTTCCAGGTAGCCCAAGTCGGTAAAGGCGGAAGGCTCATTGAATAGCATCCAGTCGGAGACGCGGTCGCCCAGCGCGCCAGCCACAAGTTGCACGTAGTCCGCGAAGCGATCAGCAGTATCGCGGTGGGGCCAGCCCCCGGCGTCTTCGAGAGCTTGCGGCAGATCCCAGTGATAGAGCGTGACGAAGGGCCGGATCCTGGCTTCCAGCAAGGCATCGACCAGTCGACTGTAGTAATCAATACCTTTGGCGTTAGCCGGGCCGGATCCGGAGGGTTGAATGCGCGGCCAAGAAATCGAGAAGCGGTAGCTGTTCAAGTTCATCGCGCGCATCAGGGCGATGTCTTCTCTCCAGCGGTGGAAAGAATCGCAAGCGATGTCGCCGGTGTCACGATTCTTGATCTTCCCCGGAGCATGCGCGAAGCGGTCCCAGATCGACTCGCCTTTGCCGTCTTCGTTCCATGCACCTTCGATCTGGTAGGAAGCAGTGGCCGTGCCCCAGAAGAAATTATTGGGAAATGGAATCTCGGAGGATGCGGCAACCTGCCGGGCAGGCGCGTTAGTGAAGGCCGCGGCGGACGACGGAGGACCCGCGGCCTTCGACGAAACGCTGCATGCCGAGAAGAGACCGGCAGGCAGCGCTGCTATGGTCGCGGCGCTCGACACTGACTGCAGAAATTCCCGACGTGACAGACGCAATAAGAACATCCTTCAACAATGAAACAGCCGCGGCGCGTGATTCCCTGTTCGCGCGTGATTTCGTGACATTCTACAGAGATAAAGCTTAACAGCCAAAGCTCTGAGACTCACAGTTTGAGGCTCTTCAGATATTCGCGGAACGGCTCACCCAGGTCTTCCCGCTTGAGCGCGAACTCGACCGTCGCCTTGAGGAATCCCAACTTGTCCCCCGCGTCATGACGGCGTCCTTCGTAAACATAGGCGTACATTTTTTCTTTCTGCAGCAGAAGCCGCATGCCATCGGTCAGTTGCAGTTCGCCGCCCGCCCCCGTCTGGGTTTTCGCCAGGCAATCAAAAATCGTGGGCGTCAGGATGTAGCGGCCGATGATTGCCAGGTTCGATGGGGCTTCCTCGGGCCTGGGCTTTTCCACCATGTTCTTGATCTCGTACAGGCGACCGTCAAAGCTGCCGTCCGCTGGCTTCACGTCGAGTACGCCATAAGCCGAAATCATCTTCCCTTCGACCACTTGGGTGGCCAGCACCGAGCACTGAGTTTTTTCAAAGACCTGAACCATCTGCTTGAGGCACGGGACCTTCGCGTCAATAACGTCATCGGCGAGAAGCACGGCGAAGGGTTCTTTTCCGACAATTTCGCGGGCCATCAGCACCGCGTGACCCAGGCCGAGCGCTTCTTTCTGGCGGACATAGGAGACGTACATCATGTCCGAGATGGAGCGCACGATGTTGAGCAGGTCAGTCTTACCGCGCTCCTCCAGCATCTTCTCCAGTTCGTAGCTGACGTCGAAATGATCTTCGATTGCCTGTTTGCCGCGACCCGTGATGATGATGATCTGATCGCAACCCGAGGCCATCGCCTCTTCCACGCCGTATTGAATGATGGGCTTATCTACCAGCGGGAGCATTTCTTTGGGCTGCGCCTTGGTTGCGGGCAGAAAGCGGGTGCCCAGTCCTGCGGCGGGAAAGACAGCTTTGCGAACTTTCATGGTCATGAGGGTTCGGTGGTGGTTAGTGGTTGGTCGCCGGCTAATGCCTGACCGTGGTTGATTGTACCCGTTGATGCCTAGCGCTGGGAACGAACCTCTGATGCCGTCTCCGCGCTTGCCAGGTGCTCCAAAACGGTGCGCAGAGCACGAAGCACCTCTTCCGCCGCGGTCGCCTTCAGAACAAACCTTAGCATGCCATCAGGCGTGAACTGTGCGCCGCGCTGCGAAGAGACAAAGCGGGCCAACTGCTCTGGATCAACAGAAGCATTCTGCGGGAATTTGAACGTAACAACATCCCGTTTACGCTCGATGCTGTTCACGCCCACGCGCATGCACAACAACTTGAGCGAAGCGTACTCAAGCAAATTGCGGACCGCCGGCGGAGGCGGCCCGTAGCGATCCTGCAATTCTGAGGCAACATCTGTCAGTTGTGCTTCAGTCTCAACACCAGCCACACGCTTGTACATCCGCAGACGCTGGTTTTCTTCGGGGATGTAATCGCCAGGAATCCGGATATTGAGCCCAAGATTGAGCTGGGTTTCAGCTTCGTCAGGCGCGGCCTCTCCCTTCATCTCACGGACGGCGCGTTCCAGCATCTGGGTATAGAGTTCGAAGCCAATGGCCTCGATGTGGCCGCTCTGCTCGCCCCCGAGCATGTTGCCGGCGCCGCGCAACTCAAGATCGAGTGCCGCGATCTTGAATCCCGCACCGAGGTCTGAGAATTCTTTCAATGCTGCCAACCGCCGGCGTGCTATGGGAGTGAGTTCAATCTCCGGTGGCAGCAGCAGATAGGCATAGGCCCGGCGGTTCGAGCGCCCTACGCGGCCGCGGAGCTGGTAGAGCTCGGAAAGTCCCAGGCGGTCGGCGCGGTTGATGAAGATTGTGTTGCACAACGGAATGTCGAGGCCGTTTTCGATAATAGTAGTCGCAACCAGGATATCAGCTTCGTGATGCATAAACTTCAGCATCATCTTTTCAAGCTCGTTTTCTCCCATCTGCCCGTGTCCAACGATAATGCGGGCCTGGGGAACCAGAGTCTGTAGCTTGGCCGCAATCTCAAAGATGCTATCCACACGATTGTGGACGAAATAGACCTGCCCGCCACGCTCCAGTTCCTGCTCCAGGGCGGATTGAATCAGCTTCTCGTCCCAACTTGCGACCACAGTCTGGATCGCCATGCGGTCTTTCGGCGGCGTTTCGATCACGCTCATGTCACGCAGTCCGACCAGCGACATGTGCAGCGTACGGGGAATTGGTGTGGCTGACATGGTGAGTACGTCCACCTGCTTGCGCATCTGCTTGATGCGTTCCTTGTGGCGGACGCCGAAGCGCTGTTCTTCATCCACGATGAGCAGGCCGAGATCGGAAAACTTGATGTCCTTCGAAAGGATGCGATGCGTGCCGATCAGCACGTCGATCTTGCCCGCTTCCGTCTTCTGCAGGATTTCCTTCTGCTGTTTGGCGTTGCGGAAACGGCTGATCATCTCAATCGTGACCGGAAACGCCGCAAAGCGCTGCTTGAAGGTCTCGTAATGTTGAAACGCGAGCACGGTAGTCGGCGCAAGCACTGCAACCTGCTTGTTGTCGCTGACGGCTTTGAATGCGGCGCGCATCGCAACTTCAGTTTTGCCATAACCCACATCGCCGCAGAGCAGGCGGTCCATGGGCTGTGACGACTCCATGTCGCGGATAACGTCGGAGATGGCCTGCGCCTGATCTTCGGTTTCGTTGAATTCGAATGCGTCCTCAAACTCTCGCACCCACTCATTACCCGCCGGAAATGCGTGACCCACGGCAGTCTTTCGTTCCGCGTAGAGTTTGAGAAGCTCCTCGGTCATGTCCCGCATGGCCTTGCGCACGCGCGCCTTAGTCTTGGTCCACGCCGCCGTGCCCAGATGACTTAAAACAGGCTTGGCGCCTTCCGACGAACGATACTTCTGCACCAGGTCGAGTCGGGTCAGCGGAACATAGAGCCGTGCGGCCTCCGCGTATTCGAGCAGCATGAATTCGGTGCTGCCGTCGCCCTGGTTGATTTCCTTCAGTCCCTGGTACTGGCCGATTCCATGCTCTACGTGGACTACGTAATCACCGACCTGCAGATCACGGAAGTCCGAGAGAAATGCCGAGACCTTTGATTTTTGCCGCTGCGGCCGCGAAGCTACGCTTTCCGATTCGTCAAACAAATCACGCGCGCCGAAAACGGCGAGATTGGCTTCCGGGAACACAACGCCGTCCGGAATGTAAGCTTTGGCAAGAGTCGTGGTCAGCACGTCTCCGGAGAAATAGCTGGTCTCGTCGGCGTAGCTTTCTCCGCCGCGAGTGCGGCTTCCCAGCCGGTACGAAACGTTGTACTCGGTGAAAACGTCGGCCAACCGTTCGACTTCCCCGGTATTGGGCACCGCGAGCAGCACCTGTTTGCCTTCCCCCGTCAGCTTTTTCACCTCCTCGAGCATCGAAGGGACCGCGCCGTGGAAGCGGGGAGCGGGTTGAGAAAGGAACGCGACGGCGGTCTCAGCCTCGCCCTCGTCGCCACGGGTGATGCCCAGGTGCTCGACATCGGCGCCAGAAAGGGTACCGACTTTCTGCCACCAGTCGTCGGGCGTCAGATACAAATCCTCAGGACGAACCAGATTTCCCACCCCGCTGCGCTCGTGCATTTCGCCAACGCGAGTCCAGAAGCGGTCCAGTTCATGTTTGAGCTGATCGGGTTCGTCGAGCAGAACCGCGGCGCGGGGAAGCAGATCGAAAAGGCTGCGATCGGCTCCGGCGACCGGAGCGTAAAACTCCCAGCCGGGAAATACCGTCACTCCACCGGAGCGGACTGCGGCTTCGACCACATCCTCGGAGCCCGCGATGCGCTTTCCTGACAACCGCGTGTGGATCGCGCCGAGTAGTTGGTCGCTGACCGGCGTTTCGGTTAAGGGCAAGAGCAACGCTTCGTCGACGGGATTCGAAGATCGCTGCGACAGTGGATCGAACCTGCGAATGGATTCAACTTCGTCCCCGAAAAACTCGATACGCACAGGCCGCTCCGCCTCCGGCGAGTAGACATCGAGAATTCCGCCGCGGAGCGCATACTGCCCGGGCATCTCGACCACATCGGCGGAACTGTAGCCGACCGTGTTGAGGTGGGAGAGAAGGGCGTCGGTTTCAAGCGATTCCCCGCGGCGCACCGTGCGAGCCAAGTCGGCATAGTAGTCAGCTGAGCGAAGGCGGATTGCCGTGGCTGCCACCGCCGAAACCACGATCGACGCAGTACCCGCTGCAATCTTCCACAAGGCCGTAGCCCGCTCTTCCTGAAGTTCAGGATGCGGCGAAAGATTCTGAAACGGCAGCACATCGCGCGCAGGCAAGGCGACGATCGAGTCAGCGTCGCAGGCGCCGGTAAGTTCGCAGAAACCCTGCAACACAGGGACCAGTTCCTCGACGGCACGATTGTCATTCACCACGAAGACCAGCGGACGGTCGGCAGCACGCCGTAGCAGCACCAGCAGCAAAGCTTTCGCTGTGGGCGTCAGTCCAGACACACGGATACGCCCCGTGCCCTCTTTCAGGTGGGAGGCAACACGCGTGAAGGCGGGAAGTTTTTCCACGTCCGCGAAGAGTTCGCGAACGAAAGGAAGAAGCATGCAGATTGATTTTAGCAGGAACTTAGGTTGCCCACCGCGCACCAGGAGTAAGGATCGTTTCCAAATAGCCGATAAAACGGAAACCGACGCAATGCGAGCACGAGCAGTCGGCGATGGCTTGGACGCGCAGCGAGCCGCATGTAATGCGATACGTTCGGCAACGATTTTGAGAATCGGAGGCGTTCACAGATGGAGCACAACCCTCGGCTGGAGACCAGTATCCGATGGCTGCAACAATTCAAGCATGCGTCCAGCTACCGACTCAGCTGCTGGGTTCAGCATTCCTCGCGACCAGAGGGCGTAACAAACCCAGATCGGAGAAGACAGAGCCTCAGCATGCTGTTTGCTGAGTATAGGCGCTCCTGGCGTTAAGTCGGGGCCGCAGATCATCGCCCACGAGCGATGCACCTCGTCGCCTGCCCCCCAAACTGGCTCCCAGCCACGTTTCCTCAAGGCCTCAGACAGGGGGCGACCCTCGATAAACAAGTTCGGTGAAGTAGTGGAGACGTAGATGGGAGCGGCAACCCAAGTCTCGGCGTTGAGGAGATATTGCGACGGATCGAAGTATGCCATCGGATTCCTGATGATCGCGGAAACCATCTGTTCATGAGCTGCGACCCACGCGTCGTAGGCAGTAAAGATCAACTCGGGAAAATTCGTTTCGTTGCTCCCCTCCGAGGATCGGACGATTTCGCGTATTTTCAGAGCATACTGCCGGTTCGCCCCCGAAGATTCTTCCAGGGACTCACTCAGAGTGGGCCATCCGTATTTGTCGGCGCAGGCGTCGAGGAATGCCAGCACCTCGGTTTCCGCAGGCACTCCGGTCTGGTCGCGAATGCACTCCGCAAGCAGCACGAATCGGCTAACAGGGTGCGCCCCATGGTCGTTGGGGTCCGCCGCGGGCTTCCCACATAAAGCGTAGAACAGCACGGCACTTTGAATCGCTGCGGGTACTGGGGCGCCGCCAAATGCATCAGCAACTTTCTGCCAAAGATCCGAGACAGCGGTGTAAATGGCCGCGTCGTCTCGACTTCGGAGATAGGCACGGAACGAACAAGCGCACTCAGGACCGAATGACTGTGAGATCCTTGCCACTTGTACTTCAATTGCCGCCGCCTCGATCAGATGGCGCGCGGTAATCGGAAAACCGGGCATAAAAGGAGGATTTCCATGCCAGGATTGAATCTTACCTATGATCCCGTCGGCAAACTCAGTGATTTTGGTGGCGGCGGACGGAAATTTGCTGAACGTGCGAGGCTGTGATGACCTTGCGTACATTTTGTACCGAACGTCTGAAAGATCTCGCCAGTGCTGCAGAGGGATCCCGATCACAGGTTCGGGCAATAGGTAAGGCGTGACAGACAAGAGCTGCAAAATCAGTAAAAAGTGTTCTCGTAGGACTAAACAACCAAACGGGCTTGAGAGATAGTCATGAAAGTGCTTGAGCTCATGACTAAGTGCGCTGCCGCAGCTTACTATCATGAACTGCGTTGATTGATCGTGATTCTTCTGGAGAAGGTCTCTGAGGAACTGGTAACGAGTATCCTCGGGATCGTCCGCTAAGAGGAAAGACGCCATGTTGAGCAGGTGGGGACCTAAGTCCTCCGGCAAGTTCAAAGTCACTCCTAGGCTGCGTGGACTGAACTCGCCGAAGTCAAAGACAGGTGTGTTCTCACTCGTAGCCAAGTTACTTATCCTGCTGGCGCAAAAGCCTGCCTGATCTCGCTTTCTACCTCGGCGCTCTGCTTGTCAATGGTAATGACCACGACCCTTCGACCGTCGGGAGTAGAAAGTGAAGCCGACGCGCCGCTATCGCCCTTCTTACGAGCGCGTTCTTTAAGGAGCCGCGAAAGCTCCAGGCCCACCTTGACCACGTCCACAACCCCTTTCACGACGCCGATGATCATAACTGCCTCCGCGAGGCCGAACTTTGCGGTGACATCCTTATCCGGGGCGCTCACGGCCTCCACTCGGAAACCATCGATAGGTAGCCGTTGCAACTCGTCGCTCAAGTCGTCCGGCAGGACCACATTAAGAGCGAACTCTACGTCATCTGACATGCCTTCTTCCCCAGCCGGACAGTCGCTAGCATACACCCAAAACCGCCGGGGGCGAATTGAGCAACCCTGCCCACGAATACTAGGGCGATTGTTCCCAGGCGACGGGCTACTCGGAAACTACTACTGCATTACTCCCGCAGCAGCGGCCGGGTCAAACAAGTCGGACCGCCACTGCCGTTGATGCAAATCTCACTTGCGGCGAAGGTTAGGACGTCGAATCCGGCTTGCCGCAGACAGGCATTGGTTTTGCGGTTTTCTTCGATGGTGAGCAAGCGGTTATTGCCGAGTGAGAGGACGTTGCAGGCTAGCGTGTCGCGCTCGGAATAATCGATTTCAATGAAATTAAAACCGCGCGACTTGAGTAGTTCGACCGTCTCGACCGCCAGCCATGGAAGATCAACCAGCGCCGTTTGGTCGTCCAGTAAACTAATCAGCGACATGAGATGCAGGCACGCAGAGGGGCCGGGGCCGTAAGGAAGCGGGGCCGAGAATACCTCAACTCCCTTCGGCGAAAGCAAATCGCGCATCTGCTGAATACCCGCGGCGTTCGTGCGATAACCGTGGCCGATGAGCAGGGTCTTGGGATTGAGCCAGACCATGTCTCCGGCCTCGGTTGTTCCGGGTGCGGTGATCTTGCCGACCGTGGGAATGTCGAGGGCCTCGCAGAATGACCCGTGGTGCCCACCTTCCGCCGCGCGATTCGTTTTGCCCGGGCGCATCACAATCAGTCCGAAATCGGTAGCCAGCGATGCATCGTGCGCATAGACCGCATCCAGAGAAAAGTCTTGCGCCGAAGACAATTCCACCACTTCCGCTCCAGCGCTCTGGAGTTCGCGGCATAGCATCTCGTGCTGAGCCTGCGCTTTCGTGAAATCCGGCGCGTGCCGGAAGCCAAGTTCCTGCCAGGCAGTTGCGCGTTCGGGTCGGTTCCATCCAGCATTGCGGGGCGAACACACCAGCACGCGCTGCAGCGAGCCGACCATGGAGTGTCCGTTGAATCTTGCTTCAGTAATTGTTTCCATCATCGCGTCCTGAATAGCCTTTGAAATGGTCGTCCTTTGAAAAAGATAGCTGATGTCATAACGACGTCGGCCCCACAACGGACCGAGTAGACTTTGCGGTATCCAACCAAAAAGGCTCGGGACGAAGGAGGCCGAGATGAAAA
>WNFI01671266.1_pt1 | contig 89011 bp, 81 predicted proteins | sample 5400471 | NCBI WGS metagenome assembly WNFI01 (sample SAMN13153348, study PRJNA577476) | soil metagenome | isolation source: 100 cm saprolite on Douglas fir-dominated hillslope | place: USA:California | collected 2013-09-17 | reverse complement strand
AGAAGCTCACAGTAATCGGGGACTTGCTGGAATTGAACCAGGTGACCCTCGACAATTCAGCGGTCAAGGGAACATGGGTATTCGCCGCGCCGCCAGGCTTTGTCCGGCGCAGCAATCGAAGCATTCTCATCATCGGTCTTGCCAAAGATCAAACCGAGCCGCTCCCTCAGACGATTCGGGCGCGCATCGACTATCAAGGGAGCTTGCGCGTCATTCGGCAATGCGACGACGAATTGCTGCGCATGGTTCGCGATCTTGGACTGCTCGAAACATCCGAAGAAGCCTGGCTTAAGTCCCCCAAGCTCCAATCTGCTCGCGATTTTAGAGACGATATTTGGCGCAAGCTGAATGCGCAGCTCCGCAGCGGCAGTATCGAGGCATTAACAATTCTCGATCCAGCCCGCCCGCCGAATTACTACAAGGGACGATGGGTCACGCCTAAGGACGAAACCGGAATTTTTGTGTCTCGCCGTCCGCAGGCCTATGGCGCCCCGTTATGGGGAGTCGTAGCCCTGAGCCATGGTCAGCCTACACGCATCCTCGATCTGCCCTTGAGAGGCTCGCCATTGCGCGGCTGTGATGTGGCCTGGCATTTACAGATGGCCATCGACCATCTCAATGGAACACCGCAGCTATATCGGCTCAGGAAGACGGGGGAAGGGACTTGCGTCGATCTCTTTTCGCCGCTACCGCTTTGGGCGCAGCGGCGGCTATCAGTGGTCGGACAAGAGATCCACCCCCAGCATTGCCTGATGTCATTTCAGATGCCGGACTCCGAACTGGCCAACGAAGAACAGTTTATAAAAGAGCGACTCTGGCTTTCACCACGACCAGCGTCTGATTAGCGGGAGGGTGAAATGTCGCAGACCATACAAGAAACCATCGAACAGCTTCACGCCGCTCTGCGCGACTACATTGAGGCCACCTACCACATAAGCTCGCCAGCTCTCATCGATCAAAGGCGCGAATTGCTCGACCTCGCAGGCGTGATCCATCAGGAGCCCTATGTCGAGTCAACGCCGCGCTACCAGTCAGGCGAGAAATTCGGGGACATGGATGGGCTTCCTCAAGCGGCCCTCGATGTTTTCCAACTGCTCTCAAGGGCCGAGCACGGTCACCCCAAGCTGATCTATGACCCGCCTTACAAGCACCAGTCGCAATCGGTCTATCAGGCGCTCGTTAAGGGCAAGAATCTTCTCATCATGACGGGTACGGGCTCGGGCAAGACCGAGTCTTTCTTGCTCCCCATACTCGGAAAGCTTGCGCGCGAGGCGAAGACCCGCGGCTCCCTATACGAGCCGGACACCCTATGCCGGTGTTCGCACATCCAAAAAAGACTCCGTCAAGCTCAAAGCCTTCGAGGAGTTTTACGTCGATATTCAGCGGCGGACCGCTGAGCCGGAGTCGGATGGGCAAAAGCAAGCCGCCTATCTTTTGCGTCAGCTCAAAGAGCGGGGCAAATGGCCCGCAAAGCCCGATCTTGCCGCTTGGTACGGCAAGCCAGGAACCAATTGGCAGAGTCAGAAAACGAAAGAATTTAGGCGAGCGATCACGCTTCTTGACGACTCGGAGCTTTTGACGCGGCACGAGGTGCAGACTGCGCCGCCGGACCTGCTCGTCACAAACTACTCAATGCTCGAATATATGCTGATGCGGCCCATAGAGCGGCCGATCTTCGACGATACGCGCAGTTGGCTTGCCGATAATCCTCACGAAAAATTTCTGATCGTTCTCGACGAAGCGCATCTCTACAGAGGCGCCGCTGGCGCCGAAGTCGGACTGCTGCTCCGGCGTTTGCGCGACAGGCTGGATATCGCGCCCGAACGCTTTCAGGTCATTTGCGCGACGGCGAGCTTCAAGGACAAGGAATACGCTCCGGCTTTCGGCTCGCAATTGTCGGGGGTTCCTGCTGAGACCTTTGTAGCCATCAGCGGCGATTTGCACCTCCGCGAGCCAGCAGGTCCCGGATCGGCGCAGGATGCCGAAGTGTTGTCCGGCATAGACATGGACGCATTCTACAGCGCGGCGACGGACGCCGACCGGGAAGCCGTCGTTCGGCCATTGCTGCAATACCGTAACGTCGCCAAGAACGAAGGACTGGAACGCGATCTGTATCACGCGCTCTCGACCTTTCCGCCCATGGGCCTATTGGTCAACGAAACCATGAAGAGCGCCCGCCGCGTCAAAGAGCTTGGGCCGACCATCTTCGGAAAGGCTGACGAGATTTCTGACCGTGCCGTCACGGCGCTTATGGCCCTCGGCAGCATGGCTCGCATCGATCCTAAGGAGCCAGGCTTGCTCCCTTGCCGCATCCACAATTTCTTCCGTGGCTTGCCGGGCCTATGGATTTGCATGGACCCAAACTGCACGGAAGTCCCGCAGCACCAACGCAGCGGCATTGGCGGAAAGCTTTATAGTCAACCGAAGGTACGGTGCGGCTGCGGCGCGCGGGTCCTAGAACTGTTCACTTGCCGTTATTGCGGCACCGCTTATGCGCGGGCGTACACGAACGATGTCGATAACCCGTCCGCGCTGTGGTCCGAGCCTGGCCATTGGCTGAAATTTGAGGATAGCGATTCCGCGCCGTTGCTGGCGCTCGATTTGCTGCTGGAAGAGCCGAAGCACAATGATGTTGTCGAACCGGCCGACTACGACATCGAGACGGGACGGCTAAATCCCAGAGTCGCAGGCTCGAGGATGCGACGCGTCTTTCTGAGACGCGACCGCGTGATGCCGATTACCGATGAAGACGGAAATCTTGACCCGAGCGCGGTTTCCCGCGGGCAATTCGTCCCTTGCGCCGTGTGCCGAGAAACAGCGCGGTTTGGCCGCTCGACCGTACAAGACCATCAAACTAAGGGCGATCAGCCCTTCCAGGCGCTCGTCACAAGACAGATTCAGATACAGCCTCCGGGCGCCGTGCCAGCTAGCCGATTCGCGCCGCTTCGCGGACGCAAGGTCCTCATCTTCTCGGACTCGCGCCAAGTCGCCGCTCGACTAGCGCCCAATCTGCAAATGTATTCTGTCAGGGACTCGCTGCGTCCACTTATCGCCTGGGGAATGAAAAGACTCCAAGCCGTTCCCGGCTTGCTTCCGCTCATTAGCTTGGAGGATTTGTATCTCGCCGTATTGCTGGCGTCTAAGAAGTTGGGCGTTCGCCTGAGGCCGGAGCTCAAAACTGGCGAGGGCTTCGGCGGCGAAGACACGGTAGAGCATGCGGTGCGTTCGGGAGAGGCCGATACCGACGCTGGACTGCATGCTCTTTGTCTGGAAATGCGTTCGGAACGCCCCCCGGAGGCGCTGCTCGACAACATCATCACGACCGTTCAGGACAAGTTTCTAGGCCTTGAGGCGCTGGCGTTGGCGTCCATCGTGGAGAAAAGCAAGCACACGCCCGCCATAGAAAAGCTCCCCAATATCCCCGGTGTCGCGGAAACGCCCGAGGCGAACCGCGGATTGGCTCGCGCGTGGTTGCGTTGCTGGGAAAGCAGGGGTTTTTGGCTCAATTCCATGCCGCAGGCATGGTGGCGGCGACCGCGCACGCAAGGAACGAGCATTCAAGGCCAGAAAAGCAAATTCTCGGCGATGGACACCATCATCGCCGAGAAGGCGGCCCGGAAAATCTTTTCGGACAAATGGCACCCCGAATTGCTCCGCATCTTCACCGAAGAGGTCGATAGCGGTTATCGCCGCTTGAGGGGCAGCGAACTATCGCTCTTATTCGACGGGCCGTGGGAGCGGTGTTTGACCTGCAAGTCGGTGCACCGGCCCATCCCAGGCCTGAAGCACTGCGTCGATTGCGGGAGCTCTGAGGTCGTTCCGCTCGACCCGAACTCCGATCAGGTGTTCGTTGCGAGAAAAGGTTATTATCGCAATCCGGTCATCGCGGCGCTCGGAGATCCGCCGAGGGAGCCGATGGCGCTGATAGCGGCCGAGCACACGGCGCAGCTCAACGCACCTCAGAACGAGGACGTTTTTTCAAAGGCCGAAGAGAACGAGCTTCTCTTCCAAGATGTCGCTTTGACTTCCAGCAGGGGTGCGTCGCGCGCGACGGCGATCGACGTTCTTTCAAGTACGACAACCATGGAAGTCGGTATCGACATTGGCGCATTGTCCGGCGTGGCGCTCAGGAACATGCCGCCAGGCCGTGCCAACTACCAGCAGCGGGCGGGCCGCGCCGGGCGCCGCGGCAATGCGGTGGCGACCGTGGTCGCCTTCGGTAGCGTCGATAGCCATGACGAGCATTATTTCACGCAACCCGAGGGAATGATCCGAGGCGACGTTGTCGATCCGCGATTGACCCTCGACAATAAGGAAATAACGCGCCGCCACGTAAGAGCGTTTCTCCTCCAAAACTACCATCAGGAACGCCTGTCTCAGATCGATCCGTCGCAACCCCACGATCTGTTCTCGGTGCTTGGGACAGTGTCGGCCTTTCGCTCGGGCGAAGGGATCCTCAACCGCGCGGATTTCGCGGCTTGGATCGGAACGAATGAACAGAGGCTCCAAGGCCGCGTCGGCTCGTGGATGCCTGTCGAATTAAGTGCCGATGATCGCGCTTCGTTGCTCGAAGAGATGAAAGCCGACTGCCTCGGCTCAATCGATGACGCCATCAAACCAGCGCCCGGCGAAATTGTTGACGAAGAACTGCTGGATCGCCTGCTCTATCGCGGCGTCCTCCCGCGCTATGCCTTCCCGACAGATGTAGCGACTTTTCACGTATTCGACCGGGATAGGTCCACCGACTACAGGCCGATCATGCGGTTTGCGCCGTCGCAGGGGCTTCCCGTCGCCCTCAGCCAATATGCGCCCGGCAAGCAAATTTGGATTTCGGGCAAGTGCTATACGTCGGCCGCGATCTACTCGACCATGCAGGGCGAGCGCCTCGATGCCTGGGAAAATCGGCGCATCTACCGCGAATGTAGGGCTTGCGGGTTTGCTGAAACGGTTCCGTATGCGACGGCAGAGCGCGGCGAATTGTTGGATTGTCGCGCGTGCGGCGGAGGGAACACCTTTGGGCCAGCCAGAACCTGGTTGCGCCCGCCCGGATTTGCGCACCCGGTAGATGTTGACGAGGTCACGTCGCCCGATGACTTGCCGGAAACGAGCTACGCGACCCGCGCGAAGCTCACGATGCCAACTCCCGCAGACAGAACGCGATGGCTGGAAGTGAATGAGCGGGTGCGGGTGCTTAAAGAACGGCAGCACCTCCTCGTATCGAATACAGGCCCCTCGAACGAGGGATATTCATATTGCGCGCGGTGCGGACGCATCGAAGCGAGCAACAGTCCTACCCCGACGTTGCTTGCTCCACATCAGAAGCCGTATCCAAACGAGAAGGAACCCATTTGCGAGGGCAACAGCACCGTACGGCACCTGGTATTGGGCACTGATTTCATCACCGACATAGCGTTGTTATCCATCAAGGCGGAGCCGCCGTTGTCGCTCAAGCCCGGATATTCGCCAACTGACGTCGTCCTCAGAACAATGAGCGAAGCGCTGGCTAAGGCCGCGTGCCAAATGCTTGAGATCGAACCTTCCGAATTGATGGCCGAGTACAGACCGGCGCTGACGGACGCTGGGCGTGATGGCTTAGAGGCAGAAATCTTCCTGTATGACACGCTTCCGGGGGGCGCTGGCTTCGCAAGCCAGCTGATACACCGCGGAGGCGAATTACTTGAGCGAGCCCTGGCGTTGGTCAAAGGCTGCCCCGAGAACTGCGATGCTTCCTGTTATCGCTGCTTGCGCACGTTCAAGAACAAGTTTGAGCACGGCCGCTTGGACCGTCATATTGCAGTCGGTCTGCTCGAATATCTCTTGACGGGCAAACTTCCCGGCTTCGAAGCCGCTCGCCTTCGAGCTTCGACCGCGCTGCTACGTAGCGATCTTGAGCGGCAATCCGATGGCAACGTCAAAATCGAGGCGAACAAGCGGATCGCGGTCGCCGGGGTAGGGCAAGTTGAAGCTCCCATCCTGATTACAAAGTCGGGTGGCCAGCATTTCGTTGTCGCTGTCTCTCATCCATTGATGAATGGATGCGCGGTGGACGAGCAGATCAGAGACGTTCAGGAGAAATCCCCGGCAACTCACGTGATCTTGGTCAACGAGCTCCTAGTGCGCGGCAATCTTCCGGCCGCCACTCGCGCGGTTTACGCGGGACTAGGCGCTTAGGGCCCAGCGAGTCTTCATGCTGTTAGCAGCGAATTCCGACAGCCCACCCTCGCCGATGGTGCGGCGCGCGCAGCCGAAAATGTGAGTTTTCGCTCCGTATAGAAGAGTATTTTCTACTGAGTTGCGGTTGCAACCGAAAGTCTCTGCGCTAGAAGCAGATTTTCAGCGAGAACGGCCGCAAGTGGCACGGACCGGCCGCGCATATTCAATGGCGCGGCTGGTCTGGCACAGGCTTTCTTTGCTGCGAACTCCCCAACTTCGTCATAAAGACCTCTCGTGCTTTTTCAGCTGAGGTTAGGACCCTTTGGGACTGCGACAGCAACTTCCCTCCGGCAGGCATCGTCGCGTCATAAGCGCGATCAGGACAAAGTTTCTGCACAGCTAACTCGCCCATTCGTAGGCTGTGCTGCACCTTGTGCATCAAGACGTTCCAGGCATTGTACTCAGTTAACGCCACAGTCCCCGTCCAATGCTGGATGAGGTCCGCCACCTCGCTCACTGCGCCGTAGAACTCGGCCAGCAGTTCGGCGTCGGACGCCCACAGATCGCGATATACGGCAGCATGGGGAAACAGTTGCGGCTGAATCGGCTTCAATGATTCCCACGTATCACCAGGTCGGATGGCTTGGTGATTTCCCAGCAGATCGTTAGCGGTGACGGAGAAGTTGACCACAACTCTATCGAGAATACGCACTTGGCCTCGGAACACCCGCTCCAATTCAGGTACGAAGGTGGCCCGCGCCTTGAGGGCACGGTTGACCGGCGGCGGCACGGGCGCGCCGGGCTGATGGTTGGGTACCGCCGTCACGTCTGCACCACGTATGTCCGCCATGATGATCCAGTCCCCGTCCTCCATGGGTAGCGGTTCACCAGCAGCGTCAAGGTGATAGGCTGGAGGGACCAGCCGGACCCGATATCCAATGTCCCTTTTCAGGTGTTCGAGGTTCATATCTGCTCTCGGACTTGAAGCGGCCCTACATCGATGATCGTCCTACACCGCTGTCGTGCCAAGATCGGACGTTCGATGTTCAATTGCACGCACTACTCATCCGTGCGAATTGAACCAGTGTGAATGACGGTTTTACGCTGGGGCGCGGTTGGAACTGGTGCTGTGGGGGGGTGTGGTTCACAATTTGCCCCTCGAACTGACCGATCTAGTTTGACCATTGATCGACTTGGACTATTCCAGTTCCAGCATAGTCCACCACGACACGAACCCTACTTATCTGCCGAGCGAGCGATCTTGTGACCCTGCCTAGATATCCGACGTATCCAATGGAGCCGTACAGGCGAAGCCGGAACCGAACACGTCCCCATGCAACGTCTAAAACCATCCTGTGTTCATCGGGCCAGGGTGGCGGAGGGAACGAATCAAGTAGCCATTTTAGCCAGCGAGGCCGGGCCCAAACAAAACGACAGGCACGCATGATGGCGTCGTCAGCACCGGGGTCCAGTATCTGCGCTCTGATGGCGTCAAAGGCAAAATGAAGCGCGATGTCCTTCCCGGCAGAGTGCGCCAGCAAATTAAGTCCTGTTTTTAGGACGCATCGGTAAACGAGCGGCAATTTGATTTTGAATCTCGGACGAACTACTTGCTCGCCTGCTGCGTAAACTCGGGGCGGCTGGAGTGGCGCCGGAGGAAGAAAAAGTCGGTCAAAAAAGTCGGTCGCATCTGAGATATCGACCGCGCGTACAAATGGTCTCCCCCTGTCATCGATGGCCAACCGGCGCGTAATTGTCCTGGAGTGGCCTTCGTAGTCGGTGAATTGTGCGCCGTATTCAAGCGAACGAAGCCAAATCCCGGCGGAAGAGTTTTGATCTTTTTGCGAAACTAGCTGATGCTGATTCGTAGCTTGGTCCCGATCAATCGTATACACGCGATACTTGAAATCTGCGCCGCTTGATCCGGCGCCGCTCCGTTACACTTAGTGCAAAGCACGATAGTTGATTTTTCGTGTTTCACTCTGAGTGCGCGAGTCAGTGTGAAATTAGTACGGCCAGCCCGGACCTGCTTCCGCGGCAGCTATTCTGCGCTACGGAGGAGCTGCGGCCTCGTGAGCGGTCTTGTACGGCGGCCTCGGGTATCTCTCGTTGCCGGCGCCTGGCAGCCATGTAGCCGGCGAGCCACATGGGCAGCGCTGCCCCGATTTCACAAAAAAATCGCCCCGGAGCGAGTTTCAATCTTCGCACAACGACGCCTGCCCCGCGCGTATACTGTCGAACCGATTCTGCCACTGCGCAGGGTGCCCCCAGGGTGAGCGCACTTGATGACCTCCGCAACCGCTTGGCCGTTTTGAACGCCGGTCCAATCGCCGACGCCGATGCCAGTTCTGTGGCATCGCTTCTGGCCGATTGTTGGGAACTGCTCAGCGGATCAGACGCGGGTGGAATGACTGCTGATAAGCTGATGGGACGTACCGAAAACCTGATATGGCGGTCTCCATTGCTCGAGTTCACGATAGAGCGTCATGGGGGAACGGTCATCGGCTCTACGCGAGCTGAGCTCCAGACATGGATTGTCAACGCAAATGACGGGTCGGCCAGCCTGAGCGAAGGAGGCCATCGTCAGCTCCGCCCGGCGGCCCGCAAATTAGACGTACGGCCGATTGCGGCTGAGATGGCAACTATCGTTCAGCAACTTCGAGAGGACAGCCGCCTGAAATGGGGCGGCGAAAACCGCGTTTCTATTTGCATGGCCGCCGTTATTCCGGCAACGAACAAAGAAACGACGACGGGCCGTTCACACGGCACTAACACGAGCCTCTTCGAAATATCCGTACCGCTTCTCGACGTACGACAGCCAGCCGCGCCAACGTTGGTCAACGTCGTTCGTTCGTACCCAGGACACCCATTGCTGATGGGTCCAGGTTGCAAATTTGGCCTTTCCGGCAAAGAGATCGCCCCAACCGGTTGTGAAATTGTCGATACCGGTACTCCGGAGGGAATTCAGAAGCCGCAAGTTGCGCGCATCGTATGCGACGGCAGATACCACCAGGCCGTATCTGCCGCTATTGGCAATTGCTTCCGCTAGGGCCTGTTGGCGGAACAGTTGATAACCGTCAGTGGCAGCCGGACAGCGTGTGAGAACGCCCTGACCGCGTTCGCTCAGCCTGATATGGTCCCAGTAACAGCGATTTGTCCGCGTACCAGATGCCCAGTGCGTCTGCCAGCATTGACCTTGCACGTCGGCGCTCAGCGTTCGCCAATTCAGACACCTGTCTGGGTCAGGATTATTCACCTCGGGATTTCGCCCGGAGCATTTATAAAAGTGATGTTCCGACAATTTGTTCTCGGCCAATATCAAGCCCTGACCATTGATCGTGGTGACGACGAAAGCGACGTCGGGTGAAGTTTGATTGGCTCCACGTTTCCCTGTCGTCGGCTCGCCAAGCAAGGTTTGAGGTGTGAACGGCGAGGGTTCGACCTATTCGAGTTCGACTCGCCAGTAGCGAGTGGCCGGGCTCTTCGCGGAATGGGAAGTAGAGATTTGCGCACAATATCCAAGAACTCTTGAGATTGTGTACCCCCTTGTGCTTCTCGATTGCATTTCCTTCCAAGTAAGAAGGGAGGCTCACACGAACGCCGGACCACAACCCGTCCTTCCACAGCTCATGAGGCAAAATCCAATCTCGCGACACCCCATTTTGAAAGCCAGGTTCTTGATTGGTGATGTTGGTTCGGCGCCAGGTGGTTTGGGCCGTTTCAAGAAATGAGTCGAACTCGCTCATTAATTCCCCCACAGACGGCAGTTCCGAGTTGCTAAAGGCGCCGCAGACAGCATTTCCGGACCTGGCCCCACCTCTCGGGCGCAAACATTAAAATGGCATCAGCGACTTTCGGCATGGGATAACTGCGCCTCAACGCCCGAAGCTTGCACACGGGCAATGCACTTAGCCGGACGGTCCGGCAAACGCTACAATGTACCGCATGCCGCCTCGGGTCGGGCCCTGAAATCCATGCCTCATTTCAGCGCAGCCAGCTGGATAGCCATCAAGTGCTTCCAAGGCGAGGAGCGGTCTAAACCCTGTCTTCCTGATTTCGGGGTTGCTGCATTGTCGTGGGTCGGCTTGCTGGGCCGTCGTCATGGCTCCGCTGGCGTCATCTCGGTGTAGCCGCTACAACTTCCTCAGCTGACTGTAGCAGCGGGGGCGGGCAAGGGGGATGAGATGTCCAACATAGAGGCTAAGGCACGGAACGTTCGCGAGTTGCTAGGCGGAAAAAAGTACACCATCGACTATTTTCAGCGCGAATACCGGTGGCGTACTAAGGAGATTGGCGAGCTCGTCACGGATCTCACCGCGCGGTTCCTGGCCGCCTGGCGGCCGGAGCACGATCGCTCAGCAGTGGCGAAGTATCCGGCGTATTTCCTCGGTTCGATCATTGTCAGCGGCGAGGGAGGGAAGAGTAGTGTCATCGATGGTCAGCAACGATTGACGTCGATTTCGATCCTGCTCATTTGGGTTCTTCACGGCCTCACAGTTGAGGATGACCGGAAGCAGATCGCAGACTTGATCTTTACCCGGCAATTCGGATCGAACGCGTACAACTTGGATGTTCCAGAGCGCGCCAGCGCTATGGAGGCTTTGTACCGCGAGCAGCAGTTCAATCGCGACTCGGCACCAGAGAGTGTGCGGAACATCGTCGATCGCTACGAGGATATAAGCGAACTTATGCCCAAGGAGGTCGCGGAGACCGCGCGGCCCATGTTCGCGGATTGGCTAATCGAGCGCGTCTTTCTCGTCGAGATTAAGACGCCCTCGGATGACGACGGGTACGCGATATTCGAGACTATGAACGATCGGGGACTGCCCCTGTCTCCCACCGACATGCTCAAGAGTCACCTGCTAGCCAATGCAGGGGCCGAGGAGGTGCGAGCGCGGCTGAATACGAAATGGAAGCAGCGAATTGATCGTCTTCTGCAAATCGAAAAGGAGGCGGACGCCGACGCGATCAAGAGCTGGCTGCGCGCGCGCCATGCTGAGACGATACGCGACCGCCAGGCGGGAGCCACCCCACAGGACTTCGATCGCATCGGCACTGAGTTCCATAGATGGGTTCGGGATGCTGGCACTCGCCTCGGCTTGACGAGCCGCGAGAGCTTCGCCCAGTTCGTCGAGCGCGATTTTGACTTCTACACTGCTTGGTATGTGCGGCTCCACGAAAGCGCCACGACGCTCACGCCCGGTCGCGGGGCCATCTACTGCAACAACCTGGCAAATTTCACGCTGCAGTACCCTCTTTTGCTGGCTGTGATTGAGCCGCTGGATCCTGACGATGTCGGTTGGAGTAAGGCGAACCTAGTCGCCTCCTTCATAGACATTCTGGTCGCCCGCCGTCTATGGCACGGGCGCTCCATAGACTACAACACGATGCAGTACGCGATGTTCCTGGCCCTGAAGGAGATTCGCGGCAAGCCGATCAACGATATCGGACGACTGCTGAGGGCTCGCATTGAAACAGACACCGAGCCCTTTAGCGCAAATGCAAGGTTCGGCCTATGGCAATCCAACAAGAAGACGGTCCGCCGATTCCTCGCGCGACTTACGGCTTGGCTTGACGATCAGCTGGGTCTTGGCAGCAGCTTATCTCCGTATCTCGTGTCATCTGGCGCACAGGGATATGACATTGAGCATGTGATTGCGGACAAGTATGAGCGCCACGCAAAGGAGTTCCCAACTAAGGATGACTTTCAGGAGCATCGGGACCGCATCGGAGCGCTCCTATTGCTGCCGCGAAGTTTCAATCGAAGCTATGGCGATCTCCCGTATGAGCAAAAGCTGCCGCATTATCTCCAGCAAAATTCGTTGGCGCAGACTCTGCACAACCAGGCGTACTCGCATAACCCGCGGCTTCAGCGCCTCATCGATGATCATAGCCTGCCCTTCGAGGCGCACGATCAGTTCGGTAAGGAGGAGGTGGAATCCAGACAGAGCCTCTACACCCAATTGGCAGAAGCTGTGTGGTCTCTCGACCGCCTTCAGGTGGCGGCAGCAGCCGTGCCGCAATGAAGGACGCACCGTCGTTCGAAGTTGAATGTAAACCGGCCTTCTCCGAGCCTCTCAACAGGCTCATGACTTCGCCTATGCTCTGGCCTAGGCCGATCGACGAAGTGGCGCGCTTAACGGCGCTACCGGCAAGAGCCGCAACGAACGTTCGCCGCCTCACTCAATCACTTCGGCGCGGCATACAAAAAATTCATGCGTCACTGTGAGCCGTCCGACCTGTGATCTAGTCACCCAAGAACGGTGATCCAGTCGCTCCGGCAAATGCCATCCAGTCCTAGCGCGCCCGATAAGGCCAACGCCCTTGCGAGGCTCGCGCCACATCACGGCTAAACCTACCGTCTAGCGGCATCTACTACAGCCTATCGACGCTATTCAAGCACTTCGTCCACACGCGCCAGCAATCTAGGCGAAGGTGCCAGGCCGAACGCGTTAGCTGAGCTGAAGGGGAATTAGTGATCGAGTCGATCTCCAACGGCAGCTTAGTGCGAAATCTCAATAATGCACTGAGTCTCGGCGGCCTCGCCCGCCGGCGAGCGCGTTTGGCGCTCGCCGGCGATCAGCCGCGCGTAACCGTGCGATCTCGCCAGCGCATCCGATCGACGTCGTGGCAAGCGACGTCCAATCCCCACGCGACGTCGACAATTTCGTTATTCGCGGAGCGCGTATCTGTTTAGCTGCTGCTTTCTCTGCCGCGGCGCACGGCTAGCACGCCGGGGCCCGGTCTCATGCGCACCGGCTTTGGAGCAGCTGAACGCCAGAGGAGTCTGCCCGATGCGATGGCAATCGACATCGTCGGCATGAACATCAGCGTGTGCGCGCACGCAGCCCGCGGGACGCTAACAGGACAATTTCTGCCCCTTCGCTGATGGGTCAACGAGCGGCGCCGTTGCGTACCCGTGGCTCGCCGCCATCGCCGCGTTCGGCAACGCGCACCTGACGCCAAAGAGCATATCGACCGCCTCGCCATCTGTTGCGAGCGGCAGGGTGAGGTGCTCATAGTCTATGAAATGCAGCTGCTTCGCAGGCGAGGCGGAGACCCCGTACGCAGCGACCTTTTCATCAGTGACCGTCGAGAAGCGTCTGTAGAGATCATCGAAAATCTCAAGCCATCCCATGTGCTCGATGTACATGCCTGTGACATCGCGGCCAAGAACCTCCTCGAAATGGCTGCCGATCAATCTCATGCGAAAGCGCTGATAGACCCCGTCTCGCACAATATCGTACAGCGCGACGTACGGCAGAAAGCCCGCCATTTCGGCTGGATCGAGGTGCTGTCGCCCCGGAAGGAGCCGGCCAGACCGGTCGCGGGCACGCAGCCAATACTCATAGCATGACAAAACCGCGCGATGCCTCGCTTGCCTCAGCATCCGGTAGCCGTCGTCCAACATGCGCGTCGCCTATTCTCGCGAGGGCTCGCTGCGCAGCCGCATTGCGTATTTGATCTCAGTTCAAGTTTGCAGTCGCAGGATCCCTGCCGAACCTCGACCAAAAAAAGAAGCTTCGATCTTGGTGGCAAGCTTCAAAGAGAGCGGCGAACACCGCAAGCGAACCGAAGTATGTAGCGTGCTCATCTGTACCTTCGGTTGCGCGCCCCCATCGATCGAAAAGAAGATTTGAGTTCGAACCAAAGGCCGAGGCGCGGCATGAACCACGCACTGGCCTTGGATGCTAAACGGCGTCATAGGATTGTCGAGTGCAAAAACTGCATATGCTGTTGCGTTCATCTCATAGACTAAAGTTAGACGAGTTATTTACTTCAATTGATCTTCCGTTAACGGCGTTTTAAGCAGTTTCGTTTATTCATCTGTTGGCTGCATCGTTCTCTAAGGTTGGTACTCTCGATGCCGTGGCATCTGATAGCCCTTGGGCTCATCACCTGGCTCGCCCTGTCGTGCTTGATCGCTGTGCTCGTCGGCAAGTGCATGGCGACTGGCTCTCGGCGGAGCCACGAAAGCGGGTCGGAATGCAGGCCAGAGGGAACCAACGGGGTTTCTAGGTCGCCGTGATTCTCAGTGCCGCTTTTCTCGTGAGCATCGCGCTGGAGGTCCTTCTCTTCGTGGGCCAAGACTATCTGCTGGACACGCGTCGGCGCGTGGCGCTCGAAGCTTCAGTCCGGCAGGCCTATGCCGACCTTCAGGAATCGAAGAAGCGCATCGACATTCGCCGCGCCGACCTGATCGCCGCGATGGACGACGCTGAGGAACGGCGTTCGAACCTGCAGGCAGCGAACAAGGCGTTCGACGAGTCGCGGAAGGTCGTGCCCGTCTTGATCCACACCATTGGCCAAATAGACGGCGGCATTCACTTCCGTGCTCCCATCTCAAAGGAATTGCCAGCCAAGCCCGATCAATCACAGCAATTGATCTGGACGTGCAACAATTTTGTCGACGTAGGGGCGGACGACGGTGCCGACGCGCAGAGCCTCGTGGCGAAGCAATTTGAATTCAAGCAGGGCTACGATGTCGGCGAATTCGCGGCTCTCGAGCCGCAAGCGCCGGCGCCCCGTCAGGAGACCGCCGCTTGAACCCGATCCTTCTGTTCATGCTGTACGCGGGTCTCGCGCTTTGGCTGCTGAGCGCGCTGGCACGTGTCCAGGCCGCCTGGGAGACCAGTCAACGGCGAACGAGCGAGCTCCGAACGACCTTGGCGGCCGCTGGCAGACAGCTCTTGGGCAACGTCGAGATGATCCAAAGGCTCGAAGACGACATTAAGCGCGTGAAGGACAATGCAGCGGCGGCAGCGCGCGAACAGAAGGATCGCCATCAGGTGCTCGCCAAGGCGCCGCCATCGCCCGCTCCGGAGATCCACGTGACGTCGGAGTTTCCACCATCCCGGAAGGACAAGGCGTGGATCGTCGACTTTGTCCGGGACTCGGAGTTGCCGCCGCAGCCATGCGAGCGCGAGCCCAAAACGTCGCTTGTCTGGGCTCCCGACAAATCGGCAGCGCTCGGCCGCGCCCGCCAACTGATTACCGAGTACAAGACTTATAGCGTCCAGGGTATCCGTCTCTTCCCTTAGGGGCTGTGCACTAAAAGCCTGTTTTGCACACAAAGTCGGTCCGCTGCACACAAAGACTCGGAGGACATCCTCCGAGTATTTATCCCGCAGGTGGGGTGAGGTCCAGTTAGGCCCCGAGATGGTGTTCGACAGCTCTCGTCAGTTCGTCCAGCCGGAAAGGCTTCTGGAGGAGGCTGATCTCCCGCTTCACCGCTAGGGCTTGGAGTTCGTCGGGATCGCCGCTGATGAGGACCGCTCTCATGCCGGTGCGACCCGCCAATTCCGCAAGAGCCTTTCCCGACCCATCGGGGAGTCGGGCGTCCGTGACGACGAGGGCGTACTCGCCGGACGCAACGGCCCCTTCGGCGTCCCCATATGTGGCGACGCAGTGCGCGTCATGGCCCGCCATTTCGATGGCTTGGCAGAGCACGACGCGGACTTCTTCCACGTCCTCGACGAGCAAAATCTTCGCCATGCCACAAGCAACGGTAGCCCTGCTGGCTCGGTTCCGCGACGCGGTATTGGCGGCTCCTGGAGGTTGGCTGTTTGGGCGTTCCGGGGAATGCGTGGCTAAGCGGTTGAAAGCACCGGACTACGATTCCGGCAAGGATAAACCCAATGGTTAAAAACAAAACGAGACGCCTTCGTGGCTTCGACTCCCACCGCATCCGCTCAGCCTGAGTTTATTTAGCGGAACATCCCAGACGAGGGATGACAAACGCACTTAGTGGTTAAAGGCCGCGTACAGAAGAAACCCGATGATGATTAGGACGACAACGCCGACCAATGCGAACAGTTGCTTCTCGCTCATGCTCAGGCGAGCGTAACGGCCATTCCTTATAAAACCTTAAACCCCACCACCGCCTCGGATTTCGTCTCTGCTCTAAGAGCATCGCGGCCTGTCGCGAAAAGTATTTACGCGAGAGCGTTCTTCACTGCCTCATCGAGATCGCGGGGCTGCCACGGTTTGGGCAGTAAGCTCCCGTGCCAGATGCCTTCGTTTCGTAGATACCCGCTCATATAGAGGACTCTCAGTCCGGGGCGCAGTTGTCTGGCGCGTTCAGCGAGATCGAAGCCGTCGATATTGTTTGGCATGACGATGTCGGTGAAGAGCAGCGCGATGTCGGGATGTGTCTGCAACAATTTCAACGCCTCTCGGCCGCCGTCCGCCTTCAGCACGGTGTAGCCAAGTTCCGCCAGTTGCCCTGCGGTCGTCGCCAGGACATCCGGGTCATCATCGACGACTAGGATTTTTAATGTGCTTTGCGCCACCCCTGGACCTGCTTCTGTGAGAGGCAGATTGTCGCGAACCTTACATAGGAGGATTCGCGACGTAAAGCCGGTGACCAAAGCGTCTAAATGATTTCCGGTAAGCAATTAGGGTCTTTTCCTAATGATCTCTCGGTGGTTTTCCAATAGCCTCCGCGGTTTCGTCGGGGAGGGACTTAGGGAGCGGTGGCAGTCTTCACGATGAGCGGCCCTTATCCGCTCAGCCACTACAGTATCGACAGCAACGTCCCTCGGAACACGGCCGGCGTATTCGTTCTGGGCACGATCAACGGTCGCGGACCGTTGAAAGTCGTCGAGGCGCTTGGTCGCTCCGACAGCGATCTCGCCCAGGAGCTTAAGCAGCACGTCGGGAAGGCGGCAGGGTTCTTGTTCCAACGTGCAGGATCAGCCGTAGCGGCGTTTCAAATGGAGTGCGAGTTGTATCACCAGATCAGGCGGTTCGATTTCCCTCATCCGGTGCACGGGCTGGGCCGGTCGGAAGCCTCAATTCTCATCTAACGCGGATCCACCCCACCGGACGACTCAGGTCAGCGACGCACGGCCCCACCTGAGCTGTAAATTCTACGTCGTTATCAGGATTCGTATAATTGCTTTTTCAACTTTACGGCGCGCCAGCTGATGGCGGAAGAACAGCTCAAGCTTGCCAGCCGGGTATGGCGATCTTGCCTTCCACAAAGCCCTGCCACTCATGCGGCGGAAGGCTCTTATTACTTGCACCGGAACGCACATAGAAAGAGAGATCCTGGACGATGGTGATAGGCGTCGCATCTACGGGGTCGACCCGCACAACGACCACGAGCGCACCATCGATCGAGACATGGGAGACCTGAAGCGAGACATCTCCCGACAGGTGGTCTTTAATTTTCGTGGTCAGAGCACGGCAGTAGCGATCGGCACTCGAACCGTCGGGCTTGGATTTAGCCCATTTCTGTAAGTGCTCCGCTATGCCGGATATAGAGCAGTCGTCGTCAATTCCGATGAAGATGCGGCCGCCTTGGGTGTTGGCAAACGCGACAACTGAGGTGACCAACTCTCGAAATTTGGTCTTCCGATCCTTTTTCCCGATACCCTGCTCACAATCGATGAACGGCTTGAGTTCGATTCGTGTCCCCTCGCCGCTCAAGCAAGCCGCTCGCACCTGCTGACGCAAATCGTGGGTGCTTCGAAAGCGAAGCATGCCGAGCCCCGAATGATTGAACCGATCTTCTCGTTGAAAATCGTAAACCACCCCTTTCGCATCCATCAGAACAAACTCCACTCGGTCGATGTCGGCAGGAAGTTTTAATACTGCTTTTGCGCCAATCACGTCTGACTCGAAATGGGACAGCGAATCGTTGGCCCAGTGGGCGCCTTTGACCTTTAGCTTGGTTTGTTCGACCTCAGTTCCGTCAATTGTGACCTCCCACGCACCGCCACTCGCCCTTGCTCCGCCGAAGAAGGCGCGCGCCTCGGGTAGCAGGAAAAAGATGTTGTGATTTCTCGCATCACTGCTGCCGAAAGGGCTTGGAAATGGCAGCCAGTGCCGAGTGGCCTCTGCAAGATCCGGATAATAGGGCTCTGTCGCAGCTAGGAGGGGCCCATGGCTTTGAAGGCTGGACCTTGGTCTGACGTTCGTTTCTGCGCACACCCCTGCTCGAGGCATGTAGATGTTCTTGAGAGGCAGCTGCTGCACGCCCCACTGCGCAGCTACGTCCCGATGGATGGGAATTGTCCCGAACTTAATTTCGTTTCGCTGAATCTCCTGAACGAACTGGTGGCAGGCTTCCGCCGTTAGCCAGTCCTCACGCAAGATGACGTTTGGGTAAATCCGAGACTTCACCGGGTCCGGTCGTGTGCCTGAGCCTGGAAAAGCCTCGACCGTGCAGCACACGAGCTGCCATTCATCGCTTTGCGCATTCGACAGTACAGCACGCCGTCGCAGTTGGGGGCCATCCTGCTTCAGGTATTTTTGCAGGTATTTAGTTATCCGCTCCGGAGGCGTCGAAAGATTCGACTCTAGCTGCATAGCCCCTCACATCTTCTAAGCCGCACGTTGCTATGCGCGTGGCTCCAATGAACGAGTAGGACAGATTTTTCGACTACACGGGAGACGATACAAATCGGGCCGGATTGGGTCGTCCCCGGAGAACGAATCAACGCAGGCAGAGAACACCGTATGCCGCTAGGGTATTGAGCCATGATCCGCGATGGCGGCTGCTCGGCGAAATTTCCGATTCCAAAAATTCCGAAAGATCAGGCGCAGCGTTTGGAGTGGACGCCGAAACATTTCTTTGCGGAACTGAAGGGCATCAATGATGATGGGCACCTCTGCGCGACAGTAGCCGCTAGGGGTTTGCCATAAGAAGATACCGAACTGCCAAAAGAGCCGCTCTAGATGGTGGCCCAGCGCCAGAAACTCTTCTAGCGTCTCCCATTCACCTCGGTCTGACCAGAGGAGGCGAAGGTCATTTCGGTACAAGTCGAACCACGCCTTCAAACCACGCTTGTCTAGCTCCGACATTAGCTCGGGATCATCAATCGGCCCTTCAGATAGTCCGTCAATGTGGCCAAGCAGACTAGCGGCGTGATGCAGTATATAGCCGACGTCCCTGCCCGCCGCATCGGTGAGCCTCTGGATGTCACCATGGAAACGATAGTCCAAACGAATGCGCGGGATTTGTTGAGCAGCGCGTTGCAGAGCGGCAATAAGCAGCTCCCGGCTTCGGGTACCACGCTCAGTCGAATAGCTCGCGCTCACCCGAGATGAAAAATAGGTGCTCCAGGCACTCGAGACGTGGCGATATCGAAATGAGTCAAAGTAGCTTGGCAACGGGCGAAGCATCTCTCCCGGGAAGGCCGTGTCAAATAGCTCTGTGCAGCCAGCCTCAGCCAGTTGAGCTACGACGATTTGAAGCGCATCGCGCATTGCGGCTTGGTCCTGGCCGATAAGAGCGTGGCCGATCCAGCCCTGGAATACGATATGCGCTTTAATGACGCCGTCCCTAAAGACAACAGGCGCCATCGCGACGCCAACAGCATCTGCCTCCTCAGTCGTCGTCGGCGCTAACTTGAAAGGCAATCCGCGGTCTAACTCGCGGAGTGCTGCCGGATAATCATGAGCGAAGGTTATGCCATCGAGCCTCTGTAGCGGGATCATCTCGCGCAGTTCGTGGACCACATCTCGGATGGCTTCGGCGATTACTCGCGCTGTTACCTCATCAGCGCAATTCTTAAACTGAATTCCAAAACTGATCTCCCAGGGAGTAGCTGCAGCGTCCGCGGCAGCGCCGGATTGGGACGTTAATTCCGGCTCCGCTTTCGGCTCCTCGGGCATCGCCTGCGCCGCTGTCGGTGACGCATAGTCCGCAAAAACGTCGGTCAGTGCCTTATGTAACGTCGTATGTGTCTGAACACCGATGAATCTGCTCCACTGCCGTATCTCATCGTTGTTCACCGAACTGACGAAGAAAGCTTCACTGCACGCAGTAGCGTGAAGGTTGAACAGGTAAAGCTTAAATGGTTCTGCTTCAGGCTTCCGGCCAATGAGCACCCTGCAGGAAGTGAGCGGCATCACCACTGTGGCAATGCTTTCGGCCAAGAAGAGCGGTTGGACTTCGCCTAGGTTGGTGACGGCCAGAGCCAAACAGTCCGGCAGAATCACCGGACCATCAGTATCGGCAACTAACCAGTTCAGCTTTATCAATTCGTCGATTCGCGCCTGGGGCGCTAATGTTTGGGATAGGGCACGAATGTGACTGTCCTTGACGATCCTGTCGGTCTCAGTACCGAGGCGTGCGAACAAGGCGGGCAGCAGCTGTTTGGATTGCTTATGGAGGAGCGGGACGTTTTCTCGCAGGAAACTAAAAGCCACCCGCTCGAGTACGGCGTCCGGAAGTCTCGCCAAACGGAGGACCGGTTGCTCGGATAAAAGTTGCTTTACGAGAACCCTAAAGCGCTCGTTCGGGACTTTGCCATCAATGCCCATAAGGCGACGAAGGCCGTCTTCATCGCTGAACAGGTTGAACGCCTTGCCAAGCATGAGCTTGAAGCCCGCGGCCATACTGCCGCGCACGTGCTTACTGCGGACGGTGAGATGGGCGACGATCTCAGCCGGGATCAAAGGGTCGGCGATCGTTCCTAGTGGGACCTCGCGCAAGGCAGCAATACGCTTGGCTAGACCATCTTCGTAGTCGGTGATGGTGTCATCTAAGGTCTCGCCGCTTGTTTCAGATGGCGCTCCGTAGAAGTAGTCCGCCGAACCCAACTTTTTGATTCGCTCAGCCTTTGGTTCAGATGACGCCGTGAAAACCCACGCACGCTTCCGATCATTCTTGATCGCGAACCCGCGTAAAACATGCGCCGGTATGAAATGCTGATTGGGACCACCCATAGCGACAGCCTTTGCGAAGAAACTCCGGACCTACGCGGCTCTCCGTGGGGCCGTGAGTCATGACGCCTCTTTTTGAACAAATCAAGAACAATCAGACTGGCCCCATCCGCGCAAAGCCGTCTAGGCTGCCGTAATTGCAAGCTAGAAAGGCGCGAAATGGCAGGCCGACAGGCAAAGATACTGAACGAGCAGCAAATCGCGCTCGCTCTGCGCAGAGCGCGGCGACAACGGTATCCGCTACGAGACCGCGCGATGCTGCTGTTGTCGATGAAGGCTGGCCTACGTGCAGCCGAGATTGCCCAGCTGACCTGGCCGATGGTCTTGCGGCCGGACGGCCATGTGTCTAACCACATCGCACTGGACGACCGGATCGCGAAGAAGCGCTCTGGCAGGACCACCGCCGATCAACTGAAATTCTCTTGGCCGGCGCCGCTCGCGGTGCTCTCGATCAAATCAAAGCCAGATATAGCGTCCGACGATTCGATCTCACGGGACAGTCGGGCGGTGGAACCGTCGTTGCCGCCCTGGTGACGATGCGAGCAGACATTCACTGCGCCACAATCGCTTCTGGAAACGTATCGATAGCAGCGCGCGCCGCTGATTTGGGCAATGGCAACCCTCATGTACCGGCATTGCGTGAGTGGGGCACGACGTGCGGCAACGGTCCTTATGGACGAACGTCAAAGCGGCAGCCGATCGGCATTCCCGCCGTCGGCAGGCAAGCCATCATCGGGAACCCATTTAGATCCCGGCGATTTCCGCGTGGATCGCGGCGAAGAATTTCTTGAAAGCAAGGTGCTCGGGCCGGGATTCACAACCCGGACTGAGGTCGTTCGCCCTCAACTCAGGGAGGTCGTCTGATGTCGAGCGCTCCAACACACCAGCTGGCCGCCGCCTTGGCCGTGGGCGGCGTCTTGCTTCATGATCGAGAACCAAAACGGTCAGCCGACGGCCAAACCTCTGGTCGGCGCCGCGATCGCAGCATGTGCGACCAATCTGCCGGACGTTATCGAGCCGGCCATCCACCCCCATCATCGTCAATTTTTCCACGGCGTCGTTTTCGCGGCCGGCGTCGGTTACGGCATGTACCGACTGTACGAGTGGGACCCGACGGAGGACTGGCAGGAGACCTTGCGCTTTGTTCTGCTGGTCTGTGGGGCGGCGTATTTGATCCACCTTGCGCTCGACGCATTCACGGCGGCGGTTCAACAGGCCGAAAGGTTGCTCCGCTGCAACCCCGACCATCGCAAGGTTGAACTCTGGCTGGCGGATCGCCAGCTTGGCGGAGCTGGCCGAATCGGCACGCCGTCTGAGCCCGATTTATAGGCGTTCGCATCGGCTCTCCCGGACGTGCCGATACACTCTATGTCCTTTGCTACAGAGAGGGCCTGCGTCGACTGGAACCGGCGATAACGTCTTGCGACGCAAATCGCGGCGTCAACTCATCGGCGAGTCGATCTATTCGGCCGCGACAACGACGTAGCGAGGTTGAGGCCGTCGCCAACCGGCACGTTTTCGAATACATCGTCCATGAACGACAGGATTAGATCCCGCGCATATCTCTTGCCCAACCCGTCCCGGATGATGGCAAACCACGCATGCATGCGATCCAGGTCGACCTCACGCTTTGCGCCGCGCTTGTAGCTCTTGTCCGCCTTCCACGTCTTGACCGTTTGACACTTACGCTGAATCTGAGACGAATTCGTAGGCATTTGTGACTCCTCAATGACGTTATCAATCGCAATCATTCTTTACAGCGGCCTGTCGGCGCGCCATCGCGCTGCGCTTCGAAACCCGCGGTCCGTCACGGCACATGACGACCTCGCCCGGGGCACGGCATCTGAGGCCACCCCGGGGCCAACGGTCGATGTCGCGCGCTTACACACGCTTCGACTGAGTGCGAAATCGACTGAGTTGGCCAGTCGCGTCTCACACTGAGACGAGATGTTTATACTCACTCGGCACAGCGGCCAGCGGCGCTCCCGCGAAGCGGAAGCCACCGCAGCGGCGCAAGAATTTGGCGAACTCGCGCATTTTATTCGTGAGACGCCGCGCCAGCTGATTCTCGTTGATCTCAGAGAACGGAATGTCTTCGAACACGATCTGCGTCGCGTCGCGTCGATCGGCCGCCCAGATGTCCAAGATACATTCAGCCTGATTGCCGTAAAAGTCCCAAACTCTATCAGCTTCAAGCGCGCGCTCAAGAATGGTGGCGAGCCTTCGGGTATCCGTCAAATCGAGCCCGCCGCCTTGATATGAGGGCCATCGGCGGGCCTTGGCTTTGATGTCGTCCGGAGCGACATAGCGCACGTATAAGACGACGGCATCCCACTCACACCAGTTATGCGCATAGCGCTCGCCGCACTCAAGCGACGGCCGCCGTCCGAGAACTTGCTTGTCCGACATGAGTGGCCTCCTCTCGCCCTTGGCGTGGGTGCGACGTCAACTCGCACACAGAGATTTACAGCTACTCTTAAATTACGATCGCGCTGGACGCCGCGCGGCGCGATCGTTTCGACAAAAAAAGGCCTTTTGGGATGCGTCATTGGCACGAGCGTCCAGAAAGATGCCTCCAAAGCGATATTTGGAGCCGCCGAGCGTGCATTTCGCCGGCTGGGCGCGAAATGCGGGGGTTTGGATCGAGTTGGAGGCACGAATCACCCGGAAGTCACGACAGACGGGCCGGGGAGCCCCATAAGCGTGCGGGCGGCAAAGCCTAGGCAGAGCCGCCGCAGATTGGTCCAATAGTCCGCGGGTACCCCCAGGCTTAAGTGTGAGAAATTGCGCAGAGCGCGCCCCAATCCCCTGCGTGACTGGGGTGGCATTCGCCTACAGAGCTCAACGTTCATCCAAGATAGAAGCTGCAATGGCGTACACGCGAACACGCTCACCATCTCCTAAATCACGTTTGGTTTGACTCTTATCTCCGTCAGAGTGCAGAAGTCGCGCGCTTTTAAGCGCAGCAACGACGGCGGCTACGCCGTTCGATGCACCAATATTTCGTGCAAACTGGGCCGCGGTAAACGCGAACTCCCTGCCGTAGCCGCGGGAGTCCATCACCGCCCCAGGATAGCTCTCGAGTTGCTTGCGCGTCACAGACGTTTTCCGGAGGTCGATGAACTGATCGCGGTTCGCCCGAATGAAATCTCGAACTCGCTGCACCGGGTCCCGTTGGGGTGTCTCAGTTGCCAGGACCTGACGGTGCGAGCGATAGGTTCCAAGGATTGCGTCGCGAATTAAGGCGCTCCGCCACGGAAGTATGTCATAGCTCCGCGCTAACCGACCGGCGGCGTAGACCAGCGCAAAGGCTGCGGCGATCCTCGCCTCGGAGCCACGAGCCCTATCAATTCCCATCCGCTCCGTCTGGGACTTAATTCGGCGTTTTAGCCATCCGACCAGCTCTTCCTTGCTGCGGCCGACGTGATAGGTCAGCCGCTTTAAATATGCGTCGATCGGAGAACCGTAGATCAGCGATGCCCGTTCCCTAATCTGATCGGAATAATCGGCTGGCGAAATGCCAGCAGGTATCGTGTCAAACACGCCATAGGGACGATCGGTTGGTATTTGAGCCAAACGCACTTCCATACTGGGATCGTATGTGCGGTTGCCTGCCTCCATCATCTGGCGGGTCGTCTGGTTGTTCGTTGCCAAATAGATCAGATCCCAAGACTTGAGCGGCCCCGCCGCCGTCAGCCGGTGTTTTTCTCCGCCGCTCGGCAGCATGAAGATCGCATTGTGCAGCGCTTCGGCGCGTTGCTTTTCACCGCCGGGAAGCCGCTGAATGTCATCGAGGACCAGCAAGAAGTGGCGAAACTGCGCAGCCATTGGCTCCAGCGCATTGACTGTGGCGTACCAACTCTCGCCAGCGCCGCCGTCGGATGCGCCGCCCCAAACCGAGCCGGCCAGCACCGACAGCGTCGTCTTGGCCGTGCTATTTTTCCCGACTAGGGCAAACCCAACGCCGTCCCTTCCAAGTAGACTCAGGAGAGGTGCGGCGAAGGCAGCACACACCGCGAATACCGCCAGTTCGCTATGTGATCCGATAGGCCCGACCATTTCCTGCCATTCTTCGAGTGTCCCGGCAGGTGTCCAGCGATCCGGACGGCTCACCGTCAGCGCTGTGCGAAGTGCGTCGGCCTTCTCGCCGTAAACTCGATACGGCGTCACGAAATTGTCGCCGTGCCACCCGCACTGGTCGGCGACTTCGAAGTCACACCGAGACGGGAGATCCTCGATCCTGTCCAAGGCCGCCTGGACCTCGCGCAGGAACCTAGATTTCACGCTGTTGGTTACGAGCGGAATGCCGGCGGTCGTTGCCGCACTTGGTAGCACATTCGGGTTTTGGGCGACCTCTTCAAGGACAAACAGGCCAATCGGTTTGCGCTCACCATCGCCGCGTGCTGCCGCGATCTGAACATAGGTCCGACCACGAGGGTTTTGGCCTACGCCGATAATCTTGATGCGGAAATCACCACTCATAGGATCAATCGATTCTCTGCTGCTCTAGTTTGATTGCCAATTAGCTTCCGTTCGGCCCACTGCGCCCACTCCGCCCACCGGACTTTTCTGAGCGCACGTACACGGCGGAGCCCACGTTGGGTGCAGTGTTGTCTCATCCCTGCTCCCCAATCGGCTAACCAGGGCATCACGAGCAGGTTTTACGCACCATTACCGACGTTCCTCCGCCGACCACGATAACGAGCTCAGACCGGTACGAATCGACAGCCGCGTAAGACGAACCCCCTTACAAACAGGAAATCTTCGGGCCGGTAGCAATTAAGCCAACGAAGCGCCCGGCGGCCCGCCGATCCTCTGAGCCGCACCTTCCTCGTCCGCTGCTTCCTCTTCCCAGAGGCGTCGGTCGTGACAAACTTGAGTTTTTTTACCGGGGCAAACTTCCACGGGTAGGAGAACACCTTGGGTCTATCTGAGGCTGATATGGGCCTCGACACCTCGATGGGGCGGTTCACCTCGTGGGGCTTGCCGTAGGCCTTCGCCAACGCTTCCAGTTCCTTGCGATCGTCAGTCGCCACCAGCAGATGGATGTGCGGCTCGGCCATGTTTGTCCTAGCGTCCAGATCCACCTCGACGCCGCCTATCGCGATGGCGACGGCTGAAGCGTGGCGCTGGAGATCCATCCGCAACTTCTGGACCATGGCTTTAGGCAGGGGTGCGGGGCCGGACCCAGCTAGCCAACGGTCTCGATAGGGTTTTCCGAAGACCAGAGTGACCATCCGGATCTGCGGCTGGTCAGATAGCGCCATCATCGCTAGTCCGGTTATCGTTTTTCGGAACTCTCTCATGCAACAGCGGCAGGCCGGCGAGCCGCATGGATGACGGTATGAACAAGCTTCGAGCTTCTCGGCCAATTTCTGGGACCCACGACTTTTCCCCTGTCTGAGGATGGAGATGCGGATTTTATTCTCGCGCTTAGCTTCCTCTGGCGTCTCGAAGCCGCGGTTCCGCCTCTTCCGGCCGTAATCGGGGGGCCGGAGCAGCGAGACGTCGAATTCCTGCGGCACGCGATGGCGCCACCACCACAGCCGCTTCGGCGCTGGAAACATTCCGCCCCTCACTTGGAAAGCATCTTGCGCCGTGTGCGGCACGACGGTGGCCTCCTTGACGGTTTCAAACCCCGGTTCTTTCCGCGAGCGTTGTAATCGGGCGGTCGAAGCACGGCGACATCGAGCGCCGCAGGCAGATCGAAGCCGTGCCACCACGGACGCGGCCTGCTCGTGCGGAGCCGCTCAGCCAGCATCATCGGAACGATCGTCCCGAACGCGAGCTACGTGCTCAGCTGGCACGATGCAAAATTGCGCCTTCCTTCCATTCTGGATGACGATAAGTGCGTCGCCACTTTTCTCAAAGCGGATGTCGACCACCGTAACCCCTGTTGGCGATGCCGCACGTATTAGCGCATCCGCGAGACGAGCGAGCTCGGGAGTGGCAACGTTCGACTTCGTGTGCCGACGCTTATGGCGCCGCGGAAACAGGACGACGACATTGCCGCCGGTCTTACGGCCGCTGCTCAACGGCGTGGCCCGCGCAGGAGGTTCTTTGTGGCTCCTGCGCGGGCCCGCTCCGCGTCAGGGCCAACTTGATCTCCGACACTAGGTGTCGAGAACGCCACAGTCTCCTGCGGAACGCCCTCATGCATCTTCGGCACGCCGCTTTTCGCGGCGCTCGCGAGCCCTAACCTTCGGAAGCGCCTGCAGCCAAGCCAGAGCGTCGATCAAAGTCACCACAGTGCGGCGGTCACCGGCACGGCGAGCAATCAAGGCGCCGCTCTTGATATCTTCGTAAATGGTGCTGCGGCTCAGCGTGGAGGCTGATTCGAGTCCCGCAACGGAGTAGGCGAGCGGAAGCGCCAGCTTCAGCTCGACAACGACCTCATAGCCATCGGACCTTATTTTGGCGACGTTACCGAGCAATTGCGCTACTTGACGGAGATTATCATCCGCCTTTTTATTGCAGGTCTCTCCTCCCGTGAGGTCGTCCATGGAAATGTTCATGGACGAACGTTAGGTGGCTGACCCTCTACCGATAAATACCCAGTACGGGGTCAAAAATCAGAAGCGTACTGCGGCTTGACGCACCTTTCATTCAGCATTATCCGAGTCATCCGAATCCGCAGATCGGTCACGCTTGGGCTTTTTTCTCTCACGTACTGCGGTCCGAATCAGCGTGTCCAGCTGAGAATCATTTATCTTCACGCCCGCTCGGGCGAAGACAGCTCTCAGAAATTGTCGGGGCCGCAGGTCCGATTTTTTCGTCTCTCTACCAGAAGCGCTCTGTTCGGTCGCGTTCGATAATTTTATTCCCTTGTGTTCCCACATGAGAGTCGCAAGTTTTTTGGTGAGCCAATGCTCATCTTCAAGGCCACGGTCTCCACGCGGCAAATTTGCGGTACGATTTAATGCTATGTCTACGCTGGCCTTAATTTTGTCAAAAACACTGCGTCCTGCAGCCATTCGAGCTTCCGCCCCTTTGGCGCCATCAAATCTTTTTCCAAGCGCCAGAAGAAGGCGCTTCTTACTTACGTCGGGAAGCTTTTCGAACGCGTTAGTCAGCCTCTCAGCAAACTTCCGGAGAGCTCTTCTTTGTTTATCTGGCCGATACCCGTTTCGGTTTTCCGCTAGTTTTTTGTACCGCGCGATCAGCTCATCGATAGCACGGTAAAAGTCCCTGTCCTCCGACCACTCCGGATCCCCTAGCGCCTTTGCAATCTCGTCTAGCCATCCAGCATTTTTGAAGCGTAAACCGGGGGAGAGACTGACTTCATCCTTTTTGCTGGGGCGCTGCCAGGGTTTGTCCTTTGGTTCACGGTCACGATAATCTGATATCGCCACTCGGCACCCCCTCAGGCAGCTTGCGAGCCAACCGAGATGCTGGTCCGGTCAACAAGGTCGATCACGTGCGATGCCCACAGATCCAAGGCATTGCGTCGCTCTTGGAGTCGATCATGAAGGTCATAAACCTTTTGCATACCTTGAAGAGCATGGCCCAAAATCATCTCAGCTGCTTGGTCGTCAACACCCAGGCGAGCCAATCCCGTCCGAACTGTGCGACGCATGTCGTGAAGTGTGAAATGACCCATGTTAGCAAGCTTGGGACGGAGACGTCGCATTGCTGCTGCTGCCCCGTTAAATGGAGTTTTGCGCCTAGCATGTGATAACACGAACCCAGCCGCGTCCTCCGTCCACCGTGCGCGGAGTATCTCCATGACTGTCGCTGAAAGGGGCACGACATGATCTATGCCAGTCTTGTAGCGGCTTGCAGGTATGACCCAGAGGGCTGCCGGCATATTGATTTCTTCCCACGCCATCCTCCTGACCTCGTCGCGTCGCTGGCCGGTCAGAAGTAAGAGACGGATAAAATCGCGCGTCTGCTCGCCGATTTCGCCAGCTGTACGCCATACATCTGCGATCTCTGAATCGGCGAGCGTTCGCCGTCTCGGCTTTTCCTTCGTCGCAATCGTTCGTTTACGAATGGATGGAATCCCGTCGATGAACCCGGCCTCCTCGCACCACCGGAGCATTGCCATCATTTCAGCAAACACTCGGTTCGCCTGGACCGGCGAGTGGCGCCTAATGCGAGTCACAACTTCCACGACATCCGACTTGCGAATTGTCCGGACCAGCCGTGTGCCGATCGAGTGCTCGAGATGTGTGCGGAACATGCCCTTTTTAAGCTCGATGGTGCTGTCTTTTAGCGATTGAGCGGCGTCGGTTATGTACGCACTATGGGCCTGGGCCACTGTCATCGTCATGCCCAGTTCCCGCGCGTCCGTTTCGGTTGCGGTTCTGCCGTCGCGAGTGCCCGCGAGGTACTGCCCTGCCCGTCGCCTAGCCTCTGAGAGCGATACTGTTGGATAGGCGCCGATGATATGGCGGCGTCGGCGCCCGCCGACCATATGACGAATAGCCCAGACCTTTTCGCCACGGGAACTGAGCTTCAGATGAAGACCTCGGCAAGCCCAGTCGGCCATTTCCGTCCAACCCTTCTGACCGGCCGCGGGGCGGATGGAACCGACGAAACTGTCCGTGAATACCCTTCTCACGATCAACCTTGTGGGGCGCCTGTAGGGCAATCTTAGTCCAGTCGCCAAAAAGCGCCCTCCGCTGACGATGGACAAGTGGCGACATGAATAGCACGAATATTGTTGTTTTTCAATGTATTGAGGTATCCATGCTCATCAGCCAGCGTCCATGTTCGTATCCAAAACAGGACTTTCCAGGCTCCCAGACGTGAAGCCTCCCTGTTCAACTCGCCGGCCCCTCGAGGGCCGGCGTTTTTTTGCTCGCGTTTTTCGCGGGGGTGCAGATTTATTCGGCCGGCTTCGGGCCGCCGAAAAGAAATTTCCGCATCTCATCCGGATCGCCGGGGAGCCCCTTGCTCTTCATCGCTTCGTAGAAATCTACAACTCCGCGCGCCATCGCTTTGGTGCCCCAATGGGGACCGACGTGCTCTATCCATAGCTCTATCTCGCGCGCCGTTGTCTCACGCTCTTTCTGGCAAAAGAACCCAGCGATGAGCACCAACATCTTCGCGACCTTCTCATCGATGATCTCTGACGGGGCCGACCACTTCTTCGTTCCAAACCGGTCCGTGTAGAATCCGAGCTGTTTTAGGGTGTCCAATACTTCGGGATGGTCGCTGTCCCTGTTGAAGATGGGCGCCAGGTCATGCAGCGTCCGCGCGCCTTTCGCGGCCAAGTCTCCGATTATCCAGGCGGAGTTCTTCGCCGTATGGCTCCGGTAGTCCTTCCAACATTGCTCTAGAATCTCATCGTTGGGAGCCGTCGCCATCCCCCGCAGGATGGACATTTTGCCGGCTTCCTCGATCGCCAATACAGCGACCGAACCAGCCGTAGGAAACCGCTTTTCCTTCAGCAGAAGTTTTGCGTCTTCCCAAAGTCGATGCGCGTTCCGGTTTGCAGCATTCATCCCGTCCGCAATTTCTTGGGCCGACAGTTTGCCTCGGTAAGGCTCCAGTGGACGCTTCTTTCGAGCCACAAGTCCCCCGGCTTGAGCGTAATGACCTTAGAGCCTACCACTCGGCGCCCGTGGGCTTAACCGGGCATCTAAAGATATCGCCTTTTTCCGGGGGCCCTCATGGCAGACAAGAACCGACCAGTTGACTACGACCTGGGCCGTATGAGGCCGATGACGAAGTCACCTAGCCCAAAGCCGTATTCCGACATCATTTCTCGTGCGGCGCCGTTCAAGGACACAATGGGCGGCGTGCCGTTTAGCACTCGGCGCCCGGTCTCTCATGCAGACGAAACGCATACGAGCGTGGGGATTGTTGATACGCGGTCAAAGTCTAAAAGCTCTTACAGTGAGGACCGACGGCACGGGCGAAAAAAGCGTCCAGCCATCCGCAATCAACGGCAAATCATTGCTCATGCTGGCGCGATGATTATTGCCATCGATGAGGCGCTCTCGTATCGCACCACCAGCAATCAACCAAGGCCCGCACTATTCGCGGATAATGCCGAGTATCTGCAAGAGCTTCGATCGCTCAGAACGGAATTGCAGCGTCTTAATCATATCCTGGAACGCGTACGACCCCAGAAGAAAGAGGTGAAGAAAATCTCTTCGGCACTTTCTAGGCACGCTAATACTGCCGCAAATGTCTTCGCAAAAACTGTTGGAGTTGGCGGCGCCGCGCTCGCTATTTCCACACTCGGCGGCCTCCTGGAGAGCCTAGGTGTACCAACCGGCTCACTTTGGGAACATCTAAAATCCCTACGCTAAACGGGATGGTAGAACGCCTGTATGCGGGATCGGGATCCCTCACCGCACGGCGTGGGTCGGCGCGTCGAGTGCGTCGAGCTTGCCGCCGGCGATGCGCTGCCGGTTGGCCGGGATCGCCATCATCTCGTGCGGAAAGCCCAGCGGAACCGCACTCACCGCGTCGAGGCGCTCAACCTGCGCGGCGCTGAGCGACAGCTCCGTCGCCGGGAGGTTGTCGTCGAGCTGAGCGCGCGTCTTCGGACCGATGATCGGGAACAGGCCTCTGGCGCGCAGCCACGCGATGGCGACCCGGCCCTGGTTGGACTCAGTCTCCTTCGCGATCGCGCTCAGCGTATCGAGGATCGCGGTCTTTTGCGGCGTGTCCTCGGCATGGAACAGACGGCCGCTCCACTCGGTCTGCCGTCCGGTCTCGCCGCGGCGATACTTGCCGGTCAGGACGCCGCCGCCCAGCGGCGACCACACCGTCGTCGCGAGGCCGTAGGCCGCGGCCACCGGCAGATGCTCGCGGTCGGGCGTGCGCTGGACGAGGCTGTATTCGATCTGCTGGGCCACGATCGGCGCCCAGCCGCGCAGCTCGGCCAACATGGCTGCACCCGCGATCCGCCAGGCGGGAAAATCGGATAATCCCACGTAGAGGACCTTGCCGGCGCGGACCAGGTCGTCCAGGCCGCGGACGATCTCGTCGATCGGGGTTACGTCGTCGGGCATGTGCACCCAGTAGAGATCCACGCGATCGGTGCGCAGCCGCTTCAGGCTCTCCTCGAGCGAACGCACCATGGCTTTGCGGCTGTTGCCGGTGACCGAGAGGCTGCCCTTCGGATCGGCGCTTTGCGTGTACTTCGTCGCCAGCACCAGATCGTCGCGCATCGGCGGGATGAACTCGCCCAGCAGCGTCTCGGACTGGCCGAATTGATAGGAATCGGACGTATCGATGAAGTTGCCGCCGGCGTCGAGGTACCCCTGGAACATCCGCCGCGCCTCGTCCGGCTCGGCGCCGTAGCCCCATCTGGTGCCGAACGTGCCGGCACCGAGGATCATCTCAGAGACACGAAGACCGGTGTGCCGGCCGAAAACCTTGTACCTCATGGGGCTCCTTCCGCGGAGGCGTCCGCTTACATGATATGCGTCATGAATTTGCTATTCATGTCGTACGTCATGTATATATGTCAAGTCGACACCGGAGTATGCGTGATGAGGGTCAGCCGGGAGCAATTCGCCGAACATCGGAAGCGGATCCTGGACGTCGCAGGGCGCCTGTTCCGCGAAAACGGATATGCGGGCATCGGCGTCGCCGACATCATGAAGGCCGCCGCCGCCAGGACCGGGCCGAAGGCTGCGTGCTCGCCAGCCTCGGCGCCGACGCGGCCCGGCAGGACAAACCGGTCCGCGCCGCGTTCGTCGAGGGTTTGAAACCGCTCATCAACCTGCTGGCGCGGATCGTGCCCGGGCGATCGGCCGCGATCCGCCGACGCCGGGCGCTCTCGACGCTCTCGGAGATGGTCGGCGCCATGGTACTGGCGCGCGCCGTCGACGACGATAAACTGGCGGCGGAGATTCTCGAGGCGTCCCTGCTGAGCCTGAATGATCCACAGACATGACTCGCCCCACCCTCTTCATCGATGGTGAAGCCGGCACGACCGGCCTCCAGATCCGCGCCCGCCTGGCCGGCCGCGAGGATCTGGAGCTGGTGTCGATCGCGCCGGACAAGCGCAAGGACGACGCCGAGCGCGAGCGGCTCCTGAACCAGGTCGATCTTGCCGTGCTGTGCCTGCCCGACGCCGCGGCGCGCGAGGCCGTCTCGCTGATCGCCAATCCTCGGGTCCGCGTGCTCGACGCCAGCACGGCGCACCGCATCGCACCTGATTGGGTGTTCGGCTTTCCCGAGCTCGCGCCCGGCCAGGCCGAGCGGATCCACGCCGCGCGGCGGGTCGCCAACCCGGGCTGCTACGCCATCGGTGCCATTGCCTTGATCCGGCCCCTGGTCGACGCCGGGCTGCTGCCGCCGGCTCACCCGGTCCATATCCATGCGGTCGAAGGTTACAGCGGCGGCGGGCGGCAGATGGTCGAGGAATACGAAGGCAAGGGGAAAGACGGGGCCCGCGCCGCCGACCCCTACCGGCTTTATGCGCTCGAGCTCGCGCACAAGCACGTGCCCGAGATCCAGCGCTTCGGCGGCCTGCAGGTGCCGCCGCTGTTCTGGCCGGCGGTCGGGGCCTGGCGCCAGGGCATGCTGGTCCAGGTGCCGCTGGCGCTGGGCTCACTGCCCAAGCGGCCCACGGCGCGCAGCGTCCACGCGGCGCTCAGCGAGCGCTACGCCGGACAGCGCTTCGTCACGGTCATGCCGTTCGGAGACCTGCCGCGCGCGCTGTCCCCGGAGCGGCTCAACGGCAGCAACCGGATGGAGCTCTACGTGTTCGCCAACGAGACCACCGGCCAAGCCTTGCTGGTGGCGCTTGCCGATAATCTCGGCAAGGGCGCCTCCGGTGCGGCGGCGCAGAACATCGACGTGATGCTGGGGCTCGACGACGGGCGCGACTACGCGCTCGCGTCCGACGACCGTTAAACACCGCCGCTGGGGCAGGCGCCAGGTTGCCGAAAAGTTAAGCGTCATGAGTATGAAATACTCAATTTGAACTTAGATTGACTTCGTTTTGACGAATTTCATTTGATTCTGCTGGCGCCGGCATTTGTGGTACACATGCCGCGGCTTTCGATCGCGGGCTCGCGATCCGGCTCATCCTCACCAGCATGTCCCGCCGATGATTCTCAGCGCCCTCTTCATCCTCGCGGTTGCGATCGAACTCTTCCTGCTCGTCGGCAAGGATTACGTGCTGGACACACGCCGGCGCGCGGCGCTGGAGGCCTCGATCCGGCAGGCTCACGACGATTTCAAGGAATCCAAGAAGCGCATCGACGCGGCGCGGGCCGGGCTGATCGCCGCCATCGACGAGGCCGAGCGCCGGCGGGCCAACATGCTCGAAGCCGACAAGGCCTTCGCGAGTTCGCAAAAAATGATGCCTGTCCTGATCCATGCGCTCGGACTGGTGGATACCGGCGCCTGCTTCCGCGCCCCGCTCTCGAAGCAGCTGCCCTCCCAGCCGGAGGCATCGCAGCAGCTGATCTGGAGCTGCAAGAATTTCGTCGAGGTCTGGGCCGGCGATGCGAACACGGCCGCACAAATGCTCTCCAGGCAGTTCCAGTTCAAGCAAGGCTACGACGTCGGCGAGTTGGTCGCGCAGGAACCGGCGGCATCCGCGCCGGTGCGGGAGATCGCGGCTTGAACGCGCTCCTGCTGGTCACCGTCTACACCTGCCTGGTGATGTGGCTCCTCTTCGCCTTCGCGCGCCTGCAGGCCGCCTGGGAAGGCAGCCAGCGCCGGACGGGCGAACTGCGGCAGATGCTGGCGGCGGCCGGGCGAAAGCTCCTGACGGATCTGGAGACCGTTCAGAGGCTCGACACGGAGATCGAGCGCGTCAAGGAGAGCACGGCCACCGCGTTGCGCGAGCAGAAGGACCGGCACGAGGCGCTCGCCAAATCGGCGCCCCCGCCCCCGCCGGAAGTCTACGTCCCGTCGGAGTACCCGCCGTCTCGCCAGGACATGGCGTGGATCGTCGATTTCGTCCGCGATTCCGACCTGGCCCCGCAGCCATGGGAGCGCGCACCAAAGACGTCGCTGGTCTGGGGGCGGACGCCGTCCGCGGCCCTCGACCGCGGGCGGCAATTGACCGCCGAGCACAAGATGTACCGCGTGGAGAACGTCCGCCCGCTGCTGTAATCAGCCGCTCCGCCTGCCCTCATGGGCGGAGCGTCAGACCTGTCGATTTGGGCAATCCTTTCACCCCCCGTCCCTCCCGCACGCGATGGGACGGGAATGGGCGGCACCGTTTGTCGACCGACCTCCAGACTTGCTATCGTGCCCCTCAAGCACACAGAGGACGAGGACGGAAATGGCCCAGGTTAATGCCAGCGAATACGACATCCTGATCGACCTGATCAGATCGCGGGCCAGCGTGCGCAAGCTGAAGCCGGATCCCATTCCCGACGACAAGGTCGCGCAGATCCTCGAGGCGGGCCGCTGGGCGATGTCCGGCGCCAACGGCCAGCCGTGGGATTTCATCGTCGTGAAGGACCCCAAGATCAAGACGGAGCTGTTCCGCGCCTATGTCGAGGAGAACAACGACTTCATCTACTGGATGGAGCAGCAGCGCGAGATGAAGCTGCGCCATCCGTCGTTCCAGATGACGCATGACACGGTGGTCCAGAAGCAGCGCACCGAGGTCGGCTGGTCGGTGGCGCCGGTGCTGATCGTCATCGTCGGCGACGGTCGCCGGCAATGGGCGACGGTCCAGGGGGCGCACACCTTCGGCCGCGACCAGTCGCATCTGACCGACGGCCTCGCCAACACCTCGATGTTGATGCATCTGGCGGCGGCGGCGCTCGGCCTCGGCAGCCAGCACGTCACGATCCACATCCAGGAGCCGTTCAAGCGCATCCTCGGCGTCCCCGACCTGCTGACCTTTTCGCTGATCATGCCGGTCGGCTACCCGGCCGTGGAGCCGAAGGAGGGCGTGCGGCGGCCGCTCGCCGACATGGTGCATCAGGACCGCTTCGACATGGCGAAATACATGACCAACGAGCAGGTCATCCAGTACCTGTACGGGCTGCGCGAGAAGACGATCCCGGTCTACAAGAACTCCTACGTCGGCAAGGATGGAAAGCCCTGATCCGAGGGCGGCCTTGCCAAGCCCGCAGCCGCGGGCAATCCTGCCGCCAAACCAAAACTCGGGCGGCCGGCCCGGCGGCGGAAGATGATCGAGGAGGCGCGCATGCGGATGATATCCGCACATAGAACCTGGTTAACCTGTGTGACCATTGCCGCGGGCCTGCTGGCGGTGAGCCAAGGTGCCCTCGCCGCCGACAAGGTCCGCCTCGGCAAGGCGGTGCCGAACTCGTTTGCGTTCGGCATGGCCGAAGTCGGCATCGAGGCCAAGATCTACGAGAAAGAAGGGATCGACCTCGAAGTGGCCAGCTTCCGCGGCGACGCCCAGATGCAGCAGGCACTGGCCAGCGCTGCGGTGGATGTCGGCTTCGGGTCCGGTCCGGCGATGGGCTTTCACGCGAAAAACGTCCCGGCGGTGGCGGTCGCCGCCCTCTACGGGCGGCCCCAGAACCTGGCGCTGGTGGTGCCCACCAAATCGCCGATCAAGGGGGCGGGCGACCTCAAGGGCAAGCGCCTCGGCGTCACCACGCTCGGCTCGCTGACCGACTGGCTGGTCCGCGAAACCTCGCGCCAGCAAGGCTGGGGCGGCGACGGCATCGTCGTCATGCCGCTCGGCTCCATGCAGGCGCGCCTGGCGGCGGTGGACCGCGGCGAGCTCGACGGACTGATCCTGGAGGCGGCGAGCGGCTATCAGCTGGAAGCCGAGGGCAAGGGCAAACCGGTGCTGTTCTTCGGCGACCTGGTGCACGACTTCTACACCCACGTGATCTACGCCACCGACGACATGGTCGAGAAGCGCACCGACCTGCTGCAGCGCTACCTGCGCGCGACATTCCGGACCATCGCGTTCATGAAGGCGAACAAGGACTTCACCGTCAAATCCGAAGCGAAGACAATCGAGGTCTCCGAGAGCGTGGCCGCCAAGGTCTACGACGTCCAGCTCTCGGCGTTCTCGACCGACGGCTCGTTCGATCCGAAGGCGATCGAGGTGATACGGCGATCGCTCAAGGAGCTCGGCATCCTCGATTTCGAGCCCGACCCGAAGACGCTGTACATCGACAAATTCGTGCCGGTGAAATTCTGAGCGACGTCCGGCTCCAGCAGCGAGGCGAGATGCGCGCCGCCGGCGAGATGCCCGTCGCGATCACCATCGACCGCGTCTCCAAGACCTATCCGGGACGGCGCGCCGAACAGCGGGTGACCGCGGTGGACGGGGTGAGCTTGGATGTCCGCAAGGGCGAATTCGTCTGCCTGCTGGGACCCTCGGGCTGCGGCAAAAGCACGCTGCTCGGCATCGTCGGCGGGATGATCGAGCCGAGCGCCGGCACCGTGACGGTGAACGGGACGAAGGTCAGCGGACCGCAGCCGCGCCGGATCGCCTTCGTGTTCCAGGAGAGCACGCTCCTGCCCTGGTACACGGTGATGGAGAACTTCCAGATCGCGCTGAAGCTGCAGGGCATTGGCGGCAGTGCCTGGCGCGAGCGGGCGATGAACGCCCTGTCCTCGGTGGGGATGGAGCAGTTCGCGAGCCACTATCCGAACCAGCTCTCGGTCGGCATGAAGCAGCGCATCAACGTGGCGCGCGGCATCTGCCTTGGCACGGACATCCTGCTCCTCGACGAGCCGTTCGCCGCCCTCGACGAACAGACGCGGATGGTGCTCGGCGAAGACCTCTCGGTGCTGCTGGCGCGCACCGGCAAGACGATCATGTTCGTCACCCATTCGCTGTCGGAAGCGGTGTTCCTGGCCGACCGCATCGTGGTAATGACCGCGCGGCCCGGCCGCATCAAGGCGAACATCGCGGTTCCGGAGCCGCACCCGCGCTCGCCGGATTTCATGCTGGCGCCGGAATTCGGCACCATCCGCAACGAGCTCTACGCCATCCTGCGCGACGAAATCCGGCAGACCGTGGCGGCGATGCGCCAGGCGCGCGATGCCGGCGAGTGAGACCGATGCGGCAGCGCGACAATATCATCGTGGGTTCGATCCAGGCGGCCGTGATCGCGTGCCTGCTCGGCGCCTGGTACTTCTCGACGCACTCGTCGAAGCTGCTCAGCCTCTTCCTCCCGCCCCCGGAGCGCGTCTGGACGGCGTTCCAGGCGATCGCCGCCTCGGGGCAGCTGTGGGCCGCGGCCAAGATCACGCTCCTGACCATCGCCGAAGCGTATGCCATCGCGGCCGTGGCCGGCATCGCCGTCGGCTTCCTGGTGGCACGGTCGGAGCGGCTGCTCCGCCTGTTCGAGCCAATGCTGTCGGGGATGTTCGCGATCCCGATCACCATGTTCTTCCCGCTGTTCATCCTGTTCTTCGGGCTGGGCCCGCAATCCAAGATCGCCTACGGCGCCACCTACGCGTTCTTTCCGATCGCGCTCAACACCATCGCCGGGTTCTCCAGCGTCGACCGGCTGTTCGTGCGGGCGATCCAGTCGATGGGCGCCAACGGGCTGCAGCAGCTTCGCCATGTTTATCTGCCGGCGGCGCTGCCGGTGATCGTCAGCGGTCTCAGGATCGGGTTCTTCATCTGTATCGCCTCGGTGCTGGGCGGCGAGACGCTGGCTTCGGTCGCCGGCATCGGCCGCTCCAGCCTGAACCATGCGGTCGCTGGATGTCCGCCTCACCCGCCTGCTCCTGATCGCCGGCCTGGTTGCGATCTGGGAGCTCTATGGCCGGTTCTTCGCCAACAGCGCGCTGGTGGCGCCGCCGAGCCAGGTGCTCCTGGCGTGGGGACCGAAGATCATCGGCGATCCGCGGGTCCGCGCCGCGGTCGGCCTCGCCCTGTTCGAGCTCGCCACCGCCTTCGCCCTGTCGGTGGTGGTCGGAACGCTGCTCGGCATCCTGATCGGGCTCAGCGACCTTGGACGGCGGAGCTTCTATCCGCTCGTCCTGCTGCTCTATGCGATTCCGCAAGTGATCCTGCTGCCGCTGTTCATGCTTCTGTTCGGCATCGGCCCGGCAGGCAAGATCGCCTTCGGCTTCAGTCACGGCGTGTTTCCGATCATCGTCAACACCGTGGCCGGCATGCGCAATGTCAATCCCCTGCTCGTGCGCGGCACCGAGGCGCTGGGCGCCTCCCGCGCCGAGGTCGTACGCTACGTCATCTTCCCGCACATGGTGACCGCCCTGTTCGCGGGCCTGAGGCTCGCCATGACCATGACCCTGCTCGGCGTCATCCTGGCCGAGCTGTTCGTGTCGACCGCCGGCATCGGGCATTTCACCCAGCTGTTCGCCGAGAGCTTCGCCCCCGCGCCGCTCTTCGCGCTGATCGGCACGCTGGCGTTGATGGCGATCCTGGCAAACGAGCTGGTGCGCCTCGTCGAAGCGCGCTTCACCCGCTGGAAAGAATAGCTGGAGAGTTCCGTGAGCATCGTTGGCGTCGACATTGGCGGCACGTTCACCGATCTGGTCGGGTATCGCGACGGCGAGATCATCACCTCGAAAACGTCGACCGTCCCGGCCGACCCGACCGAGGGTGTCGCCGAAAGCCTGCGCATCGCCGGTTGCGACCTGGCGACGCTCGCCGAGCTGCTGCACGGCTCGACCATCGCCATCAACACGGTGCTGGAGCGCAGCGGCGCCCGCACCGCCCTGCTCACGACCGCGGGCTTCCGCGACATCTACGCGCTGGGACGCGGCAACCGGCCCGACGCGTTCAACCTCTTCTTCCACCGGCCGCGGCCGCTTGTCCCGCGCGAACTGACGTTCGAGGTAAAGGAACGGATGTCCGCCGCCGGCGAGGCGCTGACGAAGCTCGATCCGGCCGAGATCGCGACGCTCGGCCGCCGGCTCAAGGAGCTCAAGATCGCATCGGTCGCGGTGTGCTTCCTGCATGCTTATGCGAACCCGGCGCACGAGGCGGCGGCCGGCGACGTGCTCCGCCGCACCTGCCCGGAGCTGTTCGTGACCCTGAGCCATGAGATCTTGCGCGAGTTCCGGGAATACGAGCGCACGTCGACCACGGCGCTGAACGCCTATGTCGGCCCGCGCGTGAACCGCTATCTCGAGCGCCTGGAGGGCTTCGCGCGCCAGGGCCGCTTCGGCGGCAAGATCGCGATCATGCGCTCCAACGGCGGCACCATGTCGATCGGGCAGGCGCGCCGCGAGCCGGTCGCGATGATGGAATCGGGCCCGGTCGCCGGCATGATCGGCGCCGGGCGGCTGGCCAAGCTGATGGGCCTCGAGCGCGCGATCGGCTTCGACATGGGCGGTACGACGGCCAAGACGACCTTGATCACCGGCGGCATTCCGCCGATCGAGGAAGGCTACATGATCGGCGACGAGTTCACCGGCCAGCCGATGCAGCTGCCGGTGGTCGACATCGTCGAGGTGGGGGCCGGCGGCGGCTCGATCGCATGGTGCGACGAGGGCGGCGGCCTGCATATCGGCCCGCGCAGCGCCGGCGCCGATCCGGGGCCCGCGTGCTACGGCCGCGGCGCCGAGGAGCCGGTGGTCACCGACGCCGACCTCGTGCTCGGCCGGCTCAATCCCGAGCGCTTCCTCGGCGGCGGCATGCGGCTCGACCGGTCGCTCGCGGAGACCGCGATCCGCCGCAAGGTCGCCGAGCGCCTCGGCCTTGGCGTCTCCGAGGCCGCCCTCGGCATTGCCAAGATCGCGGACGGCGCGATGTCGCTCGCGGTGCGCGCCGTCTCGGTCAATCGCGGCATCGATCCGCGCGACACGGTCATGATCGCCTTCGGCGGTGCCGGGCCGCTGCATGCGGTCGCGATCGCACGCGAGATCTTCATTCCGAAGGTCATCATTCCGAAACTGCCCGGGAATTTCTCGGCCCTGGGCATGCTGATGGCGGAATGGCGGCAGGATTTCGTCCGCACCCTCTTCGGCCCCGTCGGCACCATCAAGCCGGCCGACGCCGAGCGCGCCTTCGCCGAGCTCCAGGCCGCCGGCGAGCAGGCGCTGGCCCGCGACCGGTTCACAGCCTCGGCCGGCCGCTTCGCGTTCGCCGCCGACCTGCGCTACCGCGGCCAGGAGCATACGATCCCGATCCCGGTCAGCGGCCCGCAGGAGCTGACCGCCAACACCGCCGGGACGCGGGCGCGCTTCGACGAGCAGCACGACCGCCGCTACGGTCATGCGGCTCCCGACCAGTCGCTCGAGATCGTCAACCTGCGGCTGGTCGTCAGCGTGCCGCGCATGGAGGACGCCATCGAGCGCTGGCTGTCGGCCCCGTGGAAGCCGACCGAAACGTCAAAGGAGCAGCGGCGAAACGTCATCTTTGATGACGCCGAGCGCCCGGCCGACACCCGCGTGCTCTGGCGGCCGGCGCTGGCCGCGGCGACGAAGATCACCGGCCCGGCTATTATCGAAGAGGCGAATTCGACCACCGTCGTTCCCCCCGGCGATGTGGCCGAGATCAACCAGTGGGGTCACATCGTGATCACGCTGGCGGAGCGGAACTAGGAGCCCCCACATGAAGGTCAATCCGATCACCGTCGAAGTCGTCCGCAACGCCATCAACGCATACGCCGACGAGATGGCGACCGCGCTGTGCAAGTCCGCCTACAACATGATGATCTACGAGGTGCGGGACTTCTGCTGCGGCCTGATCGACACCGAGGGCCGGATGATCTCGCAGAACAAGGGCGGCCTCCCGATCTTCCTCGCCGATCTCGGCATCGCGGTGAAGGACGGCATCGAGCGATACGGCAAATCGGGCTTTGCGCCCGGCGACGTGATCATCATGAATCACGGCCAGGTGTGCGGGCAGCATCTCAACAACGTCGTGATCTACGCGCCGTGCTTCCATGACGGCAAGCTCGTGGCGTTCGCGGCCAACCGCGCCCACTGGGTCGACATCGGCGGCATGCGCGAGGGATTCGGGTCCGTGCAGACCACCGAGATCTACCAGGAGGGCCTGCAGTTCCGGTCCCTCAAGATCTACGACGCCGGGAAGCGCAACGACACCCTCTGGCAGATGATCCGCGACAACGTCCGCTTCCCCGACGCCGCCCTCGGCGACATGCGGGCCCAGATCGCGTGCTGCCACCTTGGCGCCCGGCGCTATGGCGAGCTGGTGACGCGCTACGGCGTCGGGACGGTCGAATCCTGCATCCGCACCATCTGGGACATCGCCGAGCGCGAGGCGCGCGCCTTCGTCGAGAAGGTGCCCGACGGGACGTACGAAGCCGAAAGCTTCCTCGACAACGACGGCCGCAATCTCGACGTCAAGATCCGCATCAAGGTGAAGGTGATCGTCGACGGCAGCCGCATGGTCATCGACTTCTCCGACATGCACGACCAGGTGCGGGGACCGCTCAACTCCGGCTATTCGGGCGGCCTTGCCGCGGCGCGGGTCGCGTTCAAGTGCCTGACCCAGCCGACGGCTCCGGTGAACGAAGGCTGCTTCAGGCCGCTCGAGATCGTGCTGCCCGAAGGCAAGCTCCTCAACGCGAAGCCGCCGGCGGCCCTCGGCCTGTGGAGCATCCCGCTGCCGACAGTCATCGACACCATCCTGAAGGCGCTCGCCCCTGCCCTGCCCGAGCGCATCCCCGCCGCGCACAAGGGCGACATGGGCGGGGTGTCGATCAGCGGCTTTCGCGAGAGCGACGGCCGCCGCTTCCTGCTGATGAACATCTTCGGCGGCGGCTGGGGCGGGCGTCCTCACGAAGACGGCGAATCCGCCTCGGTCTCGATCTGCCAGGGCGACGTACGCAACGCGCCGGTCGAGTTGCAGGAGATCCAGTACCCGATGCTGGTCGAGCGCTTCGCGTTGCGCGCCGACAGCGGCGGTGCCGGCCGGCATCGCGGCGGACTCGGCGTCGAGCTCGTCTACCGTGCCCTGCAGAAGGCGTCGGCGAACATCAACTGCGAACGCATCAAGGACCCGCCGTGGGGCCTGCAGGGCGGGAAGCCGGCGGCGGTGAACGAGGCGATTCTCACGCGCCGCGACGGCAGCGAGCAGAAACTTCTGAAGGCGACCGGCGTGGCGCTCGAACCCGGCGACCGGCTGACCTTCCTCACCGCCGGCGGCGGCGGCTGGGGCGACGCACGCTCGCGCGAGCGCGAGGCCATCGCCGAGGACGTCGCCAAGGGCTATATCTCGCCGGCGGCGGCGGAGCGCGAGTACGGCTACGCACCGGCGCCGGGCCGCGCGGCCGAATAGACGGAGGGAGGACTTGATGCTCGCCGACGAACGCCGCCGCCGCCTGCTGACGGCCATGGCCGACGCGAAGCTGGATTCGATCGTCGTTTATGGCAATGCCTGGCAAAACGATTATCTGCGTTACGCCACCGATTTCGGCATCCTCGAGGGCCACGGCATCGCCGTCATCAGCCGCGACGGTGCCGTCCAGTTATATCTGGACAGCGCGGTCGAAATCGAGCGCGCCGAGGCCGAGACATCCGGCCTCGAGCTTCAGCTGGTGCGCGACATCGCGCAAAGTGTGAGCGCGCGGCTGAGCCGAGCCGGCAATGCCAGGATCGCCGCAGCCCCGCTGGGTTTTATGCCCAAGCGGCTGGCCGAGGCAACGCGGGAGTTCAAGCTCGAGGACGGCACCGGTCTCGTCGACCGGCTGCTGATGCACAAGCTGCCGGAAGAGATCGCGGCCATCCGACAGGCGGCGAAGCTCGCCGATGACGGCTATGTCGTGTTCAAGAACGCCGCCCGCCCCGGGCGCAAACAGTACGAGCTCGTGGCCGACGTCGAGGCGTTCCTTAGGGCCAATGGGGCCGCCGACAACTTCATGATCATCGGCTCGGGCGGCCAGGACATCTACGGCATGGCGCCGCCGTCGGAGCGGCGGATCGCACCCGGCGACCTGGTGACGACCGAGCTGACGCCGTGCGTCGGCGGCTACTACGCGCAGATCTGCCGCACCATGGTGGTCGGCAAGGCCAACGACGCGCAGAACCGCGCCTTCGGCATCTATCTCGAGGCGCTGGAAGCCGGCGTGGCGGCCGTCCGCCCTGGCGCCACCGCGGCCGACGTGGCGCGGGCAGAGAACGACGTGTTCCGGAAATACGGCCTGGGCGACTACGTCACCAACAAATACACACGCGTGCGCGGCCACGGCATGGGGTTGTTCGCGGATTCGAAGCCGCACATCCTCGAAGACGTCGACACGCCACTGGTCCCCGGCATGGCGCTGATCGTGCACCCCAACACGTACAATCCGGACGTGGGTTACATGGTGCTGGGCGACGCGGTGGTCGTCACCGAGACCGGACGCGAGGTGCTGTGCCGCACGCCGCGCCAGCTGTTCGAGGTGAATGCCTGATGCGCCGCGGCCTGATCGCCTGGTCGAAGGCGGAGCTGCCGGACGCGGTGTTCGAAGCACGCATCGAACGGACTCGCGCGGCCATGGACGCGGCGGGACTGGATGCGCTGCTTCTCTACACCAACAACACCCGTACCGCTGCGGTGTCGTGGCTTACCGGCTTCGTGCCGTATTGGTCGGAAGGAATGGCCATCCTCCAACGCCAAGGGGCACCCGTGCTGGTCGTGGCGCTGTCGAACCGCGTGCGGCGCTGGATAGAAAGCGTCAGCCGGGTCGAGCGGGTGATCCCGGCGCCGCGGATCGGCCTGGAGGCCGGAAAGCTGGTCGCCGAAGCCAAAGACCGCGCGTCCGTCGGCGTGGTCGAATTCGACAACCTGCGCGCGGACATCGCGGGTGACCTCGTCAAAGCCGGGCCCCATCTGCAGCTCGGGGACGCCACCGAGCTGTTCGCCCGAGTCCGCGGCGCGGCCGATCCGGCGGACGTCGCCCTGACCGCCAAAGCCGGCTGGATCGCGCACCGGGCGCTCGCCACGGTTCCGGCAGGGATCGGCACGATCGGTGCCGCGATCGCGGCGGCCGAAGGCCAGGCGCGGCTGCTCGGCGCCGAGGAGGCTTACATCGCGGCCGCCCCAGACCTCAGCCGCGACCGGCGGCTTGTCCGCATCGAGACGAGTGCGGCCGCTCCCGGACCCTGCTTCGCGCTGCGCGCGACCGTCGCCTACAAGGGCAACTGGGCGCGCCTCACCCGGACATTCTTCCGCGACCCGAAGGCCGCCCAAGCCGGCGCCGTCGCCGCCGAGCAGTTCGCCGCCGCGGTGGCGACGCTGCCTGACGGGCGCGCCTTCAAGGCGCTGCCGTCCTGGCTCGTCGAGGGCTGCCGGGTCGCGCAGCCGCTGGACCCGCTGATGGGCTCGAGGGTGGGCGAGCCGATCGCCCCCGCCGCCGGTGGCCTGGTCTCGGTGCAAGCGACCCACATGGTCGACGGTCAACCGGTTCTCATCGCGGCACCGGCGCTGGTCGGCGGCACCGGCCGGCCGACCAGCCTCCTCGTGCATCCGGTGTTCGACTAGTCTAGAACCACCCTCACCAAGCCGTCATGCCCGGCGAATGCGGGGTATCCATCTTGCTGTGACATGGATCGCCCGCCCTGCCTCCGCGGAGGCAGGCGCCAAACGGGGATGACGGAGAAACGCGGCTTAGACGTGGTTCTCGCGCTTGGCGAGGAACTGGAAGAACTCGACGCCTTCGCGCAGGCGCCGCTTCATCATCTCGGCGCTGCACACCATCTCCCAGGTCAGCTCGGCGATCTTGCGGGGCCGGAAGTAGAAGCGCTTATAGAAATCCTTCACCGCCTCGAAGATCTCCGCATTGGAGAGATGCGGATACTGCAGCGAGCTGATCTGGAACCCGTCATCGGCCACCAGGTGCTGGCTGTTGTCGTGCAGCCAGCCTTCCGCGACCGCCTGGCGGTAAAGCTCCGTCCCCGGATAGGGAGCTGCCAGCGACACCTGGATCGTGTGCGGGTTGATCTCCTGCGCGAAGCGGACCGTCTCCTCGATGGTCTCCTTGGTTTCCCCGGGCAGGCCGACGATGAACGTGCCATGAATGGTGACGCCGAGCTTGCGGCAGTCCTCGGAGAACCGGCGCGCCACGTCGACGCGCATGCCCTTCTTGATGTTGTGCAGGATCTGCTGATTGCCGCTCTCGTAGCCGACCAGCAGCAGGCGCAGCCCGTTGTCGTGCAGGATCTTCAGCGTCTCGTACGGGACGTTCGCCTTGGCATTGCACGACCAGGTGACGCCGAGCTTGCCCAATCCGCGCGCGATCTCCTCGGCGCGCGGACGGTCATCGGTGAACGTGTCGTCGTCGAAAAAGAATTCCTTGACCTCGGGGAACAGCTCCTTGGCGCGGGCGATCTCGGCGACGACGTTGGCGGCACTGCGCGTGCGATAGCGGTGTCCGCCGATGGTCTGCGGCCACAGGCAGAAGGTGCAGCGCGATTTGCAGCCGCGGCCGGTATACAGCGAGAGATACGGATGCAGCAGATAGCCGATGAAATAGTCCTGGGCGACCAGGTCGCGCTTATAGACGTCGACCACCCACGGCAGGACGTCCATGTTTTCGAGGATGGCGCGCTCGCGGTTGTGCACGGCGCGGCCATCGACCTTGTGGCTGAGACCGTCGATCTCGGAGAGCGGCTTGCCTTCGGCGACCTCCTTGATCGTGAAATCGAACTCGGCGCGGCCGACGAAGTCGATCGCGTCGCTGGCCAGCAGCGAGGGATCCGGCGACACGGCGACATGCGCGCCCACCATGCCGATCAGGAGCTTCGGGTTGGCGCGCTTGAACGCCTCGGCGATCTTCACGTCGGACGAGAACGACGGCGTGCTGGTGTGCATCACCAGCAGCTCGTAGTCGCTGGCCAGCGGCAGCACGTCGGCGAGGCTGAGGCCCCGCGCCGGCGCATCGATGAGCTTGCTGTCCGGCACCAGGGCGGCGGGTTGCGCCAGCCAGGTCGGATACCAGAACGACCGGATCTCGCGCTTGGCCTGGTAGCGCGAGCCGGCGCCGCCATCGAATCCGTCGTAGGACGGCGGATTCAGGAACAGGGTTCTCATCATGACGTAACGTCTTTCACTTGCGGACGACCATCTGCCCGTCGGGCCTGACCAGGAAGTCGTGATTTTGCCACGCCACACGGCGGCCCGTGAAGCTCGCAACACGCAGGACAAAGGTCAAGACATCGCGGATCGGGACCAACCAGGGGCTAGCGGGACTTTCGAGCTGCAGCCGCTTCCGGGCGGCAAAGTGGGTCAAAACACGCAAACCCAGCGCTATACCGGCCAATCCGACCGCAAAACCGTCGAATCCGGTGGCTGCCGCCCACAACATCGTGATCGGCACCGCATCGGTCAAGCCGCCAAGGGCGTAGCCGACCGGCCGCACCGTCCGCATGGTCCGCGCCCAGCGTAATTCATGGCGCCACAGGCCTTTAAGACCCGACTCGGCGACCGTGACCTCGACGATATGCGGTGCCAGGGCGACCTTGAAGCCGCTCTCCGACACCAGGCGCCCCAGCATGTAATCGTCAGCCAGGTAGGACCCGAGCCGCCCGACGCCGCCGATCGCGTCCAGCACGCCGCGCCGCACGGCCATGGTGGCGCCGAAACAATAGCGCAGCGGTTCCACCAGGAGTGCGATGCGGACCGAGGGGAGAAAACCCTCGTTGATGAACATGGCGCCGAGTCGGTCGGCCAGCCGCGCCGACAGCGGCGCGCCCCTGTAGACGCAGGTGACGGCGCCCACGGCGGGAACGCTGAAGCTGGCCGCGATATCCGACAAATAGCCGGGCCCGACCCGGCAGTCGGCATCGGCCACGACGAAGATATCGTGCCGTGCGTGCGCCATCATGTTCGCGACGTTGGCGATCTTGTAATTGCTGCCGCTGATCGTCGGGTCGACGATCAGCGCCGCACCGCGATGCGCAAATTCGCGGACCAGCGGCTCGATCACGGGAATCGCCGGATCGCGCGGGTCGCGGACGCCGAACAGGACCTGAAACTCCGGATACGCCTGCTCGCAGAAGCTGCGCAAGTTGACGGCGAGGTTCGGTTCGGCGCCGCGCACCGGCTTGAAGATCGTGATCGGCGGCCCGCCGCCGGGCGCGGTGGAAGCCCCCGGCAGCGACCATACCCGCCACAGGGCCGCCGCCGCGTAGGCCGCCCCGACCACCGCGACTCCGTACCCCAGAATGGTCAAGGCTGTGACGACGATGTGAGGCATAAAGACCGATCTTAGGACCAGAAGGGGCGATCCGGTTGGACCATAGCGCTGGGGAGCGATGACGGGCAAAGGCTGTTGCCGATCCGCCGCACTCTGGGCCGGCCACCGCAGGGGCCATAACTCTCTGTAAGGTAACGTAGTTTCCCTCTCTGCGGCGCGGTCACGATGTGGCGAGCCGCGCCGCCCAGATCAGGAGCCGCTTGTTGTTTCGCCCTTGGCTGATAAAATTCCCTATCGGCTGAGTAATACGGGGATTTATGCAAGTCATTCTGGCGCAACCACGCGGCTTCTGTGCCGGCGTCGTTCGGGCGATCGAGATCGTCGAGCGCGCGATCGACAAGTTCGGCGCACCGGTCTACGTGCGGCACGAGATTGTTCATAACCGGCACGTGGTGGAGAGCCTGAAGGCCAAGGGCGCCCGGTTCGTCGAGGAGCTCGACGAGGTCCCGGCCGGCGCCGTCACGATCTTCAGCGCCCACGGCGTGTCGCGCATGGTCGAAGACGACGCCACCGGGCGCGGATTGCAGGTCATCGACGCGACTTGTCCGCTGGTCGAGAAGGTCCATCTCGAGGGCCAACGCTACGCCGCGCGCGGCCGCGACGTGGTGCTGATCGGCCACGCGGGCCATCCCGAAGTCATCGGTACCCTGGGCCAGATCCAGGGCACCGTGCATCTGGTCTCGAAGGTCGAGGACGTCGCGGCCCTCGAGGTCGCGAATCCCCACCAGCTCGCCTTCGTGACCCAGACGACGCTCAGCATCGACGACACGCGCCAGATCGTCGACGCGCTCCGCGCCCGATTCCCGGGCATCGTGGGCCCGGACACCAAGGATATCTGCTACGCGACCCAGAACCGCCAGGTGGCGGTGCGCGAACTCGCGGAACTCGCGGACGCAATTCTTGTTATTGGGGCGTCCAACAGCTCCAATTCCAACCGGCTCCGCGAGATCGCCGAAGAGCGGGGAGTGCCCAGCTACTTGATCGAAGACGTGGAAGCGCTCGATTGGAGCTGGCTCGACGGCGTCGAGACCCTCGGCATCACCGCCGGCGCGTCGGCGCCCGAACGGCTGGTCCAGGAACTTATTGACGCACTTGCCAAACATACCGATATTCACGTCTCGGTCCTGCCAGGACGGGAAGAGAACATCCACTTCCGCCTCCCGGCACAGCTTTCGTAGAATCGTAGCGATCGCATCCCTATAATGAGTTGTCATCGTCGTCCGGCGTCGGGGCATTAGGGCAGCATGGGCATTCCACTTCGGCAGCAGCTCAGCGTGGGCTGGTACGTCCTCAAGCAGCACCTCCAGGGTGTCGAGCGCTATCCGCTCGTGCTCATGCTGGAGCCGCTGTTCCGCTGCAACCTGGCCTGCGCCGGCTGCGGCAAGATCGATTATCCGGAAGAGATCCTCAATCAGCGGCTGAGCGTCCAGGAGTGCCTCGACGCGGCCGCCGAGTGCGGGGCACCGGTCGTCTCGATCGCCGGCGGCGAGCCGCTGCTGCACAAAGAGATCAACCAGATCGTCGAGGGGCTGATCGCGCAACGCCGGTACGTGATCCTGTGCACGAACGCGCTGCTGCTGGAAAAGAAGCTCGACCAGTTCAAGCCGAGCCCCTATTTCACCTGGTCGGTGCATCTCGACGGCGACCAAGCGATGCACGACGACTCCGTCTGTCAGGCCGGCGTCTACGACCGCGCCGTGGAGGCCATCCAGGCCGCTAAGGCGCGCGGCTTCCGCGTCAACATCAATTGCACGCTGTTCTCGACGGCTGAGCCGGAGCGGGTCGCCCGGTTCTTCGACGACGTCCGCGAGGCCGGCGTCGATGCCATTACCCTCTCCCCCGGCTACGCTTACGAGCGAGCCCCCGATCAGGCGCACTTCCTCGCCCGCCAGCACACCAAGCAGCTGTTCCGCGACATCTTCCGCCGCGGCGACGGCGCCCGGCGGTGGTCGTTCGGCCAGTCGGCGCTGTTCCTCGACTTCCTGGCCGGCAACCAGTCGTATCACTGCACGCCGTGGGGCAACCCGACGCGCAACTATTTCGGCTGGCAGCGTCCCTGCTATCTGCTCGGCGAAGGCTATGTGAAGACCTTCCGCGAGCTGATGGACGAAACGAACTGGGACAGCTACGGCACCGGCAATTACGAGAAGTGCGCCGACTGCATGGTCCATTGCGGCTATGAAGCGACGGCGGTCAAGGATGCGGTCCGCAACCCGCTGAAGGCGCTGGTCACGACCATGCGCGGCATCAAGACCGACGGGCCGATGGCGCCCGAAATCGCCCTCAACGAGCAGCGCCCGGCGCAGTACGTGTTCTCGCGCCATGTCGAGGACTCCCTGACGAAGCTCCGCACCCACCACGCCGAAGCGAGCAAAGCGGCGGCCGGCGACGATTGACGGCCGCCAGCCGCGCGCGGTCTGCGCCCCGGCTTCCTTTTCGTATATGTCCCGGATTCCCGCGCATCGCTGCATCGGTTCCGGGAAACCTTTGAACGCATAGGCGAATTCGCGTTCGAAACCGATGCACACCCCGATTCCCTGAAAATCGATGCATCGCTTTTGTGGAGCGGGATCAGCGACGTAGCGAGTTATCCACATTTTTGATTTCGGGTGCCCCTCCGCCCGCCCCCCTGAATCCGGTGCAATACTGCAATTGTTTTCGGAAGCCATTGCAAAGACAGCTGAATTCTCTTGAAAAGAATTGCACCTGCGGTTTTCGCGGCTGCAATTGTGCGCGCCTTCCGACGTCGCCATACGACCCAAGCGGCGCTCGCGATATATCAACGGCTAGCTCGCTCCCTGGTGCCGGCGGAGCCATGGAGTCCCGGTCGCGCGGGGCGCGCTTTGTCCTCCTCGCGATGCCCGTGAAACGGCATTCAGACTCTGAAAGACGGATCCTCGGGTCTCGGCAGGAGCTTGCGTCCCTGTTCGCCCGAGAATGACCCTCGGATCAATCCCCGGGTCAAGCCCGAGGACATGGTCCGAGGGCAGGCTCCGAAGACAAGCCGAAACGGCTTGCCTGTGTATGACCCCGAAACCACTGCAACGCTGCAACGGTTCCTGGGAGCTATTGAGACCGTTATGTAATTGTCTGTTTGAACCGTTGCAGTAACCGTTGCTTCGTCGGGTCAACGGTCCCTTGAGCATCTCGGAAGAGTGGTCCGGGTCGCGATTTGCATAGAAGGCTCTCGCACCCCTCGCATTTTCGCCGCTTCTGTCCGGAACGAGTTCAAGAACTTCGCCGTTGATCTACACCGGCCGGCGCCGACGGCCGGCGCCGACCCGCTTGCGTGTGCCGGCGCACCGACATTGTCGTGTGCCCCAGTACCTCCGCAGGATGTCGGCTTCAAAGCGGCGGCTCCCTGCTGGAGACATCCGATGGCTCAACGATCCTCAGCGGTACGCCGGCGGCACCAATCTGATCGACCTCATGAAGGAGAACGTCGCGCGCCCGTCGCGGCTGATCGACATCACGCATCTGCCGCTCGCCAAGATCGAGGAGACGCCGGACGGCGGCTTGCGTATCGGCGCGCTGGTGGCCAATAGCGATCTCGCGTATCACCCGCAGATCGAGGCGCGCTACCCGTTGCTCGGCACCGCGATCCTCGCCGGGGCCTCGCAGCAATTACGCAACATGGCCTCGACCGGGGGCAATCTCCTGCAGCGAACGCGCTGCTTCTATTTCTACGATTCGACCACGCAGGGGGTCGGTGAAATCGGCATTGTCGGCACCGCGGCGGCGATCGCGAATGCCGTCTATCATGCGACCGGCAAGCGCATCCGCGACCTGCCGATCACCCTCGACAAGCTGATGCGGGATTGATGCCGGCAGAGGGGCGCCGTTACCACGGGCAGCTGGACAGGAACCGCCGCCAGGGACGTCCTGGAGGCGATCTCGCACCGGCTGAGCTTACGGACGTCTGCGACTGCACCGGTGCTGCGGCGGCGAGCAACGCCCGGCCATGACCCGCGGGGATCAAGTCCACGCGAGCTTCGGCGCGAATTTTGCTATGCTGGGAGGGCTGCGAAGATACCGAGAAAGGAAACGCCGATGGAGGCCGTCGCCCAGGTCGTAAACCGCCGCATTGTCGAGTTGCCGGTGCAGCCGTTGACGGCCGAAGCCTTCAAGCCCTTCGGCCAAGTCCTTGAGCCAACGCTCGACGGACGACTGTTCGGCCCGGACGACGCCCAGCTCGACATCAATCGCGGCATCCCCCGGTTCTACATCCTGTCGCTGAAGGCGCGACCGGCGGCGTTCCGTTACATTACCCGCCACATACGCGTCACCCAATGCCTGGCGTCGTGCGGCGGGAAGCCCTGGCTCATCGCGGTGGCGCCGCCCAACGATCCTGACAACCCGCAGGCCAAACCCGACCCGGACCGCATCGTCGCGTTCCACGTGCCCGCGACGCTCGGCATCAAGTTGGAGCGCAGCACCTGGCACGCCGGCCCGTTCTTCAGCGGGAACGCGGATTTCTTCAATCTCGAGCTCAGCGACACCAACCAGAACGATCACTATCCCGTCTATCTGGACAAGGAGTTCGGCATCGAGATGCGGTTCGGCGGTCCCCTGGCGGCGGTGTGAGTCTCAGGCGGCGGCGATCGCAGCAGCACCGAAGCCAAGCTCGCAGTACATGCGCCGCAGCATCTGCCGGTAAGCCGGCCCGGATTTGTCGCGATTGGTCACGACGGGATCGCGACCGCTGAGCAAGGACTCGCTCGCGTCCCACGAGAAACGCCGGACGAACTCGATGCGCTCGCGGCGCAAGCGGTCGTAGGCCTCGAGCAAAGCCGAGACGCGAAAACCGGATCCCATCATCGATTGAAAAAGCGCCACGAACGCGCAAGCGTCCTCGATCGCCTGCGTCGCCCCCTGTCCCAGGGTCGGCGCCATCGCATGCGCGCTGTCGCCCACGAAGAGAACTCGCCGGTCCGGATCGTGAAAGCGGACATCGATCTCCTGGGCCCGAGACCAGTGCAAGGTCGCGCGGGGATCGCACGCCGCTTCGGCCAGGAAGCGGCATCGGGCCTCGATCGGCCCGTTGGGCGGAATGTAGCTCGCGCGCAGAAACGCCGGCGTCTTCTCGTCCTCCCGGATCTCGCGGCCGGCCTCGATCGGAAAATTGCCGCTGAGATAGACGCGGCCGTCGGCCAGGCGGAACGCCAGCAGCCGATTGGGACCGGTGTACCACTGCTCGAGATCGGAGATGCCGCTGGCGCCGCGGTCGTCGATCAACAGCCGGAAATTGGCCACCCCCAGATGCCGGATCGACGGGGCGCCGCACAGCTGTTCGCGGATCCGCGAATAGCGGCCATCGCACGCGATCAAGAGGTCGATATCACCGATCGTCTCGCGACCTCGATCGGCGGTGCGCTCGAGGGCCAGTGTCTGCCTGCCGTCGGCTCCGACCTCGACCCCGATGCAGCGGCGGTCATAGCGTGTATAGGCGGCGACCTGCAGGCGGGCGATTCGATAGAGGTCCGACCAGCGGATGCGGATGCCGGGGCATTTCGCGACGTCGGCCAGCTCGATTTCGTAAAGCGGCGTCCCATCCGACAGCGCGGCGTGCCAGCGCGTCCAGGGCAGGCTGCTGGCGCGCAGCTCGGCTGAGACCTCGGGCAGGACTTGCTCCAGCGCCCACAGCGCGTTGGGACCGACATTGAGGCCGTTGCCCGCCATCGCGTGATCGTCGGCCGCGACCTGCTCGACGAGCTCGATCTCGATGCCGGGAATCCGGCACAGGCCACGTGCGATCACGCCGCCGGCAACGCCGGCTCCAACCAAAACAACGCGCATGTCAACTCGCCGCGAGGCTCCGCAAGAAAAGCGTGCATGACGCCATTCGCGGCGCCCAGACTCCCCCGCCCAGGATTGCAAGGTCGATGTGGGACCGCTCAGACCGGCTTTACCCCCAGGGTGCGGCGTCTGCAGCTATTGTAGGCGGCAGCGAAGGCACTCCGCCACACTGCTCTGAAATGAGCCCGAACGGCGCGGCATTGCCGCCCTCACTGAATTTGCCTAGTGTCGCGCCATCCCTGAGCGAACCAGGACATCGCCAATGCAAAAAGATCTCGCCCGCGATTTCGTGGGCTATGGGCGAAATCCGCCGGACCCGAAATGGCCGAACGGTGCCCGCATTGCCGTCAACGTCGTGCTGAATTTCGAGGAGGGGGCGGAGATCAACGTCCTCGACGGCGATCCATATTCCGAAGGAACGCTCACCGATGCCGGCGGTGCCGACCAGGGCATGACGGCGCGTGATTTCGCCTCGGAGACGATGTTCGAATATGGCGGGCGCGCCGGCTTCTGGCGTATCTACAACATGTTTCGCCGCCGCCACCTGCCGCTCACCGTCTATGGGTGCGCGTTGTCGCTGGAACGCAACCCGGAAGCCGCGGCGGCAATCCGCGAAGCGGGGTGGGACGTCGTCTCACATGGCTGGCGGTTCACGAAGCATTACGAGCTCTCCGAAGAGGCCGAGCGCGAAGAAATCCGCAAAGCCGTCGCCTCGCTGACGAAGACCATCGGACAGCGCCCGCTGGGCTGGTATTGCCGCTACGCGCCGGGGGTGAACACACGGCGCCTGCTGGTCGAAGACGGAGGCTTCCTGTACGACAGCAACTCCTACGCAGATGACCTCCCCTACTGGGTCGATGTCGGCGGAAAGCCGCATCTCGTCGTGCCGCACACGTTCAGCCACAACGACAACCGGTTCGCGCGCGGCTGGATCGGCACCGCGGGCGAATTCTTCACCTACCTCAAGGATGCGTTCGACGTCCTGTATCGCGAAGGCGAAGAGCACCCGAAATTCATGACCGTCAGCCTTCACAACCGCCTGTCCGGCCATCCCGCGCGGTCACAAGGGATCGAGCGCTTCCTCGACTATATCGCCACACAGAAAGGCGTCTGGGTGTGCAGCCGGCTGGCGGTCGCACAGCATTGGCAGAGGCATCACCCGCCAAAGTGACCGTTTGATTTTTGCGGCTCGGACGGGTCAACGGCCCGGTGCCGCCTTGCCCGATGGCTGCCCACGTGCCGGGGCAGCCCCAATATGAGATGCTGGCCGGCATGAAGGCAGCCGTCGTGCTCTGTGCCGTGCTGCTTGGCGCCTGGGCCGGACCGGCCGACGCCGAGCCGTATCCGTCCGGGCTGGTGCGGGTCGTCGTGCCGACGTCGCCGGGCGGCATCACCGACCTGCTCGGACGGCTGGTCGCAAACCAGATCGCCGCCCAGCCGGGGGCGCAGGCGATCGTCGACAACCGCGCCGGTGCGGGCGGCGCGCTCGGCATGCAGCTCGTCGCCACGGCGGCACCGGACGGCCGCACACTCCTCTTCGCAAACTCCAGCTACATCGTCATGAGCCCGTTCATCTATCGGCACCTGACGGTCGACCCGTTGAGCGAGCTCATCCCGGTGGTCCCGGTCGGCCACGCCCCGCAATTGCTGATTATCAACGCAGGGCTGCCGGTCCAGACGCTGAAGGACTTCATCGCCTATGCGAAGGCGCGGCCGGGCAAGCTCAACTACGCCTCGGCCGGACCCGGCTCGACGGTTCATCTGGCCGCCGACCAGTTCGTGCGGCTCGCCGGGATCGATGCCGTCCATGTGCCGTATCGCGGCACGACGCCGGCCGTCCGCGACCTCGCGGCCGGTGCGGTCGACATGATGTCGGTGTCGCTCGGCCCCGTGGAGCCGTTCGTGGCCTCCGGCGCGCTGCGCATCCTGGCAGCGGCGTGGCCGACGCGCTGACCGCCCTTCCGGATGTCCCGACGGCCGCGGAGGCCGGCCTTCCCGGCTATGAGATGACGACGTGGTTCGGTCTCTTCGCGCCGCGCGGCACCCCCGACGACATCGTCGGTGCGCTGAACCGCGTGGTCCAGGATATGCTGAACGATCCCGCCACGCTGAAGCGGCTGGCCGATAATTCGGTCGAGCTGATGCGCATGCGGCCTCGAGAGTTCGCGGCGTTCGTCAGCGCCGAGGCGCCGAAATGGGAGAAGGTGATCAAGGCCTCACATGTCGAGCTGCAGTGATGAGCCGGCGGCCGGTCAGGGCTGGCGCTTTCACACGTCGTCTCATTCGATGATGTCGTCGGCGAGGAGCTGCAATGACCTCGCGCCGCTTCATCTGCCCCCTTCCGCTGTACGCCAAACTACTGTGTTCCGGCATGGACCGCTGTGAAGCGCATCACAGGTGAAGCCGGCCATGCGCCCTTCGCCTGCCGCCGGCCGGCCGCCTCAGATGATCCCGTAGCGCAGCACGATCCCGAGCTTGACCAGGCCCGGCACCTTGGGCCGCGCTTCGATCGTCTGCCAGCCGCGCTTCTTCAGCCGCATCAGGATCGTCCAGTACATCGCCCCCATGACCGCGGCCGGCCGCATCGGCCGCCGCCGGCACAGGCGCATGGCGGCCCAGGCGTCCTCAAAATGCCGCTGTGCGGTCTCGGCGAGGGCCGCGCAGACGCGCGGCAGGGCCGCGTGGCCGATGACCGACCCGGGCTCGATGCCGACAATGCCATTGGCCGACAGCAGGTCCACAGGCAGATAGAGCCGTCCCCGCTCGCCGTCCTCGGCGATGTCGCGCAGGATGTTGGTGAGCTGGAGAGCCCGGCCGAGTGACGCGGCGACCCGGTCGGCCGCCGGCTCAGTGGCGCCGAACGCGCGCACCGACAGCCGGCCGACCGCACTCGCGACCCGGTCGCAGTAGAGATCGAGCTCCGTCATCGACATGGGGCGCCACGGATCGCGCGCGTCCATCTCCATGCCGTCGATCACGGCCAGGAAGTCCTCTTTGCGCAGGCGATAGCGCCGCATCGGATCGGCCAGTGCCCGGGTGATCGGGCGGCTGGGCCGGCCGGCATACAAGGCGTCGATCTCGTCGCGCCAGGCGGCGAGTGCCGCCGTCTTCTCGGCCAGCGGCGCCGGCTCGTCGGCAATATCGTCGACCTCGCGGCAGAACGCGTAGATCGCGTACATGGCCGCGCGCCGCTCCGCCGGCAGCAGCCGCATCGCGAGATAGAACGAGGTGCCGGCGGCGCGCACGCGCGCCGTGATCGCCCGGGCGTCATCGGACTCGGCCGGCGCGCCGGAGGAGCGCATGGCGCGCACCAGGCCGCGGCACACCGCCGCCGCAACGTCGGCCTTGGACAGCTTCACCCGGCCGGCCAGCGGATCCTGACGGCGCAGCCGCTCGATCAGCCGCCGCGCCAGCTCGACAATGATCGCAGTTTCACAGCGCAACCGCCGGCTCACCACCAGGCGCGGCAGGTCTTCGGCAGCCTTGACCAGCGGCTCGGTCTTGTCGAGCAGCGAGTCGAGCACGCGCCGCATCCCCGGCGTCAGTGCCGGCCGGGCGAGATCGCGCACGTCCGACCGCTCGGCCGCCAGGTGATCCAGCGGCACGTAGACCCGGTCGAGATTTGCGTAGTCGGCCGCGCAGTCCTGAAGATGGTTGATCACCTGCAGGGCGGCGCAGAGCGCGTCGTTGCTGGGCCAGGTGGCTTGCGATTCACCGTGCAGGTCCAGCACCTGGCGCCCGACCGGCGCCGCTGAATAGCGGCAGTATTCCATGAGCTCGGACCAGTTCGCGTAGCGGAGCTTGGTGGCGTCCATGCGGAACGCCCGCAGAAGATCCAGGCAGTGCTGCGGGTCGATGCCGCTGCGGACAAGATCTTCGCGCATCCCGGCCGCGGCGGGCGAGCCGGCATCCGGCTTTCCGGCCACGATCTCCGCCATGGCGTCCAGGCGCCGCACCTTGTCGTCGGAAGCCAGGTTGGGGTTGTCGGCGATGTCGTCGGCCGCGCGCGCGAAGCGGTAAAAACAATGCACCGAGGCGCGCAGATCGGCGCGGATCAGGAACGAGCCGACCGGAAAATTTTCGTCGGCCGCGGTCTTACCGGAGGGAGTCTCGATGGTGGTCATGATCCGGCGATCTCGCTCTGGAAGCGCTCCTTCCATTCGCCGCCGCGCCCGGCCCAATGACGGCGCGCCGAATCGAGCGTCGCCCCGGTATAGAACAGGGTGATCAGCGGGAGGCACGGCGCCCAGGCGAGCGACGACTGGTAGTAGCGAAGGCACGGCATGAAGGCAATGCTCATCGCGATCCACGCCGCAAGGCCGAGCGCTGCCGCGCGGCCCGCGCCGAGGATCGCCAGCAGCGGCGGCGCGACGAACACGAGCGACAAGCCCGCTAACGCAACGGCGAGCCGGACCGGCGAATACCGCAGTTCGGCAAAGGCGGTCCGCGCGATCAGCCGCCACATGTCAGGAAGCCCGTCATAGCCGCGGAGGCTCTCGCTGGCCTCCGCGATGTCGAGGCGGATGGCGCCGTGGCGCTTGACCGCCCGCGCCAATGCACAATCGTCGATCAAGGCGTCCTTGATCTCACGCAAGCCGCCGATCCGCTCGAGGGCCGCACGCCGCAGCAGCATGCAGCCGCCGGCGGCCGCCGCGACCGGCGAGCGCTGATCATTGACCTGCGAAAACGGGTAGAGCATGCGGAAGAAGAACACGAACGCCGGCACCAGCGCCCGCTCGGCGAAGGACCGCCGCTTCAGCCGCACCATGAGCGAGACCAGATCGAGCCGCATCGCCTCCGCGCGCTCGACCAGTCGCCGCAGCGACTCTTTGCCATGCCGGATATCGGCGTCGGTGAACAGGACGAAGCGCGCGTCCGTGACGGCCGTCTGCACGTGCCGGTAGCCGGCCTGCATGGCCGCGACCTTGCCGACCCATCCCGACGGCAGGGCCGGTGCCGCGACGACGGTCAGCCGGTCCGAGGCACCCCACGCGGCGGCGGCCTGGCGCGCAGCTTCGGCCGTGCCGTCGCCGCTGTGATCGTCCACCACGACGACGCGGACCGCACCCGGATAGTCCTGCTGGAACAGGGAGCGCAAACTGTCGCCGATGACGAGCACCTCGTTGCGCGCCGGGATGACCACGACGACCGGCGGGTAGACGTCGAGGCGGGATGTCGCGGGCTCCGCCCACCCGCGCCAGAAACGGCCACGCCCGATCAGCAGATAGACCCAGATCGCGGCCGCGAGCGACGCGACGAGAACACCGAAACTCACGGGCAATATCCTGCTCCACGAAACCACGCGATCGCGTCGGACAAGCCCTCGCGCACCGGGCGCGTGCGATAGCCGAGCTCGCCCGCCGCCTTGGCCGAGGAGAAGAACATCTTCTTTTTCGCCATGCGCAACGCATCGACGGTCACGAACGGCTCGCGCCCGGTGACCCACGCCACCGCCTCGGCAGCCACCGCGATCGGATAGATCGCCGCCCGCGGTGCTTGCATCAGGGGCTTTCGTCTTCCGGTCAGTTCGGCGACGGCGTCCAGCATCTCGGCCAGCGTCAGGTTCTCACCCCCGAGGATATAGCGCTCCCCGGCCCGCCCGCGGTCGTAAGCGGCAAGATGGCCGGCCGCGACGTCGTCGACATGCACGAGATTGAGGCCGGTGTCCACGTAGGCGGGCATGTGGCCCGATGCGGCTTCGACGATCATGCGGCCGGTCGGCGTGGGCTTGATGTCGCGCGGACCGACCGGCGTCGACGGATTGACGATGACCGCCGGCAGCCCGGCCTCGACCACCAGCCGCCGGACTTCGGCTTCGGCCAGAAACTTGGAGCGCTTGTAGGGGCCGATCATGTCGTCCAGACCGGCGGCCGTCGTCTCATCCGCCGCGGTGCCATCATCGTGCAGGCCGAGCACGGCGACGCTGCTGGTGTACACGATGCGCTCGATTCCCTCGTCCAGGCATCCGCGCATCAGCAGGCGGGTTCCTTCGACATTGACCTGGTACATCCGCTCGGGATCCGGCACCCACAGGCGGTAATCGGCGGCGAGGTGAAACAGCGCCGTGCAGCCTTTCAGGGCGGCGCGAATCGCCGCCGAGTCTTGCAGATCGCCGCTCCGGACCTCGACCGGCAGGCCTTCAAGGTTGCTCAGATCGCTCTCCGGCCGCGTGAACACGCGCACCGCGGCGCCAGCGGCGAGCAGCGCCCGGACCACCGCGGAGCCGATGAAACCGGTCCCGCCGGTTACCAGAATCTGCGTGTTTGCAATGGGATATGCCATCGAGACCGATTCAGCGGAACCGCCGGAGAATAGCGCAGATTTGTTCTAGAGCGGCAGGTTCGGGGATGCCACGGGTTTGTGCTGGCAATACCGCTTGACGCGCTCCGAGCGTTGGTTAAGGTGACCGTCCGCGGCTCTGTTAAATTGTACATGCTATCAACAGCTTGGCCGAAAACCCTCGCCGATTCGCTCGATGATGCGCTGACGCGCGTCGTCGCCCGCACGCACGAGGTTTTGAAAAACCGGCAGGCGCCGGATGGGCACTGGGTCTACGAACTCGAGGCCGATGCCACCATCCCCGCCGAATACATCATGCTCGAACATTATCTGGGCGAGATCGACCCGGATCTCGAGCAAAAGATCGCCCGCTACCTGCGCAACAACCAGGCCGCGCACGGCGGATGGCCACTGTTCTACGACGGGGATCTCGATCTCAGCTGCAGCGTGAAGGCGTATTTCGCGCTGAAGCTCGCGGGCGACGATCCGGCAGCGCCGCACATGCGCCGCGCCCGCGAGGCCATCCTCGCGCATGGCGGTGCGTCGGCGTGCAACGTGTTCACCCGCGTGGCACTGGCGCTGTTCGGTCTCATGCCGTGGACCGCCATCCCGTGCATGCCGGTGGAGATCATGCTGTTGCCCAAATGGGCGCCGTTTTACATCCAGCGGGTCTCGTACTGGTCGCGGACGGTCATCGTTCCGCTCCTGATCCTGATGTCGCTGAAGCCGCGGGCCCGCAATCCGCGCGACGTCAACATCGACGAGCTGTTTCACGTCTCGCCATGGCAGGAAAGGCCGAGCCTGCGCAATCCGACCGGCTCGCTGTTCGGCAATCTGTTCCTCGTGCTCGACCGCGTGCTGAAGCTGGTCGAGCCTTATTTCCCCAACGCCGCCCGCAAGCGCGCGATCGCCGCCGCCATCGACTTCATCGGCGAGCGCCTGAACGGAGAAGACGGCCTCGGCGGAATCTTTCCAGCCATGGCGAACACGATCATGGCGTACGACGCGCTCGGCTATACGGCGGACCATCCCGATCTGGTGACGGCCAAGGCGTCGGTCCGCAAACTGCTGGTGGTCCGCGACGACTATGCGTACTGCCAGCCATGCCTGTCGCCGGTGTGGGACACCTCGCTCGCGGTCCATGCCCTGCTCGAGGCGGGCGAGCCGGCCGACTCGCCGGTGATGCGTCGCGCGCTCGACTGGCTCGCCGACCGGCAGATCACCGACGTCGTCGGCGATTGGGCGTCGACGCGTCCGTCCCTCGCCCCGGGCGGCTGGGCGTTCCAGTATTGGAACGACTATTACCCCGATGTCGATGATACGGCGGTCGTCGCGATGGCGTTCGGGCGGGCCGATGGCAGCGCCTATCAGGCGGTGCTCGACAAAGCGATCACATGGGTCGTCGGCATGCAGTCGGGGAACGGCGGCTGGGGCGCCTTCGACGCCGAGAACACGCATTACATCCTCAACCATATTCCGTTCGCCGACCACCGCGCGCTGCTCGATCCGCCCACCGCCGACGTGAGTGCGCGCTGCGTCAGCATGCTGGCGCAGCTCAAGGATCCGCGCGGCCGCGAGGCGACCGAGCGCGGTCTGGCCTACCTCCTCAAGGTGCAGGAGCCAGACGGATCGTGGTTCGGGCGCTGGGGCACCAATTACATTTATGGGACGTGGTCGGTGCTGTGCGCGCTGAACGTCGCAGGGGTCGATCCGGCCTCGGCCGCGGTCCGCCGGGCGGTCGACTATCTGATCGGGTGCCAGAACACCGACGATGGCTGGGGCGAGGATGGTGCCACGTATTGGCCGGACCGGCGCGGCGAGTGCAAGGCGAGCACGCCATCGCAGACGGCGTGGGCGCTGCTCGGCCTGATGGCGGCTGGAGAGGTCGACCGCCCCGAGGTCGAGCGCGGCATCGCCTACCTCATCCGGCATGCCCGCGACGGCGAGCGGTGGCAGGAGGACTGGTACACCGCCGTCGGCTTCCCGAGCGTGTTCTATCTGCGCTATTTCGGCTACGCGCATTATTTCCCGCTGTGGGCGCTGGCGCGTTACCGCAACCTCACCCAGAACAACATCCGGCGCATCCCGCACGGGATGTGAGCGGGCCGCAGTGAGCCGCCTCGCCGCGGTCGTCGGCCTCACCGTCGAACGGACGATCCTGCGCCGATCATCCGCCTTCGATCGGCCGGCCAGCCAATGGATCGCGACCGCAGGCGCCAATGCCGCCCGCGCTGAAGCCCTGGCCCAGGACCTGCTGAGCCGGGGTGCCACGGCGCTGATCAGCATCGGCATCGCCGGCGGACTCGATCCGAGATGCCGTCCGGGGCTGCTCGTGCTGGCCAGCGAGGTGATCGAGCCGGGCGGTGCGCGGCTGGCGACCGACGAGGCGTGGCGACGCCGGTTAGCCGGCGCCCTCACTGGATTGGCCGTCAGCGTCGGTCCGATCGCCGGCGCCGATCAGATGCTGACCAGCGTCCACCAGAAGGCGGATCTCCACCGGCGCACATCCGCCCTCGCGGTTGACATGGAGAGCCACGGCGTCGCCCGGGCCGCGATGCGTCAATCGGTCCCGTTCCTGGCGCTGCGGGCGGTGGCCGATCCGGCCGGCCGCGGTCTTCCGGAGAGCGCCGTCGCGGGTCTCGACGCCCAGGGACGAACCCGCCCCGGGGCGATGGCCGCCGCCCTGCTCGCGCGACCGTCCGACATTCCAGCCCTGTTCGAGGTGGCCGCCGACGCGGCGATCGCCCTCGCCCGGCTCTGGCAGGCGATCGGCCAGGCGGGCCGCGATCTCGCTCCCCGGTGAGCGGATCGATGCAGTCGCGTTCGTCCGCTCTAAGGTGCCGTGACTCGGAACGGGACTTCGCCACGCGTGATGTGGCCATCGGTCGACAGCACCTGCCAGCGCAGGCGGTAGCCGCCGGGCGGCACGTCCTCCGCGGTCGCCGAGAGGCTGTCCAGCGCCGTCTGCGGCAGAAGTGTCAGCGTCCGCTTCGTGCCGTCCGGGAGATCGAGCACCAGATGCGAGCGTCGGCCATCGATCCGGCTGTTGTACTGCAGGACGATCGAGACCTTCGGCCCGGCCACGCTGCTGCCCGGCGCCGGCTGCGCCCGCGTGATGATCGCGTGTGCGGTGGCGGAGGCCGCTCCGATCATCAGGCCCGCCGCCAGTAAAAAGGCCGTCAGTGATTTCCGTTTCATTCGCCAATCGTCCCGATCGAGTGTGGTTCTTTTACGACAGCGCGGCCTTCCGCGCGAGACGCTAATCTGAGGCATGTCGAGTCGAGTCGCATCTCAAAGCGCCGCGCGAGCGGTCGGCTTGCTGTTGTTTGCCATTCTTGCGCAGGCGGCGGGAAACGTGTCTCTGAGCTTCGGCATGAAAAGCCTCGCCGCCGTGATCGACGCCCATCCCGGCGACTGGGCGCTCATCGGCCTGGTGGCGGTGAAAAGCCCGTTCCTCATCGCCGGCGTGGCGCTGCTGACCGTCTTCTTCGTGCTCTTTGCCTATCTTCTGTCGCATCTCGATCTCACCATCGCCATGCCGATCGTTTCGTTCGAAGTGGTCCTCAATGTCGCCTGCGCGCATTGGATCCTGGGCGAGACCGTCTCCCCCCTGCGATGGCTGGGCAGCGCGCTGGTGGCGATGGGCGTGGCGCTCGTCGGCATCAGCGCCGGTGCCGCGCGGCGGGGCGGCGATGGATCGGGCCCCGCGGCGTGACCGGCTGGATCCTCCTCGCCGTCATGGTGCTGTCGGACGCCAGCAGCGACGTGCTGATGTCGCGGGGCATGAAGCATGTGGCGAAGATTCCCGGCGACGGGCTTGCTTATCTGTTCGGCCTCGTTCACGGCGCGCTCCGCAATTTCGACCTGCTGGGCGCGATCCTGCTGGCCACGATCCATTTCGGCGCCTTCCTCGCCCTGCTGTCGTTCTGGGATCTCAGCCTCGTCATCCCCGCCGCAGCACTTGATTACGTGATCGCCACGCTGGGGGCCCGCTTTCTGCTCGGCGAAACGGTGAGCCGCCTGCGCTGGGTCGGCATTTGCCTGATCAGCACAGGGGTGGCGCTCGCCTCGGTCTCGTGACCGCGACGGCCTGATCACGCTTCGCGATAGTCGAGCAGCAGCAGCCCTATCAGAACGAAGCAGATCCGCCACGTCCAGGCCGGCCAGGACAGGGTTCCGGCCGGCAGCCGGATCTCGAGCCAGCGCGCCCAGCCAGCGACGATGCCGCAAAGGGCCAGCGGCACGTGCGTCATTTCGATCAGCAGCTCCTGGCGGACATTGGCCAGCGAGTGAGAATGCGTGAGGAGAAGGGCGCCGCCCACCGCCGTCACCAGCGGAAAGACCAGGGCCGCACGCTGCGATTTAAGCCGTCCTGTCCGAACCATCCACTCGAACAGGCCAAAGGCCGCGACAAACGGCACAAAGATCCGGTGCTGAAGGATCTCCGGATCGCGCAGGCTTTCGAGGAACCCGATGTCGCCAATCGGCCACGCCTCGGGATCCGAGCGGAGTGTCAAGAATATGGCGAGGCCGATGAACAGCAGCGGCCAATGACGCGCCCAGGGTGCCCGCCCGCTTTTCTCCGCCAGGCTCAGCAGGCCGATGGCGAGGACCAGAATGCCGGCCCAATGATGATTGTATTGCGACCACAGGATGTCGGCGGCGTTCACCGTCACGACGACGCCGGCTCCCGGAACAAAGGCCCGCGCCTTCGGCGCATTTTCGCGCGCCGCCCGCGCATCGAGCCCCGCCTGCAGCTTTGGAATCGCGAGCGCTTCGTGATCCGGACTGGTCAGGGTCGGAATCCGCGGGGCCATCCGTTCGACGATCTCGGCCGGCGTGACGCGTTCGTTGACCAGGTCCGCCGCCGGCGGGACCGACGTCAGCGACGCCGCGGCAAAAAATACGGTGAGGCCGATGCCGATCTCCGCCTCGGCAAACCGCCGCAGCCGGAGAACCGGGGCGCTGGCGTCACCGCCCTGGAGGCGCGCCCCGATGCGATTGTTCATGAAGCCGAGGAGCAGCAAGAGCCCGAACAGGGCCACCTTCGTCGACACCATCACGCCATAGGCCGTTCCATAGATCGCGGCCAATGAGTCGATATACGCAAGCCCCATCCCGACACCGGCCATGACCAGCGCCGCGACGGCGACCATCGCGATCGCCGAGAACCGGGTGATGACGCTCGCAGCGGCGCGGTCATCGGCCTTGAACAGGCGAAGGCTCAACAAGAAGTACGGAATGCCGCCGATCCACACGCACGCCGCCGCCTGGTGGATCACATCCGCGCCGATAAGCGGCATGCGGCCCTCGAGCCGCCCCGCCGCATGGCTGGTCATGGAGCACGACAAAAGAAGAATGCCGGCCAGCACGACGAGTGCCGCCAGCTCGGCGGCGCTCCCGCGCGACCGACGCACCACCGCCCAGGCCGTCAAAGCAGCACCGATCGTCGCCAACCCCGCGACGAAAAAGCTGGCGCCGGCGATGTCCAGAGGCGAAAGGTCGGTGGTGGCGGCCAGGACCATGCCGTCGATGGAGAGCCAGACCGCGACCACCAGCGTCAGAGCGAGCGCCGCCCGGCCGACCCACCGCGCACAAAGCGGCCACAGTCCCGGCGTGGTGGCGGGGAGTGTGCCGCGAAGCGGCCCGACAAGGCACAGGAGATAGGCCACCCCACCCACCACGAGGCTTTGGGTGGCGATCTCGGCGCCGCGCAGGAGCACGCTGAGAAAGCCGAAGACGTCGACGAGAAGCTGCATGTCAGGGGGTGCCGAGTCGCGAGGCCAAGGCGGCCATAGCTAGCTAAAAATGCCGACTCTCGAAAGGGCTCTTAAATAACACTTTGTGATAGGTTTCCGGTTCAGGCGCCGGAATGGCCGCCCGCCGCCGGCCGTTGTCGAGCCAAATTGATCACTGGCCGAAGGCGCCCAACTGACCGATATCGAAGCAGGTCCTGCCCCCACGATCATGAACGACCTCAGCCTCTACACCTCGGCAGTCCGTAGCGCCTGGCACCGGCGCCGTTCGCAAATGGAACGCGACGGCCGCCGCTTTACACGGGCCGGCGTGTTTTCGAAACCGAAGCTCATGAAGATCACGGCCGCGGTCGGACCGCTCGCGGCCGCCATGGGCCTGCGGCGACTCGCCCTGGCGAACACCCTGGCCGTGGGGCTCACGCAGGTCGACGTCTTCCTTCCGTCGCTCCCCGAGGCGTTTGACGGGTACCGAATCCTCCTGCTGTCCGACCTTCATGTGGGCAGGGTTCCGGGCCTGATCGAGCGCGCCGCCGCCGTGATCCGGGACGTACCGGCCGATCTGGCGGTTCTGACCGGGGACATCCAGAGCTGGGGCACACCCGCGGCAGACCTGGCCGCGACGGAAATTGCGCCCCTTTTCGAGGCGACCGATGCCCGGGACGGCGTCTTTGTCGTTCTGGGCAACCACGACTCGCATGACATCGTCGAAGCCGTCGAAATGCTCGGCCCCCGCGTCCTCATCAACGAGCATCGGGTCATCCAGCGGAATGCCGCCACGATCCGTCTGACGGGGCTCGACGACGTGAACAACTTTTACACGGAGGACGCCGAGCACGCCTTGCGTGCCGCCTCGGACGATTTCTCCATTGCCCTGGTTCACAGCCCGGAGATGGCGGACATCGCCGCCGAGTCCGGATATGCCCTCTATCTGTCGGGTCACACCCATGGCGGCCAGGTCTGCCTGCCGGGCGGCCAGCCGATCTTCACGGCGCTGGATTTCCATCGCCACCTGGCGAGCGGGACGTGGTCCTACGGCGACATGGTCGGCTACACCTCGCGCGGCATCGGCGTCGCCCGCCCGGTGCGATTCAACTGTCCGCCTGAGATCGCTTTATTGAGGCTCCGACGCGAGCCCGCCCGCGACAAGTGACCGGCGCCGGCCGGTCAGTTCACGGCCTGGATTTTCTTCTGCATGCCGGCGATCAAGCTGCCGAGCCGGCCCGAATTGGCGAACAAGACCGACGAGAAATCCGACTTCATCACGCGGATCATGCTGACGCCGTCGACCGCCACGTCGGCGACGAACAGCTGGTTGTTCACGCCTCTGCCGATCAGCCATTCGACATGCGACGTGTCCTCGCCGGGGCAGGTCGCAATCGACCGCACGAGCGCAAAGTCACCGTGGGGCTCGGCGCCGGTCACGACGATCTTCTGGCCGGGCGTGATCTCGTTCACCGAGCCGCTCCACAACGCGAGCATGTAGGCCACCAGCGTCTGCTGGAACAGCGCCTGCTCGCTTTCGCTCGCGCGCGACCATGAGCGCCCGATGAGCTCCTCCGACGTCTTCTGGACGTCGGCATAGCGGTGCATGAGGCCGTCGAGAAACCGGCTTCGTTCGTCGCGCGTCAGAGTTTTACCGGCCAGAGTGCCGAAAAATTCGTCGACCATCGCGGCGACGAAGGTCGCCGCGCTTTTGGTATCCACGGCCTGGGCCGAGGCAGGTGCCGGTGCGACACTGCAGAGGAAGAGACCAAGGACCGTGACCAACAAGCCGCGTCGATTCATTACCCGCTCCCGCGACACTTAAGCGTCGTGCCCAGGCTGCACGACATCGTCACACGTCGCAGCCGTACTAGGTAGTTACCTAGAATGCCGCAAAAAAGCTGTGATAGGTATCACAGGGCGGCTAAACCAGTGACAGTTCTGTAATCAAAATAGGGAAGATAGCGGACGAAGCGCGATCAATGCCTTAGGTCCACAGGCGTTCCCCTTGTTTGTCCGCATAGAGGGACGCGACGAATTCGCCATAACCGTTAAAGAGCTGCGTCGGGACGCGGCGCCCGCTGGTGCCGATGATTTCCTCGGTGGCCTGGCTCCAGCGCGGATGCGGCACCGAAGGGTTAACGTTCGCCCAAAACCCGTATTCGCTGCCCTGGATCTCTTCCCAGAAGCTCTTCGGCCGCTTGTCGGTGAAGTTGAACCGGACGACCGATTTCACCGATTTGAAGCCGTATTTCCACGGCGTGACCAGGCGGATCGGCGCGCCCATCTGCTTGGGGAGCGGCTTGCCGTAAATGCCGGTGGCGATGAGCGCCAGATCGTTCGTGGCTTCCTCGATGGTTAACCCTTCGACGTACGGCCACGGGTACCAGGACGCTTTCATCCCGAAGGCGACGTCCGGCCGGTTGAAGGTCTCCATGCGGACATACTTTGCCGACGCCAGCGGTTTGGCGATCTCGACCAGCCGCTTCATCGGAAAGCCGGTCCACGGGACCGCCATGGCCCACGCCTCGACGCAGCGGTGACGATAGAGCCGTTCCTCGAGCTGCACCTGCTTCAAGAGGTCGTCGATGCCGAGCGTCATCTCCGACTCGACCATCCCGTCGATGCGGATCTCCCACGGCCGGGTCGGCAGCCGCTGCGCGGCCTGCCAGACGTTCTTGGAGGAGCCGAACTCGTAGAAGTTGTTATAGGTGGTCGACACCTTCTCGTCGGTCACGTCGCGATCGAGGCGATAGGTTTCATTGCGCGCCGCCGGGTAAAGCCCGGCCGAGGGATCGTCGCTATCCGCCTGCTGCGCGGCCCGCCCGATGGAAAACCGTCCGCCGACGGCCAAGGCGCCGATGGCGCTCGCGGTCAGGAAACGGCGCCGATTGAAGAAAACCGCCTCAGGCGTCGCGTGCGATTCGGCAATTTCCCAGCCGCGGGTGCGCTTGATGTACATCGGCCGAACTCCGCCTTCGTGTGTCGAGTGACTTGTGTCGAGTGCCAGATGGCTGGCGTCAGATAGTTGTGAATGCGACGGAGCCCGGCAAATCAACTCGCGGTGACCGGTCGCCGTTAAGCTTAAATCGCCCCCTTGCTGCGCTTCTTCCGCAAGCTCTCGAGATGCGCCTTCGCCTCCGGCATGTTCGGATTGAGCTTCAACGCCTGCTCGAAGGCGGCGATCGCCGCGTCGTCATGATGAAGCTGCATCTCGATCAGCCCGAGGCCGGACAGAGCCCCGAAATGCCGCGGCTCGAGCGACAGCACGCGGGCAACGTCTTCGGCTGCCTTTTCCGGCGCGCCCATCATGTAGAATAGCGTCGCCCGCTTGTTCCATCCTTCGGCGAAATCCGGAGACCGCGCGGTCACCGCGTCGAACAGCGACAAGGCGCCGCCCATGTCGCGGGTCTGCATCGCCGTCAGGCCAAGCTCCATCAGCGAATCCGTCGCCGGGTCGCCGGCCTCCGTCCAGATCTGCCAGATCGACAGCTCGACGATCTTCGCTTCGGCGGGGTTGTCGGTGGCCCGGAGCTTCTCGAATAGGCCGTCCAGCCGCGGATCGCTTTGAGCCGCGGCGGCGAGCCCGACCGTCAATGTTACGAGCACCAGCAAAACGGCGGCGACCCCGCGCCGCGCCACCGATAGCCTGTCCGTCAACGCCATGCGTGAAGTATGCGCCGGTGCCGCGACGCTGTGAAGCCGGCTCTAGGCCAGAGCCGCGGGCTTCGGGCCGCCCGTGGCCCAATCCAGCAACTCGACCGGATGGACCACCGGGATGCGGGTGCCGGCGGCGATCTGGGTCATGCAACCGATATTCGCGGCCGCGATGACATCGGGCCGGGTCGACTCGATGTTCGCGACCTTGCGGTCCCGCAACTGCGTGGCGAGCTCGGGCTGAAGCAGGTTGTAGGTGCCCGCGGACCCGCAACAGAGATGCCCCTCGGGTATATCCTTGACCGCGAAGCCGGCCGCGGCCAGGAGCGCCTTCGGCTCGGCGGTCAGACGCTGCCCGTGCTGCAGGGAGCACGCCGCATGATAGGCGACCATCGGCGCGTCGCCGATCGGGCGCCGCTCCAGGCGCTCAAAGCCGAGCTCGATGAGAAGCTCGCTGATGTCGCGCGCCATGCCGGAGATACGCGCGGCTGGCGCGGCCATCAGCCGGTCGGCCCGGAACATGTGGCCATAGTCCTTCACGGTCGTCCCGCAGCCGGACGCGTTGACGACCACCCGATCGGGCCCGCGCCCGTCCCACAGCGCCGTCCATGCCCGGATGTTTGCCGCCGCCGCGCGATGCGCCTGCTCAGTGCGCCCCAGGTGATGAACCAGCGATCCGCAGCACCCGGCCCCCGGCGCCACCGCGACCTCGCAGCCGAGCCGGGTCAGAAGCCGGATGGTGGCTTCGTTGATCTCCGGTGCCAGCACCGTTTGCGCGCATCCCGTCAGGAGCGCCACGCGCAGTCGCGGCGATCCCGCCGGGTGGAAGATCTGGGGTGCATCCATGGTTGAGCGGCCGGGTAGTCCCACCGGCGCCAGACGCAGCATGGCGCGCAAGCGGGGCGGCATTACGGCGGCGAACGGCCGACCGAGCAGGGCCGCGACCAGGGCGACCCGCATCAGCCGCGGCCGCGGCAGCACGAAAGCCAGGAAGCTGCGAAGCACCCGGTCGAAAAACGGACGGCGGTACGTCTTCTCGATGTAGGCGCGGCCGTGGTCGACCAGATGCATGTAATGCACGCCCGAGGGGCAAGTCGTCATACAGGCAAGGCAGGAGAGACAGCGATCGATATGGAGCACGGTCCGCGGCGTGGCCGGCTTGCCCTGCTCCAGCATTTCCTTGAGCAGATAGATCCGCCCGCGCGGCGAATCCAGCTCATCGCCGAGCAGCACGTAGGTGGGACACGTCGCGGTGCAGAAGCCGCAATGGACGCACTTGCGCAGCACGGCCTCGGAGACCGCTGTATCCGGATCGCTGAGCTGTGCCGTCGTGAAATTCGTCTGCATCAGATGTCCGCGTACATGCGCCCGGGATTGAGCACGCGCGCCGGGTCGAATCCCTCTTTCACCCGCGCGTTCAGTCGGGCCAGCCCGGGCTCCTGTGGCTCGAAGACCGGGACCGCGGCGCGCAAGGCCGGTGCCGCGCGCACCAGCATGGCATGCCCGCCGACGGCTTTCACCGCGGACCGGATCACGCCGGCGCCGCCGTCCCCGGTTGCCGGCATCGACAGCCACACCAGCCCGCCGCCCCAATCGAGCAGATAGTCGCCGTCGGCAGCGGCCGCGATGACCAGAGGTCCGCCGCTCGGCGTGACCGACGCCCGCCACAGCGCGGTGCCATCGTCCGGCAGGAGAGAGGCGACGTCGCGGATTTCGGTCCACAACCGGGTCGAATTCGCCGTGTGCAACTCCTCGATCGGCGCCAGATGGCTGAGCTTGGCGCAGAGCGCCTTGGTCCGCGCCTCGGTGGAGATGCCGGTCCCTTCGATGCGCAACGCGGTCACCGACGCAGCGGCGCGACGGACGTAGTCGACCGCCGACCGCTGCGCCACCGGCCGCGGCAGATAGGCGGCACCGGAAATCTCGTACGGACTGTTTAGCGCGTCGGCCAGGATGGCGACGGCCTCCGCGGCGGCCAAGCCGAACAGCAGAACGCTGCGCGTCTTGGCGGGTGCGGGCATCACTTTGAGGGTGACCTCCTCCATCACGGCCAGCGTGCCGAACGAGCCGGCGAGCAGCTTGCAAAGATCGTAACCCGTGACGTTCTTCACGACTTTGCCACCGGCCTTGAAAATCTCCGCGCGCCCGCTCACCGCCACGACGCCGAGAAAGTGATCGCGTGCGGCCCCGCTTTTGATACGCCGCGGCCCGGCGAGATTGCAGGCGAGCACCCCGCCCAACGTTCCAGACGCGGGCGTCCCAGACGACGCGCTCCCCAGCAACCCTCCCAGATGCGGCGGCTCGAACGCCAGCATCTGGTCCTTGCTCGCGAGCAACGCCTCGACCTCCGCGAGCGGCGTCCCGGACGCGGCCGTCAGCACGAGCTCCGCCGGTTCGTAAGAGCGCACCCCAGTCAGCCGCGAGAGCTCGAGGCCGCGGGCCGCCTGGATCGGCCGCCCCAGTGCCCGCTTGGATCCCAAACCGCTGACGTCGAGGCTGGCGCCGCCGTCCAGCGACGCGGCCACCGCGTCCCGAAGCTCGGATAACGATTGCGGGCGATGGGGGTCAGTCACCGTAGGCTCGCCCCGGCCGTCCGGCCGCGGCACAGGCTGGAAGTATTTCTTAGTATTTTCAAATGCTTACGACTTCGCGCGGATGATACGTCAGGCTGGGGGGTCCAGCATAACCATTCAGAAAGCATTAAAGCCTAATATTTTGGCTAAGTAGCGACGCTTCAGGGGGCAGAACGCCGTGGGTAAGTATCTCGAGGATTACAAAGCGCCGACCGACGATGAATTGAAAAAATTCACGATCGAGCAGGCGGAGCAGATCGACGCGGCGAACGCCGAGGCGGCGCAACGCAACCGACACCTCGTCGAAGGCGCCAAAAAGATCCTGATGGAAGTGGCACCGGAAAACCGGACGCTCCGGATGATCGACGTGCCCGTGCCGCCGGTGAAATATGCCTATGTCCTGCGCCAGCTCCAGGCGAAGGAAAAGGAGATGGAGGGCATGGCGCGCCTGAACGCGGCCGACACGGTCGCGAAAAAGACCGCCTGACGCAGCGCAGCTTCGGCTTCAGAATCGCGGCAGGTCCGGGAACGGCACCTGGCCGCGATGGACGTGCATCCGCCCCAGCTCGGCGCAGCGATGCAGGACCGGGAAGACCTTTCCGGGATTGAGCAGGCTCTTCGGATCGAACGCGCATTTCAGCCGCTGCTGCTGGTTCAGGTCGCCCTCGGTGAACATCGTCGCCATCAGGTCGCGTTTCTCGACGCCGACGCCGTGTTCGCCGGTGAGAACGCCGCCGACTTCGACGCACAGCCGAAGAATGTCGGCACCGAACGCTTCGGCCCGTTCGGTCTCACCCGGATTGTTCGCGTCGAACAGGATGAGCGGGTGGAGATTTCCGTCGCCGGCGTGAAAGACATTGGCGACCCGAAGACCGTGCGTCTTCGAGAGCTCGGCGATGCGGGCGAGGACGTGCGGCAGCTGTTTGCGCGGGATCGTGCCGTCCATGCACATGTAGTCCGGCGAGATGCGGCCCACCGCCGGGAAGGCGGCTTTGCGCCCGGCCCAAAAGCGCTCCCGTTCCTGCTCCGAGGTGCTGACCCGGCAGTAGCTGGCACCGAGCTCGCGCGCGATCCCCTCGACCGCTGCGATCAGGTCGTCCACCTCGGCCGCCGGGCCGTCGAGCTCGACGATGAGTAGGGCCTCGACATCCAGCGGGTAGCCCGCATGCGCGAAGGCCTCCGAGGCATGGATGGCCGGCCGGTCCATCATCTCCATGCCGCCGGGGATGATGCCGCGGCCGATGATGGCGGCGACGCAATCGCCGGCGGACTCCTGCGAGGGAAATCCCAGCAGAACGGCGCGGGCGGTCTCCGGCTTGCGCAGAATCCGCACCGTGACTTCGGTGACGACGCCCAGCAGCCCCTCGGAGCCGATCACGACGCCCAGCAGGTCGTAGCTCGCGGCGTCGAGATGTTTGCCGCCGAGCCGGATCACCTCGCCGTCCATGAGCACCATCTGCACGCCGAGCACGTTGTTCGTCGTCATGCCGTATTTCAGGCAGTGCACGCCGCCCGAATTCTCGGCCACATTGCCGCCGATCGTACAGGCGATCTGACTGGACGGATCGGGCGCATAATAGAAGCCGGAAGCGGCGACGGCGTTGGTGATGCCGAGATTGGTCACTCCGGGCTGCACGACCGCGCAGCGGTTCGCGTAATCGATCTCGACCACCTTGTTGAACTTGGCCATCCCCAGGAGCACGCCATCGGTGAGCGGCAAGGCACCCCCGGATAGCCCGGTGCCGGCCCCCCGCGGCACCACCTTAACCTCGTGATCACGGCAATAGCGCAGCACGGCCGAGACCTGCTCGACCGTCGACGGCAGGACGACGACCATCGGAATCTGCCGGTAGGCCGACAAGCCGTCGCTCTCGTAGACGCGGCGCGCTTCCAGGTCGTCGATAACGCCGTCGGGAACGATAGAGCGAAGGGCCGCCACGATATCGGCCCGGCGCGCGAGCGTGCGCTGATCGGGAGCCGGCATTTTCATGAGGAGAACCCTATCACGACGCCGGCGCTGGCGCACCGGTACCCGGCGTCAGCGCAGCCGGCGCTGCACCACGTGATTGGCGATGAAGGTCTGCACGACGTCGCCGTTCTGATTGAACGTCGTATGGCGCACACGCACGAGCCCTATTTCCGGCCGCGATTTCGATGGACGCGCCTCGACCACCTCGCTCTCGACCCTGAGCGTGTCGCCCGGCCGCACCGGCTTGGGCCAACGGAATTCATCGACACCGCCGCCGATCACGCCACCGGCGGGCCGGAAGTCGCTGTCGACGATCAGGCGCATGGTCGTGGCCATGGTATGCCAGCCGCTCGCGGCAAGGCCGCCGAAGAAGGTCGACTTCGCCGCCTCTTCGTCGAGATGGAACGGCTGCGGGTCGTAGTCGCGAGCGAAAGCCTTGATCGACGCCGCATCGAGGGTCCGGCTGCCGGATGCGAACCGGCGACCGGGCGTCAGATCTTCGAAATAGAGGGTTTCGGCCACACTTGCGAACCGGTCGGGGGGGCGAGCCGGTCCGGCGACCGGCGTCAGCCCTGGCGCGCCTTGAAGCGGGGGTTCGTCTTGTTGATGACGTAAATGCGGCCCTTGCGACGGACGACCTTGCAGTTCTTGTCGCGTTTCTTGGCCGATTTGAGCGAGTTAACGACCTTCATGGCACCGATCTCGGGCAAAAATAGGACGGGGCGGCGCATAAGCCGCCCCCGGAAGCGCGCGACCTTAATGACCCCCCTCCACCCTGTCAACGGGCCGGACGCCAGCCGATGCGCCACTTCGAGGCCGGTCAGGCCTTCGGGCCGCCGCTCCGCTTGAGAGCGAACAGGCGCACGACCCGAAGGTCGCCCGAATCAAGGGCGGCGAGACGCAACTGCCAGAGCTTGATCTCCTTGGCGAGCGCCGTGGCCTCCCCCGGGTCCACGGATTTGCCCTGGAGAATGCTCGCGAGGTTCGCCCAGCCCTGCACGACGATACCGCGGAATTCGGCGGTCATGTCTTCGGCGACGCGCGTATCGAGCTTCAGGCTCTCGAAATTCTGCTTGAAATCGTCCAGCGTGCACGGCTGCGGCGGGTGATCTTCGGCGGCACTCCACGTGGCCAACGCCTCCGATTTGGCGCCCTGCTTGCTCAGCGCGAAATCGGACAGGAGAATCGAGCCGGTCGGCTTCAACGCCCTTTCGGCCTGGACCAACAGACGGCGCTTGTCGGGAATGCTGCTGAAGATGTTGCGCAGGCAGATCGCATCGAATTTCTTGCCCGGGAGCTCCACGGTCGCCGGGTCGAAATGCTGGATCGGCGCCCTCTTCGCAAGGCCACCGGCCTCGGAGTAGCGCATGCCGGCGGCGGCCAGCGCCGGCGACGCTTCCATCCCGATCACCCAGGTGCCGAACGTCTTGGCAATGGCGCGCGTGGCACCGCCGAGACCGCAGCCGATGTCGAGCATGGATTTGGCGCTGGTCAATGTCATCGGCTTGACCATCCGCAGGACGTGGTCGGCGCCACCGGGGAAGGTGAAGCCATCGCCCCAGATCAGCTCAGCGACCTTGATGCGCTCGGCCGACCATTTGTCGTTCTTTTTCTCTTCCTCGGTGACCGGCTTCTCGGGCGGCGGAGCGTGCTCCGCCGCGTTGGGGTCGTCGAGATAGTAGCCTTCCCACCACGCATGGAGGTGACGGCGAAACTTGTTGACCTTCGAGGCGTCACCGGCCGACGGGTCATCGCCCGGTACTGCGGGCGGAGCACCGTGTTCAGCGTCGCTGTCGGTCGTGCGGCCGAACCCCATCAATCCCATCTGTTTCACCCCACCGGCTGATTCCGCGATCGTTATGCCGGCCCCCGCAAAGATGCCGGGATAATGTTAAAAAAGCCCTTATGAAGCGATCTGGATTTTCCGAAAATGCCATGCAATTTCCGGAGTTTATCCTCCGCCGGCCGGCACGGCCTGAAGTTTGGCTTCAGGCCGACTGCAGACAGGCGACGCGCTTCAGCAGCGTCAATCGCTGACGGCGAATGTCGCCGATCGACAAATTGATTCGATGGGCCTGAACCTGCAGGTCGTGATCGAGCCGCTCAAGGCGCTCGATCTCGGCTTGCAGCAACCGCTGCTCATCGTCGGCATTGGCGTTCGCGCCGAAGCCGGCCGATCCATGGAACCGCTCTGCCGATACAAATCGCAAAATCTGGGCACTCATAGAGGAACCCTCCGCGCTGTGGATGGTGCCTCCCCTAGGGCCGGAATACGCTTCCTTGATGAACGAATGCTTAAAAGCCCGTGCTAGTCACGAACGCTTCACCGTGACTCATGAGGCTATGGGCGAACCGTCACGATCACCAGCGCGAAGCCGAGGATCGCGATGCCGACGATCTCGCGCGGCTCCAGGCGTTCGCGGAACACGCGGCGCGAGACGGCGTAGCTGAACAGCAGCTCGACCAGTCCGAGCGTGCGCACATGGGCGACGGGCTCGATCGCCATGGCGGTGAACCAGCCGGCGGATGCCGCGGCACCCATCAGGCCCGCGAACAGCGATGTCTTCCAGGCGCGGAAGACGCGGACGATGACGTCGGGCGTGCGAACAAGCAGCCCGCCGCCCAGCAATAGGGTTTGTAGCGCCTGAGCCCAGACCAGTGTGTACGCGGCCGCCATCAGGTAGGAGGGCGTGTCCAGGACCAGGGCGGCGCCGCGATACCCGGTGGCGGACAGGGCGAAGGCGGCGCCCGAGCCGAGGCCGATCAGGGCCGGGCGAGAGGTCCAACCGCTGACAAAGGCGCGCAGCGGGTGCGCTCGGTCGGCCGGGGCGAGAAGCAGGACGCCCGCCGTGCCGCACAGCACGGCCAGCGCCGTCACGGTCGTGATGGGATCGCCGAGGAAGGCAAGACCGAACACGGCGACCTGGATGATCTCGGTCTTGGAATAGGCGACCCCGAGCGCGAAGTTGCGCTCCTCCATGACCCGTAGCAGCAGCGCCGTCGCGATGATCTGGGTGAGCGCGCCCTCGACCACCCACAGCACGAACGCGACGCTCGGGGCGGGCAGCGCCGCACCCGCCATCGCCACGACGGCCAGCCACGCGGCCGCGAACGGCAGTCCGTAGAGGAAACGGACAAGCGTGGCGCCCAGCGTGCCGAGTTCCTTCGTCAAATGGCGCTGGGCCGCGTTGCGCAACGTCTGAGCGAACGCCGCCCATACGGTGACAGGAATCCATAACCACGGGAGTTCGGGCGGCACGCGCGCAGCTTAGGAGAAAATCCTGCATCGAAACAATGTTTTATGCCATGCCACTCTGGCGTAACGTGGCCGCCATGGGGTCCCGCCCGCTTCCCGCCGACCTGCCGATCGCGCCGCTGCTGCCGAGCCTGCGCGCCAGCTTGCGCGCCCAGCCCAGCGTCGTCCTCCAGGCGCCGCCCGGAGCCGGCAAGACGACCCTGGTTCCCCTGGCGCTGCTGGACGAGGACTGGCTCGGCGATCGCAAGCTCATCATGCTCGAGCCGCGGCGGCTCGCCGCGCGCGCCGCCGCCAAACGCATGGCCGACTTGCTCGGCGAGCGGGTCGGACACACCGTGGGCTATCGTGTGCGCCTGGACAGCGCGGTCGGGCCGCGGACGCGGATCGAAGTCGTCACGGCCGGAGTGTTCATCCGGCAGATCCAGGACGACCCTTCGCTCGAGGGCGTGGGCGGCGTCCTATTCGACGAATTCCATGAGCGCAGCCTCGACGTCGATTTGGGCCTGGCACTGTGTCTGGATTCGCGCGGCGGCTTGCGCGAGGACCTGCGCCTCCTCGCCATGTCGGCGACTCTGGTCGGCGATCCGATCTCCCGCCTGCTCGCCCCCGCGACGGGTGGGGCGCCGATCCTCACCAGCGAGGGGCGGCAATATCCCGTGGACACCCACTACCTCCCCCGCGATCCGGCCGGACGGCTCGACGAAGTCGCCGCCGCCGCCATCCGCAGGGCGCTCGGCGCCCATGAGGGCGACATCCTGGTCTTCCTGCCCGGTGTCGGTGATATCCGCCGCGTGCAGCAGAGGCTCGAGGACCAGGCGCTCTCCGCAATAGACGTGGCGCCGCTCTACAGCGACCTGCCGTTGGACAAGCAGGACGCGGCGATCCGACCCTCTGCGGCCGGCCGGCGCAAAGTGGTTCTCGCTACATCGATCGCCGAGACGAGCCTTACGATCGAGGGCGTGCGGGTGGTGATCGATAGCGGCTATATGCGCCGGCCGCGGTTCGACGTGCGCACCGGGATGTCGTCATTGGAGACGGTGCGCGTCTCGCGCGCTTCGGCCGACCAGCGACGCGGCCGGGCCGGCCGGCTCGGCCCGGGTATCTGCTACCGCCTGTGGACGGAAGCCGCCGACCGCGCCCTCGTCCCGCAGACCGCACCGGAAATCATCGATGCCGATCTGGCACCGCTGGCCCTCGAGTTGGCGGCCTGGGGTGTGTCGGATGCAACGGCCTTGTCGTGGCTCGATCCGCCGCCCCAAGCGGCACTGTCCGCGGCCCGCGATCTCCTGGAGCGGCTGGGGGCGATCGACCGACGCGGCGGCGTCACCGGCGAAGGCCGGCAGATGGCGACTCTCGGTGTGCATCCACGGCTCGCGCACATGCTTCTGCGCGGCAAGGCGCTTGGCCGCGGCGGATTGGCCGCGGACATCGCAGCCCTTCTCGGCGAGCGGGACGTCATGCGCGACGGTCCCCGGGATGCGGATCTGCGGCATCGCCTGGATCTCCTGCACACACGGGCACGCGTTGCGCGACCGGTGGCCGAGGTCGCCGCACACTGGCGCCGCCAGCTCGGGCTGCGCGACGGCGGCGATCACGGATCCGAGCATGTGGGCGAGCTGGTGGCTCTCGCCTACCCGGACCGAATCGCGCGGCGCCGCGCCGAGGCAAGGGGGCAGTTCCGGCTCAGTAACGGCCGCGGCGCGGTTCTCGCCGAGGGCGATCCGTTGGCCGGATGCGATTTCCTGGCCGTCGCCGCCTTGGATGGCGGTGGGCCGTCGGCGCGGATTTTTCTTGCCGCACCGGTCGACGAACGCCAGCTGCGCGCCACGTTTGCCGATCAGATCCGGGACGTCGAGTTCGTGGCTTGGGATTCGCGCGAAGCGGCCGTGCGCGCCCGTCGCCAGCAGAGGCTGGGCGAGCTCGTTCTCGGCGATGTGCCATTCGATCCGCCGCCGGAACAAATGACCGCGGCGATGCTCGACGGCCTGCGCGAGCTCGGGCTTTCGGCGCTGCCTTGGACGAAAGACTTGCGGGACTTTCAGGCCCGCGTCGGGTTTCTCCGCCGGCTCGACCCCGCCGCCTGGCCGGACCTCTCCGACGAGGCTCTGGGCGCGACGCTGGACACCTGGCTCGCGCCCTATCTCACCGGCGTGTCTCGGCGCAGCCATCTGGAACGGGTCAAGCTCGCCGACGCGCTCCAGGGGCAGCTGACATGGCAGCAGATTCAGGCCCTCGCCCGCCAGGCGCCGACGCACGTCGCGGTGCCCAGTGGCTCGCGGGTCGCGATCGACTATGCGGCGGATGTTCCGGTCATCGCCGTGCGGCTCCAGGAGATGTTCGGCCTAACCGAAAGCCCCGCCGTCGCCGACGGGCGGGTGAAGCTGCTCATTCATCTGCTGTCGCCGGCCAACCGGCCGGTGCAGGTCACGCGCGATCTGGCGAGTTTTTGGAGCGGCGCTTACCACGATGTGAAGCGCGACCTGCGGGGTCAATATCCGAGGCACCACTGGCCCGACGATCCGCTGACGGCGCTGCCGACGCGACGGGTCAAACGGCGCGGAGCGTAGAGCTGTGCCGATGGGCCGCCTGGAGGTCGCGAAGAAAATTGTCGCGCCAGGAGGCCAGTGTGTTCGTCCGCAGGACGATCATCATTTCCTCGTAGCGGGATCGCCGCTCATCGAGCGGCATGATCAGGCTTTGATGCAAGGCGTCGGCGAGCTGATCGACATCGAACGGGTTCACCGTCAGCGCGCCGCGCAGCTCCTGCGCCGCCCCGGCAAAGCTCGACAGCACGAGCACGCCGGGATCTTCCGGATCCTGCGCCACGACATACTCCTTGGCGACAAGGTTCATGCCGTCGCGCAACGGCGTCACGAATCCGACGCGGGCGGCGCGATAGAATCCGGCGAGCGTCGTCCGCGCGAAGCTCTTGTTGAGATAACGGACCGGCGCCCAGTCGAATTCGGCGTACTTGCCGTTCAAACGGCCGGCGCGCGCCTCGATATCGCGCCGGAGCGCCCTGTATTGGGCCACCTCGCCGCGCGACACCGGTGCGATCTGCATGAACGTGACGCGGGAATGGTGCTGCGGCCAGCGGCCGAGCAGCTCGTAAAACGCGTCCACTTTCTGCGGCAGCCCCTTCGAATAGTCGAGGCGGTCCACCCCGATGACCAGGCTGCGGCCGACCAGGCTTTCTTTCAGGCGTGCCGTCTCCGATCCCGTCGCCTCCTGGCGGGCGATCTCGGCGAACGACTCGGTGTCGATGCCGATCGGATAGGCGGCCACCTGCGAGTCGGCGCCGAATGCCTTGAAGGTTCCGTTGGGCCACACCACGCCGCCGGCGTCGTTGGCGATGTAATTGGTGAACGTGCGCACGTCCGGGGCGGTCTGCACGCCGATCAGATCGTAGGCGCACAGGTCGCGAACGAGCTTCCGGTGAGCGGGCAGCGCGCTGAACACCTCGGGTGCCGGAAACGGGATGTGCAGGAAGAAGCCGATGCGATTGGCCACGCCGAGACGGCGCAGCTCCGCTGCAAACGGCATGAAGTGATAGTCGTGGACCCAGATGATGTCGTCGGGCCTGAGCAGCGGCTGCAACGCCTTGGCGAACGCGGCGTTGACGCGCAAATAGGCTTCAAAATGCGCCCGCCGGAAGTCGATCAGGCCCAGCCGGTAATGGCAGAGCGGCCACAACGTGCTGTTCGCATAGCCGACATAGTAGCCATCGTGGTCGGCGGGCGATAAATCGAGCGTGGCGTAGGTGATCTTGCCGGCCGTGGTCACCTGCGGCTTTTCGTCCGGCTCCGACGAAACCTCGCCGCTCCATCCGAACCAGATGCCGCCCGCCCGCTGCAGCGCATCGCGCAACGCGACGGCGAGGCCGCCCGCGCGCGACAGGCGCTCGCGCGGCTGGGTAACTCGGTTGGAGACGACTACGAGCCGCGCCAAAAAGCCTCCTCCCAGCTCTTGCTGAGACGCATCGCCGAGACGATCAGACCGACCATCGAATAGGTCTGCGGAAAATTGCCCCACAGCTCGCCGGTGACGGGATCGAGATCCTCCGACAGCAGGCCGAGCTGGCTCCGGCATGCCAGCAGGCGCTCGAACATCTCCCGCGCTTCGTCGCGGCGTCCGATCGCCGTCAGCGCGTCGATGAACCAGAACGAGCAGACGTTGAAGGCCGTCCGCGGCCGGCCGAAATCGTCCTCGGTGGCGTAGCGGAGCAGGTGCCCGTCGCGCCACAGTTCGCGCCGGATGGTGTCGACGGTGCTGATGAACCGCTGATCGGTCGGCGCCAGAAACCCGACCTCGTGCAGCAGGAGAAGACAGGCATCGACGTCCTTGCCGCCGAATTCCGACACGAAGGTGTTGAGAGAGGCGTTCCAGGCGTTATCCAAGATCGCGCGCCGCAGACGCTGCGCCTCGCCGTGCCAATGGTTGGCCCGCTCGCCCAGGCCGAGCGAGCGCGCGATCTTGGCCAAGCGGTCGCACGCGGCCCAACACATGACCACCGAATGGGTATGGACCCGCTCCCGGCCTCGGAACTCCCACAGTCCGGCATCCGTTTCGAGTGCTAGGACCGCCGCACGGTCCCCGAGGCGCTCCAGCCGCTCGAACAAGGCGCGGTCGCCCCGGATGGGAAGACGGTGATCGAAGAACATCTGGGCCGCCGCCAACACGGCGCTGCCATAGCTGTCGTTCTGGATCTGGACCGCGGCCTGGTTGCCGATCCGCACCGGGCCCATGCCGCGGTAACCCGGCAGCGCCGGTGCCACGCGTTCATCGAGGGGCGAGCCGGGCACGATGCCGTAAACCGGGCGCAGCCGCCCCTCGGGCTCCAGCATCGCCACGTTGGTGATGTACAAGATGAAATCTTCCATGGTGCTGGTGGCGCCCAGCCGGTTCAGCGCCTGCACCACGAAATAGGCGTCACGCAGCCAGCAGAACCGATAGTCCCAATTGCGCCCGGAATCGGGCGCTTCGGGAATCGACGTCGTCAAGGCGGCGACGATCGCTCCGGTCTCCTCGTAGCTGCAGAGCTTCAGGGTGATGGCGGCGCGGATCACCGCCTCCTGCCATTCGAACGGCACGGACAGATAGCGCACCCATTCCTGCCAGTACTCGACGGTGCGCTCGAGATGATCGCGCGCCTGGCCGCCGATCGAGCCGAGAATGGGCTCGTCCGGCCCGAGAATGAACGTGAGCGGTCCGGCCAGGATGAAGGGCGATTCCTCGACGACATACGTGATCGGAGCGTCGGTCGACACGCGAACGGCGGTGTCGGCCGATTGATAGCGGATGTGATTGCTGCCGTGGGTCGTGATCGGCTTGGTGGCCCCGTAGTTGAACCGCGGCCGGATCCGGACCCGCACGCGCGGTGTACCCGCAACCGGCTCGACCCGGCGGATGAGAAGCGTCGGGCGAAACGTGCGCTCGTAGTGCTCGAAGCGGGGTGCGAAGTCGGTGATGCGGATCACGCTGCCCGAGCGGTCGGTCAGCGTCGTCACGAGGACTGCGGTGTTGGTGATGTAGGACTGCTCGGATTTCACCCGATCGACGAGGTCGATGTCGAAAATCCCGTGGTCCTGGGGACCGACCAGGCCGCAAAACAGCGGATCGCCGTCCAGCCGCGGAAAGCAGCACCAGACGATCTTACCCTCCGCATTCACCAGCGCGCCGAGGATGGAATTTCCGATGACGCCGAGGTTGAGGTCCTGGCTCATGCCGCGGTCCCTCGCAGCGCCTCCGGCAGACGGGCGAGCCAGTCCCGGACGACCGAAGGGCTCTGCATGAAACCGGTGGCGACCGTCGACGCGCCAGGTCCGACCTGGATGGCATAGCCGCCGCGCCGCAGCGCCGCCTTGAACCCGCCCTCGTCGGTCTTGTCGTCGCCGAGGACCACCGGTGTGCGGCCCAGGAACGGCTCGACCTCCATGAAAATCTCGATCGCGCGCTCTTTCCACGCCGCCATCGCCTTGATCTCGAAAACCATTTTTCCAGTCAGCAGGTGCAGATCGCTTTTCAGTTCCGCGAGCAGCGCATCCAGGCGCTCGCGCAGCTCGACCGACCGCTCGGGCGCGCTGCGATAGTGCAAGGCGACGCCGAACGTTTTCTCCTCGACGAGCACGCCCGGCATCGTGGCGGCGATCGCGGCGACCCGGGTGCGCAGCAAATGCAAATCGGGCAGCTCAACCGTCGGATGCACTGTATCGTGTCCCGAGAACCGGATTTCAGCGCCGTGCTGACCGGCGGCCGGAAGGCGAAGTGGCGTGAAAACCCTGTCGATCCAGGGGATCGGGCGCCCGCTGACGAAGGCAACGGCGCCACCGAATACGTCAGATACGTTTTCCAAGACCTGCAACAACCCCGCAGGAACGACGACCGCATCCGGGGTAGGTGCGATGTCGAGGAGCGTTCCGTCAATGTCGAGGAACAATGCCCAGTTCTTTGAAGCCGCGGGGAGTGTCAAAATTTGATTTTCGCCCATCCGCGCCATATGCCTGAAATTGTACGTTGGTGCAGCGATTTCTCAAGCCGCCCGGTCGCGGGCTGCCCGTGACAATAATGAGGCAGCAACGACGCAATTCACGCAATATGCGCGGAGTATGCCCCGTACGCCCCAGGGCGAGGCGGCCGGCGGGCCGCGGGCCGCCGGATCAGCCGATCAGGTCTGCTGGATCGCGGAGAGCAGCCAGCGTCCACCCGGGGCGCGGACGAACGTCCAGACTTCCGTCGCCTCCGCGCGCTCGCCCGCGCGCCCCTCGACGAGGACGCCGGTATCCGCCCGGACCGTGTAGTCGCGGGCGCTCCACCGCATGGCGACCGTCGCATATTGCAGGTCGCCGTCGCCCCATGCTTCCGCCAGGTCGCCGGTCTCGAATTGCACGTCTTCGACGCGGTTCTCGATCCCGGCACTGGCGTTCGCTGACAGCTTCTCTGAAAAGTACGATAACATCTCAGGCGTCAGCGACCGCCGGAACGCGGCGAGATCGCGATCGCTCCACGCCTTCTGGACGGCCACCAGCAGCCCTTCGAACTCGGCGTAATCGGCGTCGGTGATGCCGATTTCGTCACGCGATGCCGGCCCATGGCCCGACCCGGCGCCGGTCGCGGAGGCGGAGGCGGCGTATACCGGCGAAGCCGGCCGCGTGTGCATATCGTCCGCCGTCGCATAGGCGAAATTAGGCCGCTCCCGCCCCGCAGCACGATTGCGGAAGAAACTCATCGCAAAGCGGACCAGCAGCACGACGATGACGATCTGCAGGAGCAGGCCCAGGATCCCAGCGAACCCGAAGCCGAATCCTCCACCGAAAAAGCCATGGCCGAACAGCAATCCGCCGATTCCGGCACCGATCAGGCCGCCCATCAGGCCGCTCATGAAGGGATGGCTCCCGAAGAACGACGGCTGCGCCAGGGGCGCAGGTGCGAGCGGCCGGGACGGCTGCTGCGGCTGCGTCATGCTGCGCTCGACCGGCCGGGAGGTCGGCGCGGTCGGCGTCGCCGGCGCGCTGTTGAAAGTCCGAGTGCCGCGACTGCCCATACTCGATCCGCCGCCGGCCCGCGCCTCGGCAAGCACCGGCGCCAGCGCGATCACCGCGGCGGTCAAGAGAGCAAGCCATAAGGCCGGTTTTGACAACATAGCCGATCCTCTACAGGTCTTCGTGTCAGCGGAACTTCCGGGCAGCCAGCCGTGGGACACGTGGGCCGCATTCGGGAGTATGTCAAGCCTAACCGAAGCGGGGCCAAACATCCAGCCCCCGTTAACCAACCCTTCAGCAAATTGTTCCAGGATTTGCCCCCGAACACGCACCGCCGCGGTGCTCACTAGCTGTCGTTACGATCATGTTGCTTCTCATTCTCGGTGCCTTGGTAGGCCTAGCCGTCGTGCTCGAAGTCGTGAACTTCGTGGCGCGTGGCATCCTGGCGGGCGGAAGCCGCGTCGAGGCCTTGAGGGCCGAAATCCGCAAGACCCAGCAGGATCTCGCCGATGCGGCGAACAAGATGGACGCCTTGAAAGGCGAGCTCAGACAGGCCTTCAACGATCTCGACCGCTCGAAGAGCAACTTTGAGTCGACCGAGAAGGAGATCGTGCGGCGGCAAAAGACCGATCCGGTGCTGGTCTATCTGCTTGGGCCGGAAGTCGGCAGCGGATATCGGTTCCGCGCGCCGGTCACCAAGATTTTACCGGAAAAGCCCGATCCGAATCAGACGCTGCTGTGGAGCAAGGAAAACTTCGTCGAGATCTGGGCGACCACCGAAGAGAAGGCGCGGTCGTTCGCACTCGAACAGTTTTCCGCCAAGCAAGGTTACACCGTGGGGCCGTTCGTGCGGACCGGCGATGAAGAAGTCGTGGGGCAGGCCGCCTGATGTTCAACTTCGAAGCATACGTCATGATCGTCGCGGTGCTCGCCGCGTCGTTTTGGTTCCTGATCGGCATGGCGCGGCTCAACAACGCCTGGCGCATATCGCAGGTCCAGACGGCCGGTCTCCGCCAACAGCGGGCGGACGACGCGAAGGCCTTGCTGACGAGCGTCGAAGAGCTGATGAAGCTCAACGCCGAGGTCAAGGAGGCGAGGAAGCGCGGCAACATGCTCACGCAGGCGAACGAGATCAAGAAGGACTACTTGGCCGGCTTGGCCCCGTCCCCGCCGCCCGCCATCTATGTCACCTCGGAGTTTCCACCTTCAAGCCGCGATCGGCCGTGGACGGCGGTGCTGGGCCGGACGACCGCCCCCAAGTCGCGGCGCGCCGACGAAGCGGGCGAGCGCCTGCTTCTGGTCTGGGCACCCGATCAACCGCTCGCGCAGGGCCGGGCTCAGACGGCGGTGACGTCCCGCCTAGGCTGGGGTGTCGGCGGCGTGATGCGGTTCATGTGACCGGCCGCGGGTAAACGCGACGCCACTTCCCCTTCGTCTATTCGCCTTATTCATCTGGCTTAACGGATCAGGCCCAGCGTCATAACGGCCGCGCACCGGCGTGAAAAGCGGCTAGCCGGCCTGACGCGTCGGCGGCGGCGTCACGGGCACGAACAGGCGCCCGCTCGACAGCGCCCAGAGCGACACCGTCTTACGACGGGTGGGATCGTCGACACGGACAAGGACGACGTGGACGCCGTCCATGAGCGCCTTCTCAACGCGCCATTGAAATCGCAAGTCGTCCGCGGCGGCGAACAATTGCCCGGGTTCGATCGGCGGATGTTTTCTCATTATCGGCACTCGAATTCGGAGCGTCCTGGTTGAGGATGTTGAAGATGGGGTGCGGCGCCTGAAAAATCAATTCAATCTAACATGAATCGGTCGGGTCGGCCGTATTCGCACGAAAATATTAGACTCGCCATCGGCTTAATTCCTTTCAGCGCTGATGAGTTGCTCAAGAAATTGTATCCAGCTTCCCCCGGGCGCTGAGCACGCGAGGTCCGCCCGACCGGGCGCCTGCAGCCGGATTCCTCCGTGGCGCCATAAAGCGCGCCAAACTGCAATATCCTTGAGCGCACGCTCGTGAATGCGGCGCTCGATGTTCCGCGCGATGCCGCGGCGGCCGAGAGCAAAATAAGCCAGCAGGCAGACTGCAACGGCACCCGCCGCCGCCCACAGCCCGAGAAACCACCAGATGGTGCCGCACACGACGACCATGCCCATGGCCCAGCGCTCGGTCTCGGCGACGACCACGACCGGGCTGTCCATTTCCCGCAATTTGCCGGGGTCGAAGTCGATGCGCACCGTCCCGGCGGAGACCAGATCGCGCAGCTTCGACAGGTACTGGACATCCGTCTCGAACGAGTAGGCGGTTGAATTGTCCGACATTGTCCTCTCAACGCTGAACCGGCGTGCCGCGACAATAGGCTCGCCACATGGCGCGGCACGCGCGCTCAAAATATCGCATCGCGCGTCGGCCGTCGCATAGCGGCGAGGCCGCTACAAGCCGCCGAAGGCCCCCGCGCAACGACGCCAGCCGTTCCGGTGCCGTCCCCAGCTCCGCCGCGATTCGCACGTATTCCTCCGCAGTCGCGGCGATCAGCTCCGGCAGCTTTAGCGCCGTCAGTATCGACGCACTCCACCGCCCCGCCATCCCATCGCCGACGAGCGTCACCACCGGGACCCCCATCCACAACGCCTCGAACGTCGTCGTCGATCCGGTGAAGGGAAAGGGATCCAGGGCGATGTCCACGTTCTCGTAATGGGTCAGATGCTCCGCCATGGGCTGATCGCTGTCGTCAAATTCAACCCGCGCGGCGACATCCCGTCCGAGATCGCGGCAGATCCGGTCCCGCAAGGCGACATCGCCAAAATGGCGTCTGTATTTCAAGTAGAGCCGCGCGGTCGGCACGCGGCGAAGAACCTCGGCCCATGTCGCCAAGACCTGTCGGTTGAGCTTGGCCGGGTTATTGAAGCTGCCGAAGGTGATGTAGCCCCGGCGGGCGGCGGGCGGGGGGTTCTGGGCTCCCGTCCAGGAAATCGGCGGCTGCACGATGAAGTTCGGCACCCTGATCACCCGTTCGACGAACCGTTCCACCGCGCCGCGCGGCGCCAACACCGGATCGGCGATGAGATAGTCCATCGCCAAAAGCCCGCTGGTCCCAGGATCGTGGAGGCTCACTTGAACCGGAGCCGGCCGCCAGGCGGCGATTTGGAGTCGATTGCGATCGAACCGCCCGGCGAGATAGACCATGATGTCGACGTGGTCCGACCGGATCTGCCCGGCAACGTCGGTGTCGGACATCCCGACCGTGGACCGCCAGGCGTCCATCTGGGCCCGAAACCAGTCCGTCCCCGCGTCGGGTCGGTCAACCTCGGCGTAGGCGATCATGTCGAAGCGCGCCCGGTCGCGCTGCGTGAAGAGCGGCTCCAGGTTGCGCGCCACCGGGTGGTCACGCAGATCGGACGACTGCCAGCCGATCCGCAGCTTCCGCTCGGGGTCGCGGTCATTGGCCGGCGGGGGCAAGCCCGCCGTCACCCGGGCTGACGCAGCACGGCCGAATTCTTGATGCGCGGCAAACCGCTCCACTGGCGCTATGTTCGGCGAGTACAGGAGGGCTGCGAGAAGCCGTCGGCGCGGTTCGAAATCGTCGGGCGCCAGCGCCACCGCGCGGCGATAGTGATCGATGGCAGCATCGGGCTCGCCTGTCGCGAGCAGGACCGACGCGAGATGGCTCGTGGCGGGAACCGATTGCGGATCAAGGTCGAGGGCGCGGCGAAAACATCCGCGTGCCTCACCATAAGCGCCCTGTTCCATGAGCGCGCGGCCCAGACGCAGGTGCGTCTCCGGCGATTCCGGCGTCCGGGCGGCAGCCCTTCGGCCATACTCGACGGCGCGATCGAACGCCCGCTGGCGGAACGCGACGGATGAAAGGTCTGCCAGGATGAGACCGTCGTCCGGCCGCAGCTCGAGGGCGCGGCGAAAGGCGCTTTCGGCCTCCGCGGGACGGTCGAGCCCCATCAGCATCGCGCCGCGTCGGATATGCGCATCGGCATGGTCGGGTCGCGATGCCACCACCCGATCGAAATGCGCCAGCGCCTCCGGCAGGCGTCCGCCCGCCGCCACCATGACGCCGAGATTGAATTCGGCGTCGGCGTAATCCGGCCTGGCCGACAGCGCCCGCGTCAACAACTCGATGCCGGCTTCGGTGTCCCCGGCCGCAAATCGGATGACGCCGAGGAGATGCAGACTCCTCGGATGTCCCGGCGCCGTCGCAAGGATCGCCCGGCACAGCGCTTCGGCGTCCGTTGTGCGCCCGCTGCGATGGAGGGCCACGGCACGTTCGAATTCGCTCTCGGCGTCCAGCTCAGCCATCGGCGCGCCGGCACCAGCGCCGCCACAGACTGCGATAGATCCGCTCCACCTGCCGCGCCTTCGAAGGCCCGTCGCACAGCGGCGAGGCCGCCACCCGGTCCCGCAGCCCCGACCGCAGCGCGCTCAAC
>WNFI01169331.1_pt1 | contig 91164 bp, 66 predicted proteins | sample 5400471 | NCBI WGS metagenome assembly WNFI01 (sample SAMN13153348, study PRJNA577476) | soil metagenome | isolation source: 100 cm saprolite on Douglas fir-dominated hillslope | place: USA:California | collected 2013-09-17 | reverse complement strand
GGAACCAGTGCGTCTGCGCTGTCGAGGAAGTATGTCCGGACTTACAAAAACCAGAGCCCAAGTCCCTTGACAGGACCGGCGTCGTTAGAGATGTTGAAAGGGTACGAACTTGGCCTTGGGGTGCTTTTACTGAATGAACCTCTTGGAGATCACGGGCATCCCGAATTGTGCTCAACGAAAACGTGCGGTGGCCACGAGGACGGGATGTGATCATCAAAATCGATGGTTGGAAGACTTGCGTCTTTCAACCAGATCATTCTGACGGTTTTTCCTGTGGCCATTTTGTGGCCAGAGCAGCCATAAACTGCCGTTAGTGGCCACAATTTCCTGCTCTTAGAACGAACCCTGCGCGTCTCTAAACGAAAGCGAACTGTTTTAGTTTCTGTTAGTTACAGAACGGCAACTCTAGCGGCTGAATCCCGGCTCTTAGATTCTCAATCTTCAAACCCGGGTTCGATTCCCGGTAGCGCTACCAACTCTCCTGGAAAATACCTCCCATTCGAAGAAGGTCAAATTAGTTTCCAGTGTTTCGATAAGCCGTCTGCAAAAAAGTCATATCACAATAGGCGATCGGGCTTCTCCAGTGTAAATTTCCATCATGCATGTGCGTGCGGTCCTCGTCTTAAATCTTTTGCTTCTCCATTCCTTCGGCGGCAGTCTCCGCCCGGCGGTCGGGCCAAAAGGTGGCGCGTCGTCTGTGGAGAATCAGGATTGGCCCGTTTGGGGAGGCGGTCCAGAAAACAGCCATTATTCGCCATTGGCACAAATTAACCGGGCAAACGTAAAGCAGCTTGAAGTTGAGTGGAGTTTCGATACCGGCGAAGAGGGCGGCCTTCAAACTAGTCCGATCATTGTTGATGGAGTTCTCTACGGCATTACGCCGACGCAGAAGGTCTTCGCCCTAGATGCGGCTATTGGCAAGCTTTTGTGGAAGTTTGACTCCGGCATCAAAGGCCTGCAACCCGACCGGGGATTGGCTTATTGGGCAAGCGGCGCGGACAAACGCATTCTCGTGGGCGTGATGAATTTCGTATACGCCCTGAATGCCGCCAGCGGACAGCCGATCTCCTCCTTCGGAACGAGCGGCCGGATTGATTTGCAGGAAAATCTCGGACGAGATCCGAAGTCACAATCTGTTGTGCTGACTAGCCCGGGCATTGTCTATAAGGACCTCATCATCGTTGGAGGCCGCAATCCCGAGACCCTGCCCGCTCCGCCGGGTGACGTTCGAGCTTACGACGTGCGTACTGGAGAGCTGCGCTGGTCATTTCACACCATTCCGCATCCCGGTGAGTTTGGTTACGATACCTGGCCGAAGGACGCCTGGAAACTAAGTGGAGCCGCCAACAACTGGGCGGGAATGGCGCTCGACAGCAAGCGAGGCATCGTCTACGTACCCACCGGATCGGCGGCATTCGATTTCTATGGTGGTGATCGGCTCGGAGATAATCTGTTCGCCAACTGTCTCATCGCTTTGAACGCGGAGACGGGCGAAAGAATCTGGCACTTTGAAGCCGTGAGGCATGATCTCTGGGACCGTGACTTCCCCGCGGCACCGGCGCTTGTGACCATCAAGCGCGACGGGAAGGATATCGACGCGGTAGTCCAAACCAGCAAGCAGGGATTCGTTTACCTGTTTGATCGCGTAACCGGCGCGCCGCTCTTTCCCATCGAGTACCGCAAATATCCGCCAAGCATGCTACCGGGCGAAGTTGCTGCTTCGGAACAAGGCTTGCCCGCAAAGCCTGCGCCCTACGCCCGTCAGAGCATGAACGAAGACATGCTGACCAACCGCACACCAGAAATTCATCAGTGGGCGGTAGAGCATTTTCGCAACATCCGCAACGAAGGCCTGTTCGTACCTTTCAGCGTGGGAAAAGAGACTCTCGTGTTCCCCGGCTTCGACGGAGGCGCCGAATGGGGAGGTCCGGCTGTAGATCCAGAAAGCGGAATCGTTTACGTGAATTCAAACGAGATGGCGTGGATCGGCGCGCTATTTGAGGACAAAGGCGAACATGGCGCCAAAGCCATCTACATGAGTCAGTGCAGCGTCTGCCACGGCGAGAACATGTCAGGCTCACCGCCGGCCTTCCCTTCGCTGATCGCTGTTGGGAATCGCGTTAGCCCGGCCGATATTGCCAGCACGATCAGGAAAGGCAAAGGGCGGATGCCCGGCTTTCCGAATCTCCACGAGGACCAACGCGATGCTTTGCTGGACTTCCTGCTGACAGGGGAAAACAAGGAGTTGGCCAGTCCAGAGCCACGTTCGCCAGGAATGAAATACCGGCTTACCGGTTATCGCAGGTTCCTCGATCCCGACGGATACCCGGCGATTGCTTCGCCCTGGGGCACGCTCAACGCGATCAACCTGAACACTGGCGAGTACGTGTGGAAGATTAATCTCGGCGAATATCCTGTGCTCGCCGCCAACGGCATGACGAATACAGGAACCGAGAATTATGGTGGTGCGATTGTTACCGCGGGTGGACTGCTCTTCATCGGAGCAACCAGCTACGACAAGAAATTTCGCGCCTTCGATAAATCCACTGGCGAGTTGTTGTGGCAAACCACGCTGCCCTTTGCAGGTAATGCCACCCCCGCGACGTACGCCGTGAAGGGACGCCAATACGTCGTGATCGCTGCCGGAGGGGGCAAGGACCTTAAGTCAGGCTCTGGGGGCGTTTATGTCGCTTTCGCTCTGCCGAGTCAGAGCAAGACCGAGCACTAACATTACGAAACTACTTCCGATCGGCCAGTGGTTCGATCTTATCGATGACCAAGGCGCTCGAACCTCCGCGTTGAAAGACCTTCCCGCTGGCAGTGACTTTCTGTCCTGCGAACGGCAGTAGCTTTTCGTTTTGCCCGCTTGACGGAGTGGTGTCGGCAATGGGCCAGTAGATGGTGCCGTTGTCCGCCAGGATCACCAGAGGAGAACCTGCCTTCGCACAGGCGATCGCGCACTGCCCGCTGATGGGTTTCTTCAAGCCTTTGGTGAACGCGCATGCTGAATCCACAACGTAGCCCTTCACTGCGATCGGTTTGCCGGACTCGTTATCCTCAGCTAGAGCAGCAGCAGCAATCACGAACATAAGCAAGAGTTTTGAAATACTTTGAACTTTCATTTTCGGTATCCTCCTTCAAATGAGACCATTTGTTCGTGACGAGTCGGTTGCATAATACTTCGCAGGTTTACCGCCCATCCTACTCTATGAAAAACGATCACGAGATCTGCGGGAGACGTGCGTAGATGAGTATATGAATTCACGGCAAAGTACGTGAAGCTGATTAGGAGCGCAATAGTGCAAAAACGTCAGCCGGGACCCGAGTCGCGCAGTCGCCTTCTACAGAGGCGGCGGCTAAATTCAATCCGGACTACGGTCACATTCACCTCAGCTGAAGTTCATCTACCGATCAAGCATGTAGGATTACGCTCCAGTTCGCGTGAAGGAGAGAACGTCATGATGAGAAGGGCATCGAGCTGGCCTTGTGGGCTCATTGTTCTGCTATCTGCCGCAGTCTGCTGTGGACGATCTTCGCAAACTACGACTCAGCCAGCGAGCTATGTGCTCACCTGGAGTGACGAATTTAACGGGGCTAAGGGTTCGTTGCCCGATCCCTCCAAATGGATCATGGAGACTGGCGGCGGCGGATGGGGGAATAACGAACTGGAGACCTACACAAATCGCAGTCAGAATGTGCACGTGCAAGACGGCAATCTGGTCATAACTGCCAGCAAGGAAAAATATACCGGAGCCGATGGCATCGCTCGCGGCTACACCTCGGCGCGCATTAAGACGGCGGGACTCTTTGAGCAAAAATACGGGCGCTTCGAGGCTCGCATCAAAATTCCCCAGGGCCAGGGGCTGTGGCCAGCCTTCTGGATGCTGGGCAACAACATCGACAAAGCCGCATGGCCTGCTTGTGGCGAGATCGACGTGATGGAAAATATTGGCAAAGAGCCGGCTATCACCCACGGTAGCATGCATGGGCCGGGCTACTCGGGAGCCAAGGGCTTGACTGCAGCGTACAACCTGCCTTCCGGTAAATTCGCAGATGACTTCCACATTTTTGCCGTGGAGTGGGAGGCAGCCGCCGTCCGATTCTATGTGGATGGCAACCTGTATGAGACCCGAACACCGGCCGACCTCCCAGCCGGGCAGGCTTGGGTTTTTGATCATCCCTTCTTTATTCTGCTGAATGTCGCGGTCGGAGGCGGCTGGCCAGGGAATCCGGACAGTACAACCGTCTTTCCCCAGACTATGCTGGTTGACTACGTCCGGGTTTACAGCAAGAAGTGAGCGGGCACTCGCAGGTCGAAGTGATTGTCGACTTGGGCCAGGCGAAAATTGCTTCCCGCGGCTCACGATTCGCATCCATAGGCGAAGTGCAAAAGTTAATGAAAAAATCCATCACGAGGCACGATATGCGCTTTCTTGTCAAAGCGGTCGCTCCAATCGTTTTGATCCCTATGTTTTTGGGGACGACATTGCTCGCCGAGGATCGAAGTTTCCACAACGCACCGGACTCGGCACGGGCACTGCAAAATCCTTATGAAGGCAAGCCAGAGGCGGTGCAGGCCGGGAAACGTCTTTATGGGCGCAACTGCCTGTCATGTCACGGGAAGAATGCGCGCGGCACGGGAAATGTGCCGTCGCTTGTCGACGCGAAGCTGCAGTCCGTGACAGACGGCGAAATGTTTTGGTTCATCACCAAAGGAGACAAGAAAAACGGGATGCCATCCTGGGCATTTCTGCCCCAGACGCAACGATGGCAAATTGTGGCCTACGTGAAATCGCTGGAATCATCACAGGCCGGAGCCGAGGCGAGTGAAGCGCCAGCGCCGGAGACTCCTGCCTCAAGACTGAAGGCTCCGCCTCCGCCTGCGCCCTTCACGGATTTTCGCTACGAAAAGCCGGGTACGACCCACAAAATTACGGTCAACGATCTTCCCCAGCCCTTTGTCACAAAGTCCGCAGAAAACGGTCCTGAACCGGTGGCTCGACCAGCGAATGCCTGGCCGGTAGCGCCGGTGGGCTTCAAGGTCGAGCAGTATGCGGCCGGACTCGACAATCCACGATTGCTTCGCACCGCCCCCAACGGGGATATTTTCCTGGCGGAAGGCGATGCCGGGCGAATTCGTGTTTTCCGCGGAATGACCAGCGACGGAAAGCCGGAGGAGATGCAAATCTTCGTCAGCGGATTGCGGCGTCCGTATGGGATTGCCTTTTATCCTGCGGGGCCGAATCCGCAGTGGATCTATGTGGGCAACGAGAACGAGGTGGTTCGGTTTCGATATCACAACGGCGATCTGAAGGCCAGTGGACCGTCTGAGCACATCGCAGATCTGCCTGGCGGCGGCCATTGGACCCGGGCGGTCGAATTTTCTCCCGATGGAAAAAGGATGTTTGTGGCGGTGGGTTCAGAGTCGAACGATGACGACACGGATGAGAACCCCGCCGAAAAGAATCGCGCAGATATTCTTTCGTGCAATCCCGAAAGCTGCGAGCTGCAGGTGTACGCGTATGGCATCCGCAATGCTGGAGGCGGGATTGCGGTCAATCCCCAAACCGGCGAGCTATGGTGCTCGGTGAACGAACGGGATGCACTTGGCGACAATCTTGTACCCGACTACATTACGCACGTACAGGAAGGCGGCTTCTACGGCTGGCCGTGGTGGTATATCGGGGCACACCAGGATCCCAGGCAAAAAGGTAAACATCCCGAATTGAAGGAAAAAGTGATTGTCCCCGACGTGCTGCTGCAGCCGCACAACGCCTCGTTGGAGCTGACTTTCTATGAAGGCAGTCAGTTCCCCTCCGAGTATCGCGGAGACATTTTCGCGTCCGAGCATGGCTCCTGGAACAAGGCGGTACGCGCGGGCTATGAGGTCATTCGCATTCCCTTGCACCAGAGTGGCAAAGCCACGGGAGAATACCAGGACTTCCTCACCGGGTTCGTGCTGCCCGACGGACACGTTTGGGGCCGACCCGTGGGGATTACCGTGGCTCCCGATGGTTCGCTGCTGGTGAGTGACGACGCTTCGAACTCCATCTGGAGGGTAAGCCACGCTGGGAAGTGAATAGCTTCTAAACCATTCAGTAACAACCGCGAGCAGACGAAGCACATCCAAGCTTCGTGCCAGAAGAGCCTAACGCGCAAGAATCGTTGCCGGTGACTTCGTCGGTGCCGACGGAGGTTCCAGAGGAACAGGCGACGCTGTTCCAGGAAGTTCTCACCATCCTCGAGGAAAAGCACGTGCCTTACGCGATCTCCGGCGCGTTCGCATTGCGGCAGCACACGGGCATCTGCCGTTTTACAAAGGATCTCGATCTCTTCATGACCGCAGAAACCTCGAAGGAGGCTTTCGCTTATCTGCGACAACGTGGTTTCGAATGCGAAGTTTGTGATCCGGTATGGCTGGCCAAAGCGCGAAAAGATGAATTCTTCGTGGATCTCATCACGGGAATGAGCAATGGGGTCATCTTCGTGGAAGATTCCTGGATCGAACGAGCACGACCGGCTGTGGTGCATGGCGTGAATACCCGGGTTTTGGCGCCGGAGGAACTAGTGGCGTCGAAGCTCTTCGTGGCCAAGCGGGAACGTTTCGACGGCGCCGATATTGCGCATGTAATTTACGGAACCTATAAAGCTTTCGATTGGAATCGGGAACTCGAACTCGTCGGAGCAAACTGGGAGATATTGTTCTGGTCCCTGGTGTTATTCCGCTATGTGTATCCCGCACAGACTCACTATGTGCCTGCCGAAGTCTGGCGGGAGCTACTGGAAAAATTTCAGAAAGCCGTTGCGGCGCGTGATTCAAAGGCCAGGTTCCGAGGCAGCCTGGTGGATGAAAATATGTTTGCGATTGACTTGAACGAATGGGGGTTGGACAACTTGCTGGAAGAAAGAAGAACACAACGGCTTTTGCAAATCGAAAACAGATCAGGACATGACAGCCGAAAGAAAAACTCCGCGGTAGAGTCTTCTGCCGAACTGGAGGCTATCGAGTGAGAATCGCGGCCACAGCCGACTTGCACTTCAGCCCCCAGAGCTATGCCAAGCTGAAGGATCAGTTTGAGCGGGTGCGCGATGAGGCTGACGTCCTGGTGTTGGCGGGTGACCTGACCAACTACGGCCAACCTGCCGAAATGGAGCCGTTGTTGAACGTTTTGGTTCGCCTTCGAGTGCCAACCGTCGTGGTGCTGGGTAATCACGATTACGAGAGCGGAAAAGAAGAAGAACTTACGCGCATGATCGTTGCGGCCGGGATCAAATTGCTGGATGGAAGCGCCTACGAACGGGACGGAGTGGGGTTCGCTGGAACTAAGGGATTTATCGGCGGTTTTGGACGGGGCGTGCTGACGGCTTTCGGCGAGCGAGAGGTCAAGGACTTCGTGCGGGCATCGGTCGATGAGGCGCTTAAGCTGGAGCGAGGGATGTCTCAGTTGCGAGCCAACAAGCGGGTGGTCGTGTTGCACTATTCGCCGATTGCTGAAACCGTGCAAGGCGAGTCGCCGGAAATCTTTCCTTTCATGGGAACATCCCGTTTGGCCGAGGTGGTCGACCGGCACGGTGCTGATCTTGTGGTTCATGGACATGCGCATCACGGAAAGACTGAAGGGCATACCACATCCGGAGTTCCCGTCCACAATGTAGCGATTTCTCTCTTGCAGGCGCAGCAACCGTCTTTGGTGTACAAAGTCTTTGATCTGTAATTTCCAGGTGCAGAGAAGTCTGAATCCATCCACATTTTTAGTGAAAATCGTGCGAGCTGGTTTCGGCCTTGGTGATGAACAGCGGCAACACGCGTTCGGCTTTTACCGAGATCACATTGTCCTGATTCTGCAGGATACCTTCGATGGCGAGGAATCGTTCTGAAGCCAGCAGCAGGCGATTCTGATGAAACAGGTCGGGGGTAATGATCGCGTTGGCCACGCCGGTTTCATCTTCCAGACTTACAAAGACAAATCCCTTGGCGGTTCCCGGACGCTGGCGGGTGATGACGCATCCTCCGATGCGGAGACGCTTGCCGCTGGGAAGGTCACGAAGTTCGCTGGCGCGGCGGATGCCCATGGCGTTGAGCCAATCGCGGCGGTAGGCCATGGGATGCGGTCCCACAGTCATTCCCGTGCCGTGGAAGTCGGCGACCAGACGTTCTTCGGGGTTCATGGGCTGGAGCGGCGAATGCGAATCGGGTTCTGGCAGAGGCTCCAGCAGCGGGCCGGAGGTGCGCACGGCGCGTTCGACCTGCCAGAGGGCGTCGCGGCGATGAATGCCTAGTTTCGAGTTTCTGGTTTCCGGTTTCCAGTGAGTCTCGGCGCGAATCGCATCTGATTTTCTGGAAACTGGAAACCGGAAACTGGAAACTGAATTCAACGCTCCGATTTCCGCTAGCGTGGTGAGTTCGTCTTTGCGCAACTCAGGAACGCAACGAGTGAGATCGTGAATGGATGTGAACGGGGCAAGCATGCGTTCGCGTACCAGCGACTGAGCGGCTTCTTCGCGCAGGCCGCGGACGTAACGCAGACCCAAGCGCAGCGCGATTTGACTGATGGCTGTTTTTAGCCTGCCCTGAGCTGACAGGCGAAGGGGCTGAGGGCTGACAGCTTCCAGCGTGCACATCCACTCCGACCGCATTACATCCACCGGCAGCATCTTGAGGCCGTGGCGTTGTGCGTCTTTGACGAGGGCGGCTGGAGAATAGAATCCCATCGGCTGATTGTTGAGCAGAGCGGCGGTGAACGCGGCCAGATAGTGACACTTCAAATAGGCGCTAGCGTAAGCGATCAAGGCGAAGCTGGCGGCATGGGATTCGGGGAATCCGTAAAGCGCAAAAGAGGTGATGGAGAGAATGATTTCTTCCTGCGCTTTCGACGAGATTCCGTTGCGTGTCATGCCGGCGCGCAGTTTGGCTTCGATTTGTTGCATGCGTGCTTCAGACCGCTTGAAACCCATAGCGCGGCGCAATTCCTCCGCTTCGCCGCCTGAGAATCCGGCGACAACCATGGCCATGCGCAGTAATTGCTCCTGAAAAAGCGGCACACCCAGCGTGCGGGCGAGAACCGGCTCGAGCGAGGGGTGCGGATAGGTGACATCTTCGCGTCCCTGGCGGCGTTGCAAAAATGGATTCACCATCTGCCCGACGATTGGGCCGGGCCGGATGATCGCTACTTGCACCACGATGTCATAGAAGCGTTTGGGGCGCAGGCGGGGCAGGCAGGACATTTGTGCGCGGCTCTCCACCTGGAACATGCCCACGGTGTCGGCTTGCTGCAGGGCGGAATAGACTGCGGGATCGTCTTGCGGAAGATGGGCCAGATTTACTTCTTCGCGGTAGTGAGTGCTGATGAGTTCGATCGAATCTTTGAGCACCGCCATCATGCCCAGGCCGAGCAGGTCAACTTTGACGATGCCCAGGTCGGCGCAATCTTCTTTGTCCCACTGCACCACCACGCGGCCGGGCATGGAGGCGGGTTCGAGCGGGACGATGGAGTCGAGCTGTCCCTGGCAAATCACCATGCCGCCGGAGTGCTGGCCGAGATGCCGTGGCAGGTCTTGCGCAGCCAGGCACAACTCATAATATTTGCGCAGGCGGGGATGGTTGAGGTCGAGTCCGGCGTCGCGAAAGCGGCGGTCGAGGGCATCGTTTTCGTCGCGGAATTCCCAGGTGGCGACGGCGGCAGAAATTTTGTTGAGAGTTTCCGGATCGAATCCCAGCGCCTTGCCCATTTCTCGCGCCGCCATGCGGTTGCGGTAGGTGATGACATTGGCGGTCATAGCTGCGCCGCGTTCGCCATAGCGCCGGTAGACATGCTGAATGACCTTTTCGCGTTCGTCGCCGCTGGGCAGGTCGAGATCAATGTCTGGCATTTCGCCGCGCTCCTCGGAAAGAAAGCGCTCGAAAAGAAGTTCCATGCTGACGGCATCGACAGCCGTGATACCGAGCGAATAGCAGACAGCGCTGTTGGCGGCCGAACCGCGTCCCTGCACCAGGATGTTTTGCTCGCGGCAGAAACGGACCAGGTCCCAGACGATGAGGAAATATCCGGCGAGATTGAGTTTTTCGATGAGCGCCAGTTCGCGCTCAATCTGGCAGCGGGCGCGGGTTTGCATGTCAGGGGAAGCGCGTCCATAGCGCTCTCGAAAGCCTTCCCAGGCGCGCTCGCGTAAGAAGGAGTTCATGGTCTCGCCTGGGGGAACGGGATAACGGGGAAACTCGTAGCCGAGATCTTTGAGCGTGAATTCGAGACGCGAAGAGAGTTCGAGGGTATTGGCAATTGCTTCGGGCAGGTCAGAGAAGAGTTGCTGCATTTCTTGCGGAGTCTTTAAGTAGCGCTCGGAGTTACGCGCCAACAGGCGTCCAGCAGTGGACAGAGTGCGGCGATGACGAATGGCGGTGAAGGCGTCGCAGAGTTCGCGATTGTTCGCGGTGGCGTAGCAGACTCCGTTGGTTGCAAGCAGAGGAAGGTTGAGCGATCGTGCGATGGTGATGGCGGCGCGGTTGCGGGCTTCTTCTTCGCGGTGGAAATGGCGCTGTAGTTCGACGTAGACGTTATTGTGACCGAAGATCCTGACCAGTTGCTCGACTTGGTAACGGGCTTCTTCTAGGCCGCCTTGTTGCAAAGCTGAGGCTAGCGGCCCTTCCGCGCCTCCGGTAAGGCAGATTAGGCCCTGGGCGTGCTCCTCGAGTTCTTCTTTCTTGACTGCACCCTCGCCTTTCCTGGCGCGTAATTTCATCTTGGTGATCATGCGGCAGAAGTTTTGGTAGCCGGCGCGAGTGGAAACGAGGAGGGGAAGGCGGAATTCACCATGGAGGCAAGGAGACACGGAGAGATGCTGATGATTGTTCGTTTTTAATTGTTCAGCGGTTTTCTCTGTGTCTCTGTGCCTCTGTGGTGAAAAAAGGCTGGCCGTGACTTCCGCACCGATGTGCGCCTTGAGTCCGATCTTCTTTGCTGCCAGATGAAAACGCGGCGCGCCGTAGAGGCCGTCAGTATCGAGCACGGCCATGGCCGGCATGTGGAGTTGGGCACAGACCGCTACCAACTCCTCGGGAATGGAAGCCCCTTCGAGGAAGCTGAACGCAGAGCGGGCGTGGAGTTCGATGTAGGACATCAGTTTCCAATTGAAATTTTTCACCACAGAGGCACAGAGGCACAGAGAAAGACAAAACCTAAAGACATGGGAAAGATCCCAAAACTACTGAGGTTTTTCTCTGTGTCTCTGTGGTGAAACGCTTTTGAAGTCTTTTCAGTCATACGTTCCTTCCACGAACCAGCCTCCGCCGAGCAGATCGTGTACTAGCCGGTAGAGGGCGACGCTGTCTTTGTTTTGGAGGGTAGTGTGTTGCAGGGCGATGTCCCATTCGTCGCGCGACCAGGCTTCACGCTCCCACCAATCGCCGGAAGAGCGCCAGGGGCCGGCCTTCCAGAGCACGTTGCCCTGTACTTCTTTTTTCCTTGCACAAACCACATGGGACGGCTGGCCGCTCTCAAGAGTTACGCTGGCACGCAACGGAGGACGGAAGCGGCACAGGGCCGTGACGGCAGGTTTTTCTTCTGCCGGCTGAGGAGATTGTTTTGGTTCGCTCTCATGCGCGGGATCGGCCACAAAGCGACGCATGCGAAAGCCTTCGGGATGGTAGGTATCCAGTAACTCCAGCGCCCCAACTCTGTTCTCCCCGACCATGCCTGTGATGCGCGCCAGCGTGAGTTCCAGCTTTTCCGGCTCCGGCGACGGGGGGAGAAACAGGCCTCCTTGGGCCGAGCGTGGGCGTGCCGGTTCGGCAGCCAGATGAATCTTCACGATGGGGGCGCCCGGGGGGTGCGCGTTCAAATCCAGTTGCAGCAGCTTGAGGAAAAGCCTGGCGTCGAGCATGGGAAGAGGGAGGCGAAGGGTGCGGCAGAATTTGCTTTGCCGTGCGGAAACAAAATATCGGGCTGCTGACTTGGATTGGGCTTCGTTCGGCGATGTATCGCTCTCGCTGGGAATCCCGAAATTCTCAAATTCCTGGTCAATGCCGGTTTGGGTCCCGAGTTCCAGAGTCAGCCGCAATTCTTGCGTGGCCAGAGCGCGCGAGCCCAAGCGTGCGCAGAGTTGCTCGAGCAGGCGATTCAGCAGGAAGGCTAGCGGTTCGAGCAGGATGATGGGATGTTCTAATTCCACTGCTTCTTCAAATATCAGCGGCGCTTCCACCGGCACCAGCGTGCGAGAAGACGCGCCCCGCGCCAACTGCTGCAGATGCAGGCCTTTTTGTCCCAGGCGTTCGGTTAACGCAATTTCCGGCAGCGCGGCTAGCGCGCGCAGAGTGCGCACTCCCCAGCGGTCCAGTGTTTCCAGGAAGCGGTCGGCCTCTTTTTTATGATCGCTTTCCAGTTGATCCGCAAATAGCACCTCTATCGATAGGGATCCCAATTGTTCCGCTTCTTTGCCGGGAGGGATCACGGTTACGCCCGAGAAACCGCGGGCCGCCAGCATGGCGGCATCGGGATTCGAGGCAGTGGCGATATTGGCTTCAAGTCCGAGGGTGAGGGCACGGTGATAAATGGCGCGAGACGCTTCCGGCAATGGTCCGAAGATGGATTCCATGCCTGAGAGATCGAGCAGAACCGTGTCGCAGGCTGTATTTTCTACGCAGGGCGAGAAGGACTGGGCGCAATCAAGTAGCGCTGCATGGGCGGCAGATTCCTGTAACGGAGAACGGGGGCGCAACGTGAGTTCTGCACACAGCTCAGCCTGGGCCTTGGTCATGCCGGGCGCGATGCCCATGCGAGTGACCTTTTCGTTGACGGCAAGGACTTTTTCCAGGGGAGGCTTGCCTTGTAGAACGGCAACCGCCCGCGCGCGCAATTCGGGTTCGGCGCGCAATACCGCCGCTACGGGAAAATTTGGGACGTAAATGCAGGCAAAGGGCATGATGGCATTGAGTCATTGATTTCAAATTTTTCATCCGGCCCAGACGGTTGTGCTGGCGAAAGCCACGGAGGCCGCGCGTGCGGGTTTGCGTTCCAGGCGCGAGCGCATCAACTCCGCCGTGATCTCCAGACCGGTTAGCAATTGCGCGTGTGTGGGACCGGGAGATTTCGTAGCGGTTGGCGTGCCGTCCCTGACGGGACTCGCTTCAGCTTTCACGCCGTACCCCGGACTTACGTCCGGGGCTAATGGATGCCGCCGCTTCACGGCTGGAGTTTGGGGATTCTCTCCCGCAACATCACCCGCAGAATTGACTGATTTTGGGAACCCCGCGTTTGCCGATCCCAGTTGGAGTAGTAGCGAAGAACAACTTCCTGCGATGGGGTGCTGCTCCACTGACAGCAGCACTGTGGGCGTGTGCTCCACGGCGCGGCGGAAGCGGAACCATGTGGTCAGTGGGATGCGGCGCGCGGTTTGCGGCGGCAGATCGGTGAGGTCGAGGGCGATTAGCCCGAAGCCTCCGCTTTCGAGCAGCATGTCTGTGGCGCGCAGGACTTGCTCCAGTCGGTGCTCAGTCTGATTTGTATTTCGCAGGTCAGTTTGATTTCCCGAAATCTGATTGATTTTTTTTTCTTCTTTCTCTGTGTCTCTGTGCCTCTGTGGTGAACGGTTTTTTTGTGGGAAATTCTCCCCGCAACGTACCCACAGCAACCGGTCCAGATCCACGCCTGCGGCTGCGACCGAGTGCGGATCGAGAGCGTCGCTGGCATCGACCACCACACAGAATTCGCCGCGGCGGGTGGCGGCGGCGAGTGCAGACAGCAGCAAGGTTGTGCGTCCGGACGAAGCGGGACCGCAGATTTCGGTCAGGCAGCCGCGCGGCAGCCCGCCTGCAAGGGCATCGAGGGCGGCGATGCCGCTCGAAACCATCTCGGGAGCGGGACGCACGTCCAAGCGCGAAGCCGGGGTTATGCCTGACAGCCTGGGATCGGTCGAAGCAAAGCCGGGATAGAGATCCGCGATACGTATCCGTTGTGGTGGGCGAGTTTTTTTCAGGGGTGTGGGAGCAGACGACGGGGGAGCGGTCTGGGGAACCGGCTCAGCATCAAAAATAAAAGGGCGGCCTTGGGCCGCCGAAGTGGAAACCACTGCGGAAGACATAAATTCCTCGGAAGATTTCAGGGAACGCCAGGGTAGAGCCCCCGGAGGCAATTTTCGCTTTTTATTCGCCTATTGAGATTCTGCGCCCACGAACGGCCTTTGTCAAGTGGGGGATTAAATGCCGACGTGAGTGCAATGGCGATTATCCGAACTACTCACAGTGTATTGTAGGCTCGGAGAAGTAGATGAGAAGCATTCCTATCGTCGCCAGTGCAATCCTTCTGCTTACGGTCTTGGCTTCGGCTCAAAGCGGGAGCAACGCTCCTAACAAGCAAGCACAGCCACTGCCAAAAGTTCCAAAGACTGTCGATCAAGCAGTCCTCATTCTAAAAACCAAATGGTTGTCCACGAAGGATCTAGACTGGATACTCCGTAACCCTCAAAACGAAGTTGTATTCAGGTTGTATCGGCCGTTTGGCACCGGGATACGAAACGAGTTTGGGCTCTGGGGCGGCAATCAACAGTTGCGGGACTCCTGTGGAAACAACAACCCGGAGGGGTGTTCGGTCGTGATCTTTAATCGCCTCTGGGAGTCAGTTGGGGCCGATGCCGATCCTTCACTCGTTCGGCAACTCGACTGCCAATTCCAACTCGCGGAAGCGATACACATCAACGAGAAAGGGTTTTACAAACTGACCACTGGTGAGTTGATCAAGGCAATGCAGTCCCAGATTGACGAACAGTTGGCGAAGTTAGCGGCGACCGGAACACCCGTGTGTCAAAGTTCACTGACCCTCGAAGTAGCGGGTAACCCGGACATGCATTGCTTTGTTGACGCACCTTTTGCGAAGGATCGCGCGGATCAACCAAAAGAGGCGAGCCTGGAGAGCGCTCTGGAAGGGCTAGGCTTTCTCAACCTGTTCACGCCATCGCACGTACCTCCCAAGGTCACGCTCAACTTCGCGCGCAAATGCCAGTTCTCGACACCACCATACTTGTACGGGTCTCGCAAGAAGTAGCAGGTCGGAACTGATAACTTTTCATAACAGGCGTTTGCGCTCACAACCCGCGACGGTCCGCCCGGCCCACTGCTCACGATCAATCCCTTGCTCACCCCGTCCCTTGCTCTACGTCTAAGTCCAACAGCACAGCGGGCGGGCGCACGTGCTCCATCCCAGGCCGGCAATTCAGGTTGTGAACCAATCGGCCGCTCGATCCCTGCAGCGCAGAAATCTCCAAAGGAGCTTTCCCATGAACAGACTTCGACTGGTTGTCTTGTTATCGGGCTTGTCCCTTGCCAGCTTTTGCCAGGCCCAAACCGCTACTGGCGAAACGCTGATGCTCGATCTGCCCAGGCAGAGCCAGCATGCTCTGCTGACGCAGCGCATTGGCATCACTGACATCACCATCAACTATCACCGGCCGCTGGCGAATAGCCGGCAGATCTGGGGCAAGGTCGCGCCTTATGGACAGGTGTGGCGCGCTGGAGCCAACGAAAACACCATCATCACGTTTAGTGATCCGGTCACGATTGAAGGGCAGCCGCTCGATAAAGGAACGTATGGGCTGCACATGATTCCTGGGGAAAATCAGTGGACCGTGATCTTCTCCAAGAATTCCACGGCGTGGGGAAGCTTCACCTACAAGCAGGAAGAAGATGCATTGCGGGTCAATGTGAAGCCGCAAACGACCGAGCTTCACGATGCACTGGCCTATGACTTTGACGAAGTGAAGCCGGATTCGACCGTGGTCACCATGCGCTGGGACAAGGTCGCGGTGCCCTTCAAAGTGGCGGTCAAGGTAAATGAATTGGTTACCGCCAGCATCCATCGGCAATTGCATGGACTCAATCAATACTACTGGGAGGGCTGGGACGATGCGGCTGGCTACTTCCTGGCCAACAAGATGAATCTGGACGAGGCACTCAAGGATGAAGATCAGTCCATTCAGATTGAGGAGCGTTACGACAATCTGATCAGCAAGTCACGGATTCTGGACGCGATGGGTCGTAAAGACGATGCCACCGCTTTCCGCAACAAGGCGCTGGAAAAGGGAAGCGCACTGCAGCTCTACTTCTACGGCCGCCAGCTACAGGGAGACAAGAAACAAGAGGAGGCTTTGGCCATTTATCGCGCGAACGCGAAGAAGTTCCCCGATTTCTGGACCTCGCATGTTGGGATGGCTCGCGTGTACAGCGCGCAGGGAGACTTCGACAATGCGGTAAAGGAGATCAAGACCGCGCTGACCGATGCTCCGGACTCGAACAAGGCCAACCTGGAAAATTATGTGAAGCGGCTGCAGAACAAGGAGGATATCAATCGGTAGTTGGCTGTTGCAGTCGCTTGCCGAAGGCAGCGGCTAAAGCCTGGCTGATTCGAGGGCACAGGCGACATGGCTGAAGCCATATCCTGATACGAATCCTGATTCGAATGCTGGTACGAATCCCGAGACGAATCGTAGATTGCAGGAGTTGATGGGCCGGTTCGAAAAACTGGCCCATCTTTAATTCTTGCCGTTCTGAGGTGCTACCAGACTCGGCATGCGTTGGCTCGGACCATCTTTTGTCCGGCTTTGCAGCCGAAGGCTTGCTGGAATTCCGACATGTTCGACATCACATTGTCGATGCGGAAGATGGGCAGGGAATGCGGGTCTGTGGTCACGACCATGCGCGCGATCTCGGGACGGATGTTGGTGCACCAGGAGTAGGCATTGGCTAGGAAAAAGCGCTGGCGATACGTCCAGCCGTCGGGGCCCTTATCGTCCAGCGACTTGCCCTGTTGTTTGAGCGTGGCTTCCAGTGCATTCAAGGCCAGGTGGATGCCGCCGTTGTCCGCAGTATCTTCACCCTGAGTCAGCAGGCCATTCTGTTTGACTCCGGCGCCGGCGTCGGGCACCTCTTGCGTGTACTCATCGGAGATGCACTTGCCGCGTTCGTCGTATTGTTTGGCATCTTCCGCGGTCCACCAATCGCGCAGGTTTCCATGCGCGTCGAACTTGCGTCCCTGGTCGTCGAAGCCGTGCGTAAGCTCGTGTCCAATGACCATGCCGATGGCGCCGTAGTTCACGGCGTCGTCTTTGGCGGGATCGAAGAACGGCGGCTGTAGAATGCCGGCAGGAAAATTGATGGTATTCAACTGCGGATCGTAATAGGCGTTTATCGTGGGCGGGGTCATCGTCCACTCGCTGCGATCGACCGGTTTGCCGACCTTTGCCACCCAGCGTTCGAACTCAAACGACGAAGCCTGCCCGACATTGTTGAGATAGCTGCCGCGCGTGACCTTGACCCCGGAATAGTCACGCCAGTGTGACGGGTAGCCGATTTTGTCTTCGATTCCCTTCAGCTTTGTAATGGCCTGCTGCTTAGTGGCGGGTGACATCCAGCTCACGCTCTGGATATCTTCACCTAGCGCTTGCTCGATCGCATGCACCATCTGAATGGTGCGGGCTTTGCTGTCGGGCGGGAAGGCCCGGTCGACGTAGGCCTGACCCAGAGCTTCGCCAAGGTCACGGTCTGCGGCACGCACGCAGCGCCGCCAGCGCGGCTGCTGCTGTTCGGCTCCGGCAAGAGTGTGCGCGAAAAAGTCGAAGTTCTCATCCACAAGAGCCTTGGTGAGGTAGGGCGCTGAACGATGGATAACCTGCCAGCGCAGATAAGTCTGCCAGTGCTCCAGCGGATGCTCTTGAAGCAGCTTTTCCTCGGCGCGAAAAAAATCTGGCGCGGTGACGATGTAGTGGTCGCTGGCCGGGGCTTTCACTGCCTTCAGATACGCCTCCCAGTCAAATGAGGGTGTGAGCTCGCGCACTTGGGCGAGACTCATCTTGTTGTTGATATTCTTGGGATCGCGGCGCTTAATGTTATCCATCTGCGCCTTGGCCAACGCAGTTTCCAACTCGATTACTGTGCCAGCGTCGGCGGCAGCCTGGGCCTCCGGTTCACCCGCCAGAGCGAACATCTTCTGCAAGTGCGCGCGATACTTCTTGAGAATCTCGACGGACTTCTCGTCGGTGTTCAGATAGTAGTCGCGATTGGGAAGGCTCAATCCGCCCTGGTCAATTTGGGCGACGACCTTAGAGGCATCGTCGTAGTCTTGTTGTCCTGTGAAGCCGAAGAAGGGTGAATTGGTCTGATTGTCCCCCTGCTGCCACGCTCCGGGATATAGATGGTGCAGGTGAGCGATTTCCATCGTGATTTCTTTCTTGGACTTCAGAGCGGCGATGCGGTCGAGCTCCGGTTGCATCGGCTTCAGGCCGGCTGCTTCGATGCCGCCCTCGTCCATGCACGCTGCCCAGTAATCGCCGATCTTCCGCTGCACCGGATTGCGCTTGGGATCGTCGACGCTGGAGGCCTCAAGAGTCTCGCGCAGCAGGTTTTCGTTCCATAGTTCAAGGCCGCTCCCTGTGCCCCAGTAGACCTGGTCGGGAGGGATCGGGTTCGCCGTCAACCACTTGTTGCAGGCGTATTTGTAGAAGTCGTTGCAGGGATCGAGGGTTTTGTCCACCAGGTCTGGATCGAAGTGCTCGAGCTTAGGAGCTGGAGTGGTCTGATCGGCGGGATTGGCGCCAGCGGGGGCAGAATTAGCAGTCGCTGTCTGAGCGAACAAAGCCGCGGACAGAATCAGACACAGCAGGATCGACGCAAAAAACCTGGGAATGAACATGTGACCTCTTATGGGGAACGCATGAAGTTGGATAGGACAGCAAAATGGCCCGGTTGAAGGTACGCATAAGGGAACGAGCAAGTTCCACGCGAAGGGGCCGAGCGGCATATTCCGGCCCGATCGAATAAGATACTACAGACGGCCACCTTTGTGCGGGGTTAGCAAACAATTGCGAAGATGCTTCTGCAATCAGTGGAGAAGCATGACGAAAAACTGCTGCTACCCCGTATTGTGCAGACCGGCAGCAATGCCGTTGATGGTTGCTCCCAGGGGGTATTCGAGTTCGGCTCGACCTTGCTTTTGCTCTTGTTGCTTGCGCCGCAAAAGCTCAACCTGGATCAAGCTCATGGGATCTACATAGGGGTTGCGGAGCCGAATGGAGCGGGCGAGCACGCGATTGCGTCCCAGCAGTTCGCGCTGGCCTCCGAGGCGAAGAATCATCCGGCGGGATCGTAGAAACTCGTCTTCCAACATGGCAAACACGCGCTTTCCCAAGGCAGGATTTTTGACAAGTCCGGAGTAGACTCGTGCGATATCCAGGTCCGCCTTCGCTATGCCCAATTCCACGTTGCGCATCATGTCCGAGAACAGGGCGAAGCTGCGCAACATCTGACGCAGCAATTGCTCATGGCGAGAACCTTTTTTCGCGAACTGCTGCAGTGCGAAGCCCACGCCATACCACGCAGGTACGGCATGGCGGCTCTGCATCCAGCCAAAGACCCATGGAATGGCTCGCAGATCGTCGAGACGGCGGCCCTTGGTTCGCCGCGACGGCCGTGAGCCGATACGCGTGGCGTCAAGCTCGTTGACCGGAGTCGCCTGGTCGAAATACTCCAGCACGTCGGGATTTTCGGCGATGTCGTGACGGTAAAGCCGGTAGGCCTCCTGGGACATTTCTTCCAGGGCTTCTTCCCATCGTGGTAGAACTTGGGCGTGCTTGCGATCGGCATGGGTGAGCGCCTCCAAACTGGCGGCGACCATCAGCTCAAGGTTCCACTCGGCGAGCACCGGGTCCGAATATTTCCAGTTGAGAACCTCTCCTTGTTCAGTGATGCGGATGCGGCCAGAGAAACACCCCTCGGGCTGCGCGGTGATCGCGGAATGAGTTGGCCCTCCGCCGCGGCCAACCGTGCCGCCGCGACCGTGAAACAACCGCAGTTTTATTCTGTGTTCCTGAGCTGCGCGGTGCAGGTCGCGATGGGCTTTATACAGTTCCCACGTGCTAGTGAGCATGCCGCCGTCTTTGTTGGAGTCGGAGTAGCCCAGCATGACTTCCTGCCATCGTCCCCATGAATCGAGGAGAGGTTGATACTCCGGATGACTCCAGACGCTGCGCATGATGTCGCCGGAAGCGCGTAACGAATCGATAGACTCAAAGAGCGGCACCGGCATCAGGCCCGGGTCATCTTTCGATCCGGAAACTTGCACCTCGCAGAACTTTGCCAGGCGGAGCACGGCCAGAACGTCTGCTTCAGATTCCGCGCCGCTGATGATGTACCGGCAAATTGCCTGGGGAGGATAGATGCGTTTGAGCTGGGCAATGGTGCGGAAGGTCTCGATCAGCTCCCGACTCTGCGAGGAAATTGAATCGCCCAGTTGCGGGCCGCTGGTGCCTGCTTCGAGGGCGGGAGAAATCTCCGCCAGAACCTCGGTGTGCACGCGTGCATGTTGGCGGATGTCGAGGGCGTGCAAGTGGAATCCGAAGGTACGCACCTTGCGCAGCAAGGGGTCGACGAAGTTCTCAGCCAAGCGTTGCCCACGGTGCGAGTGCAGACTGTCGCGAAGCAGCCGCAGATCGCGCTCGAAGTCGGAGGCCGTCCCGTAAGCCGGAGGGCCTGCCGCAGCCTGGAAGCTTTGCTGCAGCTTATGCAAGACGTAGGAAAGAAATCGCCGGTAGCCCTCCTGCGTGTTCTGCTGGCCCCAGAGAAGACGAACGCCGGGGATCGTGCGTTCGTACTCTGCCAACCGCGAGAGCAATTGTTGCGAGGCGTCCACCTGCCGAAGTGAAGAACTCAGACGGTCGCTCAGAGACTCCACGTCTTTCACGTACTCGGGAAGAATCACAATGCGCGCAAGTTCAAGGGCATCCCGAGTACATTCTGGCCTGACCAGCGGATTGCCATCGCGGTCGCCGCCAATCCACGAGCCGAACTGAATCAGGTTGGGCAGATCCGTCTCTTCCAGAGCGATTCCGTAGACGTCGCGAAACGCACCGACGACTTCGTCATAGACCCTGGGCAGCGTGTCGAACAGCGATAGCCGGAAGTATCGCAGACCCATGCGAATTTCGTCGTTCACCGACGGCTTGGCGAGACGCACCTCGTCGGTCTGCCACAGAGAAGTAATTTCGGCCCGAATGATGGCTTCGCAGCTGGCGGCGTCTTCGGCAGTGAGCGGCAGGCGGTCGAGTCGCTCGAGCTGTTCGGCGATGCGGCGTCGTTTCTGCAAAACCGTACCCCGGGCAACTTCCGTAGGGTGCGCGGTAAAGACAGGAACTACGGTAATTTTATCCAGCGCGGCCAATGCTTGTTCCGCGGGGATACCAGCGCTCTTCATGCGCAACAGTGTGCCTCGGAACGAGCCTGGGGGCGGGACGTACTGCTTGTCCAACTTTCCCGCCCGGCGCCTGCGCTTGCGATGGTTGGTCTCGGCAAGGTTCGTCAATTCGAAATAAGTCGCAAAAGCTTTGGTGACGTGATAGGCCCTGGTCAAGTCCATCTTCGAGACCAGTCCTTGCGCCTGGACCATGAGTTCGCTTGCGGACGAAGTGGGGCTGTGCCGGACGTGCTCACGGTGTTTGATCAGCAGTTGGCGGAGTTCTTCCACGGTGTCGAATAACTCCTGCCCTCCCTGTTCAACCAGCACTTGCCCGAGCAGTAAGCCTAGCGACCGAACATCGCGGCGCAGCGGATTGTCCTTGGCAGGTTCGTCCGAACGGGCGGTTAGCTCGGCCAGGCGGGCATTCTGGTCGTCAGGTTTCCACAGCAGTTTGGACTTGCTGGTGGCCATAAGTAGGAATAAGGAGAATAAACGAAGCCGGGGATGCAGTGAAGAAAAGCTTCAAGACGGCGTAGATTGGGAAGCGGGCCTTCAGTATGAGCGTCTGTTATTTTTGCAGTTCTTATTTTGGCACTTCGAAGCGGTATCCGATGCCGCGCAGCGTCTTCAGGTATTGGGGATGGCGGGCGTCCGCTTCAATCTTTTCGCGGAGCCGCCGAATGTACACATCGATGGAACGCGGTGTGACGAAGGGAGTCTCCTTCCACACCGCATCCAGCAGTTGATCGCGCGTGAGTACGCGGCCGCGATGGGTTGCCAGGTATTCGAGCAGGCGGAATTCCCGTACGGTGGTGAGAACATTGCGCCCCTGCACGTGGACGGTCATGGACGAGCTGTCGATTTCGAGATCACCCAGGCGCAGGACTTCGCTCGCCGCTGGTGTCTGCCGCACGCCACGCAGCACACTTCGGACGCGGGCCACCAGCTCACGGGGGCTGAACGGCTTGGTGATGTAGTCGTCTCCGCCCAATTCCAGGCCCTTCACCCTGTCCCCCTCTGCCGTCTTTGCAGTGAGGAAGATGATCGGGGTCGACGAAAGAACCGGGGTCTGTCGGATCTGTCGGCACAAGTCAAATCCGTCGGCGCCCGGAAGCATCACATCCAGAAGAAATAAAGCAGGCATCTCCCGCAAGGCTTCCGAGATGACCGAAGCGGCACTGACGAAGCTTTGTACGTCAAACGCCGCCGCCTGCAAATTGTGAGAGATGAGGCGAGCAATATCCTCGTCATCTTCCACTACGAAAACAAGATGCCGAACCGGTTGCGAGACACCTTGGCCCTCGGCGAGCTCGAAGGAATTCATGGGAAAGTGCATTAATTGCTTCTGGCTACCGAAGCCGCTTGGGGTATCGGGATCCTGCCTCCAAACTGTATTGGGAGAATGTTTCGCGAATGTTTCCAACGTGTTAAGGAATGATGAATTTGTGAGAGAAGTTCTTAAGGTTTCGGTTTCTTAGCGGCCCGCCCGAATTGGCAGATTACTCTGCGTAGAAATAGAAAACACCTGCACCCATTGAGGATGAGTCTCTTTTCTGAGAACTGAGAACTGAAAGCTGGCGTCCTACTGCGCTGCTCTCTTCTTCGGCATGTGCCGCAGGCTGCGCCCTTCGATCAAGCTGTAGAGGTCCTCGGCAAGATTGGTGGTATGGTCGCCGGCTCGTTCCAAGGCTTGAGCCATGAGCAGCACATCGAAGCTGGACACGTCCCCATGAGTGACGTTTTCGGCGAGATGCTTCTGAAACAAAGCATGGCAGACGCGATCTACATCTTTGTCCATCTGCAGCACCTTGCGTGCACATTCCAGGTCGAGTGTGACGAAGCCAGTGTGGATGAGATCGAGCATATCCCGCAAGATCAAAGACATTTCGACCAGTTGACGAACGTCAGACGCCGCCATCTTTGAATTGCGGGACTGCACACGCAGCGCGACGCTCATCACCAGGTCGCCAATACGCTCCAGGTCGGTGGTGCATTTCAGGCTGGCCAACAACTGACGTGCCCGGGCTTCATTCACCCGGGTGATTGCAGCCGGAAGCCGCTCGTCAATTTGACGCTCAATGAGGTCGAGTTCTTTTTCGCAATCCTTGATGGCTAGAAAAGCCATTCGCGAGGAGCCGGTGAGCAAGTCGTGCACGTTAAAGGCGGCATCGCGCGCAATAAGGCAGCCTTTCAGCGCAAGGCGTGTCAGATCGTCCGGAGAGCCGGTACCCTTTTCGACTGCTTGCGGCTTCGCGACTGGATTTCTGCCAACGTCGCGAGCTTTAGCTGGGACCGTGTCGATGCTTTGGGTCGATTCGGCGGATCGTGGTGATTGTCGGGCCAGTGAGGTTTTGCGGGGCATTTGTATGCCTCAATTAGTGTAACCGAGAATTGTGAAAGGGCGATGAATAGCGGCAGGCTCGGTCGAGACAAACGCGCAGGACGTTGGAAAAAGTGCGCCAGCCGCTTAGAATCCCGTCTGCAAGACTGAAGCTCAGGAACAGAGTATGGAGATGCTGGAAAATTTGCGTCGTCAGTTTGTCTACGAAGAGTGGGCGAACCGCGAAGTGCTGTCGGCAGTGCGAGCCAACCTGGATGCGAACGCGCGGCCTCTGCAACTCTTGGCGCACATACTTTCCGCCCAGCGGCTCTGGCTGGAACGGTTGAAACAGCAGCCACAGAGTCTTCCCGTCTGGCCTGAGTTCAACGTTGAAGAGTGCGAAACCCAAGTGACAGAGCTTGGGCGGTTGTGGCGAAAATACTTCGAGACCTTTCCGCCGTCCCACCTCTCCGATACGATTTCCTACAAGAACAGCAAAGGCGAGCCTTGGACAAACAGCGTACAAGATATTTTGACTCACGTCCTGATGCACTCGGCGTATCATCGCGGACAGATTGCCAGCCATGTGCGCGCGAACGGCCAGACGCCCGCCTATACAGACTTCATTCATGCGGTCCGCCAGGGGCTGATCGAGTGAAATGTGCTCCAATGGAAGGCTGGCGTCTTCGTCTGTTCCACGCGGCTTCGCTTTGCTGTCATCGATGCGAAGACGTAATATCTCATCAATGAAAAAACTGTCTGGCTTTCTCCTCCTGGCGCTTTGTGCTGCCGCAATGCTGGCTGCCGATGCACCCAGGATTCCGGCCATGCCTGCCGCCGTCTCCAGTAACGCCGTCGCCAGTCTCAAGGGGGGGCTCGAACTTTTCTCGATGATGGGAGTCGGCCCCAGGAAGACATGGGACGACATTACGAACCAGGTTTACGTCCTGCATCTTTCGTCCGGAAAGTGGAGCGATGGCCGCCCCGTGCCGGGCGTCGCCGGCCGTCTGGGCGCCGCCGCTTCAGCAGCCAGGGGACAAGTCTTTTTGTTCGGAGGGTACGTAGTCGACGGGAAGGGAAGCGAAATCACGGTTGCCGATGTCAACTCATACCTTCCGGAAGGCCAACGCTGGTACCGCGCGGAGGATGTGCCCGTAGCCGTGGATGGCGCAGTCGCAGGTACGAATCGTGATCGCTACATCTATCTCATCGGTGGCCGGTCGAAGAACGGTCCCATCAACCAGGTGCAGGTCTATGACGTCGAGAAGAATACCTGGAGCCAAGCCACTCCTTTTCCGGGAACGCCCGTCTTTGGGCATGCTGGCGGTTTGGTCGGTGACACAATCGTATTTATCGATGGCGCTACCAAGGGCACGCCTGGCGGTGCGGCGTATGTGGCTTCAGACGAATGCTGGACAGGAAAGATTGATCACAAAGATCCGAACAAAATCGAGTGGAGCAAGCTGCCTGCGCATCCTGGGCCTGCGCGCTTCGGCATTGCCGCCGGCGCCTCGGAGAGGGACCACAGAGTCTATTTCTCGGGCGGCAGCGCCAGTCCCCATGACTTCAAGGGCTTCGGCTACGACGGAAAACCCGCTGAAGTCTCGTCCGTGACTTTTGCCTATGATCTGCATGGTCACCGCTGGGAAACAATCGCTGAGGATACATTCGATCCCCGCATGGATAGCGGGGGAGTTCTAGCAACTCCGCTGGGGAACCTAATTCTTGGTGGGATGGCCAAAAATCAAGCAGTGACAGCACGGGTGATGATTCTGCCTAAGAAATGACGAAAGCCGTGCATAGGTCCATTCACTCAGTGAGTTGAGCCTAGGTGATTGAAGAGAAGGCAGTCGGATCGTCATGCGCTGCAAATGTCATAATTGTCAATTTTGTCAGCCAGGAAGGATTTTGTGGCGAACTGTGGCAAGTCATTCCCTTCACTCCGTCATGCGAAATGACCGCTCGGATTGTCTAAATAGCTCTTAAGAGTCGTCAACAACCGAGCCTCAAATTTTCCAGAATCCTTGAAGTACGCGGTTCCGATGTGTCTTTTTTCCTTGCCGGCTGTTGTCACGTAAATCGAGTTCGTGTTCTCTCGATAATGATCGAGGTTGATCTCGATTTCAAACCTAGTTTCCTTCACATGAAGTTTTATAGCTCCCTTACCAATCGCATCGCATATGTATGTGGGATGAAGTTCTTCAAGAGCTTCCTTGCTTACGGACTTCTCAAAAATCTCTTGCAACCGCATTGTGTTCTCTGCCTTACGCCTTTCGAACTTTTCTATTTCCGCTTGCTTTTCGCCGTTCTCCAGAGCTTCAAGTTTTTGTCGCGCCGCGTCAGCTAATTCGTCAAACTTGCTCATTCAAATCCTCCCTCCCCTTATTGAGCGGTGTGGGAACACCAAATACGCTGAGTAGCCTTTGAAGTTCTCCCTTGACCGACGTAAACAGCTCTTCGGTCTCTCTGAAGAATGCTTCATCGAGTGGTATTTCTTTGTCTCTGCACACCAGTTTCCCTGTTAGTTTTTCGCTGCCGCTTCCGACCGATGGATCAAAAGCTATCGGGTAATGAGCGAAGCGATTTCTGAGGTCTTTGAGATTGTTCAAGTTCTTATGCAGCTCAGGCGAGACAAGGTGTGCCAGAACAGGCTCCTGAGTAATCATCTTGAACACCTGTATTTTGCGTGCGAAATTCGCAGAAGCAGACTTCAAGAACAATCCCTCAAAAAGCGTCTTCAGTTCCTGAGAACGCATGTCGGAGGTAGGGAAGAAAAACCGGCTGATGACAACATCTATTGAGTGTTCAACCTCAAACGCGAGAGCCAATGTGGTGCCGCGTGCTTCTCTTAACGCGGCTGTCTTCCTCAGCCACTCTTCGTTTCCAGCAGCATCGAGCGCAAATGTAACACCCGGAGCAAGTCTGATGGTTGAGTCCCAGTGTGGAACAGACATAAGGCAAACAGCGTAGCACAATTCAAGAAGCGAAATAAAGGCGAAACGTATAGTATGCCGGGATGGGCGAAGGCAGCGGTCGCCACATCAAACCGCCAGCAATCTTCCACCTGCAAGGCGAGGTTTTTTGCGCGATTTCCGTATTGGTCGCAACTCTGAGTTCGAGGTACAATCCCTGTGAGTTGGAGTATCGATTTCTCCAGTTCCGTCAGTCCCGTGCCGAGAAATAGCATGTACAAGCCTCGATAATCGCTGTCCTCCTGCTCGCGCTATCGCGAGTCCCTGCGCCGTGAATCATTGCTGGTGGTGTCAGTGCCAATGCCTACTTTTTTGTGTAGGCAATGTCGCAGAAAGCTGCAGGTCGTGAATGGAAGCAACATCGTTAGCTGCGGAATCGCAGCAGCGCACATTGTGGGCGTCTCTGGCGGAAGCAATTCGTGGATCGCACCAGGACTACACCGCGGGCAGTCTGAACCGGGCCATTCTTCTGCTCGCGGTGCCCATGGTGCTGGAAATGGTGCTGGAATCGCTCTTCGCCGTGGTGGATGTGTTCTGGGTCGGACGCCTTGGAGCAAACGCTGTAGCTACAGTCGGGCTGACTGAGTCCATGCTGAGCCTGGTATTTGCCGTAGGCATGGGATTGAGCCTGTCCACCACGGCGATGGTGGCACGGCGTATCGGCGAAAAGGACCCCGCCGGTGCGGCGGTGGCGGCAGTCCAGGCGATCGCTCTAGGACTGATCGTGTCCGTGATTATCGGGCTGCCATGCTTTCTCTTTGCGCCTCGACTGCTCCAATTGATGGGTGCGTCGCCGGAAATAGTATCCGTAGGCAGTGGCTACGCCAGGATCTGCCTGGGCGGCAGTTGCGCAGTGTTGCTGTTGTTTCTCAACAACGCAATCTTCCGCGGGGCCGGCGATGCAGCCATCGCCATGCGACTGCTTTGGGTCTCGAACATTATCAACCTGGTGCTCGATCCCTGTCTGATCTTTGGCTGGGGACCGTTTCCGCGCATGGGGGTCACCGGTGCAGCCCTGGCGACGTTGATCGGGAGAAGCATCGGCGTGCTTTACCAGTTCTACCGGCTGCTGAAAGGTACGGAGCGCATCCGCATCCTCACCAGCCAGATTCACTTGCAGTGGGACGTGCTGCTGCGCCTGCTGCGGGTGTCGCTGACCGGGATCCTGCAGTTTGCCATCGCACACACCAGTTGGATAGGCCTGGTGCGGATCATCAGCATTTTCGGCGCGGCGGCCCTGGCTGGTTACACGATTGCGATACGTATCGTCATTTTCGTGATCCTGCCTTCCTGGGGACTTAGCAATGCGGCAGCCACGCTGGTCGGACAGAACCTGGGTGCCGGCCATCCCGAGCGCGCTGAAAAAGCCGTCTGGCGAACCGGGCTGTACAACGTGATTTTTTTGGGCGCGGTGGGGGCTGTGTTCGTGATCTTTGCGGAACCAATCATCCGTCTGTTCACGCAGGATCCAGGGGTCGTGCCGCTTGGGGCGGCCTGTCTGCGCATCGTCAGTTACGGCAACCTGGGTTATGCCTACTTCATGGTCATGATGCAGGCCTTCAACGGCGCAGGTGACACGGTCACGCCCACCGTCGTGAACTTCTTCGGATTCTGGCTGTTGGAGATTCCGCTGGCGTACTGGCTCGCTATCCCGCTGAAGATGCGTTCGAATGGAGCCTTTGTCGCCATCGCGGTAGCTGAGGGTACTATGGCGCTCGCAAGCGCTATATTGTTCCGCCAGGGACGCTGGAAGAAAAAGAAAATTTGAATTCGCTCAGGCCTTTACGTATTGTTACAAATTAGTTACAAAACTTGACACAGAAGTTATTTACAATCCCCGGACTTGAGTTTACTCATGCGGGAGTAGCATAACGTCGGTAATGTGCCGGGATACCATCCCGGAGATGACGGTTCGAAACCGTTCCTCCCGCCCCAAACTCAGAGCCGCTTTGGTTACCTCGCGCGGGCCAACACCAGCGTGACGTCGTCGGGCTGTTCCATGTCGCCGATCCAGTCGTCTACCGCCATGGTGACGGATTGACTGATTTGGGGTAGTGGAAGGTGCCGGTTTTCGCGCACGAGGTCAATCAGCCGCTGTTCGCCAAACTCGCCGAAATCATTTTCAGGTTCCGTAATACCATCGCTGTAGGCGACGAAAATCTCGCTGGGTTGCATTTCTACCGCACCCTCTTCGTATGTCATGTTATCGAACAGGCCAATGACGGTCCCACCGCTTTCCAGCCGCCGCACCGTGCCATCTTCGCTGATGAGAATCGGAGGCAAGTGTCCACCGTTGCTGTAGGTCAGCCGGTGCGAGCGTCCGTCGTAGATGCCGAGGAACAGAGTGGCGTACTTTTCGGGCGGCGTGCTTTCGTAAAGCTGGTGGTTGAGCAAACTGAGCAATGCTCCGGGAGAAACCTCCACGCCCTCAGGCCAAGTAGCCATGATCCGGCCCGAGCCAGCCACCGCGCCCACGGCCACGGGCTCCCGCATCTGGGGCAAATTTTCGACGCTGTAGGCGCGGACTGCGGAGTGTATAGTCGCCATCAGCAGGGCGGCTGAGATTCCTTTCCCGCTGATGTCCCCCACGGCGAGAATCAACTTGTGGGAACTGGCAGTCAGGAAGTCGTAATAGTCACCGCTGACCGTTCTGGCCGGACGGCAGAATCCGTGCACCTCGAGCGACTCGAGCTCCGTAACCTGCCGCGGAAACAATTGCGCCTGCACTTCCTGCGCGATAGCCAGTTCGTTTTCCAGCCGCTGCTTTTCCTTCTGTTCCTGGATCAGCTTCTCGATGGACTCGGTCATCGAGTTAAACGACAGCGAAAGTTGGGCCAACTGGTCGGTGGATTTCACCGGGATGCGATGGCTGAAGTCGCCGCGATCCACGTGCTTGGTGGCGTCGTAGAGCTGCGCAACAGCGGCGGTGACCGTGCGTGTCATGCGCGTTCCGGTAAAGAGGGCTACGCCTTCGATGATCGCGAAAAAGACCCCCACGCCCAGCAGAATGTATTCCACGCCTTTGGCAAAATCCCCCAGCGATGCGAACAAGTGACCGTAGAGGACGGAAGGGAGAGTTCGTACTCTTACCAATGCCCCCGCTCGCTCACTTTCGCCTGTCTTCCAATCCACTACTCTCAAAGGGGTGCCGAACTGGATTTCACGGTCCAGGTTCCCAGTCGGGGACGGCAGACTGCCAACAGTGAACGTTGGCCGCAACTCTATCTGATCCCCCTCCACGCTGACACTGCCTGGGCCCTGGCGGAGCGCGAGTGCAGCCTTGTCCGGCTCCGGCGTCGCAGTTAAGCCTGATTGTGTCCCGGCATTACTCCCGTCAACGCTTCCGTTTTCCGACCTGATACCCGCTGCGTAGAGGGTGATTTCGCCCAGATTGTGCGCAAACTTTGCGACGAGGTCTTTGTCCAAGGGCTCACTCGTGACCACGGTCAATGTCTCGGTACGCAAAGGAAGTGTCGACGCCACGCGGAGGTACAGCTGTCCGTGATCGCGAACGATCTCGCGAAAAGGCTGATTATCGCGCAGCTGTTTTGCGTACGGATTTTCGCTTTTGTTAAAAAAATCAGGGAAAGGGAAACTCGTCTCCCCTGGCCCTCCGCTGCAAAGCGGCACCACCTTGCCGCCGTACCAGGCGCAAACTTCGCGCCGACTCCATTCGCGGTCTCGCTTTTTTAGACCGGCCAGCGATTCAACGGAGGGCTTGTTTCCGTGGTCCAACCGTGCCGCAAGTTCATTGAGGATGGCGGCGTTCGCCGCCTCAACGCTGCGCATTTGAGAGTTGAGCTCGGAAGTCACCACGAAACCGGAGAACTGTCCGGCGAACAGATATAGCGTGACAAATCCCAGGGTTACGAGCAGTACTACGGGGATCACACCGATAAAAACATAGGTGACAATGAGCCGGTTGCGCAGGCGCCACAGCATTCTTCGCTTCAGCCAGCGGAAGGCGAGGATCGAGAACAAGACTGCTGCGATGAAGATGAGGAAATCGACCCATCCACCGAGGTGCGCTCCCCATGCTGGTGCGAGCAAACTTAACAGGTTCTGCAGAGCGAACAATCCGGCGGCCAGTCCGAGCAGGTAGCACGCGATGCGCGCCATGCGGCCTTCGGGCCAAAGTCCGACTCCGCTTAACCTCCGTCGCAATTCTGAATAGGACAGCTGCATGCTCATTCGAAAATATGGCAGGTAGAGGGTAAATTGACGCCAATTCCGTGCCCACTGTGCAGAGTGCTAGATCTCTGGGTAGAGATCAAAAAACGCCTCCAGGCTGGTCCGCAACTGCTTCTCAATCTCTTCCTTGCTACCCTCGATCACGTGCATACTCACGTGTGCCTCGCGTCCGTTGGCGAGCTTGATCGCAGCCTCGCCTACCTCGACCACGTCTTCGGAGGGCAGCAGCCTCATGCCATAGACCAATGTCAGGTTTGCCATGTCTGAATTCTACGCCGTCGCCGAAGCTTCCAGAAAAATCCATCCTGCGGAATTTAGGATTCGGGCGATTCTCATTTAGAATTCCGCCGTGCCCAGAAATTCTCTATCGGTCATCTTGAGCGGTCTTTTGCTGGCGGTGCTCGGACGGCCAGCCATGGCTCAGCAGCAGCCCGAAACTCCACCTGCTACCCAGCCTCAGGTGAAGGTCAACATGCTGAACGTATGTACTCCGTCGGCGGAAGAGCAGAAAGAGATTGCTGCGGCGCTGGCGCGAATCCCCAGGCAGCCCCTGTTTGCGCCTGACTTCGAAGTTGCTCGAGGTCGCTCGACCCTGAGTGATATGCCGAACTTTCTGCAGCCCGGACAGAGTGCGCATGTTTCCAGTGAGCCGTCGGTCGCGAGCTACGTGCGAATCCGCCATGAGTTTGCGGTGCAGGCACTGTTTTCCAGCGTGCAGTACTCCTTCAGCAACGACGGGCAAAATATGGTGGAAACCCTGGTGCTGCATGTGCGCGATCCTAAAGAGCTGATTCAAGTTGCGTTGGAAGATAGCGCTTCAGCGGTCAGTAGTCCTGAGACTATGGTCATTGCAAATACGCCAGCGAGTCGGATTCGTCTGGAACGTTTTGGCAAGTCGTCTGTGGCACTGGCTCGATGCTCGGCTTCAGAAGGGCCAGCTCCTGATCAGAGCGCTTATGAACCGTTGTTCCGCAGTGCTTCCCAGGTGTTGGCGAACTATCGCAGCTTGTTGGGTGTAAAGAGAATTGTTCTCGACGAACTGACGAAGGTTGCAGGCAGTCCGAGGGGAAAGACTGCGCCGAGATCCAAGATGGCTCGGCCGCTCGAAGATAAGAAATGACGACAAGAAATGAAGACAAGAAATAGCGCGGACTCAAACTATCTTTGTCTGACTTGATATCCGCGTGCTGCTGAGTTGCGTTTCTGGCTCAATCCGTGGCTTGCATCCAAATCTGAAATCCGCAATCTAAATGTTGCAATCACAAAACAATACATGAGCGAAACTCGTAATGTGGTCATAATCGGCTCCGGGTGCTCCGGACACACTGCTGCGCTCTATGCGGCGCGGGCCAACCTGAAGCCGCTCGTCGTCGAGGGACACGAGCCGGGTGGACAGCTGGCTCTTACAACCATGGTCGAAAATTTCCCTGGATTTCCGGAGGGCATTCTTGGCCCGCAACTCGTCGAGAATATGCGCAAGCAGGCCGAGCGCTTTGGTGCAGAGTACAGAGTGGGCCATCTCACGAGCGCCGATCTTAGCCAGCGTCCGTTTCTATTGCATCTTGGCAAACACCAGGTGCATGCCCAGTCGTTGATCATCGCCAGCGGGGCGTCCGCGCGCTGGCTGGGCCTCCCGCACGAACAGCAGCTCATAGGTCACGGTGTGTCCTCGTGTGCCACCTGCGACGGTTTCTTTTTTTCGGGGAAGGAAATCGTGGTCGTTGGTGGAGGTGATTCCGCCATGGAAGAGGCGCTGTTCCTCACCCGCTTCGCTTCGAAGGTCACCATGATTCATCGCCGTGACGTTTTTCGCGCCTCGAAGATCATGCTTGATCGGGCACAACATCATGAAAAGATCAACTTCCTGACCGATACCGTGGTCGATGACGTCTATGACGTCCATCACAAAGAAGTGACCGGCCTCAAACTGCGCAATGTGAAGACTGGCAAAGTATGGGATTTTCCCACCAGCGCGCTTTTTCTGGGCATCGGACATGAACCCAACGCCAAAATGTTTGAACATCAACTCGACACTGACGCTGATGGCTACCTCAAGACTCGTGACTTCGTATTTACGCGTGTTCATGGGGTCTTCGCCTGCGGCGACGTTCAGGACCGGCGCTATCGGCAAGCCATTACCGCAGCGGGAACCGGCTGTATGGCCGCCATAGAGGCGGAGAGGTTCCTGGAAGAGCAAGGCAAGTAGTCAACCTCGGTGATCTATCGCCAGAATTAGAAATTACTTAGACTCCACTTCCAGTGAAAATCCCCATGCGATGCCATATAGCAGTGAGGGCACTGCTTTTTATCGTTGTGGTTGTACTCGCCCCTCCTCATTCCCCGTCTCAGGAACTTTCCAACAGCTCGCGCAAAGTAGTCATGCGCGTTACTCCGCAGTATCCTGCCCTAGCTCGTACCATGAGCATTCGTGGAAGCGTGAAAGTGGAGGCCCTGGTTGCACCCAATGGCACTGTGAAATCCGTGGACGTCAGGGGAGGACACCCTGTGCTGGCTCAGGCCGCGCAGAATGCTGTGCGTCAGTGGAAATGGGAGCCCGCTCCTCACGAGACCAGCGAGTTGATGGAGATCAAGTTCACTCCGTAGCATCCTGACGATTTCTGGTGGATCGGGTAGCAGCAGTCCACCTCGACTCACGATTGTCATTGCTGTTCCTACCTGTGACAGACCCCAGTTGTGATACAAAATTCTGTGGCCTTTACATTGCTAGCTGCCATTATTCAAGTGCCCACCCCCTATCCTCTTGCGGTATCGAGTTCGACAGGTATGCCATGTTGAGGACGTTCTTCGTCCAGCTCTCTGAAAACAGGTGGCTGCGCAATTTTGCAGAACGGTCTTCGCTTGGCCGGAGTGTCTCGGGACGGTTTGTCGCGGGGACTGAAATTGCGGATGCCGTACGTGCTACCCAAGCCATAAATCGTGCAGGCATGAGCGTCACCGTCGATAATCTCGGCGAGAACGTTACCAATCCGGAAGAAGCCCGTCACAGCGCGCAACTCTATCACCAAGTTCTCGACGCGATCGCGACGAATCAGCTCAATGCCAACATCAGCTTGAAATTGACCCATATGGGCCTGGACGTGGATGAAAAGCTGGCACGCGAGCTGGTCAGCGGGTTGGTCGCCAAAGCGGCATCCATGAAGCCTCACGGCTTTGTGCGCGTAGACATGGAGGGCTCGCCTTATACCGAGCGCACGCTGGACTTCGTCCACGAATTACACCGCATGCCGGGAAATCAGAACAGTGTGGGCACTGTTATCCAGGCGTATTTGAAACGCTCGGAGAGCGACATCGAGAGGCTACTTTCTGAAGGGATCCGGATACGCCTGTGCAAAGGTGCATATAAAGAACCCGCCAGTATTGCCTTCGAAAAAAAGGAAGATGTCGACGCGAACTACGTCAAGCTCATGAAAATTCTTATGAAGAGCGGCATTTATCACGGGTTGGCCACTCACGACGAAAAGATCATCCGTGAGGCACAGGCGTTTGCCAGGCGTGAACGAATTGCACGAGAGTCCTTCGAGTTTCAGATGTTGTACGGCATTCGCCGTGACCTGCAGCGGAGCCTGGTGCACGACGGATGGCGCATGCGCGTGTATATTCCCTTCGGCACCGAGTGGTATCCCTATTTCATGCGACGCCTGGGTGAGCGACCCGCCAACGTTCTGTTTATTGCGAGAAATCTGTTGCGAGCGTGAACCTGGCAGCTGTTCGTCTATTGTTGCGGTCCGGACTGCTCCCCGCCCTCTGGGGGCGCCAGCGGCAGGCGGGTAGCCCCGCGCATGATGTCCCTTTCCTGGGACGAAAACATGTTCTTGAAACGGTCGGAATTGATCACTTGCTCGCGTTGGGGCGGCGGCATAGCCCGCAAGTCGCGGACCGCTGTACTGACCATGCGCCTCCGATCAGGTGGGAGTTGCTGCATTTGCCCGAAAATCTGTCGTGCCTGCTGTTTCTGATCGGGAGTCAGATGCTCCCAGGTCTCCATGCGATTCAGCATGCGCTGCTGCTGTTGCGGCGGCAGGTTTGAAAAGTGCTGCAGGCGCTGCCGGAGCTGCTGCTGCTGCGGCGGCGACAGCCGCCGGAACTGGGGATCGTTTTGCAGCACACGTTCCTGTTCGTTGGCAGGCAGATCCTTGTGACGACGCAGCCAGTCGCCCGCGTGACCCTGTTGCTGCCCCGGACCTGGCGGCTGTCGTGGCGCCTGCTGCTGGGGGTTTGGCTGGCGTTGCAGGGCTTGGTTTCTTTGAGCAGGCGCTTGGTTAGCATTCTTTTGCGCCGCGCAGGGAGAGGGAAGGTTAAGCACGGCGGCTACACCTGCCATTGCCAGCCATCCCGCCACATGTTTCGCGCGTTTCAACTTTCTCGCCTGCTCTCTCGCGTATGTCGTTTCTTTTATTCTTGCTTCGGCCAATTGCTTCCGACGTGAGCATCAAGGGTTTGCCGTGACTTCGTTCTGTACCGACAACTCATCAAGCAACTCGAAATCGGAATATAACTCATGATTCCTGTCCAGGGCCTGCAGGTCGCTCACCGCAGTACCTGGCTGGAGCTGCTGAACAATCCGATCATTCCCTCCCGCATGGTAGATTCCGCCACCGCGGGCGAAGAACGAACCGACACCAACTGCCACGAGCAGCGTAAGCGCGGCCGCGAGCGCCGGTCGCCGGAGCCATTGCAACCAGCCGGACTGGGGCCTAGCCATCTCTTCCCGCAAACGCGCTTGTAACCGCACGTCGAAGTAGGGCGAAGGTTGCGGCGCACGCCATTCGTCCAGCAAGGCCATCGACTGGCGGATCTGTTCCAGCTTCGCCCCGCATGCAGCACAATCCTCTAGGTGTTTTTTCTGCTCAGCTGTGGCTTCACTCAATCCCGCGGCCACATCCAATATCCTTTCGCGAATTTCCTCGCAAGTCATAACCGCTTCCCCTCAACTCTCTTCTCTCTTCGCCACTTTCGTTTCGCCAACCAAGAGTTTCCTAAATGAATTCTTTTAACTGTTCCCGCAACGTCTCATACGCGCGAAAGAGCAACGATTTAGTCGCCGATTCGCTCAACTTCAAAACTTCAGCAATCTGCTTGTAGTCCATTTGCTGATACTTGTGCATGATGACCGCCAACCTTTGCCGCTCCGGCAGGGCACCCACCTTGCGACGGATCCCCAGCACTCGCTCGCGGCGGACCATGGCTTCCTCGGCGCCCTGCGCGCCATCCGGTAATTCGAACGTGGCGCCGCTCTCCTCGTCAGGTTCGTCCAAGCTGACCGTCACTTCCGGACGCTCATGGCGCGTGTCGCGGGCATGATTGACCGCAAGATTGGTCGCGATGCGGTAGAGCCAGGTCGTAAACTTTGCGCTCGCTTCGTACGTCGCGCGGGAGCGGTACACCCGCAAGAAGACCTCCTGTGCCAAGTCCTCGGCTGCGGCTGGGTTGCGGGCCATCCGGTACATAAAACTGACCAGTGGACGGCGATATTTCTGCACCAGGTAGTCAAAGGCGGGTTGGTCCCCTGCCCTTACGCGCAACATGATCTCAGCGTCGGATAAGGCTTCCGCGGTGGCGGCCGCCTGCGGCAGATCGGCCGAAAGCTGTGGCCTCATCGCGCCAATCAGGGCGCCCCGATCCATGGCGACACTGCTCACACCGTTATCAACCCCGGGGTGTGAAGAAAGTTGCGCTCCGTCGGTTTCATCGGGATCCACGGAAGGCCTTGCCGGTGAAGGGGATAGGGGCGGCTTGCGTGGCTTGGAGTCGTCTGACATCGTTGAGTAAAGGGTTGCCAAGTAGCGTTTTGGCTGTAACGTCGACCCCTTGCAGACGATAGGCTACCACGCCCCCAGGCAAGGTGGACCAGACTTACGGCATGCTGGCTCCTGGCTCTTCGTTGATTCTCCGGGCCCGCCATACGAAGTAGGCGGGCAGCCCCAGCGCCACCATTCCTAATCCGATCGATGCATTCCTGGGAGTGGAGACGATCACGTTGACTACCAGCGCGATGGCGGCTAACACGAAAACCAGCGGGGGCCATGGATATCCGGGAACAAGGTAGGGGCGGGGCAAGTCCGGATATCTGCGGCGATAGACGAAGATGCTGGCGGCTCCGAGTCCGTAGAAAATCCAGGCAACGAACATCGTGTAGCTCATCAACTCCTGAAATTTCCCCAGACAGGAAAGGATCGCGGACCAGACGCCAAGCGCGGTGACCGCGATGGCCGGTGTGCGGAAGCGAGAGTGAACCTCCGCCAGTTTGCGAAAGAAAAGCCTATCGGAGGCCATGGCGTAGAAAACCCGGGGTGCCGTGAGCACCACGCTATTGATTGCACTGAAGACAGAAATCAGAATGGTCACCGCAATCACCTTCGCGGCGGAAGGACCCAACACTGCCGAAAATGAGGAAGCAGCGATCGTTTCTGAATTCGCGGCGCGTGCCGGTCCCAGCGCAGCCAAATAGCCCAAATTGGCGAGCAGGTATAAGCCAGCCAGGAACACCACGCTCCACAGGAGTGCCCGCGGGAAATCTCTTTGCGGTTCGAGGACTTCGCTGGCGCAGTAAGTCACGAATTGCCAGCCCTCGTAAGCCCAGAGCACTGCGATCATCGCCAGCCCGAACTTGGAGAACAGGGATAGACTCAGACCTTCGGTCCACATTGCACCGGGAATTTCCGAATAGCCGCGGCCCAACCACAACAGAATCGCGCAGACTCCAAGAAGCAGCAGGACCTTCGCTAGCGTCGTCCAGTTCTGAAGGTCGGAGCTTTTCCGAGTGCCCCAGACATTCACCAGAGTGACGATCACAATCACCGCCACAGATACCAGCTTGGAGGACAGCGGACTGAGCGGAACTACAGCGCTCAGGTAGGTGCTGAAAGCGACCGCCAGAGACGCCACCGTGCCACTTGCGATGGCCAGGAACATGGACCATCCGTACAGAAACGCCGGCAGCGGGCCGAAGCAATCGCGGACATATACGTATAAGCCACCGGCCTCGGGTCTCATCGCGGCGAGCTCTCCATAGGTCAGCGCACCGAGCAAGGACAGCAAACCACCAGCAATCCAGACCAATGATGCCACGCCTACAGAATGATCCACCTGGCGCAGGATGGCGCTGGGCACCAGAAAAATTCCGGAGCCGATGACGGAACCAATGATGAGCAGGACTAAATCGCGGAGGCGAAGACTCTGAACCAGTTTGGTCATGTATGGAAGGCGGCCCTGTCGGTCGGCGAAGGATATCTGCAATACTCTGCAGGCGCAACCGGCGGTTGGGAATGTTGGTCGGGTGTTGCACTCTGAGCGCCAAAGTAAATGGTGTCTGGTGTATCCTAGTCGGGTCGTTGGCACGCGATTCGATGAACTTCAGGAACATATTTCGGGAAGCATCTGCGGCGCTGAGGCGCAATTGGGTCAGAAGCGTTCTTACTATTCTCGGCATCTCTGTGGGCGTGGGTGCCTTCATCTGCGTGGTCGCGATTGGAAACGCCGGCAGCAGCAGCATCGAGAATCAGCTGCAAAGCCTGGGGGACAATTTTGTTTGGATAGAGGCTGGAAGCCGTGCCAGAAACGGGGTGCGCTACGGAGCCCGGGGCGATCGCACGCTGATTCTCGGAGACGCTACGGCAATCGCCGAGCAGGTGCCCTTAATCAAGAGTATGTCTCCCAATGTGGACGGCAGTCTTCAGGCCATCTATGAGGGAGAAAACTGGTCCACGAGATTTCGAGGTGTGACTCCCGAGTTTCTTCAGATACGACGATGGAATATGAGGCTGGGAGGTTTTTTCACTAATGCCGACGTGGATGCTGGTGCGCCGGTTTGTGTTCTAGGTCAGACGGTAGTGGATAATCTCTTCGGCAATGACGATCCGATCGGGAAAACAGTCCGCCTCAAGAGTATGCCGTGCAAGGTAATTGGTGTGTTGCAGGCCAAAGGGTTTTCCGCAACGGGGCAGGATCAGGACGATTTTATCGTGATGCCGTTCACCACGGCGGAGAAGAGAATTACGGGAACCTTCTGGCTGGATGACATCTTCTGCTCCGCGGTTTCGCGCGAAGCCATGCCGGAAGCGACCAAGCAGATCGTCGCTCTCCTGCGCGAACGGCACCATCTCAATCCGACGGAAGATGATGACTTCAACGTTCGTCGCCCCGAGGATGTGGTGCAGGCTCAGCTCGCCACGAGCCGGATCATGACCATACTTTTGGCGAGCGTTGCGTCTCTTTCCTTGCTGGTGGGGGGCATCGGCATCATGAATATCATGCTGGTGTCAGTCACTCAACGGACGCGCGAGATCGGATTGCGACTGGCCATAGGCGCTACCGAATCGGACGTCCAAATGCAATTCCTGAGCGAAGCAATCGTGCTCAGCCTGCTGGGAGGCCTTTTTGGGCTGTTGGCAGGCCTTCTGTCGTCCGGCTTGGTACAGAATCTGTTCCAAATGCCAACCAAGCTTTCGCCTGCAATCTTTATTATTGGCGGCGTGTTTTCGGCTGGTATAGGAATTTTGTTCGGCTACTATCCTGCCCACAAAGCCTCTCAGCTGGATCCCATCCAGGGTCTGCGTTACGAGTAGGCAGTTCGCCCACGAGATTTCTTGCGACTCTCTAAAATCTATTCTGATGAGACGTTAAAGAGGTGCAGGAAACCGGATTTGCCGCCGCGGCTAAAGCCGCGATCATTTGCTGTGCTTACGGCGCGGCTTAAAGGCGCGCCCTTTCAAAACACGATCGCAGATCAAGAATCCTGAGACCAAGCCCAAAGTCGCACACTTCTCACGCACACACTTCAGCCCGTGATGTACTCGCCGTTATTCGTACCGCAACGCCTCGATAGGATCTAACTGGGCAGCTTTGCGGGCGGGGTAGAAGCCAAAGAAGACTCCCACCGCCATCGAGAACAGTACTGCGATAACGATCACGACTGGAGAAATCAGGACTGGCCAGCCGAGCGTTTGTGTAATCAGGTACGACGCTCCTAATCCGAAGAGGATGCCAATCGTTCCTCCCATCAGGCTGAGTACCACGGCCTCAACCAGGAACTGTTGCTGCACGTTGCGTTCGGTTGCGCCGATCGCCATGCGTACCCCGATTTCGCGGGTCCGCTCGGTCACAGAGACCAGCATGATATTCATGATGCCGATGCCACCAACAATGAGCGAGACGCTGGCAATTGAAGCCAGCAACAACGTCATGACCCGGCCGGCCTCGTCGGCAACGTCGGCCATGTCGGCGAGATTGCGCACGGAAAAATCATCATTAGCTCCGGGGCGAATGCGGTGGCGATCGCGGAGCAACGCTGTAATCTGCTCTTGCGCGGAGTAACTGCCTTGTCGGGACACCGCTGAGACCATGATCCAACGCAGCCAGGGCTGGCCAGTGATTTTTTTCTGCATGGTGGTCAGGGGGACGAGGATGATGTCATCCTGATCATCGCTCATGGCAGCGGACATTCCTTTTGGGGTGAGAACGCCAGTGACGCGGAACGGCAAATTGTTGACACGCAGTGTCTGGCCGACAGGGTCGGGAGCACCGAAAAGATTCTTGCGAACGGTTTCGCCGATTACAGCCACGTTCGCGGCCATGGTCACGTCATCTTGTGTGAAACCAGATCCCTCTTGAAATGGCCAATTGCGAATATCAAAGTATTGCGGTTCAGTGCCGTTCAAATGTGTAGCCCAATTGTCGTTGCCAAAGACAATTTGTGCGTTAGCGCTTGTGCCTGGGGCCGCCGCATGTGCTGCTGGGCATTCCCGCAAAATCGCAAGCATGTCATCGTAGATCAGAGTCTTGGTCGAGCCCCAACCCAGGTGCATGCCGCTGCGCGTCACCGTCCCAGCCCCCACAAACAACAGGTTCGAGCCCATCGCCTGAATCTGCTCCTGCATTGTCTGCCGCGCACCTTGCCCTACTCCCAGCATGGCGATCACAGCGCCCACGCCGATGATGATACCCATCATGGTCAGGATCGAGCGCATCTTGTTGCGGGCCAGGGCACGCAAGGCGATTCGGATGATTGCACGCAAATCCATAATTCGCTCAGTCCTCCAGCGTGGGCAGGTTTTTGAGGACTTCCGACGCGCGGGGCCGGTTCAGGATCGCTTCATCGCGACGGATCTTTCCGTCCCGAAACTGTATGCTGCGTTTAGCGAATTGTGCGATGTCTGGCTCGTGCGTTACCAGCACAATCGTCAAGCCCTCATCATTCAATTTCTGAAAAATGTCCATGATCTCAACTGACGTGCGACTGTCGAGATTGCCAGTGGGTTCGTCGGCCAACAAAATCGAAGGCCGATTCACCAGCGCGCGGGCAATTGCCACCCGCTGCTGTTGGCCGCCGGAAAGCTGCGAGGGAAAATGCGTCATGCGGTCGGCCAGTCCGACAAGAGCCAGTGCCTCCCGGGATCGCTTCTCCCCTTCGGCCTTGCTGATGCGGGCATACAGGGTAGGCAGTTCGACGTTCTCGAGGGCCGTGGTTCGCGATAGCAGGTTGAATCCTTGAAAGACAAATCCCAGCTTGTGGTTGCGGATTGTCGCGAGCTCTTTCTTACTGAGGCTGGAAACCTCGATGCCTTCAAGCAGATAGCGTCCGGCACTGGGTTTGTCGAGGCAGCCCAGAATATTCATAAACGTCGATTTGCCGCCGCCGCTGGCCCCCATGATTGCAACGAATTCCCCATGCGCGATCTCGATACGTACACCGCGCAAGGCATGCACGCGCGTCTCGCCGAGGTCGTAGTACTTATGAACATCCTGAACCAGGATGGCGGTTTCAGGTCTGTTTTTCGTGGCGAAATTTGCCTCGCGCTGCGCGGTGGTGGCCATGTCGAATTGTTTCGTCTACTCCTCCGCTCGGTTGTTCAACCGACTACCGGCGTTGTGTGCCCATGCCGGGCCCGGAGGGCTTGTTCGATGTCATCGAACCCGTTACCAGTTCGTCGCCTTCCTTCAGTTCACCTTTGAGAACCTCGGCCGCCTCCGTGACAGTGTGGTCGGTGATGCCGGTGCGGATTCTAACTGGCTCGAGAGTGCTATCCGGATGCAGTTTCCACAGCACCGCAACATCAACCCGCGGCGTTCGTACTGGCTCGCCATCAGTTCCGCCAGCCTGGCCCGGCGCATGCGCGCGATTTTGCTTGGCCGCAGCGCCGCCTCCCGCAGTGTCGCTGGCAAGCTGTGTACTGGCGTTATCGTCCAGTCCATACTTTTGCAACAGCGCGTGGATTTCCTCCGCCTTCAGATCCGGTTTGTAGCGCAGTGCCCCATTCGGCACTCGCAAGACGTTACTTGTCGACGCGACCGGAATTGTGATGTATGCCGTCATCCCGGGGAAGAGTTTCAGTTCCGGATTGTCAAAATCAATCACTGTATTGTAAGTAACGACGTTCTGCACCGTTGTCGCGTTCATTCGAATCTGGGATACGCGTCCGGTAAACGTATCGCGGGGAAAGGCGTCAACCTTGAACGTGACAACTTGCCCGTTCTTGATCATGCCCACGTCCGACTCGTCCGTGCTGGCGTACACCTGCATCTTGGTGAGGTCTTGCGCGATGGTGAAGAGTGTGGGAGCCTGCAACGACGCCGCCACAGTCTGACCGACATCCACGTTCCGGGCGATCACGGTGCCATCAATTGGGGCGTGAATGGTGGTGTAGTCCAGGTTTGTCTGTGCCACCGTCAACGCAGCCTCTTTCTGCTCGACCTGGGCTAGGGCTTGCGTGACCTGGGCGTCTGCTGCAGAAACGGCAGCCACGGCTGAGTCGTGATTGGCTTTTGCCAAGTCGAGTTGCTGCTGACTCATGACGGCCTCTTTTGCCAGTCCGACGGTGCGTTCGTAATCCGCCTTAGTCTGAATCTCGGTTGCTTTAGCCTTTTCCAGATTAGCCTTCGCGGAAGCGACGTTGGCCTTCGCGTTGGCGAGGTCGCCCTTGGCCTGCAGCACAGCGCCCTGGAAGAGCGGAGGATCAATCTGCGCGACCAATTGACCCTTCTTGACGCGAGAGTTGAAATCCACGAAGAGATGAGAAATCGTTCCCGAGACCTGGGAACCGACTTGAACCATGATGACGGAATTGATCGTGCCCGTGGCTTCGACGACTTCGCGAATGTCGCCGCGATCGGCCTTGGTCGTAAAGTATTGGGGCTTGTCCTCTCCTTTGAACTTAAAAGCGGCGAAGACGGAGATTACAGCCGCCACGCCTACGATGACTAGCCAGTAACGCTTGAACAATTTTCCCTCGTTCTCTGAACTGAAACTGTATCGTCGTTCAGACTTGCAACTACCAAGTGGAAAGCGCTAATCGACGGTATTGCCTTCCGATCGTCTTCTAGCCCATGCCCAAAACATATTGCTTCCATTCAAATGATAGTACGGACACCAATTATGGCGCTGCGAAGCTGAAGAGCACATGAAAGTCACAAAAATCTGCAATCGGTTGCACTTCCGGATCACCACTGTCAAACTGTCGGCTGATTATTCGAAACAGGTGCACCAAATGCGAAGACTCGCTCGAATTCAGTTTGCATGCCTGCTGCTCACTGCCGGTGTATGGGCACAGTCTTTCATAGCTACGCCTCTAAATGATCTGGGAACCGGCAAGTACAAAGGTTTTCAAGGCGGACTGTATGAAAAGGGCAGCAACGCCGTTCCGTCCGGCCATAATTCCGACGGCCTGGCCCTGGCCGCAGAGGTGAAACCGATTCGGGGAAAGTTTGTGCTCCTCGCGATCGGGATGAGTAACACGGCGATGGAGTTTGCCACTTTCGCGCAGATGGTTAATGGCGACAATCGCGTGAATCACGCTTCCATGGTCGTAGTTAACGGCGCGCAAGGAGCCATCACGGCCTGCGCGTGGACGGCCGTAAAAGAGTCACCGCAGCAGCATGGCTGTAACATGCCACGCTTCTTGCCCAACCAGTACGACCGGATTCTCGACGAACTGCTCAAGCCCGCCGGCCTGTCCGAAGACCAAGTGGAAGTTATCTGGATGAAGAACGCCGATCCACGACCCAGCGTGGCATTACCGTCAAGAGATGCGGAGGCTTACCAGTACGAACGCTACATCGGCGAAACGGCGCGTGCGGCTCGATCACGGTATCCCAATTTGAAGCTCATGTTTCTCACTACTCGTATCTACGCCGGTTACGCGACGGTGCCGCTCAATCCGGAGCCCTATGCTTACGAATACGGTTTCGCACTCCAATGGGCAATCCAGGCTCAGATCGATCAGATGCGGACTGGGACGATTGACCCCATTGCCGATAATCTCGATTACAAGAAGAACGTAGCGCCCTGGATGGCGTGGGGTCCTTATATCTGGGCCGATGGCACGATACCGCGCTCCGACGGGCTGACTTGGGACCGCTCTGAGTTTATGCCTGACGGAACCCATCCGAATGCGAAGGGAAGAGAGAAGGTTGCGCACCTGCTCATCGATTTCTTCCTGAATTCACCGTACACGGCGTGGTTCAAGAAATAGTTCTTGGCTAGTTTGAGAGTCCGAGTAGAACTTGGCCGTGCCGATTACTATAGTGAATTTTCTGGGGCGAAGATCTCTTGCCACCGAGACCGTTTCGGGGCTAAATAATAGAGCATCCATCCTTATCAATAGAGGCTTGAGTTGCTAATACGTTCCATGGTTCGCAATCTGCTGTTGTTTTGCGCCGGTGTGCTTCTGACGCTACCCAGGGTATGTGCCCAGGAGTTGCCGCTGCTTGCCTGCCCTTCTTCCAAACCTGGACTGCAGACGGGAAAATATGCCGGTTACGCCGTGCGTCTGTCGCCCTCTTCAAAGCGCGGAGAGCGCTGCCAGGCGTTGGTAACCGCACCCGTAAGCAAGGCCAGCCAGGCTAAGACCGTAGCCAGAGATTGGGCCCTTTCAATCAACCGTCTATCGGGTTCAGATATCAACGGCGACGGGAAGCCGGAGTTGATTGTGCAAGGGTACTCCGGCGGCGCCCACTGCTGTTACACGTACCGGATCATCAGCTTGAGTGGCGGGTTACCGCTCGTTCGTGAGATTCACGACCAGGTCCCCGTATTATTCGTGAGGCGAGACGATGGAAGTACGGAAATCCACGCTGGCGACGGTGTATTTGATTACTTTCTGCTTCCGCACGCCGATTCGGTTATTCCGCAGATTTTTCTTCGCCTGAATGGCGACAAATTAGTGGACGTAAGCGGCGAGCATGTCGCCGAGTATGACAAGCGGATAGAAAAGGCCCACAGCGAACTTGGTGCGGCTGATCTGGACAAGCTCAGAAAGTCAACCTACAACCAGAACATGCTCTATGATCAACTGCCCACGGTGCAAAAAGTATTAGTGATCGTTTTAAATTATCTCTATAGCGGCCGCGACGACCAGGCGTGGCAGGCTCTTGGTGAGATGTGGCCGCCTACGGACGTGGAAAGAGTCAAGAAGTTGATTCTCGAACGCCGTTCGCGAGGTTTGCTCTCCCAAGTCGCGCAAAAATCCGAGGCTGGATCGTAGTCCCAAGCGGGCGACCTTATCATCGACCAGGCTCGGGCTTGAGTAATCACCGCTAGCGAATTGGCCCATCTGGTGGGCTATACCTTTTGACTCAGAGAATTTCCACCAATCAAAATGACCAATCAAAATAAAAGAGGGCGGGTGCGCGTGCAGCGCTTTCCCCGCCCTGTAATTACGGTCAACCGGCGACCAGAACCTTCTCTCGCTGACCTTACTGGACCGTGAGCTTAATCGTTGCCGGGTGCGACAGCGGAAAGAACGTTCCTTTCGTTGTCAGGGTATAAGTTCCTGGCACAGTCGACGCGCCTACAGTGATCGTTACTGTTGCAGTTGCTGTATTCGTGCCGTCGAGCGTGACCGACGTGGGATTGATGGCACAGGTCGTGTTCGCCGGAGCCCCGGTACAGGCGAGAGCAATGGCTTGATTAAAGCCGGCGATAGGCCCAAGAGTCAAAGTCACCTGGCCAGTTGTACCCCGGCTAACGCTCAGCGCGGTGGGCGAAGCTGCGATGCTGAAGTCCGGCCCTGCTCCAGACAGCGACACGTTCTGAGGGCTGTTCGGTCCATTGTCAGTGAAGGTCAGGAACGCAGTGGCACGGCCGTAAGTTGTCGGCGTGAAGACAACAGTGGCAGTGCAGACCGAATCGACACCAAGCGACACACCACAGGTATTGGTCTGACTGAAATTGCTTGCATTGGCTCCGGTGATGCTAACGGGGCTCAGGCTGAGATCAATGCCGCCGGAACTGGTTAAGTTCACGGCCGCAGGAGCGCTGTGCGTGTTGAGTGGGATATTGCCAAAGTTCACCGGTTGACTGGGAACCGTGGCAGCCGGAGTGAGGTGCACCAATCGGATGCGATTGTTCCCCTGATCGGCAATATAGAGGTTACTGTGTGAATCTACTACGAGACCGAAGTTCGACAACCTCGCCAGGGTGGCCAGACCGCCATCCCCGCTAAACCCGCCGATGGCGGGCTGAGCGGCAATCCCAGCAACCGTTCCCCAAGTCTTAGTCGCGGCGTCGACCCGCTGCACAACGTTGGCGTTGCCGCCTCCGATGAATACGTTGGCGGATGGGTCGACGGAGATCTCGAGCGGATTCCACATACTACCCTGCAGAGCCGGGCCACCGTCTCCACAGAGACAGGTTTTTCCGTTTAGCGCATAGGTGGTGATGATGCCCGCCGTGTTCACGCTGCGAATCTTATTGTTGTATTGATCCGAGATGTAAATGTTACCCGCGCTGTCCGCTCCCACGCCGGACGGGTGATTGAGCCGGGCCGAAGTTGCAGGACCATTGTCGCCAGCGCTTCCAGCAATCCCGTTGCCTGCAATGGTGCTGATGATTTGGGTCGAAGCGTTGACCTTGCGGACCTTGAAAGCAAAGTAATCGGCGATATAGAGATTGCCGCTGGCATCGAGCGCTATATTTTGGGGTGATGTCAAACCGGCGCTGGTGGCCGGGCCGCCATCGCCGCAGGTCGACGTGGTCGGGAAGCAGGAGCTTCCATTACCGGCCACGGTAGTAATGACGCCCGAGATAGCATCCACCCTCCGGACGACTGAATTCCCGTTATCCCCGATGAAAATGTTTCCGGTTGCATCCACCGCGACTGACGACGGCGCGTTAAGAGTAGCGCTCGATGCGGGTCCGTTATCCCCGGTGTAGCCCACGCTTCCAGCGCCGGCTACGGTAGTAATTGTTCCGCCGGACAGTTTTCGAATTCGATTGTTGCCCTGGTCGGCGATATAAAGATTACCCGCCGAATCCTCAGCGACCCCATAGGGACCAGCAAGGATTGCGCTGGTCGCCGCGCCGCCATCGCCTCCGTTACCGCCGCCAGCCAGGGTTTGGATCACACCTCCAGACACAAGGCGAACGCGCTGGTTGCCAGTGTCGGCGATCAAAACGTTTCCGGCGCTGTCCACCGAAACGCCAACCGGAAGATCTAACAGGGCCGCGGTGGCAGAGCCACTGTCACCGCCCAGACCTTGAGCTCCCGCACCGGCGATTGTGTTGATGGTTCCGGTGGTGTCGACAATGCGAATCTTGTTGTCAGCCGTATCGGCAATGTAGACGTTGCCTGAGGCATCCACAGTGACCTGCTGCGGCTTGTGCAAATTGGCTAAGGTGGCAGGATGACCATCTCCGCATGAAGTGGTAGCGTTCCGGCAAAATCCTCCATTTCCGGCAAACGGGTTAATTACGCCCCCGGATACGATCCGGACTCTCTGATCCAACGTGTCCGAAACGTAAAGATTTCCCGCCGCGTCTACCGCGATGCCCTCAGGAAAGTTCAATTGGGCCGCAGTCGCGGAACCGCCGTCCCCGCAAGCATTCGTTGGATTAGTGCACATCTGCCCGTTACCCACGACCGTGGTAATAATGCCGGAGACGGCATCCACGCGCCGGATCTTATTGTCGGTAGCATCCGCGATGAAGATATTTCCGGAGCCATCCACAGCCACAGCCTCAGGGAGGTTCAAAAGCGCCTTGATCGCGGGACCACCGTCGCCGCAGGCGTTGACAGAGTCGGCGCATTTCACGCCACTGCCGGCAACTGTCGTGATTACGCCCGTCACGGCGTCCACGCGCCGAATCCGCGAGGAACCGTAATCAGCGATAAACATATTGCCCTTGCTGTCGAAGACGATCGCAGCAGGGTCTCCCATCAGGGCAGCGCTGGCCAGACCGCCATCGCCGCTAAAGCCGCCATAGCCCAACCCGGCAAAGGTAGATAACGTACCACCACTAGTCAGCTCGAAGACGTTCCTCGACAGTGGTGCGGCAATATAGGTGTTACCCGATTTATCTCGAACCGCCGCGGTAGGCCCAGGTATGTCCGCAGTGAGGGGAGTCGTCGGCGTAGCGCCTCCGCCAACGACCGTGCTGATGATGTTCTGGGAGTGAGCCGATACTGGGGAGAGAGTCAAACCGAAGACAAACAATGTCAGAGCGAATCCGATAACGCGACGAAATTTCACGAAAGCCTCCAGCGGGAACCTTGAAAGCAAGTTCCGCTACACTTCTCAGAACTAGATACAGAGAGTCTCTTTAACTTGTGCGCCTGAAAACACAACAAGGAGAAAATGCTTTTGCGACGAGGGGGAGAAGTCTGAAAGATTATGCAAAAGAGCCGTCAGCCGCGTCAAGATGAACAAAATTGCATACTACTTCTCCTTGCTTAATAAGCGGCCTCATAGAGGGACTGTTCTCCAGTCGATAGTCATCTAGGCGGAGCAATGGAATGCCGTTTTCTACAGGACCGTCTCGGTAAATGCCACAGGGGTTAAACCAAGCACCGATCCATTAATTGTGACGGGGCCTGACTGCGGCGGAGTCGTGTATTGCACGCTCGCTTGTCCCGATGCATTGGTAATTGCGGTGGTACTCGAAAAAGTGCCGCCCGCTCCGTTATCGGCGAACGATACCGTGCTTCCAGCCACGGCGTTCCCATACTGATCTTTGACGCTGACGCTCAGAGATTTTGGCAATAGAGTGTTGGGCTTAGCGCTCTGATTATTTCCCGACACAATATTAACCGCTGATGGACTCCCTGCCACTGCATGTTCCGTTATATTTTTGCTCAGACTTCCGGTGGAAGCCGTGACTGTAATGTAGCCGGCTTTTGTGGGCAACGTATAAGAGACCGAAGCCCGGCCGAGGGAATCCGTCGTAACTGGATTACTGGAAAAGGTTCCCCCAAAAGTGCCGGCGCTAAATGACACGGGAACACCAGGAACGACATTGCCGTATGAGTCGGTGACTTTTACCACTATGGGCGCCGAGAGCATTTTTGCCACCGTTCCTGTCTGTGAGCCACCCGAGACAAGAGTCACTGAAGCCGGGCTTCCAGCCGTTACTGTTTCAACGAACGTAGCTGATGCGTAGCCCGGACTTGTACCCGTAATAGTTATAGTGAACTTAGTAAAGGTCGTGGGCAAGGTGTAAGTCGTACTGGCCTGCCCTGTACTATCGGTGGTTGCGGTTTGAGTTCCGAAACTTCCGTTCTTTCCGCCGTCGCTGAAGGTGACGGGAACGCCCGATAGGACCGCACCCGTATAGGGATTTACTGCCTGTACTGTCAGGGGTACCGTCAGTGTGGTTCCGGCAGCGCCCGTCTGATTAGCTCCTGAAACTGGGAAGAGCAGCGGTAGTAAGCCGTAGATTACAAGTTGCGTCTGGGTACCTACATACGCTTTTCCATTCGCAATCATTGGAGTTGCGAAATGGGCTGTAGCCCCCAAGCTGTCACGGCCACTTACCTGTACAGTATTGTAGAGTTCAGTCAGTTTGACTGCATCGAAAGCAGAAAGCATGGCCGAAGACGTGCCGCTCTGACGAACTAACCAAACAATGCCATTGCTGCCTCCGTTCGCGGATATAGCCGGCGCGCCAATGGGAGTGATTGCCAGGCTCTGCGCAATCGGCTGCGTAGACAGGAAACCATTGGTAAGGGAGTACGCTACAACCGCACTGTGTACTGGCGCGAAATATACCGTGCCGTTCCAATATGCCGGAGTACCTTCCACTTCTGCCAATGCATTCTGCAGCCACTGCACAATCTGATTGTTGTTGTTGGGTTGAAAATGTCCCATATTGTCCCGATTGACCAAGTAGATTGTCCCGGTTTTGCCCGCGCCAATCGCCAGATGGGGAGGAGATGTCGGCTGGTCCGGGAGGAGCATCACACCGCCAGATCCCAGGTCGAGATCGTTCATGCCCATATTGGCCTGGTCGTAGGGAGTAAAGTAATCGCTCCAGGTCAATCCTCCTGACCCAAGGCTGAGCTTCATGAAGCTATCGCCGAAATCGGACCCCCCTGTGTTCGCGTTAAACGTGCCGTTCGCAGTGATGAAGTACACGTTGCCGCTGCTGTCAGCCGCAAGTCCGGCTCCGCCCTGCCACACGGTCGCACCCTTTATTTGGTTAGGAGAAGTGTTGAAGACACCAAGCTGGGCCAAGGTAGTCGCGTTGTAAGCAAATACCCAGCCGTGTGTAGTGTCACAACCGTTGGATCCGAACGCGATATATACAATTCCGTCTTCAAGCAGCAGACCGGGCCGCTGGCATGATTTGAGGGAATCAAAAGTTACTGTGCCGCGAGACCCTTGCACCGAGCCAGTAATCTGTACTGGTCCGCCGAACTTTTCTGCCCCGGTGCCTATGTCCAACGCATGTAACCGATGTACGTAGCTAGTAACACCAGTTACTACTTCTTTAGTTTTCGCATCGAGATAGAGCGTGTTGGTCGTGGCGTCGATGACTGGAGTACCTTGAATACCAACTTCGGTATAGCCATTCACCGCGGCGCAACCCTGTTCACTGATGGGCACCGTGGTCACGCCGGCGGCGGGATTAATCAGGCTGATCTGCCATAGGGGTGCGCCGCTGCTCGGGTTATCGGCGTCGAAGGCGTAAACACTATCGTGCTGGTCTGCGACGAATACTACGTTGCGTTGGCCTGTCCCAGGGATCAAGACGTTCGGCATGTAGAGAGGCTGTCCGACCACAAACCCATCGACACTATAGGAACCTAGTTTGGCGAAAGTTGCCGACTTGACATTGATGGAATTGAGAAACGGCTCCTGGATGTTCTGACCACTACGATTGTTGTCGTTCTGGCTCGTCAACACGCTCACTTGGGCCTGAAGAGGAGCACGGGAAAGCATGCTTGCGCCAACGATGAGGGGCAGGATGGTCAAGAACTTACTAGAACGTGTGAAAAGCGTCCTTAAAGTGAACTTCAACGTGAACTTCTTTCCCCGACCAATCATCGCCGCGAGCTGTTCAAATGCATGCCCAAAAATTCGACCATAAAGCGACTCGCAGCTTGCTTTCATAGGTGGCACCTCTCAAAAGTTATCGGTATTGTTCCCAGGAAAGTTGCGCGAAGAACTAATCCACAGCCAGCACTTCTCTAAAAAGAAAGCTGAATCGGTCAGGGGGAGACGACAGTCTTTATAGTTTTAGTGATTTTATATTCTGGGTTCCTTGGCTCGGGAATAGCACTTGAGTGCCACAACTGTAAATTCCTCGAATATACTCTCCGGTTGAATGTTCTAAATGCTCCGAAACATCGCTTTCAAATCGTCGTGATACATCTTATTGACCACTTCCCGTTAATTTCACACTCTGCGGGCTGGTTGAAGCGTTATCCGTGACCACAAGTGTTCCGTTGCGGCTACCAATCGCACTAGGAGTAAAGTTCACAGTTATTGTGCAAGTTCCTCCTGCCGCCACGCTGGGGAGGCAATTGTTACTCTGGGCGAAGTCTCCGCTGTTGGCGCCGGTAATATTGATCGCACTGATGTTCAGCGCTACTTTTTCGTGATTCGTCAACGTTGTAGTCAACGGATTGCTCGTGGTGTGGACCGGCACAGTCCCGAAACTCAGCAGGGTGGGGTTGAAAGTGACCGGAAGAATCCCCGTTCCCTTCAGGGTTATTGTTTGCGGACTGTTGTTGGCGCTATCGGTTATCGTCACCGTTCCTGCCTGCGTCCCCGTGCTCGTCGGAGAGAATGTGACCGTTACCTTGCACTTTGCACCGGCTGCGATGCTGGTGCCGCAGGTATTGACCTGGCTGAAAGGCGCGGCGGTGCTAATGTTGATGCCGGTTAGCGACACCGTCTGATTATTGGTAAGCGTGACAGCGGGTGCTGTGCTGCTCGTTTGGATCACAACATTCCCAAAGGTCAGGTTCGTGGCCGACAATGTGACCGCGACCACCCCAGTTCCGGTAACGCTGACGGTTTGCGGGCTGTTGCCAGCATCATCGGTCACGGTCAGTGTCGCGCTGCGGGATCCATTGGCAGTCGGGGTAAAGGTCACGCTTATTGTGCAGACTCCGCCGGCCGGCAGGCTTCCGCCGCACGTATTCGTCTGGGCAAAGTCCCCGCTATTAGTGCCAGTGAAGCCGATGCTGTTGATATTCAGCGTCACGCTCTGGCCGTTGGTGAGCGTTGCAATTTGCGGTGAACTGGTCGTGCCAATCACACGAGATCCAAACGTCAGTCCCGACGCGGGCAAAAGCGCAGCCGTCCCGCAGGCTGGAAGTTTGAAATTAGAAATGCGGGTGTCCCAGTTGTACGGCTTTCCGCTCTGGTTCTGTGCAAAGTACTCGTTGACGTACCAGAAAGTACAGCCGTCAACGGGATCGACCGTCATGCTGGTGTAATCGCCCCACTGGCCCGAGTTCTGCTCGTCTCCGCCTCCGCTTAAGAGCGTAATCTCCGTCGGCGAAGTAGCATTCTTCAGGCTCCACCACGATGCTCGAATGCCGGGATGAGTGGAGCCGCTTGAAACGCTGTAGCCAACTGCCGCTTCTCCACTATTATCCTGGGCGATACTGGGCATGAAGCGAAACAGCGAGGAGTCGGGGCTAACTGTGCCGTTCTGATAAAGGAGGGGTATACCAGCGCCGCGAAGCTCGTACCAGCGGATCCCCGTTTGTTTGCTTGTGCCGGTACCCACTTGAATGGTATGGCTGAACAGGAACGATTCGTAAGACCCAAAATTCCGATAGGCGAGGCGCGGCATGAAGCGGTCGCCGACTGAATCGAGGTGGATTCCCGAAAGCGCGGTCGATTGGTCCGGAACGCAAAGCGTCAGAACCGGAGATGAGGGCGTGTAGCATCCGGGCGTGTAAGCCGCGACCGGCTGCGACGATTGAGTGAATGTAGAGTTGACCGGATTCGCCCAGTCTACGTGGAAATCCCATACGTTGAAAGTATTCGTGGTTGTGGTCACGCCATCGTTTACAGGGTTCTCGATACTAACCAAGAACTCGTCCCGCCCAGTTGGCGACGGCGTGGTGCCCTCTACGTCGGCCGGGATCAAACTATGGCCGAGGTACACACTTCCGCTCAGCGGTGCGGGCTCGCGGAAACACTGCGGTGGTCTGGGCGTAAGCCCGAGCACCATGTTGGTTCGATCCAAGGCACAAGCTACCACGCCTACTTCCCGATAACTGTTGTTCGGATCTTCGAGATCCATCGACACGTAATAAGCATCAGACCATGTCCCCAATTTCGGCCAGTCAGGAAAGTAGACGTTCCCGCTAACATTCGTTCCGAGAATTGAATTCAGCGGGATTGCATAAGCGAACCAACTCAGCGTCGTCGATCTCAGGTCGTCGGTGTTGGAAATGGCGATGCAGTAGTAGTAGTTGTTTGTGGTCGAACTGTGCGCACCAATGATCCAGCGAGAAGCCAGCCGATCGAACATGATGACGCCATCTCCAGCGATGCTGCCGCAGGCGGACAAGTTAGCGTTCTTCCAAGGTGTCGTACCCACCTGCGGGGTGGACCATACGGGAGCAAACGTGACTTTGTCGTAAGCCTGGTAGTAGACGTTCACCCACTCCATGTACTGCTTGGTGCCCACCGCCCCATTCGGGTCAACGTCAAGTTGCGCATTGGTCAGTTGCAATGCGTCAATACCCTCAAACGAAGTGACGGTTTGGGCCAATGAGGCTGACCCCACGGACAGCAGCAGGAAGAACGTGAAAATTCCAGGCCTAGCCATAGATTGTATTTTTCTTCGCACAACCAGAGCTCATCGGGGGGAGGAGTAAAGGGTAAGTCAGGCTGAGAATCCCGGCCTGATCGGAGTTTGCAGTGTCTCCACAAACTCTCTTAATTTCGCACGATCATACCAGATTTCCTGAGAAGTGCATCGACAATATCGCGTGCATGCATTGTTTTAGCAGTGTGCAATTTATTGCAATCGATTCTTATCAAGGTTGTAAGAAATTGCACTCCGATGGAGCACATGGGCCGATTATCTGTCATGCCGAGATTCTCTCGCTCGACTCAAGCTCAAGAGTCAACGTCGGAACCGGCGCCTCTGCCGGAACACTGGCCGGTCGGGCCCGCAGGAGCCGATCGGGACAGATCAGTTCCAGCACAGGCGTGGTCATGAAGGTGGTGAACAGCGCCATCAGCACCATCATCGAGAAAAGTGCCGGCGAGATTACCTTGATGTCCAGGCCGATGTTCAGAATGACAAGCTCCATGAGACCTCGAGTGTTCATCAGCGTGCCCAGACCAGCAGCCTCTCTCGCCGGCATACCCGACAGCCAAGACGCCACCATGGACCCGCCCAGTTTTCCCACCGTCGCCACCAGGATGATCAAGCCGCAGTACATCCACATCTCCTGGCCTCTCACCAAGCCAATGTTGGTGCGGAGTCCCGTGAATGCGAAAAACAACGGCAGGAGCAGAGTGACGGTAACGGTCTCAAAGCGATCTAGGACGTAGCGCACGAACTTCTGTTCCTTGGGCATGATCGCGCCCATCAGGAAGGAGCCGAACAGCAGGTGGATTCCCAGCCATTCGGTACACAAAGCCGAGGCCAGCACCAGCAACAGCATGAGGGCCATCAGGTTTTCGCTGATTTGTCCGCGCTCGCGATAAATTGTTTGATAGCGGCGCAGCAGCCGCCGAACGCCGTAAATCATGATCAGAGCGAAGCCGAGAATTCCGCCAACCGTTACCCAGATGGAAGTCGCGTTGTGCGCGGAGCGGATCAGCACCACGATGTAGGCAAGGATGCACCAGCCGGTCACATCGTCCACGGCCGCACAGGCGATCGCGATCGTTCCCAGACGGCTCCCGAGAAGATCGCGTTCCGTCAAAATGCGCGCCAGAACTGGGAAAGCCGTAATGCTCATGGCCGCTCCCATGAACAGCGCGAAGCTGGTGAAACTTACACTGTCATCGGAGAGCTTGGGATACAGATAAAGCGAAAGTACAGTCGCCAGCACGAATGGAGCCGTGATGCTGACATGGCTGGTCAACACGGCGGCGTGGCCATGGCTCTTCAATTCTTTGGGATTGATTCCCAATCCCACCAGGAACATGAAGATGATCACACCAATCTGGCTTAAGGCGTTGAGGAAGCCAAGGCTGGCGGGCGGAAACAAATACGCCGAGAGTCCTGGTGCTATCCAGCCCAGCAGCGACGGGCCCAGCAGAATGCCGGCAAACATTTCGCCCACCACGCGCGGCTGATGGATAAGACGGAAGAGACTTCCGACTACCCGGCATACGGCGAGGATTACGGCAATCTGCAGAACCAGAGTGAAAAGGTTCAGCATTAGCGTCCTCCTTTTGCGGGAGGGGCTTGCCTGAAGCCGTGGAACCGTACCGTTGCGCACGACGGACAGTCGTTCACGGAGAGCGTGCCCAACAGCGACCTTGAATCGGCCTTGCCGTCGACTGCGGCCACAATGGAAAGTTCGTGCGCATTGCCGCAACCGGCGTGACTGCTCCACAAATCAGGTGGAATGAGCGACGCCGTGAGCTTTGTCCCTTCAATCCTCCCGGAACCGATGGACTTGGGCCGACTGGCAAAACTCAACGTGAAGTTCTTGCCAGACTGTGAGATCGCGAGCGTCGTGTCCTGGACGGACGTCAAGGACTTCGCGCAAGGCAGGGCAGCTATCTGAACGGGATCAACTTGCAGCGTCCAAACTCCGTCCACCGAAATCGGTGCGGTCAGCGTGCCCCCGCTCTTGAGAGCTGCTGCCAAGCCAACGATGGGAAGGCCCACGAGAATGATGTAGGCGATGATGAAATTCCTGTTCGTTCGGGACATCACGACCTCTCATCCTTCCGGAGAATTTAGCTGTGGTTGCGACACTGCCACGCGCAGCTCTGAACCGGGAAAAGCTAGAAAATAAGGTCGAGCCTGCAACCGGTTGCGGCTTGGCCTCCAATTTTCACTGCCACAGCAAGGGGGAGCCGCGGCTTTTATCCTGCACCGCCAGACTTCTAGGCTCCGGGGCTGAACGCGTTCGAGGTCAGATCGCCCAGCAACTTGTGCCAGGGATGCTTTTCGTTTTGTTCCACCTCGGCGACCATCTTACGCATCTTGTCCAGGACCGGAGGAGTCGCATCATCGTAAACGTCTCCTTGCAGGAGCTTCAGCACGTCCAGCCGATACCGGGGATCGTTGATAAAGTACGTGAACAACACGTTGAGCCGGTAATACACAGTGATGAAGTCGTACCAGTTCTTGGTTCCGAGACGCAGCGTGTTTTCGAAGGTCGCAAAACTTTCCCGCGAAAAGTCGTTGCGCTCCAGAGCACCCAGAATGTCCTTGTGAGCGAAGCGGGAACTGTTGAGCGCGATACTGACTCCGGTAGAGAAGATAGGATCAACGAAACGGCCAGCATCACCGACCATTAGAAAACGGTCGCCGGCGAGCTGCCTCATGGCATAGCTGTAGTCGCCCTCATCCTTGAACGGACGAATTCGGTCGGCCTTGCGCAGCGTTTCCTCGATCATTGGCCGAGTGCCTACTGATTGCCAGAAGAACTTCTCTCGATCCGACTTCGACTTAGCGAAGTTTTTCTTCTGGGTCACAACGCCGATGCTGGTCACACTGTCGGAGATCGGAATCTGCCAGATCCAGGTGTTGGATATGGGCAGAAAATGGATATAGATGTAGTCCAGATTCACGTCGCGCTTGGCGAATACCTTGCGATCATAACCATCGAACCATGTGTGAATAGCGTACTGGTCGAACACAGTGTCCTGGATCTTGAGCTTCATCTGATTGCCCAGGAAAGTGTTGCGGCCGCTGGCATCCACTACCATCTTGGCGCTGACGCCCATTTCCTTTGGTCCCATGTTAAAGCGGACGATGGGTTCTTTGGGACCGAAGTCTACCGCGCTGACTTTGATACCGTCATAGACTGTCGCGCCCAGCTTGTTGGCGTGCTGCAAGAGCATCAAATCAAACTTGCCGCGATCGACGTGATAGGTGTGGTTCTTGTCCACTCCAACCTGCTGGCGCTCGTCGAAGCGAATGTCCACGTTGCAATCGGGAGCCAGGCCCTCAAGGTCGTGAACATAGGGCGTTTTCTTGTCGTCTGTCGTCCACACCGCACCATACTTGTGCGGAAACTTGGCAGCCTCCATCTGGGGCAGGAAATCCAGATCTTTAAAGACCCTTGTAGAAGACGGAACCAGCGACTCCCCAACGTGAGGGCGCGGAAACAATTCGCGTTCAAACACTACGCAACTTACGCCTGCCTTGGCCAGGTAGGCTGCCATGGAAGATCCAGCCGGTCCTCCTCCAATGATGGCGACATCAAAATCTGGCTTCGTAATAACCAACGCTTCCTCCTAAAAATTTTCTAAATTGCCAAGATAGAGACTATTGGCTGACCTGCTTGAACGCGTCCACCGTCATGTCTCCGAGAAGCTTGTGCCAGGGATGCTTTTGGTTTTGCTCGACCTCTGAGACCATCTTCTTCATTTTCTCAAGCACCGGCGGTGCCGCATCATCGTAAACATCGCCTTGCAGCAGCTTCAGCACATCCAGGCGATAGCGTGGATCACCAACGAAGTAGGTGAACAGCACATTGAGCCGGTAGTACACCGAGATAAAGTCGTACCAGTTCTTGGTCCCGAGACGAAGCTTGGTTTCGTACTCCGAGAAGCCCTCGCGCGAGAAGTCATTCTTTTCCAGCGATCGCAGAACATTGTAGTGAGCGAAGCGAGCGCTGTTCAGAGCGATGCTGACTCCGGTCGAGAAAATCGGATCTACAAACCGTCCGGCATCTCCGACCAGCATGAACCGGTCGCCGCAAAGCTGTTTCATGGCATAGCTGTAGTCGCCCTCATCCTTGAAGGCATGCATCTGATCAGCCTGACGCAGCTTTTCCCGCAGCAACGGACGGGTTCCCACCGCATCCCAGAAGAACTGCTCCCGATCCTGGCGCGACTTGGCGAAGTTTTTCTTCTGCGTGACCACGCCAATGCTGGTGACCGTGTCGGTGATGGGAATCTGCCAGATCCAGGTATTGGAGATGGGAAGGAAATGGATGAAAATGAAATCCAGCTGGGCATCTTTCTTGGCGAAGGCTCTGCGGTCGTAACCGTCAAACCAAGTGTGGATGGCGTACTGATCAAATACTGGGTCCTTGATCTTCAGCTTCATCTGATTGCCCAGAAAAGTGTTGCGGCCGCTGCAATCGATGACCATTTTCGCGCTGACGCCCATTTCCTTCGATCCCATGTTGAAGCGAACGATAGGTTCTTTGGGGCCGAAGTCCACGGAACTGACCTTGACGCCTTCATACACTGCGGCGCCTAACTTGTTGGCATGCTGCAGCAGCATCAGGTCAAACTTACTGCGATCGACATGGTATGTGTATTCCCGATCGACGCCTTCCTGCTGACGCTCGTTAAAGCGGATTTCCACGTGAGACTCGGGATTGATCTGGTCCTTATCCTTGAATCCACCCTGGAAGTTCATCTCGTAAGCGCCCTGATCCTCGGCGGTCCATGCCGCGCCAAACTTGTGGGGAAACTTGGCTTCTTCCATCTGGTCAAGAAAATCAAGATCCCGGAAAACTCTCATCGCCGAGGGAACGAGCGACTCACCCACGTGCGGGCGGGGAAACAATTCACGCTCGAAGACCACGCAATTCACTCCCGCTTTGGCCAGGTAAGCACCCATTGAGCCGCCCGCGGGACCACCACCAATAATGGCAACATCGAAATCCGGTTTCGTAAGAACCAATGTACTTGCTCCTTTGAGAACTTTATGTAGATGGGTTGCCGCGAAAAGTCGGTTAGGGGGGTGACCAGCGCGTGCTATGTGTCCTCACACTATGAACTCGGCTTGCTGCTCTGTCAAGGAGACCTTCTACTCTATCTGCGCGCTGACCCTCTGGTAACCTCGGGTACGTTACCTTTGTTCACTTGAGTTAGCGTCGCATGGGATGAACCGAATCTTCGCGTTCCGGCCCGTCGAGCAATTCGGTTCCTCCGCGGGGCAGAGGGTCAACCGCTAAGATTGGCAGCGCTTGATTCTTATGCGGGCTGCTTTAGTGCCCCGTCCACTGCGGATCTTCTTCCGGCTTTACGATCTGACCATCGCGCATGTGGATGATTCGGTGGCCGTATTTCGCAGCTTCAGGATTGTGCGTGATCATCAGAACCGTCTGTCCTAACTCCTGATTTGATTGCCGCAACATGCCCAGCACAACATCGGAATTTTTCGAATCGAGGTTGCCCGTAGGTTCGTCGGCCAGAACTATGGCCGGCTTGTTGATGAGCGCCCGGGCCAGAGCCACGCGCTGTTGTTCGCCTCCGGAGAGCTCCGAAGGCCGGTGGCGGAGCCTGTTGGTAAGGCCCAGCAGATCTGTGATGCGATTGAAGTGCGCCGGATCCCGGTCCCCGTAGCCTGCGATTTCCTGCGCGATGGTGATGTTCGAGCGTGCGTCCAGGGTCGGAAGCAGGTTGAACTTCTGAAACACGAAGCCAATCTTTCGCTTACGCATCCGGGTTCGTTCGGCGTCGGACAACTTCGCAAAATCGTCGCCGTCGAGTACCACGCTGCCGGAATCTGCCCGAGTCAATCCGCCCAAAAGGTAAAACGCAGCGCCTGGACCTCAATTTTCCCCACGTGGTAGGTCTTGCACAGATCCTGTGCTTCGATGAATGCTGCCGCCATGCTCGACACGATCTTACACGAAGGACGCCAGTGAAGGTTCGGCCGGCGGCGTATATCGACCGTGAACTTGGCAGGTCTTGTCTGCGATCGTTCTTCTTAAAAAGAAACGGACGCAAGGGTTCTGCAGCAGGGATTAATTTCAGGCCGCGCCGATTTGACGCGCCGCAGGAGGCCGCGGTTGCGCGCGCTTGGGTCCGCGCTTGCGTACCAGCAACAGTCGGATGCGCTCCAGAAGATCAGCAGGGGCGTACATTCCCTTGGCGAGAAACACGTCGGCTTGCGATTCGTGATCGTAGATGCGTACTTTACTGGAGATGAGAATGGCAGGGGTTTGCGGCGAGATGTTCTTGACGGTGGCAATCAACTGGGGGCCGTCCAGCCCTGGCATCGCCATGTCGGTAATCACCAAATCGATTCCGCCCTGCTTGAATCGTTCGACGGCCTCTTCCCCGCGGGAAAAGCTCGCGACCCGGTATCCCCGCGTTTCCAGCATGATTTTCCGGTGAGAAAGGGTTTGTTCGTTGTCATCCACACATAGAATCGTGCGCTTCGGTTTCATCATCCATCCGCAATCCGTCCGCTCCGGCGTTAACGCGCGCCGGCCAACGGAAGCTTTTCTCTATATGAAGAATGTCAGAGCGAATTGCATCCTAACGGCTAGTGCGGGCCGCTGTAAAGTACCGCCGATGCCAATGGGACATTGTGGCCATTGTGTTTTCCCCACAGTCGTGGACCACAAGCTTTTTCGATGCGAGCCGCAGTTTTATTCAGAGGAAAACTTCACCTCGCATTACCTCCACCGCGTTCCCCCCGACGCGAACGTTGACTACACGGTTATCGTTGCGCGATGCAAGCGCGAAAATCCTGCTGGGTCGATTCATCTCCAACCCTTGCTCGATGAGAACCCTTTCATCGGGTTGTGCCACGCGGTGCGCCACCATCCACGCAGCAGTGCTACCCGCGGCTGACCCCGTGGCCGGGTCTTCGCCGTTGTAAAACATCATCCGGGCATGGAGGCGAGCCTCTCGGTCCACGGTCTCGCGCGTCACGAAATAAAAAAACTTCCCTCCCGTCTGTTCCAGATACGCGGAAGCACGTTTCAGATCCAGACGCAGGCTTTGCATTACAGCCAGCGATTTCAATGGCGTCACCGTGAAAGGAACGCCGGTCGAAACCGTCTGAATGGGCAGCGAGGCGTCGAAGTCGTCCGCCTGCAACCCGGTAACACGCGCGACTTCGTCACGATCGTGTTCCATCCCGAAGACCGGATCAACTTGTCTCATCTCTCCAAATGGTGGTCGCCCGAAAGTGTCGTCGAAGCGCACTGGAACTTTTCCGACATTCAAATCGAGGACGATTTCCTGCGCGGCGCTATGCCCCCGCAACGCAAAGGCCGTTCCCAGCGTAGGATGTCCCGCGAATAGGAGCTCCTCCTGCATCGTGAAAATCCTGACCCGCACGCCGCGTTCGCGTTCTGTAGCTGCATTGCGCGGGAGAATGAATGTGGTCTCTGAAAGATTCATCTCTTTGGCAAGCGATTGCATCTCTCCATCGGTCAGTCCGCGCCCGTCGAGAAACACTGCTAAAGAATTTCCCTTCAGTGGCACGGAAGTAAACACGTCCCACTGCGTTAGCGCCAGCCGTCGCGTCGGTTTGGTCACAATCTCCTCAGAAGTCCGCAGTGCCACAGGCACCGATGCGTGTGCCACCGGTTCGGATGCAGGAACCATTTTCGATCAGTCTCGCCGCTATACTGCCGCGTTTGACAGCGATGCCCCGCGCTTCTATCCTAACTACGTGAATTGTCCCCCCGTTGCTGGCGCGATGTGCTGTTGTACGAGCGCGCCGGCGTGTGGGTAGAGTCACCGAAGATTCTTTCAACCCACCCGCGGCGAACCGGGGTGGGTTTTATTTTTTGGTCCTGCCCCGTGTTAGGAAAACCCGCCGGGGCGGAATGGTCCCTGACCGGATGACAAAATATTTTCAGAGTGAGGAGATTCCCATGAGCACTACCCAAGTCGCACCCCCTGTATCCAGTATTCCCCGTATTAATGACACGGCTCCCAATTTCACTGCCGAGACCACGCAAGGTACGATCAATTTTCACGAATGGATCGGCGATGGCTGGGCGATTCTGTTTTCGCACCCTAAAGACTTCACGCCTGTGTGCACCACCGAACTTGGTTATATGGCTGGGCTTCAGCCCGAATTCGCCAAGCGAAACTGCAAGATTATCGGGTTGAGCGTGGACCCTGTCAGCAGCCACGGCAAGTGGGCCGCCGATATCGAGGAAACTCAAGGCCACAAGGTGAACTACCCGATGATCGGCGACCCGACGCTCGAAATTGCCAAACTCTATGGCATGCTGCCGGCCGACAGTGGCCGTACCTCGGAAGGCCGCACCGCCGCCGACAATGCAACGGTACGCACGGTTTTCGTAATTGGTCCCGACAAGAAGATCAAACTTCAGCTCAGCTATCCCATGAGCACCGGCCGCAACTTCGACGAGGTGCTGCGCGTACTCGATTCGATGCAGCTCACCGCCAAACACAAGGTTGCGACCCCAGTGAACTGGAAGCAGGGCGATGAGGTTATCATCCTGCCGTCGGTATCAAACGAGGAAGCCCAACAGAAATACCCCGGAGGCTGGAAGTCGCCGAAGCCCTACCTGCGAATCGTTCCGCAGCCCAAGTAGCGGAGCCGGCCGCTTGCGCTGAGCGGAGTCGAACAGGTTCTGCCGGAAAGTCTGTGGCCACGGATTAGTGTGCACGAACACGGATGGACTTTGAGGTTTGCGTTGAGTCCTCATCCGCGAAGATCCGTGTTGATCCGTGGCGGCTCTTCCGGAAGCGCATGGGATCGGGTGATCGTCCCGGTCTTCGGGAAGATCGCCAATCCCGTCGAACCTAATTGCACAATTGAGATCCCTCACGGGTTGCAATTTCCTTCATCTTGACAGCGCGGGCAAAGGGCGGCAAACTCATCTGACTTCAAGCCGCTCTCCGCTTCTCTCCCAGGCCACCCGATGGCCGCAAGGCGGCAGGTGCCGAAAGGGCCAACCTCGTGACCAAATCAAGAACGTGTGCACTCTTCTTGTTGTTCCTCGCTGTGTCTTCGCTGTCTGTGCCACTGTCAGCGCAAACCGTCACCTCATTTGATGGCATGTCTGCGTCCCAACTTGGACGCCCGCAACTTACCGTGGATCCCGACGGAGCAGTCGGCACCAAGCAGTTCATGGAGTATGTGAATTTTTATTATCAGGGTTACGACAAGACCTCATTTGCTCAGGTGTGGTCTACACCCCAGGTGGGCACTACTCCGTGGACCAATGCGGGTCTGACCAACTGTTACAACATTAGCGGCAACGGCGTGATTACGTTTGACCGTCTCGCCTCCCGCTGGGTCTTCGGCGCCCACTCTGCAAACAGCAATAACTATTACTACTGCATTGCGATCTCTAACACGGACGATCTGTCGTCGGCCACGTTCGCCTGGAACGCGTATGCGATTCCTCTCAACTCCTTTCTCGGAACCAATCCGCAGGGCAACGTGTACTTTCCGGATTGGCCCAGGCTTGGTGTGTGGTCCGATGCGTACTATCTGACCATCGACCTGAATGATGTGAACCAGTCTTACAAGGAAGTAGGTGTGGTGGTCTGTGCTTTGGACCGGACCAATATGCTCACAGGAGGTACGCCACGGTCGCCGCAGTGTTTCAGCAACCCGACCACGGTAACCGGAAGCCTGTATCTCGGCCACAGCCTGATCCCGGCCGAGGTCGAAGGTACGAATCCGCCGCCAGCCGGCAGGAACGAGTACTTGCTGAGCATCCAGAATCCTCCGAATGACGGAGTGACCACCACATCAACCTCGCTGAACTTGTGGAGCTTCCATGTGGACTGGACGACTCCCGCCAACTCAACCTTTACCCAGTCGTTGCTGACAGTTCCTTCTTACAGGCCGGGTTGCTATCTGGCGAAACTCCCGCTCAATACAGCCTGTGTTCCTGAATCGACGACGGCCACCACCGGGCAACACCTTGACTCCGTCGGAGACCGGCTGGAGCCTCGTTTCAGTTATCGGAACTTCGGGGTGTATGAGTCGTTTCTGATGAGCCATGCCGTCCAGGTGGCCGCGACGACCAAGCAGACGGGAATACGTTGGTACGAGTTGCGAGGCGCGGGAACCCCATCGCTTTATCAAAGTCGGACGGTGAGCCCAGATCAGTCCCTTTATCGCTTCGTTCCCAGCATCACCCAGGATACGCAAGGCAACGCAGGAGTGGGCTACAGCGTATCGAGCGCCACGACTCATCCGAGCATCAGTGCGTCGTGGTGGAACCTGACAAACCAGACTGCGGCGACGGAGTTGCCGCTTTTCGCCGGTACCGGAGACCAGGAGAACACACCAAACTGGGGCTCTTACACGAGTATGACAGTGGATCCCGTGGACGGCTGCACCTTCTGGTATGTCAATCAGTATGATCCGGTCAATCAGACGACTGGTACCGCTTGGAACACTCGCATCGCCAACTTCAAGGTTCCAACCTGCGGCACGGTAACCGTCTCGCCGGCCAGTCTGACCTTTGCCGCGCAATCAACTGCTACTACGAGTCCAGCCCAGATCGTGACCCTGAACAATAGTCAAAGTGCCACGCTGAACATCAGCAGCATCGGCTTCACCGGCGCGAATGCCGGCGACTTTGGCCAAACGAACACGTGCGGAGCAGCGCTTCCCGCGGGCAAAAGTTGCACGATCAGCGTAACCTTCTCACCAACTGCGGCCGGTACTCGTACTGCCACTTTGAATGTGACGGACGATGCTTCCGGTGGCAGTCCGCAGACCGTCAGCATATCCGGCACCGGGACGATCCCGTCGCCGATCATTACTTTGTCGACCAGCAACGTCAACTTCACCAACCAGGTGGTTGGCACTACGAGCGGAGCTTCTCCTGTAACTGTTACCAACACAGGCAACGCCGCCGCGAACTTTACCAGCATCGCAGTTACGGGAACGAACAGCTCTGACTTTGGTCAGTCCAGCAACTGCCTGCCTAGCTTGCCCGCAGGTCAGAGTTGCACCATCAATGTGACCTTCACTCCTTCGACTCTGGGAGCCCGCAGCGCATCGGTCACACTTACCGACAATGCCGCGAACAGTCCGCAGAACATCACGCTGTCCGGAACGGGTGTGGCGCCGGTTACTTTCTCAACGGCGAGCCTGAGCTTCGGTGCGGTGTTAGTCGGCGCGAGCAGCACCCTACCGGCCGTCACCTTAACCAACAATCAGACAGTTGCACTGACGGGCATCACCATCGTTGCCAGTCCCTCCGTCTTCACACAAACCAACACTTGCAGCGCCAGCATTGCTGCAGGTGCTCAGTGCACCATCACGGTCACCTTTACGCCGACTGACGGTGTGCCCTACAACGGAACCGTAACCATCACCGACAGTGCCAGCAACAGCCCACAGACCATCACTCTGACGGGAACAGGACGGCAACCGGTGGCTTTCAATCCTCAGAGTTTGAGTTTTGGCAATCAGACGGTTGGGACCACAAGCGGCCCGAAGACGATAAGTGTGCAAAACAACCAGAAGGTAACCCTAACCATCACCAGCATCACCATAACCGGGACCAACGCCGGAGATTACGGCCAAACCAACACCTGCGGCAGCAGTCTGCTTAAGGGAGCGAAGTGCACCATCACTGTGACCTTCACCCCCAGCGCGAAGGGCAACCGCACCGCCACATTGACTGTGACAGACAGCGCTGTGACCAGTCCGCAAACTGCTCCGCTCACGGGCACTGGAAATTAGAGGAGCTGTTCAGATGGGAACGTCTCTGCGCCGTCAGGTGTAAAAAACAGGGACTTCCCATTTGGCGCATTTTTCGAGAAGTGAAGTGAGTGAGACTCGTCTGCTGAAAAGATCAGGGTGTTCAGTAGCGCAGCTTGTTGTTGAAACCGAACCTGTAAGCTAGTCTGGAAGCCAAACAGTAGCGGCTCTTCCGGAAGCGCATGCGGTCCGGTGATCGTCCCGGTCTTCAAAACCGGCGGGCGGCAGGTTTCCTGTCACCGGTGGGTTCGACTCCCACTCGCTTCCGCCATTTTTCAGTTACTTAGCATCGACCCTGCACTGGCTGTGGGGCACTCGTTTACGGCGCCAGCCGGCCAAACAGAATCCCGCGGCAAGATTGCAGTTTTCAAGCTATTATTTCAGCCACACTGGCGCTGGTACTGCTGGGTGGGACTGCAGGACCAGTGACAAATCCTTTGGAGAAGCACGCCGATGAACTTTGTACAGACACCTGACGGAAGCGACGACTCCATACGCTTTCAACCAATCGAGCGTCTGAAAGTATATTTGTTTGGGGTCACTATACTGTTTGCATCTTTTGGGATGGGTGAGGCGGTCTATCGACTCTTGTTTTCAGAGTTTGACGGCGCAAGAGACCGTATTCCTGTAGAGGTGTTATTTGGTTTGGTCTTTGCCAGGCTGGCAACTAAATTTGTCGGCGGCATTTACAGAAATCGCAAGGAGAGACGCGCCAGGCTCAAGTTCATTCGGGCTCGGAATCATCAAATACGAGGCGCTCTGGAAGGAATCACTCCATTGGCCCACCCAGCGAAGAACCAACAATCGATTCGAGTAATCCGGGAAGAGGTCGATAGGATTGAGTGGGCGCTTAAAGAGATCTTGCCGCGCTGAACTTTTTCGGGGCAAGCCGCAAATGCAATACATCTCCCCATCCGATTCGAGATCAACCAACCCTCACTCTTAATGCTGCCTATCAAGAACGAAATTCCGGTGCGCATGAAAATGAAGTGGCGTCCGCAGTCTAGCTTCCGTCCACCAAACTCTCCAGCCGTTCGGAGGGCACCTACGCAGCAAGCGACGACTGTTGGCACGTTCTAGTTGTTGCGCGACAGAGTGCTGCAAGGCAAAAGACGGGCGCGCAGGTGCCGGACTCGTTTCGGTTGTTTCTTGCTGAAAGACGATTTGGTAGAACCCTCTAAGGAGAGCCTGTCGATGAGAACGTTTGCAACACTTATTGTAGGAGTGATTCTAGGCGCTGCCGCGATCGTGCTCGGTGTCTACCTCTACTTCGTCACCGGCCAGGCGCCTGTGGCAACATCCGAACCGCCAATGCCATTTGAAAAGAAGCTCGCGCACCAGGCTCTCAATGCGAGGATTGGCCGCGAGATGCTGAAGACTGTTCCGCTTCAGTCCGACGAGTCCAATCTCGCCGCTGGGGCGAAGGTCTATCGCGAACATTGCGCAGTGTGCCACGGACTGCCGGCACAGAGAGAAACGCTGATCGCTGCTGGCATGTATCCTCATCCTCCGAAATTGCTGGAGGGAAAAGGCGTCACTGACGACGAGCCAGGCGAGAGTTACTGGAAAGTCGCGAACGGCATTCGTTTGACCGGAATGCCGGGCTTCCGGCCGGCATTGTCGGAGACGCAAATGTGGCAGGTAAGCCTGTTAGTGGCCAACGCCGACAAACTCCCAAAACTCGTTCACGAAAATCTGTCCGCGCCTCTTGTTGCTGACGAGGCCGCAAAGGCTTTGCAGACGAGTAACCAAGAACAAAAAGGGCGATGACAGTACCGGGGCCGCAAGGCAAGAGGTCAATCTGAGTAGAGTCGGGTACTTGATGTTCCCGGCCCTCGACGCAATTCGGGATGACCAAAAACGTAGGAAGTGGTGGAAACGGACAGGCCGCCCTTGCAGGCGGCCTCTGTCCGGACAACTGAGACGAATCAGGCTACTGGACCGTGATTGAGCCGAACGTTCCAGCCAGATTGTTGCTTGGACCGGCAGTAAAAAACAACTCGTTCAGCCGGCCATTGTTGGACGTCCCGCCACCAAACTCAATCCCCCAAAGCTGGTCGATGTGGATCGGCTTGCCGTTGGTATCCCGGATCGTGCCCACGAACTTTCCAGTCAGGGCATTGAAGCCGTTGATGGTTCCAGATTTGTTGACGTTGTTCGACACCAGCAGCGTGTTGCTCAGTGGTCCAAAATTGTTCGGGGCTGGTGCCATGCCCCAAGGCTGGTTCAGCGGTCCGGCTTGCGTCAGACGTTTCAGGAACGTCCCGCTTTCGCTGAAGACGTCGATGAACCCCCCCGACTTACCGGACTGACTGGCAAATGCGACGTAGACCAAGCCGCTGATGTCCTGGATACCGTTCGGCGCGAAGCCCGCGGGAATCGTGCTGTCGGTAAACGAGCTCACAAGTTTGAATGTACCGTCATACATGTCCACCGTATTGTTTGCGTTGTCGGCGGCGAATAGAAAATTCCCCGTAGGATTGTTGGTGATTGCCAACCCGGTGTAACTGCCTCCTGCTTTCGTCGCCGCAACGATGGCGTTGTTGGGGTCGGACTGGGGCGCCCACCCGCTGATAGTCCCGTCCAAGGTCGCAAAAATGAAGATCGACGCCCATCCCTTAACCTGGAATTCGTTTGGATTTGACGAACCGTTCCAGACGATCCCAGTGGGGGATCCCACCCCCGAGCCATTTGCTGTGGGGATCTCCACATCAAGGGGCACTTTAGCTCCGCCCCCGGTGTAGAGCGTTGACCAGCCTGAGCCATTGTCGCTGATCCAGAATGGACTGGTTGGAGTGTGGACCAATCCCCAGGCATTCACCAGAAGAGGGTCCGTATGTGCCGCCTGTCCTACTTGATTCGAAACCAGATTGGTGAGTTTATATTGCGCCAGGGCAACGGTGGAACCGAACATCATTGCAAATCCGAGGCAAGCGGTGAGGGCGATAATGCGACGCTGCATGGGGAATCTCCTTTTTCGGAGGTCAGGGGGATGGGCTAAGACCGAAGTTCGGCGCCAGCTCGTAAACAAATTTCTCTGACCTACTCGTCGTTGAAATGCTAGGTCGCATGCCGGGTCGAGATTGTCACCGCAGCGTCACAAGTTTGTACAATTCCTGCCGCGGCGCTCCAGACGAGTCAACCAGAAGAGCGGGCCGGAGTTTACGCCCAGTTGGCAAAGGGTATGAGACAGGACTGGTGGCTGAAAGAAACGCGAGGGGAAGAAAAACGGCGGAAAGTAACACTGGGCTTGGTCGGCCCCAAGCGAAAACCCATAGAATTCCGGGATCGTAGCATTCTTGGTTTTAGATTTTCTATTCCTCCGCAGCCTTCGAATTATTCCATGAGCGATATTGATCCCAGAAAATTCCAATCCAACTAATCCTATTTCACCAGGGCGGGAAGCACGAATTTAATTCCGATCCAAACCTGCACCGCGGCCAGCGCCATCATGACGCAGCTGAGACCCCAAATTAGCGCTCGCCGGGTGCGCTTCGTTACTTCCGGAAGCACTCGCCTCCGAACCCGAGCCTCGCAGTAAATCGTGAGACCGACGAGCACCGTAAGAAATGTCAGGCCTGCGTTAATTTCAAGGAGGAAAATCGCAGCGGCGGCCTTCGCATAAGCCTGAGCGGATAAAAACCATGGAATCAGGGGAACGCTCTTGTAGATCAGTGCGGACGCAACTCCGAATAGGACCCAAGTGGTAGCGCCGGACTTGTTCGCGTGGTCCAGGCTACGGTCGTTTAGCTTCGAGAGAAAATCGAACCAGAGTCTGCGCTCACCATCCAGCGAGACCTCTTTGGGAGTCTCATCATCATTTTTGTGCTGCGTCGGCTGGCACCGCCATGGGAGGCATTCTAGACCACTAGTTTGCGCTGTAAGACAGAAAGCTGTAAGACAGAAAAAGGGCTACGGAGTGCCCGTGTCCCCCCTCACAGTCGGGTTCCTTTTTACACTTATGGGGGGAACGCCAAGGTACTTTCGTGGGGATGGCGCGGAGTGGCTGGCGGGGTCGGGAGCAGTTCCGATGAGGAGGAGGACATCAGATTCCTCCTTATCTTCGCTTTGCTCAGGCGTCGGAATGACAAAGGGCTGAGGTGGGGGACAGTTTTGCGCGGGGCGAATGTGACAGAGGACGCTGCGGGTTTTCATTCCAATCCCTAAAGTTTTGTCATTCCGAACGGGCGAGGTTCAGCCTGGAGGAATCTGCTGTCGTTTGGAGTGGCAATGGCGCGGGAGCGGAGCTACTACGTTTACATCATGGCAAGTAAGAGCCGCGTGCTGTACGTCGGCGTGACGGGATTTCTGATGGCGCGCATTCTTCGGCATAGGGCTGGCGAAGGTGGGGAATTTACGCGCAAGTATCACGTGCATCGGCTGGTGTACTTTGCATCGTTTCGGAATGTGGGGGATGCTATCGCGCGCGAGACGGAGATTAAAAAGTGGCGCCGAGAGAAGAAGGGGGCGTTGATTGAGGAGCGAAATCCGACTTGGGAAGATTTGGCGGAGGGGGTGGGGCGAGGCGGCGGTGATGAAGTTGTCGGGCAAAGCGGATTCCTCACCGGGGTTGAAGCCCGGTTCGGAATGACACAAAGGGGTTTCGGGACGGGTTCTTGTCGGGGCGAGGACAGCAGATTCCTCCTTCCTTCGCTTCGCTCAGGCGTCGGAATGACAAGGTGGTTTAGTGACTTCCAGGTTCCGCAGGCGCTGACGTGGTTGTTGGTGTCAGACTTGCCTTGACTGCGGTTCCCGGCAACTCGTCGCCGCGGAAGAACTTGTTTTTCTCTTTGGCGTTCGCGGAGCGCATTTCGGGCATGGCTGCGTACGGCTTCGAGTAGTCGTTGGCGGCATTCCAGAATAAGAATCCTGTACCGCCCTTTTCCTTCGCGGTCGCGACCTGGATTTTGATGTATTCGGGGGAATAGGTCTTGGTGCGCCAGCGGAAGGCTTGCAGCCAGGGGCGGATTACTACTCCGCTGCCTTTGGTGATCAGCTCGAAGCGGGCCATGGATTCGCCGATGAAGTGCTCGGGGGCGTCGCCAGGGTGAGCGATGTTGTCCATGCCGAAGAAGTGTGAGGGGTAGATCATGGGCGAAAGCACGTCGCAATACTTCGCCATGCCGACGATGTCCTGTCCGGTGTGGGAGAGATCGACGGGACGTTGCCAGGCCATCACGCCGAAGACGTCCAATGAGAGCAGGGCACCTGTCGGGTGGATCTCGGCATAGGCTTTCTTCAGGAAGCTGGTGATTACGTCGGAACGCTGTGGACCAGAAGTTGGTTGCACAGCGGCATGATGCTTGGCGACGTGATGCTTAAGGTCCGAAGGCTCGGTCGTGGCTGGAACGCCTGTGGAGGTTCCGCCATGCTTCGCTTCGGCGGGACGGCCGAGGCGGCGGTCGCCACGTGGTTCCGGGAGGTCAGTTGCGGACGGCTCAATCGAAACCTGGCTGGAATTAGCCGGCGCGGACTGGAAGACGAAGGCTGCGTCTTTCTGATCGCCTTCGGCGGGGAAGCGGACATAGTCGAACTGAATCTCGTCGGCGCCTAGTTGGGCTACGTACTTGGCCAGGGCGATGTTATATTCCTGCACCTTCGGATTCGAAGGGTCGGTCCAGACCAGCTTGCCGTTCTCACGCCAGGGCTGCTTCGTCCGCTTCGACTGTACGGCTAGTTCGGGATGCTCCTTCACCAGGCGCTCGTCGCGGAAGATGGCGATGCGGGCGATGGCGTGCATGTTTTGCGAGCGCAGGAAGTGGACGAACTTCGGCACGTCGTGAATGTAGACCTGATGTTTGCCCAGCAGCGGGTGCTCAAAAGGAATGTTTACGCTGCCGTCGCTGTCCTTAATGTCAAACACTACCGCGTTGCCGCCGACTTCGCGCCAGTGGCGGATGATGCGTAGTCCGTGGTCGCTGGCGGCCATGATGCCAGTCAGGTAGATGGCACGGACTTCAAAATCCTTGGCTACCGGGACCGTCTTCTCGACGATCGGAGCGGGCAGAATCCCAGGGATGACTATGTTTTCGTTGGCTTTGAGGATGTTGGCGGTGCGGTCGCCGTTGACCTTGCGGATGGCCTCGGCCAACTCGGATGAGGTCAGGTAGGAAGTCTTGCCCAAGTATCGGCGGGCGACCGTGGGGAGGGCTTCTCCGCGCTTCGCGGTATAGATTTCAGTGCCGGGTGCCGCAGTCGGTTGCAAGGCGGGAATGTTCGCCGGCTTGGGGCTCGCGGAAATTGTCGCGCTCACCGGTTTTACGTGAGCGGACTGGCCCGCTGCCGGAGATGCCACGGCAACGGCTTGTGCCGTCTGGGCTTGGGCAGCGAAGTTCGACGACGAATATGGACTCAGCCGCCAAGCGGCGGTCCCAAAAAGAAGGCACGAGATTGCAGTAATGACTCGGACAGACGAACGGCGCAAGGTTCCTCCCCGAAAGGCTTCCTGTTGGCGATACTAGCGTGGCCCCACTCCACCCGCCAGTTACGTGTGGACAATCACGGTTGACTCCCCATGTTCAGTCCGGCTTCTTTCAGGGCTAAAGCCCTCACTAACAGCTTATTGGGCGGTAGCGGCACGGCTGAAGCCGTGCCCTGATACGAATCCCAGGTCGCGACCTCAGGGGCTGAATCCCTTGATTGACAAGGCCCTTCAGCGCAGCGCTGAAAGCGCTGCGCCCCCAAGACCGCAGTTCTTCCGCAGCCTCTGAAGCCGTGTCTTCCCAAAAGCACTGATCAGACCAGCTCTTGGCTCACCCTTCGAAGGGTTATGATCGGGCTCGAGTGGACCGCCGGGGCGGCTCTTCCCGAGTCTGAGTTCCGCGTTCCGGTACTGGTTCTTCCTCCATATTGCAAACTATTTCTCTTCTTCCCTGTGGCGTTCTAATTTGTAATCCTCCGAATCCCGGGCGACGGCTTCTAAATCCCATTAGATGCAGGAGTTCCGGGCACGTCAAATTTTGTCTGCTCCATGGCTAGCCGCTTGCTTATTCCTGTACGGTTGGGCGCGACAAGCGCGGCAGACGACACGGTGAGGAGCCGGGCAGCGACCCTATGAGAACGAACCTCGCCACTGTGCTCGATCCGAACCGTCGCAGCAACGATGCTGGAGAGTTTGACGCCGCCCTCCGCCGCCGTATTGTCGGCCAGGAGCAGGCGGTCGAAAAGGTCGTCGAGATCTACCAGATGTTTCTGGCGGGGCTGAATGCTCCCGGACGCCCGGTGGGAAATCTGCTCTTCCTGGGCCCGACCGGCTCAGGCAAGACGCGCGTGGTCGAAGCCGTGGCCGAGGCGCTTTTCGGAGACTCCCGTGCCTGCATCAAGATCGATTGCGCCGAATTCCAGCACTCCCACGAGATTGCCAAGCTGATCGGTTCGCCTCCGGGATACCTGGGACACCGCGAGACTCATCCTCTGCTGACGCAGGAAGCGCTGAACCAGTGGTTCACGGAGAAGCTGAAGCTCTCGATCCTGCTTTTCGACGAGATCGAGAAGGCCTCCGACTCTTTGTGGCAGCTATTGCTCGGGATTCTGGACAAAGCGACATTGACGCTCGGGGACAACCGCCGCGTCGACCTATCGCAATGCATCATCATCATGACCTCGAATCTCGGCGCCAGCGAGATGACCAGCCTGGTGGATGGTGGACTCGGATTCGCGCCCAGAGTTGTCGAAGTGGACGGTTCGTTCGATGACAAGATCCAGCGCACTGCTGTCGAAGCCGCCCGCCGCAAATTCACTCCCGAGTTCATGAACCGCATCGACAAGACGGTGGTGTTCAAGACTCTGCGGGAAGAGCATCTTGCCCAGATTCTTGAAATCGAACTCGGCATGGTGCAGCAGCGCGTGCTGATGGCCGCCGGGACCAATCAGTTTGTGTTCAACTGCACAACTCCGGTGAAGGAGTTCCTACTGAAGGAAGGTACCGACCCGCGCTACGGCGCACGTCACCTGAAGCGTGCTATCGAACGCAACCTGGTTTATCCGTTAGCCAACCTGGTGGCCACCGGTCAGGTCAAGCTGGGAGATTTTGTGCGCGTGGACATGGCTTCCGAAAATAAAATGATCTTCGTGAAGGAAGCTGAAAATACGATGGCGCCGGTATTACTCGAGCGTTACGGGGCTGCGGTTGCCAATCAGCCAACCGCCCGCGCTGCACGCACCGCCGCCAATAGCCGCCGCGACTTCGGGGCAAGTCCTGTCGCGGAGAGCAAATAGGTTCTTTCACAGTTTTTTTCTCGCTTGACCGCATCTCGCGAGCCATGGCGCCGGGTTTATTCCGGCGCCTTTTTTTGTTTAGCCGATGCGGACCAGTAACACTCCTCGGGTTTTGATTGACGCCAGGGCGGTTCCTTAGAAACGAGATCCGTTAGCGACTGTATTCTCTGCGGTTTGAGATGTGTCCTATTATGGTCACTGTTCTTATGGCGGCATTCCGTTAACCCAATGCTTAGGCCGATAATCTCGCTTACGCTCTCCCTCTGCCTTGTTTTACCCCTGGGTCTGGAAGCACGCGTCGAGCCTACCCACGGCTTCGACATCTTTTCCCAGGACGAAGAGATTCAGTTGGGCAAGGAAAACGCGGCCCAAGTGATGAAACAGGTGCCTGTATTGCCGGACTCTGATCCGGTCACGCAGTACGTTCAAAGGTTAGGCGCAAAGCTTAGCGATCATGCTCCCGGCTATAAGTGGCCCTACAACTTCCACGTGGTCAACGTGAAGGAAATCAATGCATTCGCTTTGCCGGGCGGGCCGGTCTTTATTAACCTTGGCACCATTCAGGCGGCAGACAACGAGGGCCAGCTGGCGGGCGTGATGGCCCATGAAATCTCTCACGTGGTGCAGCGCCACGGCACGCGGGCAGCCTCCAAGCAAATGGGAGCGCAACTTCCCCTCGCGATCCTGGGTGGCCTGATGGGCAACAGCACCTTGGCCAAGGCTGCTGAGCTGGGCATCTCGTTTGGTGTTGGTTCTTACTTCTTGAAGAACTCGCGACGGGCTGAGTCTGAGGCCGATCTGCTGGGCACCGACATCATGTACGACACTGGTTACGATCCGCGTCAAATGGCTGTGTTTTTCGAAAAGCTGGAAAAACAGGGGGGCGCGGCAGCGAACTCGGCGATCAACCAGTTCCTCAGTGACCATCCCAACCCAGGCAACCGAGCGCAAGCCGTGTCGGCAGAGGTGGCCACGCTTCCGCCGCGAAACTATCTTTCCGACTCATCTGAATTTGCCAGCGTCAAACAGCGTGTTGCCGGGATGAAGCCATTGACGTCTGAGCAAGTGGCGGCGATGCAGAAGCAAGGCGATAACCAGGCGCCGCAAACCCAGGCGTCCGCCGACATCTCACCCAGTTCTACTCTGAAGCCCTTTCATCACAACGACTACGAAATTTCCTATCCGGAGAACTGGCAGGTTTTTGGCGATCAAAGTTCCAACGTGACGATTGCCCCGCGCAGCGGCGTTTCGCAAAACGCTGTGGCGTACGGTGCGATCATCGCGAATTACCAGCCGGAAGATTCGGCCGCGAGTCTCGATGCCGCTACCCATGAACTGCTGACCTCTCTGCGGCAGTCGAATTCAGAACTCAGGCAGATAGGCCACGACGAAAGTATCCGGGTTAACGGCGTGGCGGGGAAGTCGGTCGACCTGATTGGCAGTTCGCCGATCAAGGACGCTCAGGGCAGGCCTTTCGAGGAGCGCGACTGGGTCGTGGCCTCGCAGCGGAGGGATGGCACTCTGCTGTACATCATCTTCATTTCTCCGGATAAAGATTTCGGTACGATGCGCCCCGCCTTCGAACATATGCTACGCACCTTACGCCTACGATGATGGAGGTGCCCGAGATGACTGTCGGCCGGGTCCGGGGCGGATATCTACGCGTTCTTTCGATGTGTTTTAGCCAGGACGTAGGCCAGGACCAGCAGGAACAGGCAGCTTAGTCCACTCCACAGATTCACGATTGGCGACAGCCAGGTCTGCAGGAGCGCGATAGATACCAGCACGAATCCCAGCATCGATCCCCATTCGCCGAGCGGCGAACGCAGGGGTAAGGCAAGTAGTTCCTGGGGTGAGTGCCGGCGACGAAAGCTCACGTGAGCGGCGAGAGAGACCAGCCAGGACAGAATCATTCCTGTGAAAGCGGCCCCAACCACGTACCGGAAGGCACTTTCCGGAGCCCACAGATCCACCGCCAGAGCGAACAGAATACCAACCGATGAAACCAATACCGCGTACTGTGGGGATCCAGACCGATTGAGACGGCCGAGCCGCGCGGGCGCCCAGCCATCGCGGGACAGTGAAAACAGCATGCGCGAGCCCACGTAGAGGGCTGCGTTGGCTCCAGAGAGCGCAGCTGTAAGCACAACGAAGTTCATTACTGCCGAGGCCCTGGGAATTCGTGCGGCGCGGAATACGGTGACGAACGGGCTTTCAGTAACGCCGGCGTGGTTCCAGGGCATCACGCCCAGCAGGACCACCATCGCGCCGATGTAGACGAAGCTGAGCGTGAGGAACGTGAGCCAGACGGCCCGCGGAGTTTCCTTCGCGGAACGCGATTCTCCGGTCGTGACCGCAACCATCTCAACTCCCCCAAAACTATAAATCGCGAAAGTCATTGCCAGGAGCGGCGAGAGCGGGCCGTTGGGCAGGAATCCGCCATGAGCGTTGTACTGCGGAGGGACCTGTCTACCGAGAAGCAAAGCGGCGCCTATGACGATGAAGGCCACGATGGTTACGAGCTTGATCATCGAGAGCCAAAACTCAGATCGTCCGTAGGAGCCTACGCTGCGCAGATTGATCAATAACAGCAGGGCTGAGAAAACAAGGATCCACACATAAGGACGTACGCCAGTGAACCAATAACTCATGTAGGTTGCAGCAGCAATCATTTCGGCGCCGATGTTGAGAGCAATTCCAAGCCAATACCCGGCGCGAGCAATGAATCCGGCGAAGGGGTTGAGATAAAGCTCGCCGTAAACGCCAAAAGAGCCGGCCGCGGGATGGGCGCTGGCCAGCTCTCCCAGGGCCATGGCCACAGTGAAATTGATGAACGCGGCCGCCGCGAAGCTCAGAATGGCTGCGGGGCCGGCGACTTCCATGGCGACGCCGGAACCCAGCAGCAGGCCGGTCCCGATCGACCCGCCAACGGCTACCATTGCCATTTGCCCGGCCGTGAGTTGGTGGCGAAGGCCTTGTTCTTGAAGAGGTTCCGGGTGAAGAAGTTCCGGCGAGTTGGCGGGCGAAGGCATCCTGCACCTTACCAAAACCGGCACACGTCCCGAGATCACCAGACGTGTGGACCGCGCCGAGATGGCACGGCGTGTGGAACGCGCCGAAAAACTCCTGCAAAAGGGCAAGACGCCCGAGGCCCTGGAGGAGTACCTCCTGGCCCTTCGCGATGATCCCGAGAACGATGTGGTGCGCCAGCTTGCGGCTGATTTATGCCTTTCCGTAAGCCGCAACCAGGATGCCGTTAAGCTGTTGGGCGAGCTTTTTGAGCGCCAGGTTACCGCGGGAGATGCGACGCGTGCCAGCTTGACCTACAAGAAGCTGGCGCGGCATGGAAGTCCGACCTGGCAGCAGAAATTTCGTTTTGGTCAGCTGCTTGAGGGTACCAACAAGAAGCTTGCGGTGGGCACGTACGAGTCGGCTCTAGCGGACCTGGTCAAAGCCGGCAAGAAACCGGAGTCCGGGGAAATCCTGGCACGCATCGTGGCGCTGGAGCCTATCCAGGCGAATTTCCTGCGGATGGCGGAACTGGCGTCGGAAACAGGGAACCGTAAAGTCGCCACGGCAGCATTCCAGCGCGTGGCGCAGCTGGCGGCCGCCAACGGCGAGGACGCTGCCCCCTGGTTCGAGCGCGCCTATCAGGAAGATTCTTCTGATCCCGCGATTGCCTTGGCCTATGGCAAGAGCCTCTTGGTTCAAGGCCAAGTGGGCGCCGCAATTTTCATTCTTGAGCCACAACTGAATTCCGGCCAGCCCTCGGTGGAATTGCGCGATACCTACGGTGAGGCCCTGGTGGCCGCGGGTCGCTATGCCGAAGCGGAGCCGCTGGTGTGGCAGCTCTTCGAGCAGAATCCGACGCGAGTGCAGCAGGTAATCGCCCTGATCGGACAGTTGCTGGATGCCGAGCAGGACGATGCTGCCGTTTCCCTGGCCCGCAAGCTGGAGCAATTTCAGCGGCGTCGTGGAGAACGCCGGCAGTTCATCGCCATCATGCAGGACATCACTGCGGCGCACCGGGCATGCCCCCAGGTGCTGGAGTTTCTCAGTGAGCTGTACAACGCGTCCAACCGCGAAAACGACTATTGCCAGACCCTGCTGAAACTATTTGATCTCTACTGCAGCACGAGCGAATTTGCCAAGGCTGCCGAGTGCCTGGACCGGGCTGCGGAAGTGGACCCTTACGAGTCGGGCCACATGAAGCGGCTGGACATGCTCAAGGGCAAGATTGACGAGACTCGTCACAGGGCCATCGCGGCGCGATTTACGGCGGCGAGCAAGCCTGTTGAGGAGCCTGCTCAGGCTGACGGGCAAGCGTCCACTTTGGGCGCATCGACGCTGCAGGACTTGATGCTGCAGGCCGAAATACTCGTGCAGTACGGCATGCGCAATAAGGCCGTCGAGCGCCTGCAAAGAATTCAGGAATTGTTCCCGCGGGAAGAAGAACGAAACGAAGATCTGCAACGCCTCTACCTGGCCGCGGGAGTAACTCCGCGCTACGCGGGATCGGCGCCGCTGCCGCCCGGCGTTCCAGCTGTCCCTGCCAGTGCGGGTGCGCCGGCGGTGCCTCCGCCTCAGGTATCCTCTCCGGCGCCCGATGTTCGCAGCTTTACCCGGGTAGCGGAAATCACCCGCAAGTTGTATCACCAGGGAACCGCAGCCGCAGTCCTTACCACCGCTGCGAAAGAGATTGGAGCCCACTGGGAGACGACGCGATGCGTGGCGGCGACCGGTAAGCCCGGACACGCACCATCCGCTGTGGAGGAGCATTGTGCGGAAGGCGTCACGAAAGGCAGCCCTTCCGCATTGGCGGAGATCGTCGCCAGCCTGCAGGATGCAGCTGGAGTTGAACCTTTAATTGTTCAAGATGCACAGAAATCGCCGCAGCTGCAGGCGATCCGCCAGGTTCTTGCTGAATTGAACGCAACATCGCTTCTGGTCATTCCCCTCAGCGATGGGGAAGAGCCGGTTGGAGTGTTCGTGCTGGTGAATAACAAACCACGAGTCTGGCAGCAGACGGACGTCGTAGTGCTCAAGACACTGGCGGAGCAGATGGTGATCGCGCTGAATAATGTGGGCCTGCGACGGCTGGTTAAGAATCTGTCGGTGACGGATGAAAAATCCGGACTGTTAAAGCGCGCTTCGTATATCGATCTGCTGCTGGCGGAGAGCAAGCGGGCGATCCAGAACGCGGCCCCGCTCTCCCTGGTGCTGTTGCAGTTCGGCCGGAGTGCAGCCATGGTGAAGGAGCATGGCGAAGCCGAGGTGGGGAACGCGATGGCACGCGTCGGCCAGCTTTTCGCAGCGAACATCCGCTCCAACGATCTTGCCTTTCGCTACGACACTACCACGATCGCTATCATTCTTGGCGACACGGCTGAGAAAGAAGCGAAGCTGGCCATAGAGAAGCTGCGCAAGATCGTCTCCGAAGTGCGCCTGCCTGGCAAGGACGGAGCAGACGGGCAGCTCTTCGCATTCTCGGCTGGACTGGCGGAAGCTGTCGTGCGACAAGAGTACGACCCAGCAGATATCGTCACGGAAGTTATCAATCGGGCCGAGCACGCTCTGGCTACATCCGTTGTGCAAGGACCTGGGAAAGTCGTGGCGCTCTCGCCGGCCCTCGCCGCTGGGGCGGTGGCGTAGAGTCAAGCACAATGTTCAACGTGGTTGGCAACTCTTGCCCGCTACTTCGGAGGCTCTTCAAGTTTCCATCCTAGTTCTTTTGCCGACCTGCGAACCTGGTCTTCCTTGGCCTGACGCAATTTCGCATCATCCGCGGGTTCTCGTCTCTGATGTTCGTCAACCGAATCTGCTTCAACAATGTTGATTTGAATCTTGTCGCCTACAGCGAGGCCCTTCTGGTTTATCCACGAGACGTGCTTGCTCTCAGGATTGATGAGGCCTCCCACGTTGAGAAACAAGCTTTCATCTCTTGTCCCGGTGGACCTCGTTGTCGCAGCCCAGGTCACAATCGCCGACAAGACACCACTGTCACCAATGCCTGCCCGGCACATCTTATGGTCGTTTAAGTAAATCTCGAAAGCAATCATAGGCGTAGAATTTTACGCGCTGGCGATTAGAATGCAACGCCATGGTGGTCAAAGCTCCTCGCCCGCTGCTACACTAAACGGTTTGGCCACTACTTTTATTCCGCTCTGAGAGCGCAAGTCTGCAAGGAAATCAATGTTGAAACCGGGAGATATTGCGATTGTCAGCGGGGCGCGGACGCCCTTTGGCCGCTATTGCGGGAAGTTGAAAGATTTTACGGCGCAGGAGCTGGGCGCGGTAGCGGCAAAGGGCGCGATCCAGCGGGCAGCCATCGATCCGAAAGAGTTCGACCATGCTGTGTTTGGCAATGCGCAGCAGACTTCCGGAGACGCGTTGTATGGTGCGCGCCATGTCGGATTAATGGCGGGGCTGCCAATTGAGACTCCTGCGCTAACCGTGAATCGCCTGTGCGGCTCGGGGATGCAATCGATTGTGAACGCGGCGCAGATGATTCAGTTGGAGGAAGCGAAGATTGTGCTGGCGGGGGGGATGGAGGCGATGTCGCAAGCTCCGTTCGTGATTCGCGGGCGCGATGGATTTACTTTGGCTCCGGGCGGGAAGCTGGAGGATTCGCTGATGGTCGCGTTGCTCGACAGTTATTGCGGTTTGTACATGGCGAACACGGCGGAGTTGTACGGCGAACAGCAAGGGATTACGCGCCAGGCGCAGGATGAATTCGCGCTGCGCTCGCAGCAGAAAGCAGATGCGGCCTATAAAGAAGGACGTCTTCAGGAAGAGCTGGTTCCGGTGCCGTTGCGGAATGCGAAGGGCGAGGCGACGGGAGAGTCGCTAACGGAAGATGATCACCGGCGCCCGCAGACGACGATGGAGGGGTTGGCCAAGCTGAAGGCTGCGTTCGGGAAAAATGGCACCGTGACTGCCGGAAACGCGAGCGGCATTGTCGATGGCGCTGCGGCGGTGGTGTTGATGTCGCTGGAAGAAGCGCGCAAGCGAAGCATTGAACCGCTGGGGCGGATTGTGAGTTGGGGCATCGCTGGAGTTGAGCCGAAGGTAATGGGCCGCGGTCCGGTGCCGGCGTCGAAGATTGCATTGCAGAAGGCGGGGCTTTCTTTGGACTACATCGATTTGATTGAAGTGAATGAAGCGTTCGCGGCGCAGTATCTGGCGGTTGAAAAAGAACTGGGCCTCGATCGCGAGAAGGTGAATGTGAACGGCGGTGCGATTGCGCTGGGGCATCCGCTGGGCGCGACGGGGACGCGGCTGGTGATCACTTTGCTGTATGAATTGCGGCGACGGAAGAAAAAGTACGGGCTGGCTACGGCTTGCATTGGCGGCGGGCAGGGGATCGCGATAGTGGTGGAGACGCTGCTGAATTTTTAGCCAGCCGCGACTACGGGATGCATTGCTCGTGTGCAAGGGATTGCGTGGCGAGTTTGAACTGAGTTCCGGCACTGGCTGCGGGAAGTCTGTGGGAGGTGTCGCAATGCGACCCGCAATGTTGGTTTTCGAGGACGTCTTTGGAGCGCTCTTACTGGTGATCGGAGTTGCTCTCGGCAGCGGTTACTTGGCTGGGCTGATCGTAGGTGTGTCAATAGGGACGGCCGCGTCGGTCATCCGTAAGAGAGATGTGTGGCCCACGTGGTTCCAAGATTTCTCGCTTTTCCTTTGGGGTACCAGTCTCTTGATAAGCGAGGCGTGGCTCGTCTATCACGGTAAAGGCTCGTCACCAGCGTCGCCAGCGCTTATCTCCTTCGGCCCTGGGTTTCTTCTGATGGCGGCATACGGTTTTGCAAAGCGGAAGTTTGCAGCAAGATCTAAGGATCATCCACCCCATTCGGCAAGTTGAGGCATCGATCATGGAAATCAAAAAAGTTGGTGTTCTAGGTTGCGGGTTGATGGGCTCCGGCATCGCGCAAGTCTGCGCGACGGCTGGATTCGATGTGACCGTGCTCGAAGTCGAGCAGAAGTTTCTCGACAAGGGCTTTGCCGGGATTGAGAAGTCTTTGGCTAAGTTTGCTGAGCGTCCCGTCGAGAAGGGCGGGATCACGCCGCAGCAGAAAGACGCGGTCCGCGCGCGCCTCAAGGGCACGACCAACAAAGCGTACCTGGCCGATTGCGACATTATTATTGAGGCTATCATCGAGAACGTGGAAGAGAAGAAGAAGATGTACGCTTCGCTCGACGGCGTGGTGAAGAAAGACGCGATCTTTGCTTCGAATACGTCTTCGATTTCAGTGACCGAACTTTTGACCGCAACCAAGCGGCCGGAGCAGTTCATCGGGCTGCATTTTTTTAATCCCGTGCCGCTGATGAAGCTGGTGGAGGTTGTGCGGACAATCGCCACCGCCGACGACGTTTACGAGACGGCTTACGAGTTCGGGAAAAAGCTGGGCAAGGTTCCGGTGCGCACCTCAGACAAGACGGGATTCATCGTGAACCGGCTGCTGGTGCCGTATCTGCTCGATGCCATCCGGGCGCATGAAGAGGGCGTGGGATCGATTGAAGACATTGATAACGCGATGAAGCTGGGATGCGGATACCCCATGGGGCCGTTCACGTTGCTGGATTTCGTGGGGCTCGACACGACTTACTACATCACGCATGTGATGTATGACGAGTTCAAAGAGCGGCGGTTTGCGTCGCCTCCGCTGCTGAAGCGGCTGGTGATGGCAGGATGGTACGGGCGCAAGTCGGGCCGCGGGTTTTATGATTACGCGGACCCGGAGAAACCGCGGGCCAACAAACTTTAGCCACGGATTTGCACGGATGAACACGGATTTAAGGGCTTTTCACCACAGAGACACAGAGGCACAGAGAAGTACCAAGGCGGATCTTGCATTTCTCGGTGGCTCTGTGCCTCTGTGGTGAAGAACTTTCCTGCTTGAACCCTCGGCAGGTTTGAATTTATGAACTTCGAAAATATCCTCCTCGAAAAGAAAAATTCCGTTGCTTACGTGACCGTCAACCGGCCGAAGGTTCTCAACGCGCTTAACATGGCGACCATGGAGGAACTGCGGGCGGCGTTTCACGATATCAAGAACGATAAAGACATTCGCGTGGTCATCTTCACCGGGGCAGGCGAGAAGGCGTTCATTGCGGGGGCCGACATTGCCGAACTGGCTAAGAATGATGCGGTGATGGGTAAGGAGTACACGCATCGCGGGCAGAATGTCCTCAACCTGATTGAGAATTTGGGCAAGCCGGTAATCGCCTGCATCAACGGCTTTGCTCTCGGCGGTGGATGCGAGATCGCACTCGCCTGCACCATGCGCCTGGCCAGCGAGAACGCCAAACTGGGGCAGCCCGAGGTGAAGCTGGGGATTATCCCGGGCTATGGCGGAACGCAGCGTCTGCCGCGGCTGGTAGGGAAGGGCGTTGCCATGCAGTTAGTGCTGGCGGGTGAGATGATTACGGCGCAGGAGGCGTTGCGCATCGGGTTAGTGAACGAAGTGGTCGCGCCGGCGGATTTGATTCCGCGGGCGGAGGCGATTGCTGCGAAGATCATTGCGAACGCTCCGCTCGCTGTTCAATATGCGATGGAAGCGGTGAACAAAGGCATGGAGATGACTCTGGCCGAGGGGCTTTATCTCGAGGCAGTGCTTTTCGGTGTTTGTTGCGCGACCGAAGATAAAGGGGAAGGGACGTCGGCATTTCTGGAGAAGCGGGCGGCGAAATTCAAGGGCAAATAAATACTTGGCCACGGATTTTCACGGATCAAGACGGATTGGATCAAGAACGAAGTCACGAATTCACCACGGAGGCACCGAGTCACGGAGAAGAACGACAACAAGAATGACGGCTCAGAGCTTCGCCCCGAGCCCGAGCTCGGCGGCCTCGCAGGTGGCCTGAGTTCGTCGGGAAAACGTTTCGCGATCGTCGTCTCGCGTTTCAATGCATTCATCACAGAGAGACTTCTGCAGAGCGCACATGACGGATTGTTGCGCTCGGGTACGAAAAAGAAGGACATCCAGATCGTTCGTGTGCCGGGAGCGTTTGAGATTCCTCTGGCCGCGCGGAAGCTGGCAGAGACCAAGAAGTATGACGCCATTGTCTGCCTTGGGTGCCTGCTTCGTGGCGACACCGCGCACTACGATGTGATCGTGAACGAAGTGACGCGCGGAATTGGGCAGTCAGCACAGGAGACGGGCGTGCCGCATGCTTTTGGCGTCCTTACCTGTGAGACTTTGGAGCAGGCCATCGACCGCGCCGGGTTGAAGATGGGCAACAAGGGATTCGAGGCGGCGCTGTCGGCGGTGGAGATGGCGTCGCTGACGAGCGGCATCCGGCGCGCGGCTTCCGGCGTCCGGCGAGGCAAGAAGCAGATTCCTCGCCTCGCTCGGAATGACAACGCTGAGAAAACTCGCAACGACAAGGCTGACAAACCTGTGAAGCGCGGCAACGCGGCGAAAACCAAGCGGCGCAGGTAACCCTCCCGTACGATAAACTGACCACTAGCCACTACTTTCATGGGTACCAGAAGAAAATCCCGCGAACTGGTTTTGCAGATGTTGTTTCAGTCTGATATGGGCAAACAGGATGCGGACCACGTGCGCCGCACATTCTGGGCCGAGCATGGCGCGACCAGCTCTGACGTCCGCGGGTTTGCCGACGATCTTTTCCGCGTTGCCACAGACCGGGTGGCGGAAATCGACGGGCTCATCGAGCGCCATGCTGAGCACTGGCGTATGGAGCGCATGGCCGCGGTCGATCGGAACCTGTTACGGGCGGCCGTCGCCGAGTTTCTTGCTTATCCCGATACGCCGCGGGCCGTGGTCATCAATGAATCGCTCGAGATTGCCCGGAAGTTTTCTTCTCCGGAGTCGGTGCACTTTGTTAACGGCGTGCTCGACAGCGTCGGCAAAGAACTGGGGAAGCCTGTTTAGCGGCAGCCTGCGTTAGTTCGAAATATCTGGACGAAAAATTCAAACCCGGCGGCTGAAGCCGAACAGATTTTCGCACCTTTACGGCATGACTGAAGTCATGCCCTGATACGAACCAACCGCTGCCGAATCAACTTACGGCACGATCGGAATGCTTTCCTGAAGAAACCGCGAACCGAGAACCGCCTACGGCTTCACTCCGACCATATTCAGTTTGCAGTTTCCGATGGAGCAGAAGGGGTTCGAAAAGTTCGGCAGATTGGGGAACGAGATCTGTACCAGATCGACCGCCGGGTTCGTGCTTACCTCATGCAACGTGCCGTCACTGCCCGCGACATAAATAAGGGTGCCGTCCACGGTCATATCGGCCACCGTGCGCATCGGGTTGGCGGGATCTCCAGGAGTTGCATTCCCGGCAAGCGGGATGCCGCTCACTGAGCCTGTATTGAAGTTATAGACCAGGATGTCGCTGCGGTCGCTGGCCACGATGTAAGCCTGTGTCGCGTCGGGGGAGACGAAAAATGCAACGGGGTTGAATGTTCCTTGTCCCAGGTCAATCCGCTGCGGCTTGGGGTGGGTCACCGACTGCGGGCAGGATCCAACAGGAGTCGGAGGATTTGAAATGACGGCTACTTTCACGGCGTTGATGGCCGTGACTACGTCGATGCCTGTAGCGTCCAGTACAAGGAGATGCATACCGTCGGGAAAGGGCTTGGCCGCGTTGTCAATTCCCTCCAAATGGGCATTCGGTATGGTCCTTACAAAAGCCGGTGGGGCGGGCAGGGAAATAATTTGCGGAACCTTAACTACATCCGTGGCAACCTGATTGTCGCAGATGTTAAAGGCAGCAAGAGCAGGAGGATTTCCCCACGGCGCGCCGCCCACATATCCAAGAGCTCCATTGGGTGAGAACGCGACTTGACCTGCCGGTACGGAGAGAGCGATCGGCCCCTGCAATGACTGCAGCGCGGAATATAAATAAAGAGTGTTTCCCGTCGTGCTGGTGCAAGGTACGGAGCTCACAACACACCCGATGATGTACGCTTTTAATCCATCAGGCGAGAAACCAGCGGTAATGGCCCCGTTAATGTTCAAGGCTGTGGCGCTCGGCGAAGAACTATTGGTGGTGTTCACCACATAAACCTGGTTAGGGGTGTGAAGCGTGTCGGAAATCAGCGCGACATTTCCATTCGGAGAGACGGCCAGGACAGTGCCGGTGACGGTTCCGAATGAGGTGAAAGGACTGGACGTGCCTCCCAGGCTCGCGGTGGCAACCAGAAAAGCTCCATAGTTGCTGCCCGCGTAGGCTTTGTCGCCCGCCAGGTCGAGCATCAGCGAGTTGGGCGGAGTCGGCATTGCAGTTGGGCTTGCCGCCAGATTGTTCGATGTCGAAATATTGTAGAGATCCGTGGTGCAGTAGTTGTTTCCGTGACAATCCAAACTGGTAGCCAGAACATTGGTTGATGTAGTCGTGCCGTTTACAACTCCCGAGATGGCGGTCGTCGCATACACCGGCAGGGGAACGAACGCAGCCGCAAGTCCCACCGGGGACAAAGGGAACCCGATGTTACACGTGGGTGGAGAGCAAGAGGCGGTTACAGATCCGGCCCCTGGCTGGGCAGTGCTGATAGAGCATGTTTGACCCGAACAGCCGGTTCCGGCTGAGACCGCCGCCGGCGCAGACGCGCTCCAGGTCAGCGGAACTTTGCTCAGCATGTTCCCGAACACATCAACCACGGTGGCGGTCACCGGCTGCGCAGTTCCCTTGGTTGTATTGAAGCTGGTTTGGCCGGTTTGGACTCCGGAGACTCCCAGTTGCAGGGTGATGCTCTGTACTGGGCAGGTTTCAAAAAAATTCAGGCCATTGAAAGGAGCGGCTTGCGTAAACGCGCTGCTGGAGACGCCGCTGGCCGAGGCATAAATCTGCGTCAGTCCTGGAGCGGCAGCGGTGGCCGTCGCCTGGTTGGTGGCGACGTTGAAGGCGGAGTTCATGAGCGGGGTGATGCTGACGACGCTGCTGTTGACCGCAGACCATGTGAAGGGTCCCACCGTAGAAGTGATGTCAGAGTTCTGGCTCCACGCCGTTGCCTGAAGCGTGGTTGTTTGACCCATCACTACGCACGGCTGGGGGGTGGGCGGAGGCACTTGAGAAGGCGGAGCCTCAGTGACCGTAATCTTGTCGACGGGAGCATGCACAAAAACGACGGTGGGCGGGCTGGTGGCTCCCAAGGCCGACACAGTCACCTGGACTGCGCCCGTGCCCATTGGCGTGCAAGTGGTGAAGGCCGTATCCCAGCGACCGGCGCATGCGAGGCCGTTGGCAGCTATGTTGAGGATACTTGTGTCACTGGATTGGAAGCTGAAGGCGGGGGAGATGTTGGAGTTCGAACCGTTTTGGGCGGAAGCGGTAAATGTAAAGATACTTCCCTGCTGCACCGAAGTGCTGGGGGCGGGGGCCAGCGTGACCTTGGCTGGAAATGGAGAAGCCCCGGCTGGCTTGTGGCCGCCGCATCCCGCGAGACCGCATACAGCTAATGCCGCAATCGCACATGCCAAGCGGCCGAAAAGCGAACTACCCATGCATCCTCCGCGTCTCCGCGCGTTGAAGTACGCAAGACGAGCTAATCAATCGCCTAATGAATTGGAAAACCTGTAGTGTAGAGGCTGGAAACGGATTCAGCAAGTCGAGGCGCCTTGCGGGCATGAGCCCGCAGCCGACACCCTGAGCAAAGCGAAGGACCTGTTTGCGAGGCATCAACCGCACGTTTGGCTTGCTCCCTTATCGGGTTAACGCTTGCTCCTCCCATTCGTTTGTGGGATGCAAAATCATGAGTTGACGATGTTTGCGAACGCTTGTTATAGTTAATGGGTTCCGCGAGTTCATCCAGGCTTGCTGTGCGCTGTGAGTTTTCTGCGCGGCTGTGTGCGTAGCTAATTTTGCAGCTGAGCTTTTGAGAAATGCGTTTCCGGATTGAAGTGCAGTGCCGGAAACTTTCCTCGCTGAAACGTTCCTGCGGTGCCTTCCGCCCTATTGTGGAAGGATATGCAGGGCAAGGCTGACGAAACGGAACGCCCCCGAGTTTGGCCGGGCGCCACCGTCGGAAGCGTTAAGTCTGAGTGGGAATCCAGAATCTCTCCGGCATTGCTGCGGGTGAGAAGCATGGTCGGCCTTAGGTCAATCTGCCTCAGGTTAAACATGCCCACGGATATGCGTCAGGAACAGCATTAAAGCTGTGCGTCGCCTGCCCGAAAGGGTGGGTTGGTGTGCTGCAAGGAGCGTCAAAGAGTGCCTACTTTTAATCAATTGGTGGCGCAGGGCCGCAAGCGGCCACGATACAAAACGGCTAGCCCGGCGCTGGAAGGCTGTCCGCAGAAGCGTGGAGTCTGCACCCGCGTGTACACGCAGACGCCGAAGAAGCCGAACTCGGCTTTGCGCAAAGTAGCTCGCGTACGCCTTACCAACGGCATTGAAGTGACGACCTACATTCCTGGCGTCGGCCACAACCTGCAGGAGCACTCGATCGTGCTCATTCGCGGCGGCCGCGTGAAGGACCTGCCGGGCGTTCGCTATCACGTGATTCGCGGAACCTTGGATGCCGTGGGCGTCGCCAACCGCATGCAAGGTCGTTCGAAGTACGGCGCTAAGCGCCCCAAGAAGGGTTAAGTCCAGTTGCTGGTGGTTGGTCGACTAATTTTGGGCGAGCAGGAAATGCGAGCCCGGCAAAGCTCAGGCTAGAAGCTAAGAGCTAGGAGCTAAAAAGCTACATGCCTCGTAAAGGATATATCGCAAAGCGGACCGTCGCAGCCGATGCCATCTACGGCTCGGATCTGGTGACGAAGTTCATCAACTCGATGATGTGGCAGGGTAAGCGGAGCACCGCCGAGGGCATCTTCTATGAAGCCCTGACGAGGGTGCAGGAGAAGGGTGGAGACGAAGCCCTGAAGCTGTTCAAGAAGGCGGTGGAGAATACCAAGCCGCTGCTTGAAGTGAAGAGCCGCCGCGTGGGTGGGGCGAACTATCAGGTGCCGGTGGAAGTGAATGCGGACCGGCGCACATCGCTGGCGATCCGCTGGCTGATCAGCTACGCGCGGGCGCGCGGCGAAAAAGGTATGGTCGACAAGCTGAGCAATGAATTGCTGGACGCCGCTACCGGTAAGGGCGCCGCAATCAAGAAGAAAGAAGATGTACACCGCATGGCCGAGGCGAACAAGGCCTTCGCGCACTACCGGTGGTAGGAAAATTGAGTAATTGGGAATCGGCATCATGGCCCACATCGATGCCGGGAAGACCACTACGACGGAGCGCATCCTGTTTTATACGGGAAAGACGCACCGCATCGGAGAGGTGCATGAAGGCACGGCCACCATGGACTGGATGGAGCAGGAGCAGGAGCGCGGCATCACTATTACGTCCGCGGCGACGACCTGCACCTGGCGCGACATTCGCATCAACATCATCGATACACCCGGCCACGTGGATTTCACGGCGGAAGTGGAGCGCTCGCTGCGCGTGCTCGACGGCGCGGTAGCGGTGTTTGATGCCGTACACGGAGTGCAGCCGCAATCTGAAAAAGTGTGGCGCCAGGCCGACAAGTACGGCGTGCCGCGTATTTGCTTCATCAATAAGATCGACAAGATGGGTGCGGATTTCGAGCATGCCGTCGATACCATCCGCAAGCGGTTGAGCGCCAAGCCAGTCGCGATTCAAATTCCCATCGGCCAGGAAGATAAATTCAAAGGCGTCATTGATCTGATCAACATGAAGGCGATCGTGTGGGTAGACGACACGATGGGAGCCGAATACGTCACCGAAGAGATTCCCACCGAGTTGAAGAAAAAGGCCGAAGCGTTCCATGCTCAGTTGGTCGAAAGCATTGCCGAGAACGACGACGAAATCCTGCACAAGTTTCTTGAGGGCGAAGAAATTACTGCCGATGAGCTGCGTGCGTCGCTGCGCAAGTCGACGATTGCGCTGAAAGTGTTCCCAGTAGTGGTTGGAACGGCGTTCAAGAACAAGGGCATACAGCCGCTGCTGGATGCGGTGGTGGATTATCTGCCTTCGCCGCTCGATGTGCCCGAAACGCACGGCCTGAATCCCGACAACGGGGAGCAGATTTTCCGCAAGGCCGACGACAAAGAGCCATTTTCGGCGCTGGCGTTCAAGATTATGGCGGACCCGTTTGTCGGTCAGTTGACATTTATTCGCGTGTACTCCGGCCAGCTTAAGACTGGCGACTCGGTGTTGAACACGGGCCGCCGGAGGACTGAGCGCATCGGGCGTTTGCTCAAGATGCACGCCAACAAGCGCGAAGAGATCAGCGAGATCCTGGCGGGCGATATTTGTGCCGCGGTCGGATTGAAGGGCGTTAGCACGGGCGACACGATCTGCGATGAAAGACATCCCATCGCGCTGGAGAATATTACGTTTGCGGTTCCCGTGATTTCGGTTGCGGTTGAACCTAAGACCAAAGCTGACCAGGAAAAAATGGGTATGGCGCTCGGCCGGCTCGCCCAGGAAGACCCTACCTTCAAGGTTCACACCGATCCCGACAGTGGACAGACCATCATCAGCGGAATGGGCGAGTTGCATCTGGAAATCATCGTCGACCGCATGATGCGCGAGTATAAGGTCGAAGCCAACGTCGGCAAACCACAGGTGGCGTATCGCGAGACCATTCGCAAGCACTCGGAGGCGGAAGGCAAATACATTCGCCAGACCGGCGGTCGCGGCCAGTATGGTCACGCCAAGATTCGTCTCGATCCGAACGAGCCAGGCAAAGGGTACGAGTTCATTAATGACATCGTGGGCGGCTCGGTGCCGAAGGAATTCATCAAGCCCATCGATCAAGGCATTCAGGAAGCGCTCGAAGGCGGCGTTCTGGCGGGCTATCCGATGGTGGATGTGAAGGCCACGCTTTACGACGGCAGCTACCACGACGTGGATTCGAACGAAATGGCATTCAAGATCGCCGGGTCGATGGCGTTCAAGGAAGCCGCACGCAAGGCGTCGCCGGTGCTCTTGGAGCCCGTGATGCAGGTTGAAGTGGTTACGCCGGAGGATTACGCGGGCGTGATCATGGGCGACCTGAGCTCGCGCCGCGGACGTATCGAAGGTATGGAGCACCGTGCCGGATCGCAGGTGATCAAGGCGATCGTTCCGTTGGCTGAAATGTTCGGCTACGCGACCCACATGCGTTCGTCGACGCAGGGCCGCGCCGAGTACTCGATGCACTTCGCGCGCTATGAGGAGGCTCCGCGATCGGTCGCGGAGGAAATCATTGCCAAGGTGCAGGGGACGGCGAAGTGACCGCGCTTTGCGGGCGTGAGCGAAGCGGGAGCCCGCAGCGGTCATCCTGAGCGATGCGAAGGATCGGATTTGTATCAGGGTGCGGCTTGAGCCGCACCGCAAACATTTGATGATTTCGGGGCTTGAGCCCCTGAGGAAACGGAAATGGCGAAAGAGAAATTTGATCGCAACAAGCCGCACTGCAACGTAGGGACGATTGGTCACATCGACCATGGCAAGACCACGTTGACGGCGGCGATCACG
>WNFI01107182.1_pt1 | contig 93378 bp, 89 predicted proteins | sample 5400471 | NCBI WGS metagenome assembly WNFI01 (sample SAMN13153348, study PRJNA577476) | soil metagenome | isolation source: 100 cm saprolite on Douglas fir-dominated hillslope | place: USA:California | collected 2013-09-17 | reverse complement strand
TTCCTGAACGACCTCGCAATCCACGAGAACGCCCCAGTCGCGACCACCAACAGAACGACCGCCGTTCCGTACTCCCCAAAGATCAGCTTCCCGATCCCGAACAGGGTCGAATAGACGGCAATGACGCCGGCCAGCCAGTTCGTCCACGCCAGCGCACCGCCCGGGGTCTTTTCCCGGCCGAGTCCAAGGCGCCTGGAGACATGTGCCCAGCCGGGACCGCCGGGACGGACCCGCAGATAAAACGCGTCGAGAGTCGCGTCAGGTTCGGGGCCGGTGAGGTAGGTGATCCCCACCCACACGATCGTCGTCGTGATGATCGTGACTAGCATCGTTACCGCCACCACGCGCGGATCATCGGGCGTCGGATCCCGCGCGACGATGAACGGGTGCGCCGACAGCGACACCAAGGCTGACACGATCATCGCGCTGATCTCCGACCAGGCGTTCACGCGCCACCAGTACCACCGCAGAATCAGCACGAGCCCCGTTCCGGAGCCGAGCGCAAGCAGGAACTCCCATGCGCCTTTGACGCTGTCGAGCTGCCAGGCCACGACGGCGGAAGCAAGAAAGAGCGCGATCGTCGTCACGCGCGAGACGGACACGTAGTGCTTTTCGGTCGCGGTCTTGTTGATGAATCGCTTGTAGAAGTCGTTGACCAGGTACGACGCGCCCCAGTTGAGCTGCGTGCCCACCGTGGACATGTACGCCGCGGCGAAGCCGGCCAACATCACACCGCGCCATGGCGTGCCAAGGAGATCGACGAACGCCTGGACGTAGGCCGCTTCGTGGTCGTGCGTCGGGCCGATGCCGTTCGGATAGAGGAGCACGGTGCAAAGGCCGGTGATGATCCACGGCCACGGTCTGATTGCGTAGTGCGCGACGTTGAAGAACAGAGTCGCCAGCACACCGTCACGTTCGGTCTTCGCCGAGAAGATTCGCTGCGCGACGTATCCGCCGCCGCCCGGCTCGGCGCCGGGATACCAGGCGGCCCACCACTGCACGCCGAGGAAGACGCCGAGTGCCAGGAGCGGCATCCAGGTATACGCCTCGATGCCGTGGCCGCTGAACTTGACCGGCAGAACGGAGATTGCCGCCGCTTCACTGCCGAAGTGCTTCGTCACGCCGACTCGGAGCGCGGCGATCCCGCCGACGGCCTTCACCGCGTACACCGCGAGAATGATCACCGCCGACATTTTGATCACGAACTGCACGAGATCCGTCCACAGCACCGCCCACATGCCCGCCGCGACCGAGTAGCTCATCGTCACCAGGAAGCAGATGCCGACGGCGATCACCTGACCGGACACATTGACACCGGCGATGTTCACGTCGCGAAGCCCGAGCGAGATGGTGAGAATCTTGATCATCGCCCGCGTCACCCAGCCGAGGATGATCAGGTTGATCGGGATCGCGAGGTAGAGCGCCCGGAAGCCGCGAAGCACCGCCGCTCGTTTGCCGCTGTAGCGGACCTCGGCGAACTCGACGTCAGTCATGACGTTGGCCCGCCGCCAGAGTCGGGCGAAGAAGAACACCGTGAGCATGCCGCTCATCAGCATGTTCCACCACAGCCAGTTGCCGGCGACCCCGTTCGAGAAGACGAGGCCCGTGACGACGAGAGGGGTGTCGGCGGCGAAGGTTGTCGCCACCATCGATGCGCCGGCGAGCCACCAGGCCACCTGGCGACCGGACAGGAAGTACTCGTCCATGCTCTCGCCGCCCCGCTTTGTGAACAGCAGGCCAATGATGGCGGAGAGCGCGAAGTAGGCGATGACGATTGCCCAATCGATCCACGTTAAAGTCATTTGCCTGGGGCTTTGGGTTGGGCTGCGCCTCCGCGTGTCGCTCCGAGCCCTTCGCTTCGCTCGAGGGCAGGCTGCGCGAAGGGAGGAGTCTCTGCGCCCGGAGGCGTGTTGCCCGGTTGCGTGAGCACCGACATGACGGCGTCGGTGAGACGTGTGCGTACGCCGCCGATTTTGGAGTTAGCCCGCGTTGGATTCACACGATTCGAGAGCAGGACGATGTAGACGTCATTCACCGGGTCGATGATGATCGAGGTTCCCGTGAATCCGGTGTGCCCGAATGCCGCGGTCGAGACACGCGTGCTCGATCCCCAGGCTCCGCTGGTGTGAAAGCGCATGCCCGCCACAGTCGGCTTCTGCCAGCCGAGAGCGCGGTCGGAGTAGGTGGAGTCGGTATAAGCGGTGAATTGGCGAAGGGTGGCCGTCGACACGATCGATGTGTCGCCGACCGAACCGCCGTTGAGCAGTACGCGCGCGAAGAACGACAGATCGTTCGCCGATCCGAACAGACCGGCGTGGCCCGACACACCGCCGAGGTAATAGGCGCGCTCGTCGTGCACTTTGCCGCGAACGAGTCCGCCGCGCAGCGGGTCGATCTCCGTGGGTGCGATCCTCGCCAGTAAGAACGCCGGAGGGACAAACATCGTCTCCATCATTCCCATAGGAAGAAAGAGATTCTCCGCCACGAAACGGTCGAGTGTCTTGCCGCTGACCCGCTCGATGATCTTGCCCAGCAGATAGCCGCCGATGTCGCTGTAGATCATCGCGCGACCCGGCGCGCTGTCCAGCGGAGTCCCGAACATCAGCTTGTCGATCGAGTCGCGATTGGTCGTGATCTGGTCGTAGGCCTTGAACGCGGGAAGGCCCGACGAGTGCGTGAGCAAGTGGCGCACCGAGACGGCGGACTTGCCGGGTCCGATCCAATCTGGCAGATACCGCTGCACCGGTGCGTTGACGTCGACCCTGCCCTGGTCGACGAGCCGCATGATCGCCGTCGTCGTGCCGACGACTTTGGTGAGGGACGCCAGGTCCCAGAGGCTGTGCCGATCGGGAACGGCCGCCTCGCCCCACGTCAGGTGCCCAACGGCGACTTCGGCGAGCTCACCGTGCCGGTCGCCGACGACGGCGATCGCGCCGGGAAAGGCGCTGTCGGCGAGCGCCCGCGTGAGGACCCCGCGAATGGTGTCGCGCAGGGTCTGGAGCCCACGCGGAGTCCTGTGAGCCGATTGCGCCGACAATTGCGCGTCCTGAGGGTGGCTCTGTGCATTGGCACATCCCACGACGCAGATTCCCAGACTCAACAACCACCGCTCAGCCAACCGATGCGTCTTCGATCCCTTGTTCTCTCCTGCGGACTGACCGCCGCCTGTGCCAGGCCCGTGATGGTCGGATCGCCGGCGCCCGTCGCGGTACGACCAGGCATCTCGGTTCTCGTGACCGACAGCGTCGGCTTGATTCGCGGGCGACGCGTCGCGCTGCTGACGAATCAGACCGGGATCGACGAACATCGCGTGAGCGACATCGAGCTCCTCAACGACAGCAGGGCCCGGGGCGCCGGTGTTCGACTCGTCAGACTGTTTTCGCCGGAGCATGGCATCCGCGGAACCGAGGACCGTGAGCATCTCCCGGGCGGCGTGGATTCGACGAGCGGGATTCCGTACTACTCGCTCTATGACGCGGGGACGGCTGCGCCGCCGGATAGTTTGCTGCGCGATCTCGACGCCATCGTCCTCGATCTGCAGGACATCGGCACGCGGACCTGGACCTACGTCGGAGCGATGCTCTATACGTTGCAATCCGCCGCTCGCCTCCACCTGCGGGTGATCGTACTGGACCGGCCGAATCCAATCACTGGCTCGCACACCGACGGACCGTTCCTCGACTCGACGCTGGCAAATGCATGGCCGACGACAACAGCGCGTCCGGGAAAGGCCTACGCATTATATCCCGTGCCCTTGCGGCACGGAATGACGATGGCCGAGATGGCGCGCTTCTTCGACGACGCGCTGGCGCTCCATGCGGACCTGAAGGTCGTGCCGGCCCTCGGCTGGCGCCGCTCGATGTGGTTCGACGAAACAGGGTTGCCGTGGGTGAAGCCGTCGCCCAACATGCCGACGCTGACCAGCGCGCTGCTGTATCCGGATCTCGTCGCCTTTGAAGGGACGAATCTCTCCGTGGGGCGCGGAACGAGCGACGCCTTTCAGCGAGTCGGCGCCCCGTGGTTGAACGCGGCGGCGGTCGTGACGCGCCTCGAGGGCATGCGGCTGCCCGGACTCCACTTCGAGGTGGATAGCTTCACGCCTCGATCGCCGGGGGACGGCAAGTACGGCGACCGGCGCATCGCTGGCGTCCACATTTCGGTGATGGATCGGAATGTCGTCGAATCTGGAACCCTCTGCGCCGCGATGCTCGCCGCCATTCACGCGACGAATGCGGATTCGTTGCGCCTCAATGCCGGTACCTTTGATGAGCGTTTTGGCAGCCCGCGAATACGTACGGCCATTCTGCGCGGAGAGGACCCGATGGCCCTGATGGCCCCCATGCGGGCGGCGGCGCGACGATTCGCGGACGGGGCTCGTCGCTACTACATCTACTAGTGGCCCGGATCTAGAAGTGGCCTGGCGGCGCATGGCGCGTGCTCCTGTCGTGTCCGCTCGGAGTTCCTCATCGTTGGTGTCTCGAGACTGGAGGGACGCATGAAGACCATCGCTTTCGCCCTGCTCGTCGTGGTATCGGCCTGCGGACCGCGCCAGGTCGAGGTGCGGACGGCGGCGCCGGCGCCGGCAGAGGTCGCGCTTCAAGTGACGAACAACGCCACCCAATCGGTGAACGTGTACGTGAACTACAATGGCACCGATCAGTTTGTTCAACAGGTTCGACCGACGACGTCTCTTCGGTTGCCGGTGCGCGGAGTTCCCGCCGGATCGACGGTGACGCTCAAGGCCGTGACGGTCGATGGAACACACACGTACACGCGCGAAAACGTGGTGCTAAACGGCACGTACATCTTCTCTGTTCCGTGACGCGAGGCGGCACGGGCGTGTTGCTCCAAGTCGATGGAAGAACTACTTTTACGCGCCGGAGCGCCGCTCCGGCTTTTGTGCTTTTGCCCCCGTGCCGGCCGCCTTCCAGCGTCCTGCCGAAGGTCACCTTGCCTACTGCATGAAGATTCTGCCGGACTGGCTGAAAGACGGCTATCTACGCGTAATCGACCCGGTGGCAAACTGGCTCGTCCGGCGCGGAATTCACCCCAACACCATCACCGCGATCGGTACGGCATGCACCATCATCGCCGCGGCGATCTTCGCGACGGGGCATATCCGAACGGCCGGGTGGTTTCTGGGCCTCACCGCGCTCTTTGATGTTCTCGACGGGACGGTCGCGCGCCGGTCGCACAAGGAGTCGGTCTTCGGCGCCTTCCTCGATTCGACGCTCGATCGATTGTCGGACGGGGCATTGTTCGTGGGACTCGCTACGTTTTACGCGCTGGATCCGGTGCACCACAGTGCCTGGATGATGTTGCTCTGCATGTTCGGGCTCGTGGGCGCGATGATGACCTCGTACACACGGGCGCGGGCGGAAGCGCTTGGCATCGATGCCAAGGTTGGGATGGTGCAACGCGCCGAACGAGTCGTTCTTTTGTCCGCTCCGCAGGCATTCTTCGGGCTCGCGCTGGGCGGATGGGTGCTGAACACCGTCGTTGGGATCATTACCGTGGGTGCCTGGATCACCGTCATTCAGCGCGTCCAATTCGTGTACCACCAAACCTCGAACAACGTCGACGCCGAGCCGCTTCGACTGCCGATGGAGCGCCCGCCGCTCCCTCGCCGGCGTGAAGAACGAAGCGCGAGCAGCTGACAGGAGACCTACGACTTGCAGGGAACTTCGAAGAATTCACGAGCAGGCAGTAACATCCCACCCGCGACTGGCAAGCTTGGAATCCTGACGCCTGGATTGGGCGCGGTCGCGACGACCTTCATGGCTGGCGTGGAAAGCATCCGCCGCGGAAAGTCAAAGCCGATCGGGTCGTTGACGCAGATGGCGACCGTTCGATTGGGCAAGCGAACCGAGAATCGCTCACCGCTGATCAAGGACCTCGTGCCGCTGGCCAGGCTCGAGGACATCGTCTTCGGCGCATGGGATCCGATTCCCGACGATGCCTACACCGCCGCAAAGAAGGCCGGCGTACTCGAGGATCGCGATCTCGAGCCGATCGCGGAGTTCTTGAAGGGCATCAAGCCGATGCCGGCCGTCTTCGAGAACAAATACGTGACGCGGATCAACGGCACCAACGTCAAGAAGGGCAAGACGAAGCGCGACCTCGCCGAGCAGCTGCGCCAGGACATCCGCGACTTCAAGGCGAAGAACAAGTGTGATCGTCTTGTCATAGTCTGGTGTGCATCTACAGAAATCTTCATCAAGCCCGGTCCGCAGCACGCCACCATCGAGCAGTTCGAGAAGGCGATGGAGCGGAACGACGAGATGATTTCGCCTGCGATGCTCTATGCGTGGGCGGCAATTATGGAAGGGGTGCCATATTGCAATGGCGCCCCTAATCTCGCGGTCGACACCCTCGCGCTTCAGCAGCTCGCGAACGAAAAGGGCGTGCCGATCTCGGGCAAGGATTTCAAGACGGGTCAGACCTGGATGAAGACGGTCGTCGCGCCGGGGCTCAAGGCGCGCATGCTCGGCCTCGCCGGCTGGTACTCGACCAACATCCTCGGCAACCGCGACGGCGAAGTGCTCGACGATCCGGCGTCGTTCAAGACGAAGGAGGAATCGAAGCTGAGCGTGCTCCACACGATTCTTCAGCCGGAGATTTATCCGGACCTGTACAAGGACTTCGCCCACGTCGTGCGCATCAACTATTACCCGCCGCGTGGCGACAACAAGGAAGGCTGGGACAACATCGACATCGTCGGATGGATGGGCTATCCGATGCAGATCAAGATCAACTTCCTCTGCCGCGATTCGATCCTCGCCGCGCCGATCGTGCTCGACCTCGCCCTCTTCTCGGACTTCGCCCACCGCGCGGGGATGAAGGGTATTCAGGAATGGTTAAGCTTTTATTACAAGTCCCCGATGGCCGCTCCCGGGCTCCAACCGGAACACGATCTTTTCATTCAACAGACGAAGCTCAAGAACACGCTTCGCCATCTGATGGGTGAGGAGCAGATCACCCATCTCGGGTTGGAGTACTATCAGCCGTAGGAGACCGTCATGCGCAGGATACTGGCGTTCGCGGCGAGTGTGGGGGTGGGGGCCCTCGCCGCGTGTGGTCTGCAACCGCGTGATCTCACGCTTCGCCAGGCAACGCTGAGTTACCGGTTCGAGATCACCGCGGACTCACTGCCACCGTTTGCGAACGAGTCGGTGCTGTACAAGGTGGCCGTGGTGGACCGGAAGACGGAACAGCCGGTCCAGAACGGCGAGGGACAGATCTACGGGCAGCTGGGGCCGGGCGGACGACCATACACCTACGACGGCCTCACCTATGGTCCTGAGGTGGGCACGTATCACGGGAAGTTGCGGTTTGCCATCGCCGGCGAGCGGGGACAACCGTGGCAGATGGGGCTGCGCTTCCGGCGCGACTCGCTCTCTCCGCTCGAGGTCATCAACTGGCAGCAGGAAGTACTCCCTGAACGAGACACCAAACCGCCCGCATGAAACATTTCTATCGCAGCCACCTCTCGCCGGCGCGCGTTCTCGAGACTGGCGACGAGTTCTTTCCCGCGCTCGGCGTCGCCCAACTGTCGACGGCCCCGCGAACGCGCACTTTTTCCGGCACGCTGGGCACGATGAAGCTCACGGTCCGCGCTGAAGGGGGCCACTATACCTTCGTCGAAGTGGTGACGGACCAGATGGGTGAGAGCCGCCTCGATCGGAACGTGAAGCGATTCTTCGTCACGCTCCACCGGACGGAAGACCCGACCCATCTCCTCGAAGCATCGTATTGATGGCGAAGGAGGGTCCCGCGCAGCCCATGACCGAGCCGGCCGGGGAGACGGACGACGGCCTTTGGCCTTATCTTGGTGTCGGCTGCATCACGCTCTTCGCCGGGTTTTTCGGCGGAGGGATGATCGCGGTGCTACTGGCGAAGGTCGTCGGCGGGATGCGCTCGTGTGCGGCTGACGCAGACACGGGAGCACCGTGCGATTGGTTTACCTACATGGCGATCGGCGCGTGCGCGGGAGCGGTCTGTCTTCCGGCGATCGCGCTGTGGCGAATGCGGCGGGGACGGATGAGGCAGCGAAACAAGGCCTAAGGAGCAACTCGTGGCGCGCGTAGATGTGGTGATGCCCCAGATGGGCGAATCGATCGCCGAGGGAACGCTGTCCCGGTGGCTGAAGAAGGTCGGCGATACGGTCAAGCGGGATGAGCCGATCTTCGAGATCTCCACCGACAAGGTCGACGCCGAGATTCCGGCGGCCGCGAACGGCGTTCTGGCGGAGATTCTCGTCAAGGAAGGCGAGACGGTCGCCGTGCAGACGGTAGTGGCCCGGCTCGAAACGGACGCGGCGGCGGCAGCGACGGTTGCGCCGGCCGCGCCGGCGCCGGCGACCAGTACTTCCGCGACGAAGCCGACATCGGCCGTCGGCCCTCCCCCCCGCAGTCAATCTACGCCTCCTCCATCGAATCCCTCGCACCCAACGCCCGCTGCCCGTACCACGCCGACGCCGTCAGGGAACGGCAACACTTTCGAGGAGCGCATTCGCACGAAGTCTTCGCCACTCGTTCGTCGCATCGCCGCCGAGCACAACGTCGACATCGCCGGCCTCCACGGGTCAGGCATCGCCGGCCGCGTGACCAAGCGTGACATCGTCGCGTTTCTGGACTCCGGCGCACCGGCGGCGCCCCCGTCCATGCACGCGCCGGCCGGAATCGAATCGGCCGGTCCTGCCGCCGAGCCATGGCCCGGCGACACCGTCGAACCGATGTCGAAGATTCGGAGACTCACGAGCGATCACATGGTCGCCGCGCGCCGGAGCGCCGCTCACGTCACGTCGTTCTTCGAGATCGATCTGACGCGCGTTGCCCGGCTTCGCCAGAAGATGCGCGCCGACTTCGAGAAGCAGACGGGCCAGAAGCTGACCTTTCTGCCATTCATACTGAAGAGCGTCGTCGACGGATTGAAAGCCTTTCCCGTCCTCAACGCCGCCGTCTCCGGCACGAACGTCATCTATCGCAAGCAATTCAATCTTGGAATCGCGGTGGCGCTCGACTGGGGTCTCATCGTTCCCGTCATCAAGGGCGCCGACGACTTGTCTCTCTCCGGCCTCACGAAAGCACTGAATGATCTGGCGGAGCGGGCGCGGTCGAAGCGGCTCAGGCCCGAAGAAGTGCAGGGCGCGACGTTCACCGTCACCAATCCCGGCGTCTTCGGCTCGCTCATGGGGACGCCGATCATTCCGCTCGGGACCTCGGCGATCCTCGGGCTGGGGGCCATCGAAAAGCGTCCGAAGGTGATCGCCGGGCCCGACGGCGAAGACACGATCGCGATTCGGACCTGCGCCTACTTTTCGCTGTCCTTCGACCACCGCATCGTCGACGGATCCGACGCCGACAAGTTCCTGGCGTTCCTCAAGAAGCACCTCGAGAGCTACCCGGACGCTGGAGCGTGACGATGGGGCGGGCGCTGACTCTGCAACGAACACTCGTGCCGAAAGCCGACCGGGAGAAGTATTTCGAGCGTGTTCATCGCAAGCGAGATCACTATCAGGCGGCCAAGTGCCGCTTCTGGGTCTTCGAGGAGGCGAGCTTGCCTGGCGCGTTCATCGAGTTCTTCGAGGCCGACGATCCGGAAGTGCTGGCGCGGGCGCATGCCGCGTCGCCGGAGCGTGTCGTCGACGCCGGCCGTGTGTACCTCCAAGTGGAGATCAAGTAATGCCGACCCGTACTGTGACCATCGGCGGAAAGACCTGGCGCGTGTTCCCGTCCGGCCGCGTGACCCAATACGACCGCGACGAGTTCGCTCTACTGTTCGTGACCGGCTCCGGCGACAATCGCGACGTGCGCGTCACGAGATATTCGCCGCTCGGCTCGCGATCGCGCGAGCAGTCGTTGGCCGAGATGGGCGACGCAGAGGTCGCCCGGCTGTTCGAGTATTCGCAGCCCAGCGACACGTCGCCCGAAGCAGACTACGCGGCGTGAGCGGACCGGCGGCCCCCGTTTCGGCGCAGCCGTCGTTCGTCGATCTTCACTCGCACTCGACAGCGTCCGACGGCGCCTGCGTTCCGGCGGACGTCGTGCGCGAGGCGCACCGACTCGGACTCGCGGCGCTGGCGCTGACGGATCACGACACCACGGCCGGACTTGCCGAAGCGGTCGATGAAGGGAGGCGTCTCGGCGTACGTGTCGTGCCTGGAGTCGAGCTCAGCGCCGTCGAGGAGGATCACGAGACGCACATTCTCGGGCTTCACCTCAGCGACATCAGTCCGATCGACGCGAAGCTCGCGGAGCTGCGCGACATGCGACGAAACCGCGCGATGAAGATCGTCGAGCTCCTCAACGCCAATGGCGTGCGAATTACTTTCGAGGCCGTGCTCGAGCAGGCGAGCGGCGCGGCGATCGGACGCCCGCATGTCGCACGTGCGCTGATCGCCGAAGGATGGGCGGTCGACTCGCGCGACGCCTTCGACCGGTATCTCGCCGCCGGCAGGCCTGGTTACGTGTCCAAGGAACGACTGACCGTCCGCGACGCGATCGCATTGATCCATCGCGCGGGTGGTCTGGCGGTCGTTGCGCACCCGGCGCAGGCCGGAACGCGCGAGCGGATCGAGGCGCTGGTCAACGAGGGACTGGACGGCATCGAAGTGAAGCATCCGGGCCACAGCAACGAAGACGTGCTGCGGTTGTCGGCCCTCGTCGAGCATTTCGAGCTCGTTCCCAGCGGCGGCTCGGATTGGCACGGCGGGGCCGCCGGCCAGCGCGTCCTCGGCGTCATGCGCGTGCCGGCCGAGTGGCTCGCGCGGCAGGACATGCGTGTGCAATCGAAGGTCGCCTGACGATGAAACTCTCCGGCCGCGTCGCGCTGGTCACCGGAGCGGGTCGCCGCGTCGGTCAGGCAATCGCGCTCGCCCTTGGCGAGCGGGGGATGCGCGTCGGGGTCCACTTCCACGGATCCGCTGACGGCGCGAACGAGACCGTTTCCAAGATCAAGGCTGCCGGCGGTGACGGTCGGACGTTCAAGGCTGACCTTGCCCGCGCCGATGCGCCGAAGGCAGTCATCGAACAGGTCGTGGCGTTCTTCGGATCGCTCGATGTGCTCGTGAACTCGGCCGCCGTCATGGTGCGGACGCCGTTTGGCGAGGTGACGGCTGAACAGTGGGACTCGATGATGGCGTTGAATCTCCGCGCACCGTTCTTCATGGCGCAGGCGGCGGCGCCACACCTTCGCAAGGTCGGTGGGTCGATCGTGAACATTGCCGACCTGGCGGCGTTCGAAAGTTGGCCGGCGTACGTCCCGCATGGCATCTCCAAATCGGGAGTGGTGCACATGACACGGTCGCTCGCGCGCGTTCTCGCGCCCGAGATTCGCGTCAACGGTGTCGCTCCCGGGACCGTGCTCCTTCCCGAGAATTGGTCGACGGAGGCCGACGAGCGCCTCCGCCAGACGACGCCACTCTCGCGGACCGGGAGTCCCGCCGATGTGAGCACGACCGTCGTTTTCCTCCTCGAATCGGATTACATCACCGGCGAGACGATCATCGTGGATGGCGGCCGACACGTGCGGACTTGAGTGCCCGTCAGCCGCGCCCCACTGGTCGCCGGTGATAAATTGTCAGTAGACAGTGTGCGCATGGGCTACTGACGGAGAACGATATTGGCGGCGACTTTCGAATATGACGTGGTGATCGTGGGGGCAGGCCCTGCGGGTATGTGTGCCGGGATGTACGCCGGCCGCGCCATGTTGAAAACGGTCGTCCTCGAGCGCGGGTTTCCCGGCGGCGAGCTGCTCAACACAGAGCTGGTCGAAGATTACCCCGGCTTCGAGAGCGTCCTCGGGCACGAGCTCGCCGAGAGGTTCCACACGCATGCCGCCAAGTTCGGCGCCGAATTCAAGACGGGCGCGACCGTCGAGACCGTGAAGCGCCTCGAGAACGGCTCGTTCGAGACGACCACCGACAATGGCGATCGATACACGTCGCCGGCCGTCATCGTCACCGCGGGCGGAACGCCGGTCAAGCTCGGGATTCCTGGTGAGCTCGAGTACGCGGGGAAGGGCGTCTCGTATTGCGCGATCTGCGACGGCGCGTTTTTCCGCGGCCACACCATCGCCGTGGTTGGCGGCGGCGACGCCGCGACCGAAGAGGCGGACTTTCTCACTCGGTACGCCGAGAAGGTGTACCTGATTCACCGGCGCGATGAGCTGCGGTCGTCCAAGATTCTTCAGAAGCGGCTGTTCGAGAATCCGAAGATCGAGATGATCTGGAACTCGACCGTCGAGCGCGCCGAGGGTGACGGCAACGGCCTGATGACGTCCCTCAAACTCCACAACCTGAAGACGGGCGTGCGCAGCGAGCTCGCGGCCACGGGCATGTTCATTTTCGTCGGATTCCGCCCCAACACCGGAATCCTCGTGGACCACGTCACGCATGATGACATGGGCTATATCGTCACCGACCAGAACATGCAGACGAGCATTCGCGGCCTCTTTGCCGCTGGCGATCTTCGCTCGCAGCTGACGCGTCAGGTGACCACCGCCGTCGGCGACGCCACGACGGCCGCCATCGCAGCGGAGAAGTATCTCAAGCTGTTGAAGGACGGCACGCCCGAGGCCCTGATCGAGAGCGCGGGGGGGTACACCGGATGAGAATCGAGCATCGCAACGTCGGTCCTTTTTTGGAGAACTCGTACCTCGTCATCGACGAGGCCTCGATGCGGGCGGTGATGATCGACCCTGGCGCCGAGCCGGGCGTTCTCACGCAGCTCGTCGAGAAATCCGGCGCGACGCTCGAGGCCATCTGGCTGACACACGCCCACATCGATCACATCGGCGGGATCCGCGGCGTTCGCGAGCGATGGCCCGTGCCCGTGCACCTGCATGCGCTCGACCGGCCGCTCTTCGACCGCTCCGCGGAGATTGCCACGATGTTCGGAGTTCCCTTCGAGCCGCCGGATGCCCCGACGGACGAGTTAGAGGAGGGGCAGCAGGTTGGTGTCGGCACGCTTCGTTTCGACGTGATGCACGTGCCCGGTCATGCGCCAGGCCATGTGGTGTTCGTCGGCGAGGGTGTGATGCTCGGCGGTGACATGCTGTTCGCCGGTTCGATCGGTCGCACGGACATGCCGTACTGCGACCCCGCGGCGATGGATCGGTCGCTCGAGCGCATCGCGACCTTCGAGCCGGACCTCGCCGTCTATCCCGGGCACGGCGCGGCGACGACGATCGCCAAAGAGATCGCGACGAACCCGTACCTCCGCGGCGTCGCGCGACCGCTCAAACGGTGAAGAGCCCGTTCGCGGCAGGCATCGAGCTCAGCGTGCTTGCCCTCTGGCTGGGCGCCGCGATTCTCGTCGCCGCGGTCGTGGCGCCGGCCGCGTTTGCGGTGTTGCCCTCGCGGTCCCTTGCCGGATCCCTCATCGGACGGGTCTTGCCGGCGGTCTTCGTCTCGGGAATCGTCGCCGCGATCATCGCAGCGGCGTGCGAGATGACAGTGTCACGAACGCGGTTTTCGATCATGCTGACGGCGCCACTGATCGCTGTCGCGGCCGGTTGCGCGATCGCGCAGTTCGTCATCAGTCCGCGAATCGAGCGCATTCGCACTGCCGCCGGGGGCTCGATCGACGCCCTCACCGCGACCGACCCCAATCGCCTGATGTTCGGAAGGCTCCACGCGTTCAGTACGCTCTGCCTGGGTGTCGCGATGCTCGGTGCCGTGTGGACGATTGCGTCTCGGCTATACCACAGCTCTCGTTCTGAGCCATTCATAGGTCATTCTGAGCGAAGCGAAGAACCTGGGGCTCGCGGAACTCGCCCGGCACGAGATCCTTCGCTTCGCTCAGGATGACAGACTCTCACTTGCTGATTCAATGAAATCCTCAACATCCGCGACGCGAAGTGAGAAGGATCCGCTCGGCACGCTCGACGTCCCGGCCGACGCGCTGTATGGCGTCCAGACGCTTCGAGCCGTTCAGAACTTTCCGATCAGCGGACTGAAGCCGCTCGAGCCCTTTGTTCTCGCGCAGGTGTGGATCAAGAAGGCCGCCGCCCTGACGCACAAGGAAACGGGACGTCTCGACGCGAAGCTCGCCGACGCGATCGTGCGCGCCGCCGATGAAGTGCTCGCCGGCCAACACCGCGACCAGTTCGTTGTCGATCCGTTCCAGGCCGGGGCGGGGACGTCACACAACATGAACGTGAACGAGGTACTCGCGAATCGCGCCAACGAGTTGCTCGGATCGACCCGTGGATCGTACGCGCCGGTCCATCCGAACGATCACGTCAACATGGCGCAGAGTACGAACGACACGATCCCGACGAACATCCGCCTCGCGTGCCTGTCGCAACTCGAGGGCTTCATCAAAGCGTTCGATGGGTTACGAACGGCGCTTGAACGCAAGGGAAAGGAATTCGATGGCGTCGTGAAGGCCGGGCGGACGCATTTGCAGGACGCGATGCCGATCCGATTGGGCCAGGAGTTCACGGCGTACGCGGGCTCGACGGCACGCGGCCTCAAGCGCGTCCGGGAGTCGGCCGACTACCTCCGCGACCTCGGCATCGGAGGGAGCGCCGTCGGCACCGGCGTCACCGTCGAGCCGCAGTATCCGGCGCTCGTCGTCAAGCATCTGAGAGCCATCACCGGGCTCGATCTCCGCGTCGGTGACGATCGCATCCAACTCATGCAAAGCATGGGCGACGTCGCCGGGTTCAGCGCGGCCATTCGTGTGCTCGCCATCGATTTGAGCAAGATCTCGAGCGACCTCCGCCTGATGGTCATGGGACCGCGCACCGGAATCGACGAGATAACACTGCCGGCCGTGCAGCCGGGCAGCTCCATCATGCCTGGCAAGATCAATCCGTCGATTCCCGAGATGGTGAACCAGGTGTGCTTTCAGGTTGTTGGGTGCGACACCACGGTCGGCATTGCCGCCGAGCATGGACAGCTCGAGCTCAACGTCATGATGCCGGTGATCGCGTTCAACGTGCTGCTGTCGATGCGGATCCTCACCAACGCCGTGACCGTCCTGGCGGAGAAGTGCGTGAACGGCATCGAAGCGAACGTTGAAATGTGCGCCTATTGGGTCGAGCGATCGGCCGCGCTGGCGACGGCGCTCATGCCGCACATCGGCTACGCCAAGGCCGCTGAGCTCAGCAAGAAGTCCGTCAAGGAAGGGGTGCTGATCCGGGACATGGTCAAGCGGGACAAGCTCTTGCCGCCCGATCAGATCGACGATGTGCTCGACCTGAGGAAAATGACGGAGATCGGGGTGCCTGGCGGGGCGCATGGCCCGGCCAGCGCCGGCGGCTGATTCGTCGCACCAGTAACTCTTTCGCCCGCGCGCGAGTATTCTGAAGACGTGAGAATTACCACCCTCGCCGAGTACGGCGTCATCTGCGCGCTTCACCTGGCGCGTCGAGTCGCGGAAGGCCCGATCACCGGTCGTGAATTGGCCGAGGTCGAGCAACTCCCGGTGGATTATGTCGAGCAGATTCTCGGCCGGATGCGGCGAGCTGGACTCGTCCGCAGCACGCGCGGAGCTCACGGCGGGTACGAGCTGGCTCAGACACCCGCGTCGATCTCCATTCGCGCCGTGATCGAGGCGTCGGAATCGACCACGTTCGACCTGCACTGCGTCACGCATCCGGTTGGCGAGGAGCGCTGCTCGTCCTCGCACACCTGTAGCATTCGTCCGGTGTGGATGCTCTTGCAACAGCGGATCGACGACGTTCTCGACAGCGTCCATCTCGACGACCTCCTCGAAACCGAGAGCGTCGTGCGCGCGCGTGTCGGCCTGTCCGACGCGCCACGAGAGTCCGGCGCGGCGCATGATCGCCAGTTGCGCGTGCTTCAGGACTGACCGGGAATGCCGATCTTTGGCCGATGGCGCGACGAGCGCGACCTGGGAAAGAAAGTGGCCTCGTACGTGGCCTCGCTCATGCGCGAACCCGAGGACGCGGACGTCGAGTGGCTCACACGAGCGGCCACCAAGGGGGACGCGGATCATGCCCGCTGGGAGCTGCGCTACGCGAGACGAGCCGTCGGTTTGATCGTCGCGCAGCGGGATGCGCTCGACGACAAGACTGGGTCGGCGGTGGCGCGCGAATTGTCGGATGCCGTGGCGCGCGATCCCAACGTGAATGCCAGTACGGTCGAGATCGCGGAACGGCAGTTCAACGCGAGGATCAGCGCCTACCGCGACGGTCTCGATTCGCGGGCATCGGGAGTCCCCGTCGTCACGCGATTGGGACAGACGCTGTTCGCCTTTTCCGGTGGGGCGTTTCGCGACGCCGGCGATGACGTCACGCGAGGCGGTGAGCTGCTCGCCCACTATGCCGCCGACGCGAACGAGGTGTTGCGCCAGGCCTTCGGCACCGCGACGTTGCCCGAGGACATCCCTCCGTCCGCGTTGGCGAGATAGCGGCGGCAACAAACGACTTCGCCGTTGGCGAGTGCCAACGGCGATGGCCGAATAAGGGAATGCCGAAGGTGGGACTCGAACCCACACGGGCTTGCACCCACTGGCTCCTGAAGCCAGCGCGTCTACCAGTTCCACCACTCCGGCAAGCGCTGGTCAGTCTAGTGGCGGAGCGAGGGTCAGTCAACGCATCCTGTGACGCTGCATTATGTTGAGCCGATGGTGAAGGACAAGAAGGTTGATCCCGATTTTCACTCTATTGCGAAGAATCGGCAGGGTCGCCACGACTACCACATCCTCGACAGCTGGGAGGCGGGGATCGTTCTCACCGGGACCGAGGTAAAAGCCCTGAGGGAGGGGAAGGCCAACATCAGCGACGCCTACGGCATCGTTCGAAATGAGGAGATTTTCCTCATCAACCTCCATATTTCCCCATACGAGCGCGGCGGTTACACCAACCACGAGCCGACCCGGACCCGGAAGCTGTTGCTTCATCGGAAGGAAATCCGTCGTCTCATTGGATCGGTGGAGCGGGAGGGCCTCACGCTCGTGCCGCTGGAGCTGTATTTCAAGAAGGGAGTCGCAAAAGTGGCCCTGGCATTGGGGAAGGGAAAGAAGCTGCATGACAAGCGCGAGACGGAACGCCAACGCGACGCGGATCGCGAGATGGCCCGCGCCCTGAGGAGCCGATGATCGCGCTGCTCGCGTTCGGCCTGCAGCTCGCGGCGGCATCGCAAGGGGCCCCGGTGAAAGCGCCGGCGTCGACGTCGGCCAAGCCGAAACCGGTCGTCATCGTCGATGCAGGTCATGGCGGTCGCGACGCTGGTATGAGCGGCCCGATTGGCAAGAGTTCGAAGATCTACGAGAAGAACATCACCCTCGCCGTCGCGAAGCGGTTGGGTGCCGCACTGAACAAGCGCGGCGCCGAGGTCGTGTATACCCGAACGACCGACACCCTGATCGCCCTCTCCGATCGCGGGCAGATCGCGAACAAGGCCGGGGGCGCTCTGTTCATCTCGATTCACGTAAACGCCTCGGACCCAACCTGGCGGGACGGCATCTCGATGCGCGGCTTTGAGACCTATTTCCTGTCCGACGCGCGGACCGACGACGCGCAGCGGGTCGAGGAAATGGAAAACGCGTCGGTCAAGTTCGAGGCCGTCCGCGACATGCCGAAGGAAGATCCGCTGAGCTTCATCCTCAGCGACATGAAGCAGAACGAGCACCTTCGGGAATCGAGTGATCTCGCCGAAGCGATTCAACACTCGCTGTCATTGATCCACCCGAGTCCGAACCGCGGTGTGAAGCAGGCGGGCTTTCGGGTCCTCGTCACGGCGTTCATGCCGTCAGTGCTCGTCGAGATCGGGTTCGGCACCAACCCAATCGACGCCGCCTTCATTTCCAGCCCCGGACGGCAAGAAGCGATCGCCCGAGCGATCGCCGACGGGGCAATGGCGTATCTCGCGGGATACGAGCTTCGGCTGAAGGGCTCGAGTCAATGACCGCCCGGGAGGGACTACTCGGCGTCTCCGTCGGTGGTCTCTCCTTTCGCAATCCGATCATCCTTGCATCCGGCACGGCGGGGTACGGCCATGAGCTGGCCGGCGTTGTCGATCTCGATCGCATCGGCGGGTTCGTCACGAAAGCCGTGTCGCTGGAGCCACGAGCCGGCGCCCCGGCCCCACGCGTTGCGGAGTTCGAGGGAGGCATGATCAACGCCGTGGGGCTCGCCAACCCGGGGGTCCGCGCGGTATGCGATGAGCATCTACCCTGGCTTGCCTCCAATCATTCTGGAACACGGCGACTCGCCAACATCGTCGGCTTTACCGTCGAAGAATTCGGTAACGTCATCGAGCGTCTCGAGGCGGCGATGGCGGGATCCGCCTTCTCGGCGCTCGACGGATTCGAGCTGAACGTCAGCTGCCCGAACGTGAGGGCCGGGGGACTGGAATTCGGGGCCGACCCCAAGAGCCTAGCCGCCGTTGTCTCGACAGCGCGACGAGCCACCAAGCGCCCGATGTTCGTGAAACTGTCGCCCACGCTCTCCGATATCGGGACGGCGGCGCGCACGGCCGCTGAAGCGGGGGCCGACGGCATCACGGTCGTGAACACCATTCCAGGATTGGTGATCGATCTCGAAACCCGCCGGCCGATCCTTGGGTTTGGTTCCGGCGGTGTCAGCGGGCCGGCGATTCTGCCCGTCGGAGTGCTCGCAACCTGGAAGGTTCGTCAGGCGGTGAAGCTGCCGATCATTGGAGTCGGCGGTGTGGCGACGGCCAACGATGCGCTCCAGTACCTCGTCGCCGGCGCATCGCTCGTCGGTGTCGGGACGGCGGCCCTGCGAGACCCGCGACAGCCCGAGCGCATCGTCGACGGGCTAGCCGCGTGGTGCCGCGCGCACGGCGTTCACTCACTCTCAGAAGTGCGCGGGACTCTGGAATGGCCGTCGTGACCGCGCCGACCGCGACTCCGATCGTCGCGCTCGATTATCCGAATATGACCGCCGCTCTTGCCCTGGTTGATCGGTTGGGGGATCGCTGCCGGTTCTACAAGGTAGGGAACGAGCTGTTCACGGCCGAAGGGCCAGAGGTGGTCAGACGGCTGCGCAGCAAGGGAGTCGACGTCTTTCTCGACCTCAAATTCCACGACATCCCGAATACCGTGGCGGGCGCGGTAAAAGCCGCGGTGGCACTGGGCGTTCGGCTGACCACGGTCCATGCGTCCGGAGGATCGGCGATGGTCGCCGCCGCCGTCGCCGCCGCCGGGGATCAGACTCGCTGCGGTATTCTTGCTGTCACCGTCCTGACGAGCCTCACCTCCGCCGAGGTCGCCGAGTCCTGGGGCAAACCGCCAGAGGGTGTTGACTCGACGGCCGAAGTTCTTCGGCTTTCGGGGCTGGCCGCGGCGAAGGGCGCGTTTGGCGTCGTGTGCAGCGGACGTGAGGCGGCAGCGGTGCGCTCGAGGTTCGGGAGCGAGCTCGCCATGCTGATCCCGGGCGTAAGACCGCTTGGCTCAGCGGCTCAGGATCAAGCCCGCGTGGCGACGCCGCGTGAAGCGGTCGAGGCAGGGGCGAAGTACGTCGTTCTTGGCCGCGCCGTGACCGGAGCTTCCGACCCTGCCGATGCGATGGATCGGATCAATGCTGAGGTCGCGGCGGCGGCGCGCTAACCCACGGCAAGCGGCGCACTTGCGTGCGTTTCCAGGGCTGATTACTGTTCGGGTCTCCCCAGAACTTTTTTTTGGAACGGTCGGGACCGGAGACTCTGTGAAAGTTCGTACGAGCGTGAAGCCTATCTGCGAGCACTGCAAAGTGGTCAAGCGGAACGGCGTGATGCGCATCATTTGCAAGCGTAATCCCAAGCACAAGCAGCGGCAGGGCTGATCACCACACATGGCTCGTATTTCTGGCGTCGATCTCCCGCGTGAGAAGAAGGTTGAGATCGGACTTTCGTACATTTTTGGTATCGGCCGCAGCCGTGCTCGCAAGATCCTCGATAAGTCGGGTGTCGATGCGAACCTCCGCGTCAAGGATCTGACCGACTCGGACGTGACGAAGCTGCGTCAAGTCATCGATCGCGACTACAAGGTCGAGGGCGCGCTTCGCACCGAAGTGTCGATGAACATCAAACGGCTGATGGATATCGGGTCGTACCGTGGTATCCGTCATCGCAAGGGACTGCCGGTCCGCGGTCAGCGCACGCACACGAACGCCCGCACGAAGAAGGGTCCGCGCCGCGCGATCGCCGGCAAGAAGAAGATTACGAAGTAACGCGAACGCGTTGCTTCGTAACCCTGAGGCGAAGCCGAAGGGTCTGCGTTAGAAACTCAATTCGTCGAGAAGAATGGCAACAGGAAAGAAGACCAAGCGGGTCATCGAGGCTGAGGGCGTCGCGCACATCGCGGCGACTTTCAACAACACGACCGTCACGATCACCGACCTGCACGGCAACACCGTCGCGTGGGGATCGTCCGGCAAGGCCGGCTTCAAGGGTTCAAAAAAGAGCACCCCGTTCGCGGCGACTGTCGCGGCCGAAGGGGCGGCGCGCGAAGCGCTCAACCTGGGTGTGAAGCGTGTCCACGTACGTGTGCAGGGTCCTGGCAGCGGCCGTGAGTCCGCCATCCAGGCGCTCGCGTCCGCTGGACTTCAGGTGAAATCGATCAAGGACGTGACGCCGATTCCGCACAACGGCTGCCGTCCTCCCAAGCGCCGGAGAGTTTAAGTCATGGGTCGCTACGTCGGACCAAGCTGCAGGCAGTGCCGTCGCGAGGGGACGAAACTGTTCCTCAAGGGCGCCAAGTGCTTCACGGAGAAGTGTCCTGTCGAGCGGCGTCCGTACGCTCCGGGCCAGCACGGGCAGAGCACGGCCCGTCGCCGGAAATCGTCGGAGTACTCGAAGCAGTTGCGTGAGAAGCAGAAGATCAAGCGCATCTACGGGCTGAACGAGCAGCAGTTCCGCAACACCTTCGAGCGTGTCTCGTCGTTGCCTGGCATCACCGGGCACAACCTGCTCGCCGCGTTGGAAAGCCGTCTCGACAACATCGTGTACCGCATGGGGTTCGCGCCGAGCCGCAAAGCCGCGCGCCAACTCGTCCGGCACCGCCACGTCGAGGTCGACGCGAAGCCAGTGGACGTTCCGAGCTACGTCGTGAAGCCGGGCGAGGAGATTCGCGTCCGCATCAAGTCGCGCGAGATGACCGCCGTGCAATCGTCGATGGAACTGTCGTCGCGCGGCGCGCCGCTCGCTTGGCTCGCGGTGGACAAGGAGTCGTTCAGCGGCCGGATGCTGGAGCGCCCGCAGCGGACCAGCATTCCCATCGCCGCGCAGGAACAGCTGGTGGTGGAGCTTTATAGCAAGTAGAGCCAGAAGGTCATCACGAGCCGCGTAGCGGCGAGGGACCAGTAATTGAAGGGCACGACGAAGTTTGTCGTGGAAGGACCGCGGGCATTTCGCTGGGACTGCAACAACAGATCCCTCGCTTCGCTCGTGATGACGAATAAGAGCGGGTCGGAGCCTTTACCTCCATTCGAACTTGCCGCGCGTAAAGGGCGGGGCAGGGCGATGCCGGAACGCATCCGGTAAGACCATTTTAGAACCGAGAAAACATGTCCAAGACCATCGATCTCCGCGGGCTCGTTCGTCCGCAGCTTGTAGAAGCCACGAAGCGCGAAGACAACCCGTTCATCGCCGAGTTCCGGCTCCAGCCGCTCGAGCGCGGCTACGGCCACACCCTCGGCAACGCCATGCGGCGCATGTTGCTGTCGTCCCTCCGCGGCTCCGCCGTCTGGGGCTTCCGAATCGACGGCGTCGTCCATGAGCATCAGACCATCGCCGGCGTCGTGGAAGACGTCCATCAGATCATCGGCAACCTGAAGACGCTCACCTTGAGCCTTCCCGACGATGTCGAAGAGGCCGTCCTTCGGGTGACGAAGTCGAAGGCTGGCGCCGTCACCGCCGCCGACATCAACGCCACCAACGGCGTGCGCATCGGCGATCCGCGGCAGCATCTCTTTACGCTTCAGGACGACCGCGACATCAACGTCGACCTCTACGTCAACAAGGGGCGCGGCTACGTCGAAGCCGATCAGCATGCGATCGACCGCTCCCTGCCGGTCGACCTCGTTCGCATCGACTCGATCTATAACCCGGTTCGTCGCGTGAACTTCACCGTCGCCGAGACTCGCGTCGGCCAGCGCACGGACTACGATCGCTTGACGCTCACGGTCGAGACGAACGGCACCGTGACGCCGGAAGAGGCGGTCAGCTACGCCGCCGCATTGTCACAGACGCACTTCCAGTACTTTGTCGACTTCGGCTCCCACACCTCGGCCCCGCTCGGCGGAGGCGGCGACGGCATGGGCGCCGATGGCCAGCGACTCGCCGGTGTGCTCAAGACCCCGATCGACGACCTCGAGCTGTCGGTTCGTTCGGTCAACTCCCTGAAGAACTCGAACATCCGGAGCCTGGGCGATCTCGTCCGGCAGACGGAAAGCCAGATTCTCCAGGTCAAGAACTTCGGAAAGAAGTCACTGCAGGAGATCGCCGATCTTCTCGAGCGGAAAGAATTGAATTTCGGCATGCGGTTCGAGGAGTCCGCTGACGGCGCGGTCCGAGTGTTGGACGCCGGCACCCCGCCGAGTCGCGCGGCCGCGGCTGCGCCTGACGACATGGAGGAGTAGTTCAATGCGGCACAAGAAGGCGGGGCGGCAACTTCGCCGAACGAGCGAGCAGCGGCTCGCGTTGCTCCGGAATCTCGCGACGTCGCTCATCGAGCACGGCGCGATCGAAACGACCGAAGCCAAGGCCAAGGAGTTGCGGCCGTTCGTCGAAAAGCTGATCAGCAAGGCGAAGACGGGGACGCTCCACTCCCGTCGCCTCGCCGTGCGCCACATCCACAAGCGTGGGGCGGCGGATAAGTTGTTTCAGGAAATCGGACCGAAGTTCTCGACGCGGACCGGCGGCTACACGCGCATTCTCAGAACCGGCCACCGCAAGGGCGACGGCGCCGAGATGGCGCGGATCGAGCTCGTGGAGGCGTAGACCATGGCCATCCAACGCAACATCTGCTACGTGTGCAGCAAAGGCGTGGCGTTCGGCAACAACGTGTCGCACGCGAACAACAAGACCCGTCGCACCTGGAAGCCGAATCTCCAGGTCGTTCGCATCGAGCTCGATGGGCGGATTCAGAAGGTCAAGGTCTGCACGCGCTGCCTCAACGCCGGCAAGATCAAGCGAGCCCCGCGCGGCCAGGTCGCGTGATGGCTCGCTCGACCCCCTGACGGTGGAGGGAGCTCCTCGGGGCTCCCTTTTTTTCACGCGGAAACTCGCCGAATGGGCTGATTGTCGCCGATCGTTCCTTGATCCCTCAGGCGCGGTCGAATTGTTTTGGGAGTCTCCCACTATGATGCATGCCACGTCGCTCTGATCTACGCCGCATTCTCGTCATCGGTTCCGGACCGATTGTCATCGGCCAAGGCGCCGAGTTCGATTATTCGGGCACCCAGGCGACGAAGGCGCTCAAGGAGGAGGGCTACGAGGTCATCCTCGTGAACTCCAATCCGGCGACGATCATGACCGACCCGGAGCTCGCGGATCGGACCTACATCGAGCCGGTGACGGCGGAATACGTCGAGCTCATCATCGCGCGCGAGAAGCCGGACGCGATCCTACCGACGATGGGCGGTCAGACCGCGCTCAACGTCGCCATGGAGCTCTCGAACAACGGCGCGCTCGACCGTCATGGCGTGGAGCTGATCGGAGCGACCGCCGAGGCGATCGCGATCGCCGAAGATCGAAAGCTGTTTGGCGAGGCGATGGCGCGAATCGGGCTTGCCGTGGCGAAGGGTGGCATCGCGACCAACTTCGACGAGGCGTTGGAGCTTCTCGAGACCACCGGCTATCCGGCCATCATCCGACCATCCTTCTCCCTCGGCGGCACGGGGGGCGGCATCGCCTATAACCGCGAGGAATTCGAGCAGGTGGTCCGTCACGGCCTCGATCAGTCGCCGACGACGCAAATCCTGATCGAGCGCAGCCTCATCGGCTGGAAGGAGTTCGAGCTCGAGGTGATGCGGGATCACGAGGACAATGTCGTCATCGTCTGCTCGATCGAGAACCTCGATCCGATGGGGGTGCACACCGGTGACTCGATCACCGTGGCGCCGGCGATGACGTTGACGGACCGCGAATACCAGACGATGCGCGATGCGGCCGTGGCGATCATTCGCGAAGTCGGCGTCGACGCCGGCGGATGCAACATCCAGTTCGCGGTGAATCCCCGCGACGGTGAGATGCTGGTCATCGAGATGAACCCACGCGTGTCGCGGTCGTCGGCGCTGGCGTCCAAAGCGACCGGCTTCCCCATCGCCCGTATCGGCGCCAAGCTCGCCGTCGGCTACCGCCTCGATGAGATCCCGAACGACATCACGAAGACCACGCCGGCCTCGTTCGAGCCGGTGCTCGACTACGTGGTCGTCAAGTTTCCCCGGTTTGCCTTCGAAAAGTTTCCAGACGCGAATGCTCAGCTGACGACGCAGATGAAATCCGTCGGCGAGTCGATGGCGATCGGTCGAACCTTCAAAGAGGCGTTTCAGAAGGGACTGCGCGCGCTCGAGATCGGGCGCCCCGGTTGGTCGATCGCTCCACGGCTCGCCGATGACCGCTTGACCGATGATTCGGACGAGTCGCTCCGCGGCGCCCTTCGTCAACCGACGCCGGAGCGGATCTTCCAGGTCAAACGCGGGATGCTGCGTGGGTTTTCCGTGGCGGAGCTGCACGAGCTGACGGCGATCGATCCCTGGTTTCTCGACCAGATGCGCGAGCTCGTCGACGCCGAGCGGTGGTATGCGGAGCTCGGGATCGTCGACGCCGACGCACTCCGGCGGATGAAGCGCTTCGGGTTCTCCGATCGCCAGCTCGCCGTGTTGCGCGACGAGACCGAGGACGGTGTCAGAAACCGGCGGTGGGCGGCCGGCGTCCGCCCGGTGTACAAGATGGTCGATACCTGCGCCGGCGAGTTTCCGTCGGCGACGCCCTACCTCTATAGCTGCTACGACGAAGAGAACGATGCGCCGCGGTCCGCGGGCAAGTCGGTCGTGATCCTCGGGAGTGGCCCCAATCGCATCGGGCAAGGAGTCGAGTTCGACTACTGCTGCGTGCGTGCCGCGATCGCCCTGCGTGAGCAAGGGTACACGACGATCATGATCAACTCGAACCCGGAAACTGTCTCGACCGATTTCGACACGTCGGACACGCTGTATTTCGAGCCCCTGACCTTCGAGGATGTCATCGAGATCGTCCAGCGCGAACAGCCCGAGGGCGTGATCGTCCAGCTTGGCGGCCAGACGCCGTTGAAGCTGACGCGGCCGCTCGAAGCGGCCGGCGTTCGCATTCTCGGTACGTCACCCGACGCAATCGACGCAGCCGAGGATCGCCGCCGTTTCGAGGCGATCGCGCGGTCGATCGGTCTCGAACAGCCGCCGAACGGCACCGCCACCAGCCCCGAAGAGGCGCTCGTGGTCGCCGAGCGCATCGGGTATCCGGTGCTGATTCGCCCGTCGTACGTGTTGGGCGGCCGCGCGATGCAGATCGTGTACGATCCCCCTTCGCTCGAAGGGTATTTCGCGACCGCGGCGCTCGTCTCCGAAGACCGGCCGGTGCTCATCGACCGGTTTCTCGAGGACGCTTTTGAATGCGATGTCGACGCCATCAGCGATGGCGAGCGGGTCGTGATCGGCGGGATCATGCAACACATCGAGGATGCCGGCATTCACTCCGGCGACTCCGCCTGCGTTCTTCCCCCGTACCTCGTCGGCGAGCGCGACATGCAGACGATGCGCGACCAGACCGTCGCCCTGGCCAAGGCCCTCGGGGTCATCGGTCTGATCAATGTGCAGTACGCGATCAAGAACGGCGTCGTGTACGTGCTCGAGGTGAACCCTCGCGCCAGTCGGACCATTCCGTTTGTCTCGAAGGCGATCGGAGTGCCGCTCGCGTCCCTGGCGGCGCGAGTGATGGTCGGCGAGCGGCTGGACGAGATCGGATTCACGGAAGAGATCAACCCGCCCTACGTCTCGGTGAAGGAGGCGGTCTTTCCGTTCAACAAATTTCCCGGGACGGATCCGGTACTCGGTCCGGAAATGCGTTCAACTGGAGAGGTGATGGGCATCTCCGCATCGTTCGGGACGAGCTTCGCCAAAGCGCAGTTGGCGGCGTCCAACGAGCTGCCGCTGGACGGGGCCGTACTGATCACGGTCAACGACCCGGACAAGGCGACCGTGACACCGATCGCCAGGCGGTTTCAGGAGATGGGGTTCGAGATCATCGCCACCGCCGGGACCGCGAAATACCTGCGCGATCGCGGCATCGTGGCGCGCAGTGTCTTCAAGGTTCACGAGGGCCGCCCGAACTGTCTCGACCTGGTGCTGAACCGGGACATTGGCCTGCTGATCAACACGCCGCTGGGCAAACACTCGCAGGTCGACGATTACACATTACGGCAGGCAGCGATCGTCAACCGGGTCTCGTATACGACGACGATGTCGGCGGCGGCGGCCGCCGGCGACGCGATTCTCGCCCTCCGCTCTCGGAAGCCCGCTGTGCGATCGCTTCAGGAATGGCAGGCCGACCTCGAGGGCGTGCCCGTGACGGGCGCGTCCGCGGCGGCGTCGTAACCGCCGCCCGCCGCCCGCCGCGCGATGATCGATAAGACCGCCTTCATCCATTCGTCGAGCTTCGTCGACGATGGCGCGACCATCGGCCCGGGGTCGAAGGTCTGGCATTTCTGTCATGTGATGCCGGGCGCGGTCATCGGCAGCCGCTGCAACCTCGGACAGAATGTCGTCGTCATGAACGGCGTGACGATCGGCAACAACTGCAAGATCCAGAACAACGTCTCGTTGTACGAGGGCGTCGTACTCGAGGACGACGTGTTCTGCGGACCGTCGATGGTCTTCACCAACGTGATGAATCCTCGGGCGCACGTGTCGCGGCGCGACGAATACCGCCAAACACTCGTGCGCCGCGGCGCGTCCATCGGCGCGAATGCCACCATCGTCTGTGGCGCGACGCTGGGGGAATACTCCTTCATCGGCGCTGGGGCGGTCGTCACCCGGGACGTCGCGTCGTACGCCCTGATGGCCGGCGTGCCGGCGCGACGGATTGGTTGGATGTGTCAGTGCGGCGAGCGGCTTGCCGACAGAACGGGCAACGTGACCTGCGATGCCTGCGGGACCCGCTATCTGGTCGCGGCCGACACGGTCACGGCGCTTGGCGAGGCGACGTGAAAGGCGAGTCGAACCAGGCGAAGCGGTTTCGCGTCGGTGTGATCGGCTGCGGGAGAATCAGCCAGCACCACTTTGACGCGATCGCGAAGGTGGACGGCTTCACGCTGGCCGCGGTCTGCGACGTCGTCGAGCAACGCGCTCGCGGCGCCGGCGAAAAGGCCGGCGCGCCCTGGTTCACGTCAATCGACACGATGCTCGGCGGCGCCGGGCTCGACGTGGTCGTCGTCTGCACACCCTCAGGGCTGCACCCGGAGCACGGCATTGCCGCGGCCAGGGCGGGGAAGCATGTCATCAGCGAGAAGCCGATGGCCCTGTCGCTCGCGAGTGCCGACGATCTGGTGCGGGCCTGCGATGCGGCGAAGGTGCGGCTATTCGTCGTCAAGCAGAATCGTCTCAACCCGCCCGTCAGATTGCTGAAGCGAGCGGTCGAGCGGGGCCGATTCGGGAGAATCTTTCTCGCCAACGTGACGGTGCGGTGGCAACGCCCGCAGGAGTATTACGACGCTGAACCGTGGCGGGGGACCTGGAAATACGATGGCGGCGCCATCATGAATCAGGCCTCGCACTACGTCGATCTCGTCCAGTGGATCGTCGGGCCGGTCGAATCGGTGATGGCCAAGACCGCCACCCAAGCGCGGAAGATCGAAGCCGAGGATTCGGGAGCGGCGGTGCTCCGCTTCGCATCGGGTGCGTTGGGTGTCATCGAGGTGAACGTGCTCACCTATCCGAGAAACGTCGAGGGATCGATTACCATCGTCGGCGAGACCGGCACGGTGAAGATCGGCGGGACGGCCGTGAACAAGGTCGAGCATTGGTCGTTTGCCGACTATGACGACGACGACAAACTGGTTGAGACGGGTTCGATCAACACGAATCCGCCGACGGTCTACGGCTTCGGACACGAGGGCTATTACCGAAACGTGCTTGCCGTGCTGCGCGGCCAAGCGGAGGCCGGAACAGATGGCCGCGAAGGGCGCAAGTCGCTCGCGCTCATCCTGGCCATCTACGAATCGGCGCGTACCGGTCGCGATATCGCGATTCCCGCGATGTAAATTTGCGGGTAGCCGAATCACCCGGCACGCCGCACCCAACTTCCGCTTCCAGCCATGCCAGTGCCGCTTCTGGATCTGCGCGCGCAACACGCCGCGATCCGACATACCGTCGTTGAACACATGATGAAGGTGGTCGATTCCCAGCTCTTCATCTTGGGCGCGGCCGTCGAAGAGTTCGAACGGCAGGTTGCCGCGCTGTCACATAGCCGGCACGCGATCGGCTGTGCCAGTGGCACCGATGCGATCCTGCTTGCCTTGCGAGCCCTCGACATCGGCCGCGGCGACGAGGTCATCACGACGCCGTTTACCTTCTTCGCCACAGCCGGCACGATTCACAATGTCGGCGCCACGCCGGTGTTCGTGGACATCGACCCGAAGACCTTCAACATCTCGCCGAAAGCCATTGCCGCCGCGATCACGCCGCGGACCAAAGCCATCATACCCGTCGATCTGTTCGGTCAGATGGCCGCCATGGAAGAAGTATCGCGCGTGGCCAAGGGCATTCCCGTGATCGAGGATGCCGCGCAATCGATTGGCGCGCGCCGCAGCATCGACGGCGAGTCGCGAATGGCCGGCGAGCCGGCGACGATGGGCACCTTCAGCTTTTTCCCGTCGAAGAATCTTGGTGGGTATGGAGACGGGGGAATGATCGTCACCCAAGACGAGGCGTTGGCGACCCGCCTCCGGCGTCTGCGCGTGCATGGCGGCGCCACGCAATACTTCCACGACGAAGTAGGCTATAACAGCCGGCTCGACGCACTGCAGGCGGCCGTGTTGAGCGCGAAGCTGCCCTATCTCGCGGGCTGGAGCGCGAAGCGGAGAGTCAACGCGGCATTTTACGACAAGGCGTTGGCGGGCATTCCCGGCGTGAAGACGCCCCTCGTCGACAGGAACAACGAGTCGATCTTCAACCAGTACACGATTCGCGCCGAGCGCCGCGACGCATTGCAGGCGTTTCTGAAGGAGAAGGGCATCGGTTCGGCCATCTACTACCCGTTGCCGCTTCACCTCCAGCCGTGCTTCGCGTATCTGAAGTACCAGAAGGGAAGCATGCCGGACTCCGAGAAGGCCGCGGCCGAAGTATTGTCGTTACCGGTGTTTCCGGAGCTCACCGAAGCGCAGCTCGACGAGGTTGCAGCCGCCGTCCGCGAGTTTCACCACGTATGAGCGGAAACACGAACGCGAAGGCGGATCTTCTCGCGAAACTCGAGTCGCGAAGCGCGACCATCGCTATCATCGGCTTGGGCTATGTCGGACTGCCGCTCGCCGTGGAATTCGCGAAAGCTGGCTTGCGGGTGATCGGGTACGATGTGAGCAAGCGCCTGGTCGACGCGTTGAAGAAAGGTCAATCGCACGTGCAGGACGTATCGGCGGCCGACGTCGCCGCGGTGGTGAAGTCTGGCCGATTCACTCCGACGACCGACGAGGCGATGCTCGCCGAGGCGGACGCGATCTCGATCGCCGTGCCGACACCGCTCGTGAAGACCCGTGATCCGGACATGAGCTTTGTGATCGCGGCGGCGGCGGCGATCGGCCGCCACGCGCATCCCGGCATGGTGATCGTTCTCGAAAGCACCACGTATCCGGGCACTACTCGTGAAGTGTTATTGCCGCTCCTCACCGAGCGCGGCCTCGTGGTCGGTCACGACGTGTTCCTCGCCTTCAGTCCGGAGCGAGTCGACCCCGGCAACCCCGTCTATCAAACGACCAATACCCCGAAGGTCGTGGGTGGAATTACGCCGGCGTGTACCGAGGTGGCGACCGCCCTGTATTCGATCTGCATCCAGAGCATCGTCGAGGTTTCATCGCCCGAGGCGGCGGAGCTGGTCAAACTGCTCGAGAACACGTTTCGTTCGGTGAACATCGGACTCGTCAACGAGATGGCCATCGTTTGCGACAAGCTGGGCGTCGACGTCTGGGAAGTGATCGATGCCGCGGCCACGAAGCCGTTCGGCTTCATGAAGTTCACCCCGGGCCCGGGAATCGGCGGCCACTGCATTCCGCTCGATCCGCACTATCTCGCGTGGAAGATGCGGACGCTCAACTACAAGACGCGCTTCATCGATCTTGCCAGTGAGATCAACACCCAGATGCCGGCGTACGTCGTCGAGAAGGTGACGCACGCGTTGAACGGTGCGCGCAAGGCCGTGAATGGGAGCCGCATTCTCGTGCTCGGTGTCGCCTACAAGCGCGACATCAAGGACGTTCGGGAAAGTCCCGCCCTGGACGTGATCCGCTTGCTGCAGGATCAGGGAGCGGACGTCGCGTTTCACGACCCGCATGTGTCGGCGATTCGCGAAGATGGGCACGAGCTTGCCGGTATCGCGCTCTCCGCGAAAGAGCTGGATGCGGCCGACGCGGTCGTCATCGTCACCGACCACCGCGCGGTGGACTATCAGTTCGTCGTCGACCACGCGCGGTTGGTCATCGACAGCCGCAACGCGACCGCCGGGCTCTCCTCATCCAAGGCACGGATCGTCCGACTTTCGGGCACGACGTCAGAGCCGCCGGTCGCCGCACGCGCATGATGAACTCTGCCTCCAGCAGACGACGAAGATGAAGCTGCTCGTCGCCGGAGCCGCCGGCTTTCTCGGCTCCCATTTCGTGGACCGCCTGTTGGCCGATGGCCATGACGTGATCGGAGTCGACAGCTTCATCACCGGTCACGAGGACAATCTCGCCGATACTGCCGGCGAGTCCCGGTTCGAGTTGATTCGCGCCGACGTCTCGGAGCCGCTCGACATACGCGGAATCGATGGGGTATTGCACCTCGCGTCGCCGGCGAGCCCGGTCGACTATCTCCTCTACCCGATCGCCACGCTCAAAGCCGGCTCGTATGCGACCCACGCCCTCCTCGACCTGGCGCGAAGGAACGATGCGCGTTTTCTGCTGGCATCGACCTCCGAGGTGTATGGCGATCCGTCCGTCCATCCGCAGCGAGAGAGCTATTGGGGTAACGTCAACTCCGTGGGGCCCCGGTCCGTTTACGACGAAGCGAAGCGGTACGCCGAAGCGGCGACGATGGCGTATCATCGCCACCACGGCACCGACACTCGGATTGCGCGGATCTTCAACACGTACGGTCCACGGATGCGCCCCAACGATGGCCGCGTCGTCACCAATTTCATCGTCCAGGCGCTGCTCGGGGCGCCGCTCACCGTGTACGGCGACGGGTCACAGACACGCAGCTTTTGCTATGTCGATGACGAAGTCGAAGGCCTCTATCGGTTGTTCACGGCCGGTGACAGCCAGCCGACGAACATCGGCAACCCGACCGAGTTCACCATCCGCGAGCTTGCCGACCTCGTCCTGGAGATGACGGGGTCTCGTTCAGTGATCGATGAGCAGCCGTTGCCCCAGGATGACCCGAAGGTTCGATGTCCCGACATCGAGCGAGCGCGCCGGGTGCTGGGGTGGGAGCCGCGAATTCAACTTCGCGAGGGTCTTCGCCGGACGATCGAGTTCTTTCAGGCGCTGCCCCAGGCGACGCTCGCATCACGGCCGCAACCGACATCGGCCTTTGGCGGATAGCGAAGCAGCCGTAGGACCCCGGTGCCGCCAAAGCCCCGTCGCCAATTACCTTCCGTCTCGCTTGCTCCGCCACCGACGACGAACCGTTCCCATCGAGACGGGTACTAATCCGGCTATGCACCGTTTTCCCTGGAAGCTCGCCGTCATCGGCCTCGTCGTTGTCGCGGCCTGTCACCCCGAGTTCCAGCTCAAGAAGTTCACGACGAACGAAGCCCTCTATCAGGCATCTCTGCGGCAGTTTCAGCGCGGGAAGTATGACGATGCCGTCACCGGTTTCGAGAAACTGACACTCGAGTTGGCGCCACGCGATACGCTCGCGGCACGATCCTTCTGGTATCTCGGTCTCGCGCACCAGAAGCAGCGTGAGTATCAGCTCGCCGCCACGGCCTTCAATCGGATCTTCGAATCATTTCCAGACGATTCGCTGACGGACCACGCGCTGCTCGAGGAGGGGAGGTCCTATCAGAGTATGTGGACTCGACCTGACCGAGACGCGACCTTTGGCGACGCCGCGCTCGCCACCTACTCGTCCCTGATGACGTACCGTCCGGACTCGCCGCTCATCCCCGAAGCGCGCAAGGAGATCGCGACGCTTCAGAACTGGTTCGCGATCAAGAACTACGATGTCGCCATGTATTACCTCAGGGACAAGGGATACGATCAGGCGGTCATCTATCTGAAATACGTTCTTGAGACCTGGCCCGACGCTCTGAAGGCGAAGGAAGCGGGACTACGCCTCGTCGAGATCTACCGGGTGCTTCGATACATCCCCGAGGCGGAGGAGACGTGCTCGGGGTTACGCACCAAGTATCCGGCCGACGGCGAAGTCAAGCGGACCTGCCCCCCTCCTCCGGTTTCCGCCACCAAGCCGGTGACGACTGACCCAGTGAAGCCGCCGAGCGCTGGAGCTGGAGATCGCACGGCGGCTCGCTGATTGTGCGCCTGGGAATGCTGGGCGGGAGCTTTGATCCGCCGCACATTGGCCATCTGCTTGCCGCGGTCGACGCCTTCGAGGCTCTGGCGCTCGATCGCCTGGTCTTCATCCCCGCGGCGATCCATCCGTTGAAGGTGGCTCGCGCTGTCGCCTCGGCTTCGCAGCGCTTGGCGATGCTCCGCCTCCTCGTTGGCGACGATTCGCGGTTCGCCGTCGATGCCATCGAGGTGGAGCGGGAAGGTGTATCTTTCTCCGTGGACACCGTTGCGGTGTATGCCGACAGATATCCGGCCGCCGAGCGATTTTTTCTCGTCGGCGCCGACGTGGTCGAGAGCTTCGGTTCGTGGCGCGACCCCGAACGAATCGCCCAGCTGGCCACGATCGTGGTGGTGCGGCGAGGGGAGGAGGCGCCGGCGGCGCCGTCGGCTATCGAGTCGGTGGCGTCTCGACTGCTTCGCACACGACGCGTCGACGTGTCATCAACGGAAATTCGCGCCCGGATCGGCGCGGGCAGGTCGGTTCACGGCTTCGTTCCGCCTGCCGTCGCGGAGTTCATCCAGTCGGCCGGGCTGTACCGGTAGAGGAGAGCATGCTCAAGCGAGTCATCAGTGCCGTCATTGGGACGCGCCATGAGCGCGAGGGTCGGCGCATTCAGCCGATCGTCGACGCCGTCAACGAGCACTATGCGCGGCTGCGCACGGTGTCCGAAGAGGAGCTCCGCGGGCAGACAGAGCGCTTTCGCGGCGTCGTTCGAGACCGAACGGCGGCGCTCGAAACGAAGATCGCCGACCTGAAGGAGCGAAAGCACACAGCCACCGATCCGGCCGAGCGCGACGCCATCGACGTGGAGCTCAGTGGTACCGACGGCCGAAGCGGCGCTGAAAAGGCGCTTCGCGATGCAATCTCCGATACGCTCGATGAAATCTTGCCGGAAGCGTTCGCCACGGTGCGCGAAGCGGCGCGCCGCCTGGTTGGCAGCACGGCGGGAGTCACCGGACACGAGCTGCCGTGGGAGATGGTGCACTACGATGTCCAGCTCATGGGCGGCATCCAGCTGCACCTCGGACGCATCGCCGAAATGGCCACCGGCGAAGGCAAGACACTCGTCGCGACGCTACCGCTCTATCTGAACGCGCTCGCCGGACGGGGTACCCATCTCGTGACGGTGAACTCGTACCTCGCCCGCCGCGATTCGCAGTGGATGGGCCACCTCTACGCGTGGCTTGGCATGCGCGTCGGATGCATCGACGACACGGAGCCGGGTACGATGCAGCGGCGCGAGGCGTATCTGTGCGATATCACGTACGGCACCAACAACGAGTTCGGCTTCGACTACCTTCGCGACAACATGGTGACGTCGCTGGACCAACGAGTCCAGCGTGGGCATTGGTACGCCATCGTCGACGAAGTGGATTCGGTGCTCATCGACGAGGCGCGCACGCCGCTGATCATCTCGGGGCCGGTCGGCAACGACAACGACGGTGCCTACTTCGAACACAATGCCGGTGTCGGCCGGCTCGTGCGCCGGCAGACCGAGATGGTGAACTCATTGGTCGCCGACGCCGAGCGGGACCTCGAGCGCGGCGACACCGAGAACGGGGCGCTCAAGCTGTACAAGGCGCAGCTGGGTCATCCGAAGAACAAGCGCCTGATGAAGGTGCTGAATGAGCCGCAGAACAAGCAGCTCGTTCAGAAAATGGAGCTGGCGCATATCGCCGATCGCCGCCTGCCCGCGGGGAAGCAGGAGTTTGCCGCGACCGAGGACGATCTGCTATTCGTGCTCGATGAGCGCGGACATTCGGTGCATCTCACCGATGCCGGCGTCGACTTCATGTCGCCGAACGAGCACGACGCGTTCGTGTTGCCCGACCTGTCGCAGGAGGTGCACCGGATCGATAGAGATCCGGACCTGTCGGCCGAGGAGAAGATCGCGCTCAAGCGCGACCTCGAGATCGAGTTCGCGACCAAGGCCGAGAAACTCAACATCGTCCACCAACTCCTTCGGGCTCACGCCCTGTACGACCGCGACGTGAACTACGTCGTCCAGGACGGCGAAGTGCTGATCGTCGACGAGTTCACCGGGCGGACGATGCCGGGCCGCCGCTGGTCGGAGGGTCTCCACCAGGCCGTGGAAGCGAAGGAAGGCGTGCACGTGAAGGGCGAGACGCAAACGCTCGCGACGATCACGATCCAAAACTACTTCCGGATGTACGAGAAGCTCGCGGGCATGACCGGCACCGCCGAGACGGAGGAGACCGAGTTCTATCAGATCTACAAGCTCGAAGTCGCCGTCATTCCGACGAACAAGCCGATGATCCGCGAGGATCGTCACGACCTCGTCTACAAGACCCGTCGCGAGAAGTACAACGCCATCGTCGATGAGACCAAGCGGCTGCACGGCCTCGGGTTTCCCGTGCTCATCGGCACCACGAGCGTCGAAGCGTCGGAAACGCTGGCCAAGATGTTCAGCCGCGCCGGTCTCGTGCACAACGTGCTCAACGCGAAGCACCATCAGCGCGAGGCGGAGATCGTCGCCGGCGCCGGCCAGCCGGGCGGGATCACGATTGCGACCAACATGGCCGGCCGCGGAACGGACATCAAGCTCGGCCAGGGGGTCACGGAGCCGAAGCCGTCGAAGATCAAGGATCCGGACGGCAACGAGATCAACGTGATGGAGCTTGGCGGATTGCACATCGTCGGCTCGGAGCGCCACGAGTCACGGCGCATCGACCGGCAGCTGCGCGGCCGTGCCGGACGACAGGGCGATCCGGGCGCATCGCAGTTCTTTCTTTCGCTCGAAGACGACTTGATGCGGCTGTTCGGTTCGGATCGGATCGCGCGCATCATGGATCGGATGGGGGCACAGGAAGGCGAGGTCCTCACGCATTCGCTCATCACCCGTTCGATCGAGCAGGCGCAGAAGCGTGTCGAGCTGCAGAACTTCCAGGCGCGCAAACGTCTGCTCGAGTACGACGACGTGATGAACCAGCAGCGTGAGGTGATCTACTCCTTGCGATCCTTCGCGCTCGAGGGCGGCGAGGAGTTGAAGGGCGAAGCGCTGAAGATGATCGAGCGCGGAATCTCAGGTCGTGTCGAGCGCGAACTGGGCGTCTTCGAGAACGAGGCCGAATGGGACATCCCGCTGCTCCAGCAGCAGCTGCTTATCCACTACATGCTCAACGTCCCGGAGATCGACGACCCCGACAAACGGCCGACCAATATCGCCGACCTTCAGCTGGTCACGGTCGAGGCGGCAAAGCAGGCGTTCGCCGGGAAGCTGACCAGTCTCGATTCGGTCAAGGACGAGAGCGGAGCCGGGTATGGCGACCGCCTGTTGTCGCTGGTCATGCTCCAGGTCCTGGATGAAAAGTGGAAAGACCATCTGTACGATCTCGATCAGCTCCGCAACGCCATCCACTACCGGTCATGGGGGCAGAAGGATCCGCTCATCGAGTACAAGCAGGAGGCGTACACGATGTTCGTCGATCTCATGAACGACATCTACAACACGTTCAGCGAGGGATTCCTCAAGGCGCAGCTTCGCTTCGACGCGAACGAGCCGCCCCCGCCCCGGCCACCGAAGCCGGCGCGGCGGTACAGCGCGACCGGCGTGCTCGAAGACGTCCCCGCCAACGCGCCGAAGGGCGCCGTGGACGTCGGACCTGCCGAGCCTGTGACGTCGCGCGCAGCGGTCCGCCAGGACCCGGTCGTGGTCGGCGCGGGCAGGGTTCGGTCGCTCGACCCCGGGACGTCAGGTGCGCCCGCGGATTGGTCCAGCGTCGGCCGCAACGATCCGTGTCCGTGTGGGTCGGGTAGGAAGTTCAAGAAGTGTCACGGGGCCACGCTATAGGGCGTTAACTCGGCGACGCGATGCCACTTCTCGCGTCCGTTGGATGATGGTCCCTCGGCCCGCTGGCGTTACCGGTATGGGTCGGGATGGCAACGTCGCCATCCGATCACCGAGGGGAGTCGTATGCCTAGTCGTCACGCGGGTAAGCAGTTAACTATCCGAGAGCTGCCGCGATCGGACCGTCCGCGTGAGCGGCTGGTTGATCTCGGCGTGCAGGCACTCAGTACGGCCGAATTGCTGGCGTTGCTGATGGGGTCGGGCGGACGAGAGCAGTCTGCACTACACCTTGGTCGCAGTTTGCTCGCGGCATCCGGGGGGTCGCTACGGCGCATCGCGCGCGACCCCGTCGCGGCGCTCACCGCGATTCCGGGAATAGGAATGGCTCGTGCGGTGGCGGTACATGCGGCGCTCGAGCTTGGGCGCCGCCTGGCAGGGGAAGAGCGGGAGCCGGGCGCGCCGATCCAGTCGCCTCGCGACGTGGTGCGGTGGTACGCACCGCGGATGGAGGATCTGCCCGTCGAGGAGTTTCACGTGGCGGTGCTGGACGCACAGCATCGGCTGGAGCGAGATATCACTGTGACGCGAGGAATTCTGAACTCGTCGCTCGTGCATCCGCGCGAGGTATTTCGGGAGGCGATCGCCGAACGGGCGGCGGCGGTCATCCTCGTTCATAACCATCCGAGCGGAGATCCGGCGCCCTCGTCCGATGATCGGGCGGTCACGGACCAGTTGGCGGCGGCTGGGCGAGTGCTCGACATTCCAGTGCACGATCACGTCATCATCGGACGGGGTCGGTACACCAGTTTTGCGGAGGCAGGCCTGTTGTGACGGCGACGGCGGTCAGTGAGATCATTCCCGGTTGGAGAGAGGACGAGCTTCCATTGCACGACAAGCTCGACCGGGATCTGCTCGTCCGCGCCTATCGCTTTAGCGAGGAGGCGCATCGCGGTCAGGTTCGCAATTCGGGTGATCCCTACATCACGCATTGCGTCGACGTCGCCAAGATCCTTGCCGACCTTCAGCTCGATTCGACGACGGTGGCTAGTGGACTGATTCACGACGTCGTCGAGGACACCAGGATCACGGTCGCCGACGTCGAGCGGGAGTTTGGAAAGGACGTCGCCGCGATCGTCGACGGCCTGACCAAAATCAGCAAACTCCCGTCCGGCGGTTCGCAGGAAGAGCGCCAGGTAGAGAGCTACCGCAAGCTGCTGCTGTCGATCGCCAAGGATGCGCGGGTGATCATCGTCAAGCTCGCCGATCGGCTGCACAATATGCGGACGCTGGAATGGCTGCCGCCCGAGAAGCGCAAGCGCATCGCGCAGGAAACCCGCGATCTCTACGCACCGCTCGCCCACCGCTTCGGTATGGCGAAGTTGCGTTGGGAGCTCGAGGACCTCGCGTTCAAGCACCTCGAGTCAGACGGTTACAAATCCCTCGCCAAGCTGGTGGCGCAAAAGCGCGGTGAGCGCGAAGAATTCATCCGGCAAATGCGGGAGCCGCTCGAAAAGGCACTCGCCCGCGCCGGGATCAAGAACGTCGAAGTGACCGGCCGTCCGAAGCATCTCTGGTCGATCTACAAGAAGATGAAGCAGCGCGAGCGGCCCTACGAGGAGATCTACGATTTGCTCGCCATCCGCGTTCTCGTGGAATCGGTGCCCGACTGTTATCACGCCCTCGGCATCATCCACGATGCCTTCACGCCGCTTCAGGAACGGATCAAGGATTACATCGCGCAGCCGAAGTCGAACGGTTACCAATCGCTGCATACCACGGTGTTCGGCCCAGGGCGACAGTTGTTCGAAATCCAGATCCGGACCCGCGAGATGCATCGGACCGCGGATTACGGAATCGCCGCTCACTGGCGCTACAAGAGCGTCGAGGACGGTGGCGACGAGCTCGATCGGCACCTCGCCTGGTTCCGCCAGGTGCTCGAGCTGCAGATGGACGCCAAGACGCCCGACGAGTTCCTCGAGTTCCTCAAGCTGGACCTCTACCAGGACGAGATCTTCGTCTTCACGCCGACCGGAGACGTCATCCAGCTTCCGAAGGGCGCGACGCCGATCGATTTTGCTTTCGCCGTGCATACCGAAGTGGGGCTGCACTGCTCCGGCGCCAAGGTCAACAACCGCATCGCTCCGCTCTCGCGACCGCTTCGAAACTCGGAGACGGTGGAGATCATCACGTCTACGACGGCGCGACCGACTCGCGATTGGCTGGCGCACGTCCGGACCGGGCGCGCGCGGCATAAGATTCGGCAGGTCCTGCGTCGCGAGGCCGAGGAGTCGGCCGAAAAGCTGGGCGCGGAGATTCTCGAACGGGAGCTGAAGCGTCGCCGCCTCGCGAAACCCGACGCGACCATGCTGACCGCGGCCGCGGTCGCGCTCAATCTGACCAACTCGACCCATCTGCTCGCGTCGATCGGTCAGGGGGACATCAACGTCGTCCAGGCCATCAAGCATATCTATCCGGAAACGGAGCAGGGCGAGCAGCCGAAGCCCAACGTCTTCGATCGATTCGTGGACAAGATGCGCGGCAGCAAAGGCGTGCGCATTCAGGGCGTCGACGGCCTGATGGTTCGCTATGCGCAATGCTGTCAGCCGGTCCCAGGCGATCCGGTCGTCGGCTACGTCACCCGCGGCCGCGGCGTCAGCATTCATCGTGCGGACTGTCCCAACCTTCTCCTGTTGGCGCACGAGCCGGAGCGGCGGCTCGAGATCGATTGGCAGGAGGCCGAAGGAGAGCGGTTCGTCGTCCGACTGGCAGTCGAGGCGAACGATCGGCGCGCGCTCTACGGCGACATCGCCGCCGCCGTCAGCTCGACGGGAACTGACATTCGCAGCATGGATCTGCACAGTACCGATGGCCGGGTCAACGGCTCGGTGATCGTCGAGGTCGAGAACCTTGCCCATCTCGAGAAAATCATCAAAGCGACACGAAAGGTGAAAGGCATCACCGACGTCGCGCGCCGCGAACGGATCACGAGCGGCGAGCCTTAGTCCGGCGGCGGACACGCTCGCCGATGCCGAGTTAGTCTCGCTTCATGATCGGCGTGTTCAGGGTATCGATCGGCGGTCCCTTGATGAAATCCGCCGCCCACCGCCGATTCTTCGGCGCGATCGCGAGGCGCTCGACGCGAATCGAGTCGAATACGAGCGTCGCGCCGCCCACCAAGCTGCGCACTTCGCCGACAAGGTGAATCTCGGTGGGCCCGCTGGTGACAACGGGGAATACACGCGTGCGCGCATACGGCGCGAGTGAGATCGGATTGTGGTTCGCGGTTCCCAGCACGTGGACGAGGTATCGCGGCAGGGATCCGACGACTGGGATGCGCCGCGACGGGTTCAGCACGTGGTAGTGCAGCGTCACTTCAAACAGCCCGATTGAATCCGGCGCGGCTGCGCGATTGTCGATGGCGATCGCCAGGCGGCCCGGCGGGACGGGCGTGTCGACGATCACTTGGGGGTGATCGTCAAACGCCGTCGGTCGCCGAAACCAGAAGTAGGACCATGGCCCCCTGGCGGCGATCTCATAATCGCGAAGCAGCGGCCGGTAGAAGTCCCAGTGGTTCACCTCGAGCCACTCCTCATAGGCCGTGTACGTCGGCTCGAGTGTCTGGACGATGTCCGGTTTCCGCGCGACGAAGGTCGCGGCGTAGGCGGCGCGATTCTCCGGGCCCAGGGCATGGATGATGTAGTCGAAGGACGGATGAAAGACGCCCATCTTCCATTCGAGATAGCTCGCGTAGGTTGACCAGATCGTCGGGTTGCGATGCAGGACGGCACGCCGGTCGTCGACCATCGCCTCGCCGAGCTGAATGGACCGATCCCAGTCTTCGGTCATGACGGGTCCCTCGCCGAGAAAACCATGGACGTACAGGATGTGCCAGGGCGTGCGCAGCACGCTGATCGTCGCCAGCGGGTATCCGGCGATCGAGAAGCCGATGACGCCGAGCATCGCGTAGGTGGGCGTACGGCGTCGCAATGCATCGCTGACCCGCAGCGTGTATTTTCGCGCGGCCCATTCGCGCCGCGCCGCCAGCAACGCGAGAATGAGAGCCGCCCGCACCGCGGGTTGGAGATACACGACGTTCCACGTACCAAGCATCGACGCGGTCGAAGCCAGGGCGTACACCGCGAGAAACCCCTCGGCCACGACTTCGCGTGGGTTGGCCACCGTCGCGCCGCGCCATAACCGCGCGAGGGTCCAACCAACTGTCCCAGCGACGATGATGGTCCACGTCATGTACCGCCCGAAGATCAGAAACTGCGACACCGTGAACAAAAAGGGGTTCGGCGGACCGCCGAAGTACCAGAACTGATCGGCTGGTAAGGCTCGGAAGTTGAACGCAATCACGCTCAGGAATCCCTTCGGCGTCATCACGAAGAGAATCAGAACGAAGAAAACCCCGCCGAGTGCCGCGACCCCCACCGATCGGAGCACCGCCTTGGCATCGCGTCGACGAAACGCCAGGATGACGCTGACTCCCATGAACGCGGCGATGGCCGCCGAGCCCTGTTCGATTCCGCAGAGCATCGCCAGGGCGAACAGCGCCGCCCGCTCGACTGATGCCCGCCACCCATCCGGACGGAGATAGAGGTGGAGGCCGACCAGAAGCGGCACGGTCGACCGAAGGCCGAGCATGCTGTTGATCGGGAACATCAGTGCGTTCACCCGAAGCGGAATCAACGCGATCAAACCGACCACGGTAAAGGGCAATCCCTCGCCCCAGCTTCCAGTCCACGCGCGGAAAAACAGAATGAATACCGCTACCGCGACGACAATCGACAGCAGCTGTCGCGTCATTTCCGACGCCATGAAGCTGCCGCCAAAGAGAGAGAACGGAATGAGGTGGAGGTACGGGATGCCCGACCCGTGAAAAAACTGAAAGGTTCGTCCGAACCGCTGGCCGGCGGCGAGGCGACGGAGCGCGTTGAACAGTTGGAACGGCCCATCGATCGGCGAGTCCTTGAAATGCAGCGCCTGTTCGGCGGCGATCGAGGCATACCCGACACTCACGACACCGAGGGCGACCCACCAGCCCCAGTGGGGTCGGCGGGGTGCTTCGCGTACAGCGTCAGGTGATACGGCTGCCGCAGGGCTGGTCGGCACGGGAGCGGTCATTCTGTTGAGGAGAGGGTGGCAAGCTGGCCGAAGGACAAACGTCGTCGACCCTCTCGGTATTCCCGAACAAACGCCGACAGATGAACTATATTCACGTATGCAACGGGCGACCTTCGATTTGCAATCTCCCTTTCAGCCGGCAGGGGATCAACCTAAGGCAATCGCTGAGCTTTCGGCGGGCCTCCGGCGTGGCGATCGCTTTCAGACCTTGCTCGGCGTCACCGGCTCGGGCAAGACCATGTCAGTGGCCCACGTCATCCGTGAACACGGGCGGCCGACGCTCGTGATGTCGCATAACAAAACGCTCGCCGCTCAGCTGTATGGGGAGCTGAAGAGCCTCTTCCCTCACAACGCCGTCGAATATTTCATCTCGTACTACGACTATTACCAGCCGGAAGCGTACGTTCCGACGACCGACACGTATATCGAAAAGGACGCCTCGATCAACGAGGACATTGACCGGCTGCGCCTTCGCGCGACGTCGAGTCTCATGGAACGCGAGGACGTGATCATCGTCGCCACGGTCTCGGCGATTTATGGCCTGGGCGATCCCGTCCAATATCGTGAGCAGATGGTCACGCTGACCAAGGGTCAGAAGATCCCTCGCGACGAAATCCTCCGCTCCCTGGTTCGAATCCAGTATGGCCGGAACGACGTCGCGTTCGAGCGCGGGACGTTTCGCGTGCGCGGAGATACCGTCGAGATCTTTCCGGCATACGAAGAGCAGGGGCTCCGCGTCGAGATGTGGGGCAACGAGGTCGAGCGGATTTCGAAAATAAATGTGTTGACCGGCGAGACCATCGCGGCGTTGGAACAGGCGGCCATTTACCCGGCGAAGCACTTCGTCACGAACCGCCCGACTCTCGAGCGCGCGATCGGTCTCATTCGCGCCGAGCTCGTGGAACGACTCGCCGAGCTGAAGGCCGCCGGCAAGCTTCTCGAGGCGCAGCGTCTCGAGTCGCGAACCAACTTCGACGTCGAAATGATGCTCGAGATCGGCACATGCGCCGGCATTGAGAACTACTCGCGTCATCTGTCTGGACGCGAAGCCGGCGAGCGGCCGGCGTGCCTCTTCGATTATTTCCCCGAGGATTTTCTCGTCATCGTGGACGAATCGCACGTGTCGCTGCCGCAGATCGGCGGCATGTTCAATGGCGACCGTGCGCGGAAGTTGACGCTGGTCGAGTACGGTTTTCGGCTGCCGAGCGCGCTCGACAACCGGCCGTTGATGTTCGACGAGTTTCTATCGCTCACGCCACGGGCGATCTTCGCGTCGGCGACGCCGAGCGAGCTCGAGCTCCAGTTGTCGGAGGGGATCGTCGTCGAGCAGGTGATCAGGCCGACCGGCCTCGTCGACCCGCAGATCGAGATTCGGTCCGTGCGCGGCCAGGTCGACGACCTGTTGAACGAGATCCGCATTCGCGAGCGCCGTGGCGAGCGCGTGCTCGTGACGACGTTGACCAAGCGCATGGCGGAAGATCTCGCCGACTATCTCCAGCAAGTTGGGGTTCGCGTCCGCTATATGCACTCGGACATCGACGCCATCGAACGTATGGAGATCCTTCGCGGGCTCCGTCTCGGAGAGTTCGACGTCCTGATCGGAATCAACTTGTTGCGCGAAGGACTCGATTTGCCGGAGGTGTCGCTGGTCGCCATTCTCGACGCCGACCAGGAGGGCTTCTTACGCAGCGACCGGTCGCTGATCCAAACGGTCGGCCGCGCGGCGCGACATGCGGAGGGCATGGCTATCTTCTATGCGGACCGCGTCACGGGCTCGATGCAGCGCTGCATCGACGAGACGAATCGCCGTCGCGAGATTCAGGTCGCGCACAACACGGAGCACCATATCACGCCGACGACGGTGTCGAAGAGCGTCGACCAGGTCCGTTTCATCACCCGCGTTGCTGATGCGCGCGGCGAGCGTGAAGAGAAACGGGTCGCCGAGCCGGCGCGCGGATATTCGGTGATGGATGTCGCGGAGCTCGAGGCCATGCTCGAGGCGCAGATGAAGGAGGCCGCAATCGCCATGGACTTCGAGCTCGCGGCCCAGCTCCGCGATCAGCTCTTCGAAGTGCGCGCACGAAACGCCAACGTGCGAACAGAGCCTGCTCGGGGTGGCGGCGGAAGGAGCGCGAGTGGCGGCAGGCGCTAGTGGGGGAGCACCACGAGCCGATCCCGCCGCTGGCGACGGTCGGTCATCTCGCGCTCGATGAGCGCGAATTGGTAACCTGGGGTGAGCAACTCGGTCGGTCGCTTGCTCCCCCGTTGGTGATCGCCATCGCCGGCGAGCTCGGAGCTGGAAAGACCACGCTGACTCAGGCCATCTGTCGCGGTTATGGCGTCACCGACGGAGTCACGAGTCCGACGTTCACCCTCGTCCACGAATACTCCGGCCGCCGGTCGAAGGTCTACCATCTCGACCTCTATCGCCTGCGATCGTCGCGGGAGCTCGAAGCCATCGGCTGGGATGACATCGTCGCTGAGCACGCCCTTGTCATCGTCGAATGGCCCGATCGCGCGGCCGAGTTGATGCCTCCCGGACATATCCCGATCAGTCTCGCGCATCTGCCTGAGCGTCCCGACCGCCGGTTGCTGTATGCCGGGGGCCACACGTGATCACGCTCGCGATCGACGCAGCCACATATCGGGGAACCGTGGCGGTGATTCGCGGCGGAGCAATCGCATCCACGGCGATGGCGGCGATGCGCGACTCGCGATTCGAGAGTCTCATGCCGGCGGTTACCGACGCTCTTGCATCGGCCGAAGTGAAGCCGTCGGCTGTGCAGCGAGTCGTCTGCGGAGCGGGTCCCGGCAGCTTCACGAGTCTGCGCATCGCCGCCGCGATTGCGAAAGGGATCGCCTGTGGCACAGGCGCTCCGCTGTACGCGGTTTCGTCGTTGGGGCTGACGCTCGCCGCATCGCCGATGCCTCCGGGCCGTTATCTGGTCACCCTCGACGCGCTCCGTGGCGAGTGGTATGCCGCGATCTATAGTCGGCTTGCAAACGGGCGCGTATTCGAGGAGCAACCGCCCCGGCTAGTCGCCAAGGATGCCGTCACCGTTGTCGCCGCGTCGGCCGATGCCGTTGTCATCGGGGCGGCAGGACGCCATGCGGAGCCGCACGCCTCGGGGTGCGTGGCGCTCGCCGATACGATAGACGCCTCGGGACCGGTCGATATCGAGCGATGGGAGCCCACGTATGGGCGTCTCGCCGAGGCCCAGGTGAAATGGGAAGCCGCGCACGGGCCCCTTCAAACGTGATGATCGAGCGCGCCCAAGTGCTGATCGGGCCAGTCTCCAAGCTGGAGCTGGGCGACATCGTCGAGCTCGAGAAGGCGAGTTTCAGCGATCCCTGGTCGGAAGCGTCGTTCGCGGCCGTATTGAGTGAGCCGGCCGCATTCTTTGCGGCGGCGCGCGAAGCCGCCTCGCGTCGCGTTGCCGGTTATGTTGTGGCGTGGTTTGCGGCCGATGAAGGCGAGATTGCCAATCTGGCGGTCCGTCAGCCGACTCGACGCCAGGGGATCGGCGCGGCATTGCTCGACGCCGCGCTCAACGAAGGACGTCGCCGCGGCGCCCAATCTATCTATCTCGAAGTCAGAGATTCTAACGCAGCCGCGCGGGCGCTGTACGCGTCGCGCGATTTCACCGAGGTTGGACGGCGGCGGAACTATTATCGAAGGCCGGTTGAAGACGCAGTCCTGCTGCGACGAACGGTGGACGCCGCGGGGTGACCATCCCGGTGTGCGGTCGAATGATGTCGAGTCTGCCCGAGCCATGCGAAGGGGGCGGATGAAAATGGCTGGAGCTGCAGTAAAATGTTGGTGGAGTTGGATGGATTTTGTGTCACACTGAGCGCGAGTCAAATCACACTCGCCAGGAGGAATTGTGAGCCGCAGCTTGAACAAGGTGATGTTGATTGGGAACCTCGGCAAAGATCCCGAGGTGCGTTCGACCAGTGGGGGAAATCGCGTCGCAACCTTTTCCCTCGCGACCAGCCGCACGTGGAACGACACCGCTGGTACGAAGCAGGAGAAGACGGAGTGGCACAAATGCGTGGTCTGGAACAGCAAGGGCTCGCAGCTCGCCGACGTCGTCGAGAAGTACCTGAAGAAAGGCGACCGCGTGTACGTGGAGGGCCGCGTCGAATACAGCCAGTGGCAGGACAAGGACAACCAGACTCGGTACTCCACCGAGATCAATGTCCGTGAGCTCCTGATGCTCGGGGGTAAGGGTGGCGGTGGAGGGGACCCCGAAGGCGACTCGAGGCCGGCTCGGAGTGCCGCCCCGACGAAGGCCAAGGCAGGCGCTGGCGGCGACGAATTTGAGGACTTCCCAGGCGCTCTGGCCGACGAGGACGACGACCTTCCATTCTGAGCGAATCTGCCGTTCGGACGGTCGTCAAGCCGGGTTTCGGGACTCGGGGAGCAACGCTTCCCGAGTCCCGTCGTCTATGGATGAGCGGCCGAGCATCATGCGGCCACTCCTGGACGCGCCACGCCCGCGGTGGACCCTCCGACCGGCTCGCATCAACTGGATACTCCTATGCAACTCTTTCGGAATCGTCGCACCGTGCGAACGCTCATGCTTGGCGTTGCGTCCGGCCTTCTCGTCCTCGGTCCTGCGCGCCTCGTCGGGCAGGACACGACGACCAACGTCCCGAAGACGCACACCGTGAAGAAAGGCGATACGCTGTGGGATCTCGCGGCGAAGTATCTCGCCGACGCCTTTCGGTGGCCCGAGATTTATCGGTTGAACACGGATGTCATTCAGGACCCGCACTGGATCTATCCGGGCGAGATTCTCAAACTGCCCGGTTATGTCGCAAGCGAGCTGCCATCTCCCGGCGCCGCCGTCAGCAACCCGACTCCGACTCCCGAGCAGCCGGTACCGACCCCACTGCCAGTCGATACGCAGCGTGCCTTTCGCGCCGGTGAGCCGTCGTTGTTCTCGAAGATGGTAACGCCGGCGGCGCCGCCGGTTGCCGCTCCCGCATCACAGCCGGCCCCAACGGTGGTCGACACTACCCCGCTGCCCGCCGTCACGCCGGTGGCGACAGTTCCCTATGGCGATTTCATTCGAGCTCCCTGGGTCGAGCGGCGCGAAGGACCGTTGGTGTGGGGCCGCATCATCGGATCGGCTGAGCTTCCAGGAATCGATCCGGCGCGCCAGCGGGCCCGGTTCCAGCTGAATGACCGCGTGCTGGTCGCGCCGCCGACCGGGTCGGTCGCGCCAGAGCACGAGCTTTATCTGGCCTATCACTACGGTCCGCTTCTCGAAGAGGCGAACGGACAGGTCATTGTTCCGACTGGCGTGCTCGAGGTCCTTCGGCCGCCCCGAAACGGGGACGCCGCAGTGGCGAGGGTCATTCGCATGTTCGGGGAAGTGCAAGAGCGCGATCGGCTGTTGCCATACGACAGCTCCGGCCTGGCCGTCACTGGCATGCCGGTTCCTGTGAAAAACGGCGTGATCGGTGACATCCGCTGGATCGTGGAAGAGCCTGTCCTCCCACCGCTCGAGAACTACCTCGTTCTCACGTTGACGAGCCGCGACGGGATGAAGATCGGCGATCAGCTGGAGCTTTTTAAGCCGCGGGAGAAATCCGTCGACGTCGGCCAGCCAAGCATTCCCGAGATTCACGTTGGAACCGCTCAGGTTGTCCGCGTGACCCCGCTTGGCTCCACGGCAAGGATCACCGCCCTGGAGCAGCCGAAGGTGGACAAAGCCATCCGCGTCCGCGTCATCGCCAAGATGCAGTAACTCCTTGTAGGCAGTTACATTGCGACGCGCATCATGATCGCGTTCGCCCACTTTGTCGCCATCTCCTGCTACATAGGAAGCATTGCCGTCGCGGCTACGCCTTTCGCGCGCCCGGTACGCGCTCCCGTAAGGCTGCTGTGCCTCGTTCTCGGGTTTGGCGTCGCGGCGCACGTGGCGGGCCTTATCGTGTATTCGGTGCGGTCGGCGTCCACGCCCATGACCGGACTTGGACCAGCTCTGTCATTTGCGGGCGCGTTAATAGCCGTGACCTTGCTGGTCGTCGAGCTGATGGCGAGCGACGTGAGTCTGTCGCTCGTGGCCGCGCCCCTGGCGGCCATATCGACGATCGCCGCGATTTCTCTTGGCCTGCGGCCCGGCGCGGGCGCTGAGGGATTGCGCGGCGTCTGGCTCTTCTCGCACATCGCCTTGAGTTTCGTCGGAATGTCGACCTTCGCCGCCGCTGGGGCCGCGGGCGCCATGTATCTCGTCGAGCGGCGTGAGCTCAAGTCGCGGCGATTTGGCGCCGTCTTCCGGGCGTTTCCACCGCTGGCGACGCTTGATCGAGTGAATCACTTCGCGGCCATCGCGAGCTGGCTGACGTTGACGATTGGTATCGTGCTCGCGTCCACCTATTCGGTCGCCTATCATCAGCTCAACGTCGCCCAGCTGGTATGGGGAACCGGGGCGTGGGCCGCCGTGACGTGGATAGCGCTTGGTCGCGTGCTCAGTGGATGGCAGGCGCGCCGTGCCGCGGTGTATTCGAGCGTCGCCTTTGCTGCTGTCGTCGTGCTTTACGTGGCATTCCGCGTATCGCTGCCCGGAACCGGGCAATTCCTGTGAGCGGATATCCGATAATGCTCGATGGGTCGAAGGTCACCGCGCTGGTAGTCGGCGGAGGAGCTGTTGCCCTTCGCAAGATTCGCGCGCTCCTCGACGGGGGGGTACACGTAGCAGTCATCGCCCCGGAGGTCAATTCAGAGCTTCGTTTGCTCGCCGAACGCGAGCCACGACTGACCGTGACCCGGGGGGCGTATTCGGACGGCCATATCGCTGACGCGACGCTTGTGATCGCGGCGACTGATGATGCGGCGGTCAACGCACGGGTTGCCGGCGACGCGACGAGGCAGCATCGCCTCGTCAACGTCGTGGATGCGCCGGGCATCGGAACATTCCTGACCCCCGCCGTGCATCGAGCCGGCGACCTCACGATTGCCATTTTCACGGGCCGTCTTCCTGCCGCGGCCGCGGCGATTCGCGACGCGGTCGCAGGCCGGTTCGACGGTCGATATGCAGCCGCAATCGCTGAAGTTCGCGATCTTCGAGATCGACTGCTGGCCAGCGGTGAGCGGGCCGAATGGAAGGCCATCTCCGATGAACTGCTCGGCGGTTCGTTTTGCGCTGATGTGGAGAGCGGATCACTTGAGGCCAAGGTCGCACCATGGCGGTGATCGTCGTTGGGATCAGCCATCGCGGCGCGGCCGTCGATGTCCGGGAGCGAATTGCGTTCTCGTCGGTCGACGCGCGCCGGACTGTCGAGGAGCTGGGAGGGGTCGCTGGCATTCGCGAAGGGATATTGCTGTCTACGTGCAATCGCACGGAGTTCTATCTCGTCGAAGGCGAGACCGACGCGGCACCGGCTGTGTGGAAGTTGCTCTCCGATCGACTCGGGGCCGATGCGGCGGGTTATGGCTATGTGCTGCGCGACCGTGACGCAGTCAGTCACCTGTTTGGCGTCGCGGCTGGTCTCGACTCGATGGTACTGGGGGAGGCTCAGATTCAGGGGCAGGTCCGCGACGCCTGGGAAAACTGCCGACCAGCCTCCGGGGCAATGCTGAATCGGCTTTTTCAGACGTCGCTCCAAGTCGCCGGGCGGGTGCGCACCGAAACGTCGATCTCGCGTGGGGCCGCGTCGGTAAGCTCGGCGGCCGTTCAGCTGGCAAAGAAAATCTTCGGATCCTTGAGTGGGCGCCGAGCAATGGTGCTCGGTGCGGGAGAGATGGCGGAGCTGGCGCTCGAGTGCCTCGCGTCGGAAGGGGTCAGCACCGCGATCGTCGCCAACCGAACGTTCGCGCGGGCGACGGAGCTCGCTGCCCGCCACGGCGCCACTGCCATGCATTATGACGATTGTTGGGCGCAACTCGCCGGCGTCGACATCATGCTCTGCTCGACCGCGTCGCCGCACCCGATCGTGCGTGTGGACCACATCATGCCCTCGCTTGGGGCACGCGGTGACCGCCCGCTGTGCGTCCTCGACATCGCGCTACCGCGAGACGTAGACGCGGCGGTGGGATCGCTGGAAAACGTCTATCTGTATAACATCGATGATCTTCAAGCGGTGATCGCCTCGAGCCTCGAACGGCGCCGATCGGATCTTCCCAGTGCGGAGCAACTCATCGGTACAGAAACGGAGCGCTACTGGGACTGGTTGGCGGGACTCGAGGCCGTGCCCGTCGTCACCCAGTTCCGTGCCGAGATGGATCGAATTCGGGCGAAGGAATTGGCCGAGGCCCTCAAGCGCCTGAAACACCTCGGGCCCGAGGAGCATGCCGTCATCGAGCGGCTGTCACATTCGATTATGAATAAATTTCTCCACGAGCCCTCGGTTCGACTCAAGGCCGCCGCCGCGAATGGGCGGGGTCTCGGCGTGGTCGATGCCGCTCGCTACCTGTTCGGGCTCGAAGGCGAGCCGAAGTCCTCCGAAACGTCCGACTCGGTTGCGGAGTCAGAAGCGCATCCAGATCGGTGAATCGCGTCCGGCCCACTCGAGACGCGATCCCATTCTCCCGAGCTCAACCAATCACGTAAGTGCTCTCCGTCTCCTTGATGCTGCAGGTCCGCGGTGCCGTGCCGTCGACGCCCGTCGATCTGGTGCGGAACGCTTCGCCGCTGACCCAGGGCGTGCTCGCCTTTCTCGCATTGCTCTCGTTGATCAGCTGGACGGTGATGTTGACCGTCTGGCGCCAAATCGCGAACGCCACATCGCGCGCAAAGAAGTTCTCCGGTGACTTCGAGCGAACGCGCGGTCTGGAGGAGGCCGGCGCCCTGGCTAAGAAGTCGAGGGCCAACGCGCTCTCCAACCTGTTCCTGCGCGCCATGCGCTTCGTCTCGGAGACGCAGGCGGCCAACTTGCGCATTGGTGGCCGCGAGTCGGTCGAGATCAAGCGTCCTACCGCGGAAACGCTGAGCGGCACGCAGATCGAGACCTTGCACCTACTGATGGAATCCGAGGCGTCGGCTGAGCGCGACCGGTTGGGAAAGTTCATTCCGTGGCTGGCCTCGATCGGGTCGGTCAGTCCATTGATCGGACTGCTCGGAACCGTCCTTGGAGTGATCGACGCGTTTCTGGGCATCGCGACGAAGGGTTCGGCGAATTTGACGGCGGTTGCGCCCGGAGTCGCGCAGGCGCTGATCGCGACCGCCGCCGCGCTTGCCGTCGCCATTCCGGCGACTTTCGGGTACAACATTTTCGCCAATCGCTTGAATCGCTTTGACCTGATGATGGAGAGTTTCGGCACGACGATCATCGCCCGCCTGGTGCGCGAGGGACGCGTCTGAGATGCGCAATCGGCGCGGGCGGCAGCAGATGCATCTCAACGCCGAAATCAACGTCGTCAGTTTGATCGACGTCATGATGCTGCTGTTGGTGATATTCATGCTCACCGCGCCGATGATGACCGGAGGCCTCGATCTCACGCTGCCGTCGGCTGATGCGAAACCAATCGAGGCGAAGAGCGGCCTGGTCGTCTCAATCGACAAAAACGGCGTGATTCGGATGAACGACAATCAGATGTCGCTCGCGCAATTCAGGGCGACGTTCAAGAGCGTTGCATCCCGGCGGCAGGGCAAGGGAGTCGACTTCCAGGCCGATGAGGGCGTGCCGTACGGAACGGTCGCAAAAGTATTGTCGATCATGAACGCGGCGGGCGTCACCGACATTGGATTTGTCTTTAATCCCCTCGAGCCTCCGCCGCAGTGAGCCAGCAGCGAACGGATGATTCGGGCCGCATGATCGCCTTTGGCCTGCTTGGCGCATTGATCCTGCACGCGGTATTCGTCGCGGCCCTGGTGGCGAGTCCGAAATCGGTGCGCGTGTCAACGGCGACGCCGAATCGCTTGCACATGGTCAGGACGCAAGCGGGTGCGGTGTCGGTTGGCGTCGTGACGGCGGCGCCACCCGTCGTCCCGGATGTGCCCGCGCCACGCGCGGCGGACCGCCCGGAGATGTCGACTAAAGCGGCGCCGCAAACCTCCAAGACGCGTCCGAAGAGTGAGGCGAAGTTGGCAACGGTGACGCCTGATGGCGCGAAATCGAAAATCAAAGCGCCGATCGCCGGAGCCGGCGAAACGGGTGGCAAAGGTTCGGATCTCGCCAACGTCGACCTGGGGGGAACCGACTTTCCGTTCCCTGTGTACCAGCGCAACATCGTCAATCGCATCGCCGAGAACTTTCCGAAGCAGTCCAGTGCGCTGCACGCCGAAGTGATGTTCATCATTCGGCGTGATGGATCCGTGGATCTCGACCAGGTCCACGTCATTACCTCATCCGGCAACTACGTATTCGACAATGCCGCCGTCGGTGCGATCGAGGCGGCGGTGAACAAAAAGTTGTTCGGACCGCTTCCCGCCGGGTATCGGGATGACGCTCTCACGGTGATCTTCAAGTTCGATCCCTCGCTCATTCGGCCCTGATGAAGTCCCTTCGTACGCAATTCGTCGCTCTGACACTTCTCGCGGCACCCGCTCTGACGGTCGCGCAGGGAGGGGGAACGACCCTCCGTACCGGTCTGACCTACAATCCGAACGACATGCCCGCTGTCGCAGTCGTCCCGGTCAAGGGCGGACCATACGCAGATTCGCTTGCGGTGATCGTGCAGCGCGATCTGCAGTACAGCGATCGCCTCACGATGCTCCAGCTCAATGCGGGTGACGCCGCCCTCTTTTACGACGCGTTCAAGGGCCTGGCCTATGACTTTTTTACGGGGCTTGGCGCAAGGGTCGTCGTCGAGATGACGGCGACCCAGAGTCGCCTCAACGTGAAGGTCCATGAGGTCGCACGCCATCAGGCGATCGCGACGATCGATTTCGCGATGCCCCCCGCCAGTCTGAGCCGCGACTGGCGCCTGGCGGTGCATACAGCATCCGACTCCATCCAGGCGGTCATCACAAATGTTCGCGGGATTGCGGCAACCCGCATCGCGTACGTGCGCGGCCAAACATTGCGCGTTATCGACAGCGACGGGGCGTTCGACCTACTCGTCCCGGCTGACTCCAACTCATTGTCGCCCGCCTGGAACCCGTCCGGCGATCATCTGGTCTACTCAACCTATGGAGTTGGATCTCGGATCATCGCGACCGATCTGGCGACCGGCCAACAAACGGTGATCCAGAAAGAGATCCGGAACACTCAGCTCACGACGCCGATTTACGCCCCGGATGGGAACAGCATCGTCTATGCACGCAGCGACGACGATGGGTGGTCGACTCTTTGGCGAATCCCCCTCGTTGGTGGCGGCTACCCCCAGCTCATCGAGCGGGGGAAGGGCATTAGCGGCAGCCCATCGTTCAGCCCTGATGGCCGGCGAATCGCCTTTACCACCGATCGCCTTGGTCACAACGAGGTATATATTATCGACGCAGACGGCACCAACCCCCAGTGGATTACGCAGTTCGGGGGCGACCTTAACGAGGAGCTCTATCGGGCCGAGCCAGATTGGTCCCCTGACGGCGTGACGGTGGCCTTCCAGTCGAGGGTTGCCGGGCTTTTTCAGATCATGTCGGTTAACCTTCGCGATAACAGTTCCAAGAGACTGACGGACGCCGGAGAAAACGAAAGTCCGTCATGGGCCGCCGACGGCCGCCACCTTGTATTCACATCCTCCCGAAGCGGTGCCGGCCAGCTGTGGATAATGGACACACAGTCGGGCGTGACGAGACAGCTCACTAATGCGTCCGGCGCTAGGTACGGGGCGTGGTCGCCCCGCTTGACGTATCGACCATAAGTTTCGCAGAGCAGATCCCCCCACCATCACCTCAGGGACGAGAGGCCACCTCATGATTTACCAGCGCCGTATGGCCGTGATCACGTTGAGCGTCGCGGTATCGATCGCCGCAGCCTGCAGCAAGCCCGCACCGCCGCCGCCGCCAGCGCCGGTTGTAGCGCCGCCCAACCAGGACAGCATTAACCTCGTTCGACGGCAGCAAATGACCGCCGACAGCATCGCGCGAGCCGAGTCGATGCGTCGTGACCGTCAAAAGTTCGTCGACGATAGCATCGCCGCCGCGAACGCGGCGCGTGAAGCCGCAGCCCGTGATGCCGAGTCGATGAAGGCGACGATCGCAGCGCCTGTGCACTTTGACTTCGACAAGGCTGAGTTGCGTGACGACACCAAGGCGCTTCTCGACGCCAAGATCCCGATTCTGACCGCTAATCCCACGGTGACGATCCGCATCGCCGGGCATACCGACGAGCGCGGCTCAGGGGAGTACAACCTTCAGCTGGGCCAGCGCCGTGCCGCTTCGGCGCGCGACTACCTCACCGCCCGGGGAGTCAATACCGCGCGCGTCGAGCTCGTGAGCTACGGCGAAGAGCGTCCACTGTGCCAGGAGAAGAACGAAACCTGCTGGGCCCAGAACCGGCGCGACGAGTTCGAGATCACGGCCGGCGGGAATATGCTGCGCAAGCCGTGAGACGAACGTTCCGCTTGCTCGCTGGCCCGCTCGCGGCGGTCTGCGTGACCGGTTGCCTTGCGAGCAAGGGGGACATTCGGTTGCTGCAGGACGAATTGCGGGCGACGCGCGCTGACGTCGCCCGCTCGGACTCAGTCCATCGGCGTCAGACCGACTCACTGGCCGCCGCGCTCTCCGCTCTGGCGAGCGCGCAGGCCCGCGGGGACCAGGGACTGCAACGGACCGACGCCAAACTGACTGATTTGGCGATCCGGAGCCGGAACTTCGAGCTCACTACCGGCGAGAAGTTCAAAGGGCTCAACGACGATGTTTCTCAGGTCCAGGAGCTCGCTCGCCAAAACATGCGAGGAGTAACGGCCGCGAGGGCGGTTGCGGAGCAGGTTTCCGCGGTTCCAGTGGGCGCGTCGCCCGGGGCAGGGGACTCGACGGCGCGCTCGGCGACGCCTGTCGCACCGGGTCCGGCAACCCTGCTGCTCGCCGGAAACGCAGGGATTCTCCAAGGGAGCTGCCGGTCCGCCCGGCGGAGCTACGAGGAGCTCCTCAGGCAGTTCCCGGCCAGCCTCGAAGCGCCTGAGGCGCAGTACAAGATCGGCGAGTCGTTTGTGTCCTGTACCGAGGGAGGGAACCCAGCCGCCGCGGAGTCGGTATACACGCTCGTCACCACCAGGTACCCGAAGAGCGATTTCGCCGCCACCTCGCTCTACAAGCGGGCCGACATGCAGATGAAGGCCGGAAAGACAGACGTGGCGCGCAGCCTGCTCCAGCGAATCGTGTGCGAGTATCCCAAGAGCACAGCGTACCCGATAGCCACCGAGAAGCTCGGCAGCCCGACTCCTCGCTGCAGGTAGCCTGTCAGGCAGTTTACCTCGCCGGCTGAATGCGATTCCGAAAGAGAGCGCGCGGCGAGATGCCCCCGGTGGGGTACGTGAAACATCCAAGGTTTCGAGGGAGGAAGGCACGAACGAGCGTCGCGAGGATTGCGAAGGGAGCGCTCGTCGTGGTTGCGTTGGCGATCGGCTCGCCGACGACCGCACGTGCGCAGGTGACGCGGCCGAGCCGGCCTCGATCAATAGTGATTCCTGCGCGACCGACGCGCGACACAACGACCAAGCGGGACTCGAGCGCGCGACGGGACTCGCTAGCGCGCCCTGACTCGACTCGAGCCGACACCACCTTGGTCCAGTGGGCCGAACCCGACTCCGTCATGACGTCTCTGATGGGGCGGCCGGGCTACGACATGACGCGCTTTCAGGGCGCGCGGGCGACCTACGATGCGCGGACGAAAGACTTGCGCCTCGACGCGGACGCGAAGGAGCACGCGGCGGTCGATCGGAATGGACAGGTCGCGGTCAGCGATTCGGCGATCTTCTACAACGAGACGACCGGCGACGTCACGAACTTCGGAAACTACGTCATCAATTTGCCGGGTAGCACGGAAGCGCCGATTCGCGGCGTGGGTCGATACAGCTACAATGTGAAAGAGCGGTTCGGCCAGTTCACCAATGCCAAGCTTCCGTTCAACAACGGCGAGAATTGGTATCTCGACATCACGACCGGCGCGGTCAAGATGGATTCGGCGAAGGCCGGCGCCGCGACCATCTACATCGACGGCGGACGGATTACGAGCTGTCCCGACAGCATCCCCGACTACTTCTTCGCTGTAAAGACAGCGAAACGCACGACCTCGAATACCGTCATCGGGCGCGACGTCACGTTGTACATCGGCGACGTTCCGGTGCTCTGGCTGCCGTTCATCTTCCAGAACGTCCACGGCGGACGAGGCAGCGGTCTGTTGACGACGAAGTTCGGGATATCGGACATCGTGCGAAACAGCCCGACGTATCATCGCAACATCGAGAACCTCGGCTACTACTGGGCGCTCAACGACTACATGGATGCGGCGGCGTGGCTCGATTGGCGGAGCGGAGCCGGGGGCTCCAATGCGAATGACCCGGGGTATGTCCAAACCAATTTCGATTATCAGTACAACTGGCTGAACCGATTCCTCAGCGGATTTGTGAGGGCCAAGTACATGTCGCTCGGGAATGGAAGCTCAAACCTCGGGCTGAGCTGGTCGCACGGCCAGCGGTTCTCGAACGACGGGAACCTCAACCTCAATATCAACTACACGTCGAACACGACGGTCCAGCGCCGGAACACCTTCGACCCGGTACAGGCGCTGGCGACCATCCACTCAGATGCGACGTATTCCCGCAAGTTCGGTCCGGCGACGCTGTCCCTTGGCGGCAGCCGGACGCAGTATCCCGGTCGGGTACAGGTCGATCAGGCCTTCCCCAGCTTGACGATTTCGACGGCACCGATCAGCATCGGTCCACATGTCGTCTGGACGCCATCCTTTTCGTTGTCCGCAACGCAGTCGCTGCACATCGATCAACCCGGACCCTTTCAATTCCGGTTCCGCGACACGCTTGGAAAGGTCGACAGCGTGGAGTCGAAGAGAAACTCGTACACGACCAACATCGCCGTCGGAATGCCGCTGAAGGTTTTTGGCCAGGATTTCGGCAATGCATTCAGCGTCAGTTCCCAGCGGAACCAGTTTCCAGACCTGGTCACCGTTCACGACATCCACACCGGAGACTCGACGGGTGTCCGAGTCTATGGCGAAACCTTCCGAACGAACGTGGACTGGACCCCAAACTTTCAACTTCCGCCGCTCGGCCAGAACAGGTTCAACCTTTCGCCAAGCATCACCCTGGCGAACGTCGATCCAAACGCGTTCTGGGTCGCGACCGAGCGCTCCAACGGAAAGTTCGTCTCGCAATCGAAACGTTTGTCGTACGGATTGAGCGCATCCCCCACGCTGTACGCTCGATTCTCGGGATTCGGACCGTTCACCACATTCCGCCACTCAATCAGCCCATCGTTCGGCTATTCCTACGCGCCGGCTGGGCACGTGAGCGACGAGTACCTGGCGGCCACCGGCCAGATACGAAAGGGATACCTGGGCACGATCTCGCAGAACCTGATCAACTTCGGCGTCACGACGGTACTCGAGGCGAAAGTCGCGAGTTCCGATACGACGTCGGCTCGCGGTAACGCGATCAAAGTGTTGAGCCTCAACATGTCGTCGTTCAGCTACAACCTGAGCCGCCTTAACGCGCCAGAGGTGACGAGCAAGGCGTGGTGGCGCGGCCTTACCACGCAACAGTTCAACTACAGCGTTCACTCCGATCTCCTTCCGGGAGTCGAATTCTCGTCCAACTACTCACTCTTTCAAGGCAGCACGACGAGCGACACGGCGATCTTCAAGCCGTTTCGTGAGGGAATGTCCGCGACCTTGAACCTGTCGCGAGATCAAAATCCCTTCGCCGTGCTGACGAAGTTGTTCGGCAAGGCGGTCCCCGCCGCGCAACACGCCGGCGTGGCGCCGGTCGACCCGAACGCGACACCGCAAGAGGAGGCCACGGCGCGCGAACTCGCGGCTCAGCCGGTTGCCGGCGCACGCACGTCTGGTGAACGCTTTCTCGTGCCGCCGTCACAAGGGTGGCGGCTGGCGCTTACCCTCTCGTCGACACAGCCACGGCCGCCGGTCGGCGGCAACATCGTGGATTTTGATCCGGCGAAACAGTGCGCCCAACGGGCGAGTGGCGATTCGTATCTGCTGCAACAGTGTCTCAACCAGGCCCGCCTCGGCTTGGGGAACAGCCAGCCGGTGACATCGCCAACCCCAGGCGGCACTGTGTACCGGCTTCCGGCCCAAACCAATGTGGGCGCTGACCTGGGGTTCAACCTGACGCCGCGGTGGACGGCTGCCTGGCGCACGAACTACGACTTCGTGCGCCATGAGTTTGCCAGCCACGCCGTATCACTGCAGCGCGATCTCCACGACTGGCGGTTGAGCATGGGATTCACGCAGTCGCCGAACGGCAACTTCGCGTTCAACTTTTCGATCGGGCTCAAAGCGCAGCCGGATCTGAAGTTCGACTACTCGCGCAATAGCATGCGATCGGGCGGCTACTAGGATCCGCGGGCGGCCAGGAATCGGCCACTTCGATGTCCTCCGGACGGGACGCTGGCGCAGTGCGCTCGACGCGCAAACCCAGACATTGCAATCCGTTGTAGCGCCCCGGCGCTCGGGCTCGTCTGATGCCTGATGGATTATCAGGATTCCGACCGGGAGCCGGTATGAAGCGCCTTGCGCCATTAGTGCTGGTAGGTCTGGTCGCTTGCGCGGCCACCGGAACGACGACGCCCATCGACCCAACCGCGCCGACCAACCTCTCGTTTCAGCTTACCCCAAGCGGTGATCCCAACGCCCCACTTGGCATTCTGCTCACGTGGATCCCACCGTCGGACGGGCGCGCGGCAACCTTCGATATCTATGGTCAGTCGAACGCGTCGGGCTGGATTCGCCGGGCAACCACCACGTCACCCAGCTTTCACGACGCCGGCGTCCCTCAGTCGCAGTACTATGTCGCCGCGATCGATGGCCAGGGGGCCGAAATGGGCCGATCTGCGATCGTGACCGTCAACATGGCGAATCGGCTTCCGGCGCCGCTTGGTCTGTCCTCCATCACCTTGAATGGCGCCATTCAACTTGGCTGGTCCGACAACGCCCTCCAGTCCGGCGGGTCTACTTTCGATCATTATCGCGTCTACTCCAGCGGTTACAGCAGCGCGCAAGCGACGTGCATCTTGCCGTGGTATCTCGAGGGGTCGACGGTGTCCGACGCGTTTCTCGTCGGCAATCTCACGAACGGCACTACTCGGTGCTTCGCGGTCAGTGCGATCAGTGTCGATGGTCATGAGAGCATCTGGAGCGACGCGCGCCTGGATACCCCCCGCCTCGACGCGCGGAGTGTGCTCGTGTACGTCGCCGAGGTGAGGAGCGACAGCGCCGCGTTCGTCTTCGACGATCAGACGGCGAAGAAGTTCGGCGTCGTCGGCGCGACGACTCGCTCCGATGCCGACTTCACGGTCAGTCGCCTGAGCGACGGAACGGTCTGGCTGATCCCCGGTCGAAGCGGCTCGATGCTGCGCGCATACGCAACGACGACGCTTCCCGATCTCACGTCCATCGATCGTGCGCCGGTCAGCGGGTATCAGGCAACGTCGATCCAGGCGCTCCCGGGCATGGGTTATGTCTTCCGCCTCGACGAGGCGGACGGCACGCACTATGGGGCGGTTCGGGTGCAGTACGTGGCGAAGGATTTCCTCGTCTTCGACTGGGCATACCAGACTGGAGTCGGGAACGTGGAGCTCTCCGCGGGGAAGCCGTCCGGCGGACACTGACCACAGGCTGTCGGGTGCCGGCCAGCGGGGAGTCGGATCACCGGCTCCCCCTTGGCGTTTGCGCGGCAGTTTCCGCTTGAATTACATCGCACCGCCACAGACATTCCCGCCATGCCGAATGAAGTCGTCCTCGACGGTAATTCTTTGCGGATTGAAGATGTCGTTGCCGTTGCACGCGACTTTGCTCCCGTGGCCCTTTTGCGGTCGGCACGCGAGCGCGTAGCGAACGCGCGACGCACCGTCGACCGCCTCGTCGCCGACGGCGCCGTCGTCTACGGCGTGACGACCGGCTTTGGCAAGTTGTCGGACGTCGCGATCCCGCCGGCGCGCCTGAGGGAACTACAGCGAAATCTCATCCGCAGCCACTGTGCGGGCGTCGGTGATCCTATGCCGGAGCGCGAAGTTCGGGCGATGATGCTCCTTCGCGCCAATGTGATCATGAAGGGGTATTCCGGCACGCGTCCGGAATTGGCTGAGCTGCTCGCCAACATGCTCAACGCAGGACTGCACCCCCGGGTGCCGGAACAGGGGAGCGTCGGCGCAAGTGGTGATCTCGCACCATTGGCGCATCTCGCGCTCTCGATGATTGGCGAGGGCGAGTTGCGCCGCGGCGAGCAGACCGGTGACGCCACGGCGATGCTGCGAGGTGCCGGGTTGGAGCCGGTCACCCTCCAACCCAAGGAGGGACTATCGCTCATCAACGGGACCCAGGCGCATACCGCCGTCGCAACGCTGGCACTCGTCGACGCTCATCAACTGTGGCGTGTGGCGAACATCGCTGGCGCGATGACCGTGGAAGCGCTGATGGGAACGCCGACGGCCTTCGACGCACGCATTCACGACGCGCGTGGCCAGCTGGGGCAGGCGGCAACCGCCGCGGCGCTCCGTGAGCTGCTCGGCGACAGCGAGATCCGCGAGTCACATCGACATGGTGACCGACGACTGCAGGACTCGTATTGCCTGCGGTGCATGCCGCAGGTCCACGGTCCGGTCCTCGACGCGATCGACTTCTGCGCCGGCATCGTGGGCCGTGAGTTGAACGCTGCGACCGATAACCCACTCATCTTCGACGACGAGCTGTTGAGCGGCGGAAACTTTCACGGCCAATCCGTCGCCATGGCGCTCGACTTCCTGGCCATCGCGGTGACGAACCTCGCCGTGATCGCCGAACGGCGGATCGATCGTCTGGTCAATCCCGACCTCAGCGAAGGACTGCCGCCCTTTCTCACCGGTGATGCCGGCGTGAACTCCGGTTTGATGATGGCGCAGGTCGCCGCCGCCGCTTTGACGAGTGAATGCAAGGTGCTCGCCCACCCGGCGAGCGTCGATTCGATACCCACCGGCGGTGGAAAGGAAGACGTCGTTCCGATGGCCATGGCCGCCGCGTGGAAGCTACGGCGCGTCATCCGCAACGTTCGCTACGTTCTGTCGATCGAATTGATCTGCGCCGCGCAAGGCATCGACTTCCGCCGTCCCCTCAAGCCCGGCCGGGGAGTGGCCCGTGCCCACGCGACGATTCGCCGTCACGTTGCGACGCTCGAGTCGGATCGCGTTCTCTCGCCGGATCTGGAGCGCATCGCGAAGGCAATCGACGACGGTGAGCTGACGCCCGGCGGGATGGAGGCCGCCGCGTGAACGCGATGATGGCGGGGGCTGCGTCGCCGGCGGAAACCGCGCGAGTGATTCGCGCGCCGCGCGGTTCAACGCTGTCATGCAAGGGATGGCAGCAGGAAGCGGCCCTTCGCATGCTTATGAACAATCTCGACCCGGACGTGGCAGAGCGTCCCGGCGATCTGGTTGTTTATGGTGGAACGGGCCGCGCGGCCCGGAGCTGGCCGGCGTTCGATGCCATTGTTGCGTCCCTTCGGTCGCTCGACGGCGATGAGACGCTCCTGATTCAGAGTGGTAAGCCCGTCGGCGTGTTTCGCACGCATGTCGGCGCGCCGCGGGTCTTGATCGCCAACAGCAACCTCGTCGGCCGCTGGGCGACCTGGGATCATTTTCGCGAGCTCGAGCGCGCCGGCCTCATGATGTATGGACAAATGACCGCCGGGTCGTGGATCTACATCGGGTCGCAGGGAATCCTCCAGGGAACGTACGAGACCTTTAGCGCGGTTGGCCGAAAGCACTTTGGCGGATCGTTGGCCGGTCGGTTCGTGCTCAGCGCCGGGCTCGGGGGGATGGGGGGTGCGCAACCGCTCGCCGCCACCATGAACGGCGGGGCATTCCTCGGTGTGGAGGTGGACGAAGCGCGCATCGACCGGCGCGTCGCCGCCGGCTACTGCGACCGAAAGACGTCGAGTCTCGACGATGCGGTCGCGTGGATCGCCGAAGCGCGCGCGCAACGGATCGCCCTCTCGATAGGGCTCGTCGGGAACGCCGCAGACGTTCTGCCGGAGCTCGTGCGCCGCGGCACTATACCCGACGTGGTCACTGATCAGACGAGCGCCCACGATACGTTGAACGGCTACGTCCCGAGCGGGCTCTCGCTCGCGCAGGCGGCGGACCTTCGAGTTCGCGACGCGAGCGAGTACATCGACCGCGCAACGGCGTCGATCGTCGCGCATGTTGAAGCGATGCTCGCGATGCAATCGCTCGGAGCCGTGGCGTTCGACTATGGCAACAATATCCGGACGGTGGCGCTCGACGCGGGTGTGCGCGGCGCGTTCGTGATCCCGGGCTTCGTGCCCGAGTACGTCCGGCCTCTGTTCTGCGAAGGGAAAGGCCCCTTCCGATGGGTCGCGTTGTCTGGCGATCCGAAGGACATTCAGCGCACGGACGATCTCGTGCTCGAGCTGTTTCCTCACGACGAGCACCTCGCGCGTTGGATCTCGGTCGCGCGGGACAAGGTGCGATTCCAGGGGCTACCCGCGCGCATCTGCTGGCTTGGCCTTGGCGAGCGCGCGAAGTTCGGCACCGCCATCAACGACCTCGTTGCGAGCGGCGAGCTGTCCGCGCCGATCGTCATCGGCCGCGATCATCTCGACACCGGGAGCGTTGCGTCGCCGTTCCGCGAAACGGAGGGTATGAGAGACGGGTCGGACGCCGTGGCGGACTGGCCGATTCTCAACGCCCTGCTCAATACCGCGAGCGGCGCATCGTGGGTGTCGTTCCACCACGGTGGTGGCGTCGGGATCGGAAACTCGCTGCATGCCGGTCAGGTGATCGTCGCCGACGGATCGCCTGAGATGCGCGTGCGTCTCGAGCGTGTCCTCACGAACGATCCCGGGATCGGCGTGGCACGTCATGCTGACGCCGGCTATGAGCTGGCCATCCAGACGGCACGGGCACGTGGACTGCATTTGCCGATGATCGATTCAGCATCGGTCGGGACGTAGCACGGAACCGACCCATTCTTTCTTCCCGTTTCAAACCCTGGCACGTCCCCCTCTTCGCGGTGAAGTATGCCCGCCTATGGGCGACTCGAATGCCGGTACTCGTCCACTTCGAGGTGACGCTACGCTGCAACGCGAAATGCGGGTTTTGTGACTACTGGAAGACCGACCCTGCGGAGAAGGACAGAGAGCTCGCCAGCTTCGCCGACGCCGCCAAGCGGTTCGATCCGATGCTCGTCTGCTTCACTGGAGGCGAGCCGCTGTTGCGACGCGACCTCGAGGCCATCGTATCCGCGGTAGATCACGCCATTCACACGAAGTACGTCACGCTCATCACGCATGGCGCGATGCTGACCCCCGAGCGCGCCAAGTCGCTCTGGGATGCGGGCGTCAACCAGCTCAGCATCTCCCTTGACTACCTCGACGACCGCCATGACGAGGCACGCGGCATTCCCGGTCTGGCGGCCCGAATTCTCGATGCGGTCCCGCGGATGCGCGAGCTCGGTATCGACAACATCCGGTTCAATACCGTGATCAAGCGGGACAACCTCGACGACATCATGAGAATCGTGCGCCATTCTGCCGCACTCGGCGTTGGTGTGAACCTGAGCATCTACACTGACGCGAAGAACGGCAACCGCGATCACCTTCTCAGCCAAGAGCATTATCGCGCGGTTGACTCCCTCGTCGCCGAAGTGCTGGCGTTCAAGCGACACAACCGAAAGGTGATCACGAACTCCGATTACTACCTCGAGCAGATCCCGCGTTACGTACGCGGAGAAATGCGCGAGCCTTGCCGCTCAGGCATCCGAACGATTCACCTCGATCCGCTGGGGAATGTCAAGCGGTGTCCCGACTTTCCGACGGATTATCATTGGCGGGACTTCAAGAAGTACCGGCCGGTGAATTGCAACGCGTGCTACTATGCGTGCCGCGGCGAAGCGCAAGCTCCGCTGCGTCTGTCACGCATCCGGGACATCATGGCATGAGCTCGGATGTGACGATTTTTGCAAACGCGTGTCAGGTCGTCACGTGCTGGGGGCCGGGGCGGGCCCGCCGCGGGACGGAAATGAAGGATGCCGCGATCAGACAGGATGTCGGCGTGGCAATCACCGGCAAGATCGTGTCGGCCGTCGAACCGTTGCGCGAGTTGCGGAGCAGATATCCGGGAGCTCGCGAAACGGATTGCGCGGGAGGCGTGCTCACGCCTGGACTCGTCGACTCGCACACCCACGCCATCTTCGGCCGCGCACGGTACGAGGAACAGGAGCTGCGCGCCGCAGGCTACGATTACATGGAAATCGCCCGCCGCGGCGGCGGCATCCATTCGTCCGTCCGCGACCTGCGCGAACGCGATGAAGCGGATCTCGAGTCACTTGGCGAGCGGCGCCTTCGCCGCCTGGCGTCGTACGGGATCACGACGGTCGAGGTGAAGTCCGGTTACGGACTCTCCGTGGCTGATGAGATCAGGACGCTCCGCGTCATCCGCCGGCTCGCGGCAAAACTTCCGATGCGCGTCGTCTCGACGTTTCTCGGCGCTCACGAGATTCCGCTCGATCATCGCGAGAGCGCGGCGACGCGCCGCGCGTACATCGATATCGTGATCCATGAGATGCTACCCGTGGTCGCCCGCGATCGGCTGGCTGACTTTGCCGACGTGTTCTGCGAGACCGGCGTATACACCATCGCTGAAACACGAGCCATTCTCACTGCTGCGCGGGCGAGCGGGCTGCGGCTAAAGCTGCATGCCGACGAGCTCACATCGTGTGGCGGCGCGGAGCTGGCGGCTGAAATCGGCGCGACGTCGGCCGATCACCTCGCCGCGGTGTCGGCGGGCGGCATCAGTGCATTGGCGGCGGCAGAGACGGTCGCCACGCTCCTTCCGGGAACGATGCTATTTCTCGGGAAATCGAGGCAGGCTCCGGCGCGATCTCTGATCGAGGCTGGCGTGCCGGTCGCGCTGGCGACGGATTTCAACCCCGGAACCTCTCCAACGCCGAACCTCCCCCTCATCATGACTCTCGGGATGAGTCAGCTGCGCATGTCGTCGAGCGAGGCAATGATCGCAGCAACGGTCAACGGCGCGGCTGCGCTCGCACTCGCTGATCGAATTGGGCAGATATCTCCCGGTTACTCGGCCGACCTTGCTCTGTTCGATGTCGAGGATTCGAGGGAGATTCCGTACTGGTTCGGCGATCGCCGCTGCCGGGCGACGTGGGCGCGAGGCAAAGCTTGTCACCCGAGTGACTTAACTCTAAGTTAACCGACCCACCGCCTCGCCGGCCGACTGATCGGCCACGTTCCGCTCGACGCTCGCCAGGGGCCGATGTCCAACGTAGCAAAACTGAAAAAAGAGGCCACCGACCTCGAGGGGAAAAAGCAGTTCGAAAAGGCGCTCGTCGTCTACACGAAGCTGCTCAGCGAGTTCGAACGGCATCCCCAGGAAGTTGATGTCGCGCTTTTCAACCGCGTCGGTGATCTCCAGGTCAAGCTGGGGAAAGTCGCCGAAGGCGTTGATACGTTCGAGAAGGCGGTGGATCACTACGCCGAAGGCGGGTTTTTCAACAACGCCATCGCGATGTGCAACAAGATCCTCCGCCAAGCGCCAGGCCGCGCGTCGGTCTATTACAAGCTCGGAAAGATCAGCGCTCAAAAAGGATTCAAGGCGGAGGCGCGTCAGAACTTTCTCGAGTACGCCGACCGGATGGAAAAGGGCGGAAATACCGACGAGGCGTTTCGTGCCCTCATGGAGTTCATGGATCTCGTCCCCGATCAGGACGACATCCGATCGATGCTCGCCGATCAACTCCTAAAAGCCAAGCGGCCCGCCGACGCTCTCGAGCAGTTGCAGTCCCTGTATGAGCGCTACACCAGCGATGGGAAGTTGGCGGAATCGGACGCCGTCGTCGAGCGCATCCATGCGATTGACCCCAAGGTCGAGCTGCGGGCGGGGAGCGGTGCAGAGCAGAGCGGAGGCGGAGGTCTGGTGTTTATCGACCTTGATGCCCCGGCGACCTCAGCTGAGCCGGAGCCGGTGGCTCCTCCGCGTCCCGCGCCGATCGCCGCCAAACCGGCACCGCCGCCGCTCACGCCCGTCGCCGCTCCTCGGACTCCCGCGATGGAGGTCACGCGCGCATCGGATGCCGACGATCAAGCGCCGGCGACGTCGGTCGGGGGGTTAGAGATCGAGTCAACAGGTCTCGAGGCTGCCGGTTCGGCCGATACGTCGATGGAATCGATGACCGTCGAGCCGACGTCGTTCGGCGAAGTGAGTTTCGATGCGCCGACCGCTGCGGCACCACCGCCGAGCGTCGCCCCCACCAAATCCGTTGCGCCGCCTGTCGAAGCCGACATGTCGCTCGCGGATCTGTCAGGCGCGAACGCGGAGACGTTGGACTTTGGATCGATGGAACTGCCTGAAACCGCGATCGCTCCGGTGATCGACTCCAAGTCGGCGGAGAAGGCAGAGTCACTTGACCTACTCGACATTTCTGCGGAGCCGGATCTCGAGCCGACGCGCGCACCTTCGCCGGTCAAGCCGCCAGCGTCCGTTCCGACGCCGCCAGTGGCCCCCAAGGCGCCGGCGATTCCGCCGAAGCCGCCGGCAGCGCCGAAGCCAGCGGCAGCTCCCGTCGCCCCGATACCGGACTTCGACCTCGCGGACGTTCAAGAGTCCGAGCACGCGCCGCGTAGGTCCACCGTCTTTAAGGCGAAGGCGTTGAATCTTCTCGCAGCCGCGGTGCAGGCGACACCGGATGACTGGTCGCTGCGACGCGAGTACGCGGAGGCGATGCTCGAGGACGGAGATCGCCCTGGTGGAATCGCCGAGCTGGAAGTCGCGATGAACGGCGCCGAGAACTTCGACGACCTCGAGCTCGCTATGGCGATCGCCGAAGAGCTCGGGAAGCTCGAGCCACAGGTGGTGAAGCACCACCAGAAGCGCGTCGAGTACGCGTTTCGCCGGAACGATCGGCCGCGGCTCGTCGACGCGTATCTCACGCTCGCCGACGCGCTGATGAGGAATGAACAAACGGAGAAGGCACGGGCTGTCTACCAGCGAGTGCTAGAGCTGGCCCCGGACAACATGCAGGCGCAGGCAGCCGTCGAGACGATCGCGCCGCCGCCCCAGCCGGCGGCGGCACCGCCCGTGCGCACGACTGGCGCAGCCAAGCGGCCGCCGAGCACGGCGAAGGCCGCTGCCGGTCCGCCGAAAGCCGCCGCGGCGGATGACGGCGGGTTCGTCAATCTCGGCGACTGGCTCCGGGACGACGAGGGACCGAAGGATACGCGCATGGTCGTCGACGAGAAGGAACCAAGCGGCGACGAGGATGCCGATTTTGCCGACATGCTCAAGAAGTTCAAGCAAGGCGTTGCCGAGAACGTGGACGCCGAGGATTACCAGAGTCATTACGACTTGGCGATCGCGTTCAAGGAGATGGGGCTGCTCGACGAGGCGATTGCTGGATTTCAGCGCGCCCTCGGCAGCAAGACAAACCGGCTCCCGACGTACGAGGCCCTCGGCGAGTGCTTCATGGAAAAGGGCCAGCCAAAGATGGCGGCCGCCATTCTCCAGCGAGGACTCGGAGAACAAAACGCGACGGATGAACAGCTGGTAGGCGTGCTCTATCTGCTCGGCCGAGCCGCGGAAGAACAGGATCAACCGGGCCAGGCACTGGATTACTATCAGCGCGTTTTCGTCATCGACATTCAGTTTCGCGATGTGGCGGACCGGATGAGTGCCGTGGAGAAGGCAGCACGGTGAGCGTACCGACCGCTGGCGCACGGACGCAGGTCAACTCGGTTCTTCGCGACATTCAGGCGCCCGTCCGCGAACGTCTCGATTTGGTTGCGGTGGAAATGCACGACATCATGACCGCCGACCTACCGCTCATTCAGGATGTCATCAAGCACCTGTTGCGGATGCGCGGTAAGCTATTCCGGCCGACCCTCGCGCTGCTCGCGAGCGCCACCGAAGGGCATTCCGAGCCGCGAGCAGTAACGCTTGCCGCGGCGATCGAGCTGATGCATCTCGCGACGTTGGTGCACGACGACTCGGTCGACCACTCGGTCCTTCGCCGGGGCCTGCCGACGGTCAATTCGATGTTCAGCCATCAGGTTTCCGTCATCATGGGAGATCTGCTGTACTCACGGTCGCTGGGCACGCTGGTGCGAATCGGCGATATTGCGATTCTTGGCATCCTCACCGACGCCGCGGATGCTCTGGCGATCGGCGAGATGCGTCAATTCGGTGCCATCGACCGACTCAGCTTCACCGAGGTCGAGTACCTCGCGCTCATTCGCGCGAAAACCGCGTCCCTGCTGGCCGCGGCCTGTGAGAGCGGAGCGCTTTGCGGTGCGGTCAGACATGGCGTGGCGATGAGGACATACGGCGATCGATTGGGAATGGCTTTCCAGATCGCCGATGATATTCTCGATTATACCGAAGACGAGACAGTGACTGGCAAGCCCGGCGGACTCGACCTCAAGGAGCACAAGGTGACACTGCCATTGATCGCCGCTCTTCCCGGGCTGTCGTTGGCTGGGCGCCGTCGCGTCGATGAACTGTTCGCAACGGAGTCGCCGCCGGACGAGATGGTCGCCGACGTGATGGCGATCGTAGCCGACGCGGGCGGTATCGACGCGGCCCGCCGCCGCGGAGAGCAGTTCATGCAGGAAGCCGAAGATGCTCTGTCGTCCATTCCAGAATCACCGGTCCGCACCTCGCTTCGAGATGCGATCGGCTACGTCATGGAGCGCCGATCGTAATGCCCCCGCCGCGCGGATCGTCCAAGCACCGCCCGGGCTTTCATGCCTTGGTACTTACCCTCGGTTTCATCGTCGGCGGCACGCTTCAAGAGGTGGCGCGGCTCTTCCTGCCGGCCGGGGCTGCCAAGGAGTTTCTTACCGCGGGAGTCACGCCGTACCTCGGTCCGCTCAAGATCGACCTGATCCTCATTAGCTTGACGCTCGGACCGGTGGCGATCGACGTGTCGCTCCTCAGCCTCTTGGGTGTTCTAGTCGCGTACCTTATTGCGCGGTCCCTTTTCTAGAGGAGTCGGCGCGAGGGGCACGGGACCGTTGTCCATGATTGCCCGCCGAAGCCGTCCCATCCAGATCCTCGAGAAACCGTGACGAAGCGCGCCGCGAAAGCGCGGCGCCTGACAGGGACAACCACTTGGCACGCGATCAAGAGCGCACATCCGCCGAAATGCCGTTCCTCGATCATCTCGAGGAGCTGCGCTGGCGCATTCTCAAAAGCCTTCTCGCGGTCGCCATAGCGTTTGTCTTCACGTTTTGGCTCTGCACGGCGTCGGGGCTCGACATCATCGGAATCGCGCAAAAACCGGTCGAGCCGTACCTACACGGAAAACACCTCGTTTATACGGGTGTCGTCGAACCGTTCACGCTCTTGCTCCAGGCGGCCGGCGCGCTCGCGATTGTGATCGCCGGCCCCGTTGTCGCGTATCAGATCTGGGCCTTTCTGGTGCCGGCGCTCACGAACAAGGAACGCAAGGCCCTTGTCCCCGTGCTCATTGCCGCAGCCGTTCTGTTTCTGGCAGGCATCGCGATGTCGGTGTTCATTTTTGTTCCGGTGACAATGGGCTTGATCGAGAAGCTTCCGCATGGCTCCCTCGATTCGATGCTCACGGTCAAGGAATACTTCGGGTTCCTGTTCGCGGTATCGCTTGCATTTGGCGTGATGTTCGAGCTGCCGATCGTCGTCCTGGCGCTGACGGCGATGGGGCTCATCACGCCCGACACACTGTCGAAGTACCGGCGCCACGCGATTGTCGCGACCCTGATCATCTGCGAGATCGTGACGCCGGGCGATTTCATCATCTCGACGCTCATGCTCTGGGTGCCAGTCTACGGCTTGTACGAGCTGAGCATTATTGTGTCGCGGTTCGTGTTCCGGGCGCGGGTGAAGCGGGACCGCGACGCGGAGATCGGCACCGGCTTCACCGAGACGTAGGCTGCCCGCGGGGACGTTGGGCGGCTCCCGACAATCGGCACCCTTGAACCGATTGACGTAACACTTGGCCGAAGCAATCGTCAAAGAACCGTGTCCTGTCACGCGCTAGCCGCCGGCCGAGCCTCCCTCACACAGGCACACCAACATAGATTTGGGTATCATAGGGCTCGGACCTGACTCATCACCTTCCCGCGGTTGCCAGGTCGTCCCGTTCGGATCGCGCGTCGCTTTCTTAGGAGAGGGTATGCCGCTTCAAGCTAATGTTTTTGGCCCGATGGAAATCGGCCTGACGCTCCTGGTCGTCTTGCTGCTCTTTGGAGCGAAGCGAATCCCGGAGATCGCATCATCGTTCGGGAAGGGAATCAAGGAATTCAAAAAAAGCATGAGCGACGTGCAGACATCCATCGAAGCGCCGCCGTCATCGGAAATGCGTTCCTTGCCTCCGGCGTCAGTGCCGATTCGCGAGGACAGCACACCCGCGCGAGAGCCAAAGCGCCTGCTCTGATCCAACGCCCGCACGATGGACCGGGAGCCCTCCGCCGGGGGGCTAACGAGACGGGGCGCGCATCCTGGATGCGCGCCCCGCTTTCCTATAGAAAACCCGTGTCGATCAGGTGGCCTGGCGTCGCGCGGCGGCACTGATCGCCTTCCGGCGATCTTCGACCTTGGCAGACTCGCGGAGATCCTGCATGTAGAGTTGCACTGCCTGCTGCCGCATCCCCGTGAGGCGCTGCTGCTTTTGGATGGACTTCTGGGCCAACCACGCGGCACTATCAGCATTTACGCGTCGATCAACTCGGAGCACGAAGATGGCATCATCCGTCCGAATCGGCTCGCCGACCGTGCCGGCCGGAAGGGCGAATGCTGCGCCGATCGCTTGGTTGACCTGTCCAAGTCCAGGCACGAATGAGGACCGCGTAAAAACCGGAGTGTGCTGGGGCGCCAGCTTCCGGGCGGCGGCAGCGGCCTCCAACCCGTTTGGCCCAATCGCGGCGACGAAATCCTTTGCCTGGGTCGCAAGAGAATCGAGCCCGTGCTGGGTCGCAATCTTGGCGCGAACCTCGTCCATCACACTCGCAAAATCCGGCTCGGTCTTCGATCCCACCTGCAGTGAGTCGAGACGGGCGAGGTAGTACCCGTTCTCGTCATCGAAGAGATCGCTCGTTTCCCCGCGGCGAGCACCGCCAAAAGCCCATGCGCTGACACTCGGAATGACGCGACCTCCTGCCTGGGCCGGCTGGTCTTCGATTGCCACGACACGAATCGGAGTCAGGCCGAGCTTTTTGGCCGCGGCATCGAACTTCGTGGGATCTTCGGCGCCGCCGGCCAGGGTTGCCAGCGAATCCGCCTTCCGATCGAGCCGGCCCGTCGCCGAATCACTCGCCGCGATGGCAACGAGAATGTGCCGGAGCGCGAGCGTGTCTCCCTTTTTCTCGTCGACGCGAATCAGGTGGAAGCCGAAGGGCGTCAATACCGGCTGAGAGACTTCACCAACCTTGAGCGAGTACGCGGCCTTCTCGAACTCCGGTACAAAGCGGTTCTTGCCGCCGCGACCCAGCGATCCGCCGTTCTTCCCGCCGGCCGTGTCTGCCGACTCACGATTTGCGACGTCTTCAAACTTGGCGCCGCCGGCAATCTCGTTACGAAGCGCGATGGACTTCGCCCGTGCCGCCGAGGTGTCCGCAGCCGTCACCGTCCGCGGTATCTCGAGGACAGACACAATAGCCCGCCCAGGATGCGTGAACTCGTCCTTATGCTTGTCGAAGTACGCGCGGAGCTCTGCGTCGGCAATCGCTTTCGCGCCGGCTCGATCCGTTGGACGAAAAGCGACGAAGGTCGCCACGGCACTGTCTCGTTGATCCCGCCACACGCGCCATAAGTCGGCGTCGCTCACATAGATGCCAGCCGCGATCTGATCGAAGAGCTTCTGTTTCGGAATCTCCGTCCGATAGTACTGCTCGAGCACTCCCAGGAGATTCGATTGCTTCGCATACGAACTCGCCAAGTACCTGTGGTACTTATTGATGTCGAACTGACCGTTGGTCTTCAGCTCGGCCTGATTAGTGATCCAATCCGGAGGTTGCTCGTTCGCATACATCCGAATCTCGTCGTCGGTGACGATGATTCGGCGCCGCTGATACTCCTGGTCGAGCAGGACCTGCATGACCATTTGCTCGAAGACGTCGTTCTCGATGCGCCGATTGTCGTCCTGAGTCAACGTTCGGCCCTGAGCCTGCTGTTGCTGCTGCTGGATTGCCTGTTGAACCCGAGCCTGGTAATCCGTATAAAGGATTTCCCGGCCATTCACGGCCGCGACGGCGGTCGTTGGGGTGATGGTGGTGCGGCCAAGGAGGCCGGAAGTCTCGACGAGCAGGAAGCCGCCGACGAATGCCAGGGCGACCAAGAGCCAGACGTACTTCGCCAGGCTCCGCATCTGTTGCAGCACGGGGGAAAACTCCTCGCGCGGAGGTGAAACTACTTTTGGGGCAAGCAGAAAAAGTTAGGGGCTCACATGACCTAAAATCAAGGGAGCCCGTAACTTCTGATTGACTTGCCGGCGAAATCGCATGTAGCTTGTTCCACTCGCCGCAGGTGGCCGATCGCCCAAATTCCCGGTCATTAATGTCCAGTTCCGCTCGAATCGACGAGCTCCGTAAGAAGTTCGACGAAAACCCACGGCGGTACTTCGCGCCTCTGGCGAACGAATACCGGAAAGTCGGTGATTTCGACCAGGCAATCTTTATTTGTCAGGAGTACCTGCCCCAGCAGCCCGGGCACATGAGCGGCCACATTGTCTTTGGTCAGGCGCTCTTTGAAGCCAAACGTTTGCCCGAGGCGCGCACGGTCTTCGAAACGGCTCTCACCCTCGACCCGGAGAACCTGATCGCGCTGCGACATCTGGCGGATATCTCGCGCGATCTCGGCGAGTCGACTGCCGCGAGGGGATGGTATGAACGCGTGCTTCAGGCTGACCCGCGAAATGAGGAAATTGCGGCCATCATGAGCTCGTTGCCGGCTGCCGGGTCGCCAGCCGCCGAGACCGCCGAAACGCCGGCGCTAGCTTCGCCAGCGGCCATTCCACCGCCGGTCCCAACGGCCATCGCCGCTCCAGGCTCGGCGGACGCGGCGACGATGGAGCTTTCGTCCGCCGCGGTTCAAGAGATGGTTCGCGCTCGAAAGGCCGCTCAGGACGCTCCCGCTCCTCAGGTGATGACCCTCGATCAGGCGCCGACGGTCGAAGTGATTGCCGCTCACGAATCGACCTTGGAGGGCTTCGAGACGACGTCCCATGAGGGACTCCTGGATGTGCCGAGCGGCGGGATGCTCGGGCTTGAGCCGACGGCCGCCAGTCAACCGCCCGAGTCGCTTCCGCCGGTTGCGGCGCCTGAGGGACTCGACACGCTCACCCTGGATGATTTTTCGCTCCCTGTCGCCGGGACGACGCCAGCATCGTCCACCGTGGCGGAGACACCGCCTCCGACAGAGGCCCATCCGGCTGGGGGACTGCTGGATTTCGACTCATTCGAGCTGGGAGGGGAGGCGCCCGCTCCCTCGACCGAGGCTGCGTCGCCATCGCTCATCGTTCCAGCAATGGAGTTCGCGATGCCTGCCGCGGACGGCCCGTCCACAGCTCCGGTGCAGGCCAGCGACGAACCCATCGCCGACTTTGATTTTGATATTCCGACCACATCACCGACACCCCGGCCGCAATCGCAGGAAAGTATTCCCGGGATGGCGATGGACGTGATTGACGACGCAATTCCACTCCAAGCTCCCGTTGCGTCAAAAGAACCGCCAAAAGCGGACGAACGAGAAACGCTGGCGCCGACGCAGCAGATGGACGTTAAGAGCGTTATGGCACAGGTCGATGCCGCTCGAAAGGCGAAGGCCGAGCCCGCGGCGCCCGCTGACCGTCCGGCGCCGGCATTCGTGACTGAGACGATGGCGCAGCTCTATCTGGAGCAAGGTCACCGGTCAGAGGCAATTGAGATATACAAACAACTTGTCGCCGCTCGTCCGCACGATGCGGAGCTTCGCGGACGACTCGAAGCCATCGAGCGAGGCGGGATTGGATCGCGCGCTCCCCAGACGATCGACGGCCCGGCGTTGCCAGGCACAGCGAGGCTGGGCGACGCAGAGTCGCTTCCCGCGACGACGACGGCCCGATTTGCCACGTCTGGCCCGACGATTCGAGCGGTTCTTCGTGAGCTGTTCGGAGTCGATGGCCAGTCGACGAACGGTCGCGGGAACGGTGCCGGAGGCGGCGAGGTCGGCTCGATCGACACTCTCTTCTCGACCGAATCCGTCGTCGAGGGGCTCGGTCCGTTGGCTTCGGCCTTCGACGGCGGATACGTCGCCCCATCCGGCAGCATAGACGCGGTATTCGCCACGGGCGGCCGATGAAAATCGCGATCATCAACGGACCGAACCTCAACCTGCTTGGGGTTCGTGAGCCGGACACGTACGGTCGCGAGTCCCTTGTCGACATCGAGCGCGCATTGCGCGACGTGGCTCGCGAGACCCAAGTCGAGATCGAGTTTGTTCAGCACAACGGCGAAGGCCAGCTCATCGACGCCATTCACAAAATGCGAGGCAAGATTAATGGGGCGGTCATCAATGCCGGCGCCTACAGCCACTCCAGTCTCGCCCTCCGCGACGCCCTTGTCGGCGCGAGCATCCCGTTTGTGGAGGTGCACGTAACGAACGTCTATGGGCGAGAGCCAGAACGCCGCCACTCGATGCTCGCTCCGGCGGCGATCGGGTTGGTGTGCGGCTTTGGCGGATATGGGTATGAGCTGGCCCTGCGCGGCCTCTTGCGTTCGCTGGCGGCCCGTGTCTGACTCACGGCCAAAACGCCTCGCCGCGCTCGCGGAGGGTTTAGCGGCCGCCCATGTCGACGGCCTCCTTGTCACGAGCCTTGCGAACATTCGGTACCTCACGGGCTTTTCGGGTTCGAGCGGCCTGCTGTTCGTGACTCAACGCGACGTCGTCCTCATCACGGATTTCCGCTACAAGACACAGGTGAGAGACGAGATTGGCGACCTCGCGCGCGTTGCAATCGAGCCACAGAGCCTATGGACTGGCCTCTGGCATCAGCTGGCGCAGATCCAGAATGTCAACGTCGCGGGGTTCGAGTCGGCTCACCTGCTTCACCGAGATTTCCAACGCCTGCTCGAGAATGGAACGCGGTGGCAATGGCGCCCCACGCTGGACCTCGTCGAGACGCTGCGCGAGCGGAAAGATGCGGGCGAACTGGCCTTGATCGAGCAAGCCGCCGGGGTCGCAACCCGCGCACTCGGCCACACGCTGGCATATGTCGAGGTGGGAATGCGTGAGACCGAAGTCGCTGGGGTTCTGGAAAAGGCCCTTCGCGATGAGGGGAGCGAGGGCTTTCCGTTCGCGACAATCGTGGCCTCCGGACCGCGGTCGGCGCTGCCGCACGCCCGCTCATCTTCGCGAGAGATCGAACGCGGCGACTTTCTACTGATGGATTTCGGGGCGGAAGTTGGCGGTTACTGCGCGGATATCACGCGCACTGTGGTCGTCGGCCGTGCTGACGCCGAGCAGAGGACGTTTTATGAGGTCGTGCAAGTCGCCAATCAACGAGCGGTCGAGCGGGTCCGCGCGGGAATGTCCGGTCGGGATGCCGACGCTCTCGCCCGCGACTACATTCAGCAGCGCGGTTTTGGGGATCTGTTCGGTCACAGCCTTGGCCATGGCCTGGGGCTCGAAGTGCATGAGGCGCCTCGCCTCGCGAAGACAGCTGACGGGGCACTCGCCGAAGGCGCGGTGGTGACAATCGAACCGGGGATATACCGGCCGGACTGGGGAGGAGTGCGCATCGAAGACGACGTGCATCTCGGTCCAAGCGGCCCTGCGGTCCTTACGCATTTCGCCCGTGAGCTGATCGAGCTCGGATGAGCGCCGATCGTGCGGACCCTCTAACCAGCCCTATGATCGATCTACGGTACGTGAAGAAGCTGATCGACATGATCGACGAGTCGACCGTCGATTCCATCGAGATCACTTCCGACAAGGGGATGAAGATCCGCATCTCCAAGAGTCCGCAGCATCGGGGTACTGTCCAGGTCGCGGCGCCGGTCGCCATGCCAGTCGCGGCTCCCCTGCCTCCGCGGCTGACCCCTGGCGAAGGGATTCAGGCCGTCCCAGAAGAAGCCGCGGCCGCGAAGGAGTCCCTCCTCGAAGTGAAATCGCCAATGGTCGGGACGTACTACCAGTCGCCCGAGCCGGGTGGAAAGGCGTATGTGACGCCTGGCGACCGGGTGAAGAGCGGACAAATCGTGTGCATCATCGAGGCAATGAAGATCATGAACGAAATCGAATCCGAATACTCTGGTGTGATTCGCGAAGTGTTGGTGCAGAATGCTCAGCCGGTGGAATACGGTCAGGTCCTCTTTCGGGTCGCGCCTAATGGCTAACCCTGCGCAACCGGAGCCTGCGGCCGCCGCCGCCGCGGCGGCGCCGCTCGATTTCAAGTCGGTGTTGCAACAGATGATCGCGCGCGACGGGTCCGACCTGCACCTCAAGGTGGGTCGCCCGCCAACCTTCCGCGTGAATGGTGAGCTCGAACCGATGGACCATCCGGCGCTCAGGCCGGAGGATCTGAAGGGATTGGCCGAACAGCTGATGACCCCCCGCCAGATCAAGCAATTCGCCGACGAAAAGGAATGCGACTTCGCGATCGGCGTTCCGGGCATCGGCCGGTTTCGAGTCAATCTGTATCAGCAGCGCGGGTCGCTGTGTTATGCGATGCGCGCGATTCCGTATCAGGCGCGCACGCTGACCGAGCTCTCGCTGCCGAAGGTTCTCGAGGAGATCGCGATGAAGCCGCGCGGCCTCGTCCTCGTCACTGGCGTGACCGGATCGGGAAAGTCGACTGCGCTGGCAGGAATGATTCAGCACATCAACCAGTTCCGCAGCGCGAACGTGATAACCATCGAGGACCCGATCGAGTTTCTTCACCGGGACATCAACTGCCACATCAATCAGCGCGAGGTCGGCACCGACACGGCGACGTTCGCCCAGGCATTGCGACGCGTACTGCGACAGGACCCGGACGTCATCCTCATCGGAGAGATTCGGGACCTCGAGACGCTCGACACCGCGCTCAAGGCGGCCGACACGGGTCACCTCGTGTTTGCAACGCTCCACACCACCGACGCGACTCAGACGATCAATCGCGTCCTGTCGTTCTATCCGCCGCACCAGCAGGCCGAGGTCCGCTTTTCGCTGGCCAGTGCGCTTCAAGCGGTGGTCTCCTTACGCCTCGTGCCGCGGATGGACAAGCCCGGTCGCGTCGCGGCGTGCGAGGTGCTGATCAATACGGCCGCGGTGCGCGACCAGATTCGGGATTCAGAATCCTCGTTGAACATCCCCGACCTGATCCGCGAGGGCTCCGTCCAGTACGGCATGCAGAGCTTCGATCAGTCGTTGATGCAGTGGTATTCCCAGAAGGTCATTTCGTACGACAGCGCGATGTTCTACGCGACCAGTCCCGCCGAATTCGCCCTCCGTACGCAGGGGATCGCGGGCACCAGCGACACTTCGTGGTCGAGCTTCGAGAAGAAGTGAGCGTTCGATCGCACGACGAAAGTCTGTTCGGCCGATTCGCCTCATCCCGAGCGAAGCGAGGGATCTGCAGTTGAAGCGAGCGATCTGATGTTCAAGAAAGTCTTGATCGCCAATCGCGGTGAGATCGCACTCAGAGTCATCCGCGCCTGCCGCGAGCTCGATATCGAGACAGTGGCCGTCTACTCCGAGGCGGACCGCGAGTCACTGCACGTGCGGTTTGCCGACGACGACGTCTGCATCGGCCCCGCGCCGGCCCGCGACTCGTATCTCAACATTCCGCGGATCATCGCCGCGGCCGAGATCACTGGCGCCGACGCGATCCATCCGGGGTACGGATTCCTCGCGGAAAACGCCGAGTTTGCGGACATCTGCGCCGCGTCGAAGATTGCCTTCATCGGTCCGACCGGCGAGCAGATACGGCTCATGGGCGACAAGGCGGCCGCGCGACGCACGATGACGGCTGTTGGCGTTCCGATTATCCCGGGGACCCCCGGCCCGGTCGAAGAGGCCGAAGACGCGCTCGGTTTCGCCCGCGAGGTCGGCTTTCCGGTGATCATCAAGGCTGCCGCGGGCGGCGGGGGCAAGGGCATGCGGGTGTCTCGCGACGAAGATGACTTCGCGCGCTCGTTCCAGCTGGCGCGATCGGAGGCGCTGTCGGCGTTCGGCAATGGCGAGGTATACGTCGAGAAGTATCTCGCCCGCCCGAGGCACATCGAATTCCAGATTCTCGGCGACACGCACGGTAATGTCATCCATCTCGGCGAGCGGGATTGCTCCGTCCAGCGGCGCCATCAGAAACTCATCGAAGAAGCGCCGAGCCCGGCTGTGACCCCCAAGCTCCGCGAAAAGATGGGCGCCGCGGCGGTCGCCGGTGCAAAGTCCATCGACTACGTCGGGGCAGGGACGATCGAGATGCTGCTCGACGAAGACGGCTCGTACTATTTCATGGAGATGAATACCCGCATCCAGGTGGAGCATCCGGTGACGGAGATGCTCACGGGAATCGACCTTGTGAAGGAGCAGATCCGCGTTGCGGCCGGTTACGAAATGAAGGTAAAGTCACTTCCGCCGTTGCGCGGCCACGTCATCGAAGTTCGAGTGAATGCCGAAGACCCGGCCCGGAACTTTCAACCGTCGCCCGGAAAGATCTTCGCGTTCCATCCGCCCGGAGGGCCGGGGGTTCGCCTCGACACCCACGTGTACGACGGGTATACCGTTCCACCCTTTTATGATTCGCTGCTTGCCAAACTGATCTGCCAAGGTTCAGACCGGGCCGAGGCGATTGCGCGAATGCAGGTTGCGCTCGATGGGTTCATCATCGAGGGAGTTACCACGACGATCCCCTTCCTTGCCCGGGTGATGGCCAACCCGCGATTCCGGGCCGGCGACGTCGACACCAAGTTTCTCGAGCGAGAAACCGACTTGATGAAGGAGCCAGCCTAGGTGCAGATCGACGTCTTTTTTGGTCCAGCCGGTGTGACTTCAGCCGACGTGTCGGGACGGGCCGTAGCGGTCATCGACGTGTTACGGGCGTCGACGTCGATCGCCGTCGCCCTCGATAACGGGGCCCGGGCGATCATTCCGTTCGAGAACTCGGAGGACGCGGTGAGCCGGGCGAAGGCGTTCGAGCGGAGCGACGTCAGGCTTGCCGGCGAGCGAAAGAGTCTCCCGATTCCAGGCTTCGACCTGGGCAATTCGCCCCTCCAATACACGCGGGATGCCGTCGACGGGAAGACGATCCTCATGGCGACGACCAACGGCACGGGCGCGATCACGGCGACGCAGGGAGCGCGCGACGTGATTGTCTCCTCATACGTCAACTTTTCGGCCTCGATGTCGATGCTTCGCGCGGCCTTACGGACGGGCACCGATGTGGTCCTCCTCTGCGCGGGCCAGGACCGGCGGTTCGCACTCGAAGACGCGGCGTGCGCCGGCCGGTTCGCCCATCACATCTCGAAACGCCTCACCAGCGTTGCGCTCAACGATGGGGCCCAAGCGTGCATCCTCATCGACAAGAAATACGGCGACAATCTGATGAAGCTGTTCGATGCGTCGGCCCACGGCCGATCCCTGCGCGAGGCAGGGTTTGGTGAAGACCTCGCAGTCTGCGCCGCCGTCGATTCGCACGCCGTCCTGCCGGTCTACCAAGACCGGCAGATCACGCGACTTGGCTCGGATCGCTGAACCCGCGGCGCCGGTCGCGGGCCAGGATCGCGATCTCACATTTCTGCCGCATCAGCTCGTGTGTCGACAACCGACGCGTGACGTCGGGCTCATAACGCCCGTCAGTGATTGCCGGCTACAATGACTGCATCCGTCGCCCGATGCAGACCCGAAAAGACAGCTGATTCTCGACGGCTTCACACTCTGCTGAGTTCCGGTTGATGTCCGCCTCTCCGAAAGTAGCCCCCCCCGACGTGCCCATTTCCCGCCGCCGAGTTCCGTCCAATTCCGCGAGGCTCGACAGCGCACAGGGCGACGCGCTTGCCGCGGGATCGGAATCGGGTGCGCATCAGCGTCGGAGCGAGCTGAAACGCGAACTGCAGGCGATCGTGCTGCTCCTGTTCGGGCTGTTTCTCGCCGGCGCGCTGGTGGCCGTCGGGATCGCGAACGCGCGGGCGGATTTCAACTCGACGGGAGCCGTGGGATTCATCGGTCGCATTCTCGTCGAGCCGCTCGTCTGGCTGTTTGGGTGGCCGGCAGCAGTGTTGACGCCGCTGGTTCCAATCGTTCACTCGTTACGACTTTTTGGGCGGATGCACCCGGAGAGCGACCGCTCGTGGATGATCTTTTTCGCGGGCATCGTCCTCGTCCTTCCGATCGCGCTTGGCCTCTCGGTTTCCATCGACGCCCCATACTGGAGCTCTGTGACGGGAGTGTGGGGAGCAATCCTTACCGGAGTGTTGGTTTCCGGTTTTGGACAGTTCGGGGCCTGGATCGTGTGGGTGCTGGCGACCTCCGTGTTGATGGCGGCCACACTGAGATGGAACCCGATCAGAATGGTCGTCGGTCGCCGCGCCGGACTTCAGGGATTTGTGGCCGACGAGCGCGTCATCGATATCGACGCTGAGCGCACGGCGCTCACGGACTCCGAAAGAGAGGCAACAAAACGGAGGCGCAAGCCACAGGATACCGCCGTGGAGGCCGACCGCGCGCCTGCGGATCTGGCGCTAGCGCTCGAGCCTTCGCCCGACGAGATGCCGGCTGTCGACTTCGGTGACGCCCGCCAGACCTCGGAACCGGAGGCTGAGTCTCGAAAAAAAAGGAAGAAGAGCAAGGCCGATATCGCCTCCGACCATGCCGCCGGGATCGCGGCCGCAATCGACGCAACCGCCGATCCAGCGGATCCCGATGACCTGAGTGCCGACGAACTGCCCAGCGCCGAGCTCTTGACGCCGGCGCCGAGCCGCAATGCGGAGCAGAACAAACGCGAGCTCGACGCGATGGGGCTCAAGTTGATGGACGCGCTGCGCACGTTCAGAGTGGACGGCGAGCTGGTGGGCCGCACGACCGGGCCGGTCGTCACGCAGTACGAGGTCGAGCCCGCGCCGGGTGTGAAGGTGAGGATGTTCGCGAATCTGTCGAACGACCTCGCGCTGGCGATGCGCGCGGCGAGTATTCGCGTCGTCGCGCCGATTCCGGGGCGGGGCGCCGTCGGGATCGAAGTTCCGAATCCGACCCCGGAAATCGTCTACTTTCGCGAGCTGGTCGAGAACCGTGAATTCACCAGCGCGCGCATGGCCCTCCCAATCGCGCTCGGCAAAGATCTCGAGGGAAAACCGATCATCGCCGATCTGGCGAAGATGCCGCACCTGCTCATCGCCGGGGCTACGGGGTCCGGCAAGTCGGTCTGCGTGAATACCATCATCACGAGCCTCGTGTACCGGCACACACCGCGTACGCTCCGTTTCTTGATGGTGGACCCCAAGATGGTGGAGCTCTCGGTGTACAACACCCTGCCGCACCTTCGCCACAAGGTGATCACCGACAATCGTGACGCCGCGGCCGTCTTGAAGTGGGCGACCCTCGAGATGCAGGAGCGGTACGAGCTACTCGCCGCGAACGCCTGTCGCAACATCCAGGAATTCAATAAACGCGTTCAGGACGGGGCTCCGCTAAAAATGGCCAAGGCGAGTGATGTCGGATTGGCCAACGCCACCTACGAAGGATCGATCCTGCCGTACATCGTCATCGTGATCGATGAAATGGCGGACCTGATGATGACGGTACAGGGTGAGGTCGAGACCCCGATTGCGATGCTCGCGCAAAAGGCGCGGGCGATCGGGATCCATCTGATCCTTGCCACGCAGCGCCCCAGCGTCAACGTGATCACCGGCCTGATCAAGGCGAACTTTCCCAGTCGGATCGCCTTCCGCGTCGCTTCCCAGATCGACAGTCGCACCATCATCGACGGCGCCGGCGCTGAAATGCTCCTTGGCAATGGAGACATGCTGTTCATCCCGCCGGGGAAATCCGAACCATCGCGGGCGCAGGGAGCCTATTTGTCGAGCGAGGACACTGAGAGCTTGATGGGCTGGTACACCGGTCGCCGCGACGCGCGCCGCGCCGCTTTTGCCGCGCAGGGTCTTGCCCCCGACGAGACAGGGCTGGCCGAGCCCGACATCCTCGAGGCAATTCGGGCGCGCGAAGCCTTGGAGACGGGACAGGCGGACGGCGAGGGCACTGAGGACGTTGGCGATCGCGACAAGCTGTTCCGCGAGGCCGCCGAGATCGTGATTCAGCATCAGCTCGGGTCAACGTCCCTGCTTCAGCGCCGCCTCAAGGTCGGCTACGGCCGGGCGGCGCGGATCATCGATCAACTGCAATTCTCTGGGATCCTGGGGCCGCCGGATGGGTCCAAACCTCGTGACGTACTTGTTGGTCTCGAGGAACTCGACCGCATATGCGGGCCCCGGGCATGAGATGGTCGCCGCTTAGCCCAATTATTACCGCCCTGATCGCCGTTTCGAGTCATGCCATCGCGCAAGCGGGGGTAGCCCGGATGGACAGTGTGGTTGCGCATACCCGTCCGGACGCATCGAAGCTCGATCCGGTTGTGTTGACGTACATCGCCACGCTTCGACAGGGAGCCGACTCGGCAAGATCTCTCGGGGAGCGGAGTGTCCAGCTCGCGCGAACGACGTACGCAGGCCAGGAAGCCTGGGAGATTGTGGAAACGCATGGCGCCGGTGCCAACGCATCCGTTGACACCCTCGTAACTGATTACACGACGTTGACGCCGCTCCATTGGGGCGCCACGCAACAAATGCCTAGTAGCGGAACCCTGGGTGCCGCGGCGCGAGTCTCGATCGAGTTCCGCGCCGACTCGATGATCGGAGTGATCAGCGCGCCCTCTGGACGCCGGACGATTGTGGCGCCCATGCCAGGCGGGGCGTTGCTCACCGCGGGCCAGACCGAAACGGCGCTGCGTGCGCTGCCGATCGCAGCCGGATGGCGTGATTCGATCTCGGTGGTCGTTACCGATGTGGCCAGGACGACCGTCGTTCCTGCGTCACTGTTCGTGACGGGTGAGGAGCAATTGCTGACGACGGCCGGCACCTATGACTGTTGGCTCGTTTTGCTTGCCACCGAGACTGGCCAAACTAGGTATTGGGTAGCGAAGGCTGACCGAGTCGTGGTGAAGACCTCCCAAGTTCTGCCCGAATCCGGCGATGTTCTCCAATACGCATTGACTCGCGTTTCCCATTGACCGGCCGATTGACTCGAAATGGGGTGAATCTGCTTTGGTAAGTGTCTATTCAACTGATTCTTACCAGATAGACCTCACGTGACTTCGATGTCAGAAGGGCTTTCCTGTCAATCCAAAGCAGCGAAACACGGCGAATTGATCCGACGTGTCGCTTTTTGGTGACGCGTTGACAGACCCTCCGCTGTAGGATGGGGCCATGTCCACGGCCAAGCAGGAATTCGGGAAACTGGGCGAACGAATCGCTGAGCGGTGGTTCCGACGTCGGGGGTGGCGGGTAGTGAGCCGTCGATTTCGGAACGGGCGTCGAGACATCGACCTGGTCGTCGAGCAAGACGGGACGATAGCATTCGTTGAGGTCAAGGCGCGACGAGGGGCTGACTTCGGTGGGCCGGTCGCCGCGGTTAACTGGCGGAAGCAGAAGGAGTTGACCAAGTCTGCCCACGTCTGGATCGATCGCCACGGTCAACCGCTGGATCAATACCGGTTCGACGTGGTCGGAGTGCTGGTCAACGGCGAGCAGGTTCGGATTCGGCACGTGCCCGACGCCTTCACGATCTCAACTTCCGCTTGAATAAATACGAGATGCTTCGTATTTTGTTCGGGTATCCAGTCGTAGGCTTATCCGGTACGATTAGCCTGCGTGGCCAGAGTGGAAAAACACTCAACGCGAGGATGTAAAAATGGCTGTGTCAGCAATGCAGGACGACAAGAAGAAAGCCTTGAGTCTGGCCATCGCACAGATCGAGAAGAGCTGTGGTAAGGGCTCGATCATGCGCCTCGGTGCCGAACAGCGCGTTCGCATCGACTGTATACCAACGGGGGCAATCAACCTGGATGCCGCCATCGGCATCGGTGGAATCCCCCGTGGCCGCGTCACCGAAATCTATGGGCCCGAGTCAAGCGGCAAGACGACGCTCTGTCTGCACATCGTCGCGAATGCCCAGAAGGCCGGCGGTGTCGCAGCGTTCATCGATGCCGAACATGCCCTTGACACGGAATATGCGCGAAAGCTCGGCGTGGACGTCGAAAACCTCCTCATCTCGCAGCCGGACACCGGCGAGCAGGCACTGGAGATTGCGGACATTCTGGTGCGGTCGGGTGCGGTGGACGTGGTCATCGTGGACTCTGTCGCCGCGCTCGTCCCCAAGGCAGAAATCGAAGGCGAGATGGGCGACTCCCATATGGGCCTCCAGGCTCGACTGATGAGTCAGGCGTTGCGTAAGCTCACCGGTGCGATCGCGAGGTCGAAAACGTCGGTGATCTTCATCAATCAGCTGCGTGAAAAGATTGGCGTCATGTTCGGGAATCCCGAGACCACGACTGGTGGGAAGGCGCTCAAGTTCTACGCGTCCCTTCGCCTCGACATCCGTCGCATCGGTCCCGTGAAGGAAAAAGAGGACATTATCGGCTCGCACGTCCGGGTGAAGGTCGTCAAGAACAAGGTGGCTCCGCCGTTCAAGCAGGCCGAGTTCGACATCATGTACGCGGAAGGCATCAGCCATGCGAGCCTGGTGCTCGACATCGCGGCCGAGGCGAACATCATCGAGAAGTCGGGCGCCTGGTACAGCTACAAGGGCCAGAAGATCGGGCAAGGTCGCGAGAATGCGAAGATGTTTCTCAAGGACAACCCGGCGATGATGACCGAAGTCGAGGATCTGGTAAAAGGCGTACTCGGCATCAATTCCGCGCCGATCGCCGCTTTGGAACAGGAGACGGTCGAGGAGTAGTACAACGCTCGGTGTCGCCCTCGAGCACGCGAAGGGAGCGCCAGGTGGGAAGAATCTCAATCTCGGGTTATTGGCCGGGGAGACGTAGCTCTGGTGGCGTAGGGACCCGGAAAATCCCTTCGTCGTCAGACTACGGCTCCCCGGTCTTCCTTTTCGGGTACCCCGTTCCGTAACCGATGCGATCGCGCTCGAAGGCCCGCGTCGTGCTGCCCATCGAGATTCCGACCGGGCGGATCACGGCCATCACGCCGAGCCCGCGAGCGGCCAGCCGGTTCGACCTAATCATCGATGGCGAGCCGGTTGCCCGCCTCTCCATCGGTGGCATCGAACGTCTGGGCCTGCACATCGGACGAGAAATCGGAGAGCGCGAGGCCGCGGAAATCGCGGCCGAGGCCATGGCGTCTCGCACCTACGACCGTGCGATCGCGATGTTAGCCGTGCGTGGTCGAGCCTCGGGTGAATTGAAGCGATTGCTGGTGCAAAAGGGCGAATCGCCGCAGACCATCGACCTGGCGATCGTTCGGCTCCAAATGGCCGGCCTGCTCGACGACGCAGCGTTCGCCCGTCAATTCGCCCGCTTTCGGGCCGTGACGGGCGGTTTGGCGCGCCGACGCATCGAGCGAGAGCTTTGGCAGCGCGGAATCGACCGGGCGACCGCGACGATGGCGATCGATGAGACCTTTCTCGAGGAAGGAGTGGACGCCGCTGGGGTGATTGAGCGGGTCGCGGCGCGGAAGTTCCGGGCGCTGGCCAAACTCGACGCGCGGAAGAGGCGCCGTCGGCTTTACTCGTTCCTCACTCGACGAGGCTATGATCTCGATGTAATCAACCAGGTCGTTCGCGGACTCACAAAGGAGAGTGCCGAGCAGGGCTGATCCCGGGGCGGGCCGATATATTCCCGACATGCTCGCCGCAGAGATTCGCCAGCGCTTTCTGGACTACTTCGCGCGCAACGGCCACGCCGTGCGTCCAAGTTCATCGCTGGTCCCGGAAGACGATCCGACGCTGCTGTTCACGAACGCCGGCATGGTGCAGTTCAAGAAGGTCTTTCTTGGACTCGAGGCCCCATCATTCGGCTCGCGTCGAGCGACAACCTCGCAGAAGTGCGTCCGCGCGGGCGGCAAACACAACGATCTCGAGCAAGTCGGGCACACCGCGCGGCACAACACGTTCTTCGAGATGCTGGGGAACTTCTCCTTCGGGGACTACTTCAAGCGCGACGCAATCCGGTTCGCCTGGGAATTCGCGACCACGGAGCTCATGCTCGATCCAAATCACCTGCGAGTCAGCGTTCATCATTCCGATGACGAAGCTCGCGCCCTCTGGCGTGAGATCGCCGGGCTCCCTGACTCGCGGATCTACGGACTGGGAGACAAGGATAATTTCTGGCAGATGGCGGACACCGGACCATGCGGTCCGTGCTCCGAGATTTTCGTCGACATGGCTCACGTTGCGAGGGACTGGAAGTTTCCCGAGGGGGCGACGGGCGAGTGGACCGAGCTGAATCGGCGGGAATTCTCGCTCGAAGCCTTTGTCGAGGGTTCTGAGGGCGATCGGTTCCTCGAGTTCTGGAATCTGGTCTTTATGCAGTTCGACCGGCAGGCAGATGGCGCCCTCGTGCCGCTTCCGAAACCCGTATTCAGCGGATCTGTCCGGCATCTTTGGGATGGCCGACCGGATGCTCGACCTGCCGTCGAGTTACGACCCCGCGTCCTTTCGGGTGTTGGCTGATCATGCCCGCGCCGTTGCATTTCTTCTTGCCGACGGCGTCTTCCCGTCGAATGAGGGGCGCGGGTATGTGCTTCGCCGGATCCTACGGAGGGCTGTGCGTCACGCGTGGCTTCTTGGCCGACAAGAGCCGACCCTCGTCTTCGCGGTCGAAGCCGTCATCGAGTCGATGGGCGCGGCCTACCCGGAACTGACGCAGCGCGCGAAGCACCTCACCGACACCACGCGCATGGAGGAGCAGAGCTTTCTGGCAACGATCGAAGGCGGACTGTCGCGCTTCGAGCAGCTCGCGCCGAGGCACACGACCGGGGGCGGCGGATCGGTCCGAGGAACGATCAGCGGCGAAGATGCGTTTAAGCTCTATGACACCTATGGGTTTCCCATCGACCTGACGGAGCTGATCGCCCGTGAACGGGGCTACGTCGTCGACATTGCCGGTTTCGAAGCCGCACTCGAGACCCAACGCAAGCGGTCGCAGGATGAGCGCAAGGCCAAAAAGCTCTCAGTTGGCGGCGAGTCGCTCGGCGACGGCGGGAAGTGGGACGTGCCGGCCGGTGACGAGTCACCGGCGGCCCGCTTCGTCGGCTACGATACTGTCGCAGTCGACACAGAGGTGACCGCACTACGAAAGTTGGACGGAGGTCGCGTCGCGGTCCTCCTCCGTGAAACTCCGTTCTATGCAGAATCGGGCGGACAGATCTCGGATCAGGGCGAAATCGTCGGTAAGGGATGGCGCGTCGACGTCGATGACGTTCGAAAAATCGACGGCCGGTCGGCGGCGCTGGGCAAGCTGACTGGGGATTTCCACTTTGGTCCAGCCAAGGCGCTGGTGCCTGGCGGCCGCCGCCGCGACACGGAGCGGAATCACACGGCGACGCATCTGCTGCACGCCGCACTTCGCCAGGTGCTCGGCGAGCAGGTTCATCAAGCCGGATCGCTCGTGGCGCCCGACCGGTTGCGCTTCGACTTCACGCATCATGGACCGGTGTCGGCTGAGCGGCTCGACGAAGTCGAGGCGATCGTAAATCGAGAGATCCTCAAGGGCACACCGGTAACGTCCACGGAGATGCCGTACCCCGCCGCGCGAGCGAAAGGGGCGATGGCGTTGTTCGGCGAGAAGTACGGCGACGTCGTGCGGGTGGTCGAGGTCGAGGGCGTATCGATGGAGCTTTGCGGCGGAACGCACGTTCGCAATACGGCGCTCATCGGGCTGTTCCGGGTTGTCAGCGAGACGGGCGTAGCGGCCGGGGTGCGGCGCATCGAGGCGGTGACCGGGATGGGCGCCTACGAGTTGGTTCGCCAGTCTGGAAAGGTGCTGAATCGGGTCGCTGAGGCGCTCAAGGTGCCGGTCTCTTCGGTCCTTCCGCGTGTGCAGACGCTGCTCGACGAGCGTCGGCAGCTCGAGCGGCAGGTCGAGGAGGCGAGGCGGGGGGGCGGTGACCAGTTGCAGACGTTACTCGGCCGCGCTCAACCCGTGGGAGACACCGGCGCACAGTTCGTCGGGGGCTTGGTCAAGGTCGCGGATGTAAAGGAGCTACAGGCGCTCGGCGATGCGATCAGAGAAAAACTTGGAAGTGGTGTCGGCGTGGTCGGGGCCAGTTTCGAGGATGGAAAGAACGCGCTGGTGGTCGTCGTAACGGACGACCTGCGTGAGCGCGGAATTCGAGCCGATGCCCTAGTGCGGGAGATCGCCGCTGCCGCTGGTGGAAAGGGAGGAGGCAAGGCGCATATGGCGCAGGCGGGAATCCCGGATGCGTCGCGGTTCAACGACGCCTTCGCGAAGGCTCCCGCCGTCGTCGCCGCGGCGTTCAGCGAAGAGCGCCAGGGAATCGATGCCGTCGCACCGGCGGTTGGGCCGCGCACCGGCAAAGCATGACGATCGGCGAATGGCTGGAGCGGCGTGAGCCGCAGCCGCCCGCTCCGCTCATGGCGAGCCTTGTCACCGCGCTCGGCCCGGCAGTGAACGACGACGCTCGCGAGTCTGCCACAGTGTTCCTTGTGACTGCGGAGCAAATGCTTCGCCACCTGGTCGGCAGCGGCCAAACGGGCCGGGACACTGCCAACGCGTTGTTGACGGTCGACGCGTTGACGACCTATGCGCTCGAGTCGGCGGCGGAGGCGATTCAGTCGCTTCCCGCCTTCGCGGACTACGCGATCGCGCGCTTCGCCGGTCTCGAGGCACCAACCGTCGACCCTTCGAAGGGGCACGCATGACGTTTCCGTCCTTTCGGTCGGGGCTCAGCGAGCTCGCTGAGCTGGCGAAGACGGTCGCCGACAGCTTGGGTCCGGACCTCGATCGGGCGCACGCGATGGTTCGCGCGACGGTCGACCGCCGCGGAACGCTCTTCTTTTGCGGCAACGGCGGCAGTGCGGCCGATGCACAGCATCTGGCCACGGAGTACGTCGTCCGATACCAGCGAACGCGTCGCGCCTATCCGGCGGTTGCGCTGACGACGGACAGCTCACTTCTGACTGCCGCCGGAAACGATCTCGGGTTCGAGCAGGTATTCGCGCGTCAGATCGAGGCCCTCGCCAAGCGCGGCGACTTGCTCATCATCCATTCGACCAGCGGCACGTCGCCGAATGTGCTCGCGGCGGCGGCGGCGGCGACATCGCTCGGTGTCGAAGTGCTGGCTTTTCTAGCGCGTGGCGGCGGTGCGCTGGCGACGCTCGCCACGCACAGCGTGATCATACCGACGACTCGAACGGATCGAGCCCAGGAACTGCACCTCTGTATCGAGCACATCATCTGCGACATGATCGACCATACCCTATGATCGTATAATGAGAGATCTCGCAGGCAAGCGTGCGCTGATCACAGGAGGTTCTCGGGGCATCGGCGCGGCGACGGCCCTGCTGTTTGCGGAGTTCGGCGTGCATGTCGCCATTGGCTATCGTAGCCGGCGCGAGGATGCGGACCGAGTCGTCGCGGAGGTCAAGAGTCATGGGGTGAATGGCTGCGCCTTCTCCACGGACATCGCAACGCGGGCCGGTGCCGACCAACTCGTCACGCAATCGGCGCGGGCGCTCGGCGGGCTGGACTTCTTCGTCGGCAACGCCGGCATTTGGCCGACCGACGACGTGGCGGTCGCCGACATGGACGACACTCGCTGGCGCCGCACCATGGCGGAGAACGTCGATTCGATGTTCTTCACGACCCGCGCCGTGGCGCGGACCATGAACGACGGTGGTCGCATCATCCTCGTGGCCAGTACCGCCGGACAACGTGGTGAAGCAATGCACGCCGACTATGCGGCGTCGAAGGGCGCCATGATCTCGTACGTGAAGTCGATGTGTATCGAGCTCGCCCCGCGCGGCATCACGGTGAACAGTGTCGCGCCAGGATGGGTCGACACCGAAATGTGCGAGTTGCCCTTTGCCGGCAGCGGCAGGGCCGCGATCGCGCGCGGCATCCCGATCGGCCGGGTCGCCGCACCGCGCGACATCGGCGGTCCAATCGTGTTTTTGTGCTCCGACCTTGCGCGGCACATCACCGGTGAGATTCTGAACGTGAACGGCGGAAGCGTGCTAATCGGATGATCGTTCTCGTCTTCACGGGCGGGACGATTTCGATGCGACACGATCCGGCAGCGGGCGGAGCGATTCCGTCACTCCGCGGGCGGGATATTCTCGCGCTGGCGCCCGGGATCGACCGCTATGCCGATCTCGAGATCGATGATTGGGGCGGGTTCCCGGGTCCGCACATGACGACAGAGCGGATGTGGGCCCTGCGGGAGCGGCTACTCGATCATCTTGGGCGCGATGAGGTCGACGGGATTGTGGTCACGCATGGAACGGACTCGCTGGAGGAGTCGGCCTATCTGATCTCCCGTTCGGTTGCCACGACGAAGCCCGTCGTCTTCACGGGCGCCATGCGAACGTCGAGCGACCTTGGGTGGGACGGCCCCGGGAACCTCGGTGCGGCGGTCCGTGTTGCGGCAGCGCCAGTGTCGCGTGGGCAGGGCACGATGGTCGTGATGAGCGATCGGATCTACTCCGCCCTCGATGTCACGAAAGTGCACACCTCGATGCTCGATGCGTTCGACAGCCCGGGCCTTGGCCCGCTCGGGGTGCTCGACGACGGAGCGGTGATCTTCCGGCGTGCATTGCCAGATGACGTGACCATCATACAGCCGAGTTCACTCGGTGGTCCTGTAGATATCGTTTACGCGTGGGCGGGTGCTGATTCGCGGTTGCTGAGGGCGTCGTTGCCCGCGACGGGAGGCGTGGTCGTCGCGGCCATGGGGCGGGGCAATGTGCCACCGGAAATGCTCGAAGGAATCGACGCGTTTATCTCGGCCGACAAGCCCGTCATCATCACCTCTCGATCGAGTCGCGGTCGGGTCGGCCCGACCTACGGCTATCTCGGCGCCGGACGTCGGTTGCTCGAACAGGGGGCAATTATGGGAGGGTCGAGACGGCCGCAACAGGCCCGCATCGATCTGATGCTGGCGCTGGGGATGGGGCTGTCGGTCGAAGAAATCCGCGCGATGTTCGCGGGAGCATAGAGCTTCCAGCAGCGCACGGCCAGAGCCGTCACCTCAATCCAGCTGGGAGCTCGATTGAGCCGTCAGCTGCGAGTTGATGGCTCAATCTGCTCCCACACGCGGAAGCAGCGCCAGTCATACTCACGCGCGGCGCGCATCTGGTCGGGAAAACCGAAGTAGTCTGTCCACCCTTCTTGCTCGGCACGCCAACGGCAACACCAAACAAAGGAAAAGACGCGGGTCTCGCTCGCGGTCGCGACCTGCACGGTGCCGACAAAGTCGGAACAGCCGGACTGCCCTTCGACCAATAGATGCTCGATATCGAGGTCCGGGTGACTGGCAAGCACGTGCTTCAGGACGCGGGCGACCTTAACGGGCGGGGCGAAGCCGCGAATCTGGAGACGATCTGCCCTACCGGTCTCGACAAACCTGACGACGTCGGTCTTGAACTGATGGGAGGCGCGCGACTCGGTCAGGAGGTCGGCGAGCTCAGGATGTGAGTTGGTCAGCACGGAAACAAGCTATTTGAAGGCGCCCCTTCGGTGAACTGGCAAGCGAGGTCGAGTCGCCTGCAAGTGGTTGCCAGGCATCGCAGTACCTCACTTCAGCCAGCCGGGCTACATTTGCCTTGGCCCCAAGCCTAGCCCATTCGTGCCTCAGTTGCGTCCGCCTCCGAAAGTGGTCGAGATCGCGCGCCAGCTCGAATCAAAGGGCTTCGAGGCGTGGTGCGTTGGCGGCGCCGTACGGGATGCGCTCTTGGGCCACGCACATCTGGATTGGGATTTCGCCACCTCGGCGCGACCAGAGCAAGTTCGCGAAATCTTCGGCCACCGGCGTACCATCCCCATCGGGATCGAGTTCGGGACCGTTGGCGTGCTCGACTCCGACGGTCTGATGCACGAGGTCACCACCTTTCGCCGCGACGTGCGTACCGATGGGCGGCACGCCGAGGTCGAGTTTGGGGTGTCGCTCGAGGACGACCTTGCGCGCCGTGACTTCACGATCAACGCGATCGCGTACTCACCAACCGGAGGGGAACTGCGTGATCCCTTCGGCGGTCAATCAGACCTCGGACGAGGCGTGCTTCGAGCCGTCGGCGATGCCGACGCCAGAATGCGCGAGGACCGTTTGCGCGCTCTTCGTGGGTTGCGCTTTGCGGCGCGGTTTGGCTTCGACATCGACGAGGCAACATGGCGGGCCATTCGGGACAGCGCACCGCACCTCGGGCGGCTCTCGGCCGAACGCGTCAAGCAGGAGATCGAGAAGACCATGGATCAGGTTCGATTGCCCGGCGTTGCCTTTACGATGTGGAAATCGACCGGAGCGTTCGCCACGCTCATTCCAGCACTCGCCAGCGCGTCCGACGAGTCACTTTCGGTCGCCAATTATCTCGCGGTACCGGGCCTCGCGCGCCGGCCGCAGCGGCGCCTGACAAGACTGGCTGGTCTATTCGCCAACCTCGATGCGAACGTCGTGACGCGAACGCTCACCGCTCTCCGATTCTCGAAGCAGGAGACGCAGTGGATCTCCACGGTGGTAGGGCGGTGGCATGAGGTTGGACCGGCGATCGAACGCGCGGTAAAAGCGCCTGACATGCCGTCAAATGCCGTGATGCGAGGCTGGGTGGCGCGAATCGGCAGACCGCATGTAGGTGCGGTGATGCGTCTGGCCGTTGGGGTTTGGTCGGCTCGCGCGGCGACAGGCGGGTGGGCCCCGGACCTTCATACCGCGCAACGCCTGTACCGCCGCATGTCGAAGATCGCATTTCGTGATCCGATCGAACTCCGCGATCTTGCAATCGATGGCGACGACCTAAAACGCGCCGGAGTGTCGGGCGGGCCAAGGCTGGGCGAGATTCTCCAGGCGCTGCTCCGCCACGTACTGGAGGATCCCGCGTTGAACCGGACGGACTGGCTGTTGCAACAGGCTATGCGGCTTCATCATCGGGATGAATCGAGCATAGGCGTGAAACGCGGGGACGGGGACTGAACATGTTTTTTCGAGGCAGACAACCAGAGGCATCGATCTGGCGGCGATTCCGAACGAGCGCGGACGGATTCACGTTCACCCAGGAAGAGGATCTCTGGGTCGCGCACGTGGTGGCAAACGCCGAGCGCGTCGTGGATCTGTTCTACATCCTGTCCGAGAACATGCCGCCCGCCGTCGACGTCCACATCGACGATCTTCGTAGCGGCCGTTCCTGGAAGGGAGAGAATGTGGCACTCCCCGACGTCCGCGAAGCGACGGCGCGCCTGAAGTCTCTGCTCGGTCGATACGGGGGCCTGGAGATCTCGATGTACACGGCTGACGATCAACTGACGCTCAACCCGTATCTCGAGCTCTTTGTGTATTCCCGGGACGATCGATGGCTGTATTTGCTCGAGGGCAAGGGACTCGAGGAGCAGCAGCGGGTGCGAACGAAGAGCTGGAGAACCAACCGTCAGCATTTCCCCGCGGCCCCTGAGCTGGTCTCGGC